>Ga0137373_10005556_pt1 | contig 13592 bp, 13 predicted proteins | sample SagtaG_5_FD_104912 | JGI IMG/M metagenome (GOLD analysis project Ga0137373, IMG submission 104912) | Vadose zone soil microbial communities from Sagehorn Ranch, Mendocino, California, USA - Sage1_R_80_16 metaG | ecosystem: Environmental > Terrestrial > Soil > Vadose zone | place: USA...
CGCCGCATTGATGCGCCTCTGGAGGAGGCCGCGTTGCTGGTCGCTGGTCCGTATCGAGTATTGTCGCGGATCACATTGCCGCTCATCGCTCCCACCATTGCCGCGGCTGCTCTGCTCACCTTCGTACTCGCGCTTTCTGAATTTGGTGTTCCCGGATTGTTGCGCGTGCCGGTGTTCACGACGGAAGTCTTCACCGCTTTCGCCGCGCTTTACGATTTTGGCGCCGCCACAGCACTCGCCGTGCCATTGTTGGTAGTCGCGCTCATCGCTGGAATCGCGGTCAAGCTATTGATCGGCCATCGCATGATTACCACGCGGCGAACTGTTCGTATAGGCTTGCCGTTGATGCTCGGTCGTTCGCGAGTTTTGGCGATTGGCGCCTTCGGTCTTGTTCTCGTGTTATCAGTGATATTACCGCTCGGCGTGCTCGCGCGTGAGGTAGGAAGCTTCGCGCGCATCATGACTTCAGTCGCCGAATCAGGAAGTGCAATCCGTAATAGCGTGATGCTTTCCACGGTTGGAGCGACGCTCATCGTCGCGCTTGGCGTTTTGCTTGGTTACAGTCGGGCGCGGGCGCGCACACGATGGCGCGATCTGATTGACCTCGCGTTCCTCGTCACTTTCGCCGTGCCGAGCACGGTGGTTGGCATCGGACTCATCAGGCTCTGGAATAGACCGGGGCTGCCGGGCGACGTCTACAAAAGCATGGCGATCATCGTCATTGCCTACCTCGCGCGGTTTGTGCCGGTCGGGGCGCTCATCCTGGCGGCAAGCCTGCGCCAGATCCCCATCTCATTTGAAGAAGCTGCGGACGTTGGTGGCGCGAGTTGGCTTCGCACTTTCTCGCGCATCGTGCTGCCGCAGATCCGCACCGGACTGGCCGCAGCCTGGGTAGTCGCTTTCATCTTCGCTTTCGGTGAATTAGGAGCGACGGTCCTAGTCACGCCACCAGGGGAATCAACGCTGCCTGTTCGCATTTACACGATGATCGCCAACACGCCGTCGAGCGTGGTCGCGTCATTGGCACTCATGCAAGCAATCATCATCCTTGCGCCTCTGACGCTGTTTGGGATGCTTGCTCGCAATCGCCGAGGTAGAGCATGAAAGAATCGCAAAGGTTTGCGGGCTTTCTGCGTCCTTATTAGTGACCCGACATGAGAGCCGTGAATGAATCGTTTGTCAGGTTAGAGGCGATAACGAAACGTTACGGCGATCGAAAGGTCGTGTCTAACGCATCTTTCGAGGTCGCCGAAGGCGAGTTCGTGGCATTGCTTGGGCCGAGTGGTTGCGGCAAGACGACTACGCTGCGCCTCATTGCGGGATTGGAGACGCCCGATGCTGGTGAAATTTGGATTGCCGGCCGGCGAGTCACGGCGGACGGTCGCAACCTCATACCGCCCAGGTCGCGCGGCATTGGGTTTGTGTTCCAGGACTTGGCCCTGTGGCCACACCTCACTGTTACAGGCAATCTCGAGTTTGTGCTTGCCTCGGCTAAGGTACCAAAGCGCGAACGAGCTGAACGCATTGCTGAAGCTATAAGGCTCGTGCACATTGAGCGCTTCGCGCGAAGCTATCCCGGCCAACTCTCTGGAGGTGAGCAGCAGCGGGTGGCCCTGGCAAGAGCCCTGATAGCCCGGCCACGCCTGCTCTTGTTGGACGAACCGATGTCCAACCTCGATCACAACCTGAAAGCAGACTTGTTGAAAGAGCTAGCTGCGCTGCAACAATCTCTCGGCGTCACTGCGATCTATGTCACGCATAACGAAGACGAAGCGACAACGTTAGCTACTCGAATCGCGCTGATGACGGATGGCAGAATCGAGCTTATGAACAAGGCGGAAACGCAGCTCTAAGCAAGAAAAGGGAATTTCGAATGAAGTGGATCACACGCGAGCGAATTCGAGTCAATCGCACCGCAACCTGCTGGCTGATTCGGCGCTTTCTTGATGCAGAAGCTGAGTTCATTTTTGTGCCGGCGGATCAAGTCGCGTCTATGCAGTTGGAAACCGGCGCGACGGGTTTCGATGCTCCTGGCGCAACTTACCCTCACCAGGATACCCAGGGCCTTTGCTCGTTTGAGGCGCTGGTGCGTGAGCAGTTGGCTCACGATCCCGTATTGTTGGAGATGGCCCGCATCGTACAGGCGGCGGATATCAAAGGCCAGTTAGACGACCATCCGGCAGCTTGCGGCTTGCAGTTGATGAGCCGCGGATTCCCACTGGTAACGAATAATGATCATGAGACTGCAGAGCGCGCCGCATTCGTATATGACGCGCTCTACGCGAGCATTATGGGAGACCAACCCCCTGAATAATGATGAGGAGAGAACATCTAAACGAAGAGGAAAGGTAGGCATGAAAATGAGAAAAGATAGAAATTTAAGGCGCAGGGCACTTATTCGTTTATCTCTCGCGCGTAATACGAGAAGACTTATCTTGAGCGTTGCAGCATTCATATTAGCGACCTTGTTCGTGTTGGTGGCTTGCTCCGCGCCGCAGAACGAATCAGGACAATCGAACAACCAACAACCGGCGGCTAGAGATTGGAAGCCCGTCGAACAGGCGTTGGGCAAAGCCGGCTCTGTGCAACCGGGAGATGTTTACAAGGTCAGTTTGCCGCGCAGTGATCTAAAGGTCACGGTTGGTGACGTTCAGGTCAAGGCACTGCTTGCTCTAGGCTCATGGGTTGCTTTCAAGAAAGCAGGCAACATGACCATGGTGATGGGCGACCTTGTATTGACTGAAGATGAGGTAACGGCGGTCTTAACGAAGCTTCAGGAAGGCGGAGTCGAGCAGACCGCACTTCACAATCACGTGCTGCATGAATCACCGCGAATAATGTACATGCACATCCACGCGATGGCTGATGCCGTGAAGATTGCCAAGGCGATTCATGATGCGCTGACGCTTAGCAAGACTCCGTTTGCCGCGCCCGCTGCTGGTAATCAAACTCAGGATCTGGGAATCGATACGAAGCAGCTCGACCAGATCATGGGTCAGAGTGGAAAAGTAAATGGCGGCGTCTATCAATTCAGCGTTCCGCGCGCTGAAAAAATCATGGAAAACGATATGGAGGTGCCGCCTTCCATGGGCGTAGCACATGCGATCAATTTCCAGCCGACCGGTGGAGGCAAGGCGGCCATCACAGGAGATTTCGTGCTGATCTCCAGCGAAGTGAATCCGGTGATTCGTGCGCTGCGTGATAATGGCATCGAGGTGACTGCGCTGCACAGCCACATGCTCTTCGAATCCCCACGACTATTCTTCATGCACTTTTGGGGCAACGATGATGCATTGAAGCTGGCGCGCGGCATCCGCGCAGCGCTCGATAAGACGAATTCGGCGAAGACCTAATGCAGTATTCGCAACTCAGGTAGAAAGTGTTAGTCACTACTCGCAAAGTGAGTCCGAGACTCCGGAGTCTGCTCGGCTTACAGTAGTCTGTAGGATCCTGCGAGGTCACTCCAAAAAAGGAAAGATGGGGCTAAGATGGTGGCGGGACGTGTTGATACGAAACCAGACCAAGCGATACCTTGACGACCGCTAGGCCCGTAAATACTGGTTCGTATCGTTTGGTAAGACTAGGTAATGCCGCTTCCAACGGACTTAAAATCCGTTGGGAAATTCACCATGAGGTTCGCCGAGTATTCGTCCGCTAAAATTGAATCATGACTGAGACTCAGCAGGTGACTTAGACACTCACATAAGGCGCATAAACGCGAGTCCACTAAGAGTCCAATAAGCGTTCCCGTGAGTCTGTAAAGTGCGGTAGAGTGCTATCCATGCCGCGAAGTTCCATTGAATTACAGTGAATCGCATCTCTTTCACGGCGGCGACACGGGTTCGACTCCCGTACGGGACGCCAATTACTTCAATCACTTACGAGTCTTGCCATTTCGCCGCGCGTCCAGAAACGTCCATTAACGTAACGCACTGCCCTGCGAATGCCCGGAGGTAGCATCTCTACAACCTTGCTCTGCGCGTTGTGCTTCTCATCCGAGACACCTATAAGTGTTGGTTGTGATGCTGGGCCAAGGGGGAAATCGTGGCGGGCAAGGGCTGCTGCTTTCAATGCCGCGAAGTTGCGAGCGCCGATCATTTCTGTCATTGGGCGACATTATGATCTTGGAACACGACGGTTTCCCAGGGGTCTAACACTCATATGATTGCCAAAAGGCGAACGGCGTTAACATTTCTTGAGACTCTTCGGTGAGATCCTTTATATGTTCCTCGCCGTTTGCTGCGGCTGGTTGATTATTCTTATGGTGTTTCGCCACCGAATCGATGGCTCCGTTTCCGCGAAGTTTGGTGCACTGCTTCTTCTGGCCGTCACGGTCGGCGGATGCGGTGTTCGACCAGGCGACCATCCCATTAGTTCGAATTGCGAATGGACTGAAGCGGGCAACGGTTCATTGAACCTGGAGAAAGCTGCAGACCGCGGTCATTTGCGCTACGACGCTCTTACTGCCGAAGACATGGCCATACGCTGCTGGGCCGATAAATATGCGGGTCCCAAATCCGGACAGTTCGGGGGTTCCCGGAGTACGGACGTCGAATGAACGAATGCAGGGAAGCACTTTTCCAGGGCGTAGCGAGCCATCACGGTGTAGATGTCGCGCTCGTTAGTCAATATCGCGTGAGCCGAGACATCGTGGTGGATTCAGCGGTGATCCTTGGCTTCGCTATCCTCTACGCGCTTGCGGGCTACCGCCTCGCCGGCGTGATTCGTCGACGATTTCCATCAGAGGAATGGCGTGTCTTCTTGATAGCGACTGTTGCTATATCGGTCTTAGCAAGCATCGTAGGAGTAATAGTCGGTGACTTCTGGTCTGTGTTGATTGAGAATTTCCGAATGGGCAGCGGACACCTGAGCTACCGAATCGAGCGGATCCCGTGGCGGTTGCACTGGGGAGCAGCGTTTATCTGTGGCCTGGTCGTCTTCTGGTTGGCTGCGGCCGTTCGTTACCGAATTCCTATTCGCGACAATACCCTGCCTTCGTTTCGAGGTTAGAATTCGGTCTACCAGCCAGATACTTCTTAGCGAGTTGTGCCCCCGGGTCAAAAAGGGCAAGGATGATGGCCTCGAGAATGCCTCCCGCCCCCGCCGCAATTGCGTGCGCCGTGAGGATCTTTCTTCTTTCTGGGACGACGATTATGGCTGAAACTCTTAATGACTAATGAATACCAGCGTTCGGCGACTTCCATAACGAACCATAGAGACGCGCACGGAGCAAATGCGCGTTCAGCCCTAACTCGACCACCTGGCCTTCTCACTGTGGCGTGTTGAGAGGTGAAGCTTACACCAGCACCTTCCCAAGCCCTGCGACAAAGGTATCCACATGTTCCGACGATTTCTTTTTGGCCGCTTGAGCAAGCCCACCAGACCTACTTGAAAACAGAATAAGGAAGGCTGTAATTGCTGCTGGCTAACCATGGGAGCGAGATATCATCAGCACTTGCCTCCTGGATCTCCCACCCATTTGTCGTAATGACGGCCTGAACCTTACACTTTCGGCAAAGGTTTTGCGCCCTGGGCGAAGCTCGATCACGGATGACTTGCTATGGTTACACATTTCGTCACCAATGTCCGTCACGCCGCCAATCGTATCCGGCTTCCTGACTTCCACGCCCACACCTGGCTCATTCGCGGCATTAGAGCAAGCACCGTCTCATCCTCGGCAAGCATCTTCATGGCCGACAACGTTTCAGCCAACTCATCGTTCGTAATTAAGCCGGCGGCAATGAATGATGGTCCAGCTTCGGCTACAGACAACTCCAACAGTCGCTTGTTTTCGCCTTGTGCAATTACAGGTTGGTTGAAAACGATTTGCGGCTTGGTAAAATTAGCTGCCAGCACCATTCGAAATAATCTGCTACCCAATTTGTAATCTACTCCCCACATCGGACCCAGTCGGCCAAAGAGATTCGAAAAGGCCTCAAGCTTGGATGCAGGCTCACTGCCGGCCGTCGTCAGGTCTCCGTCTTCGCAGACGAATATGCCGTTCGGCTTGAGCAAATCATACATCTCACGTAGGGCCAACTCAGGATCAGCGAGATGGATAAGCAGGAATCTGGAGTAGACTAAATCGAATGATTCTCGCGCTAGTTCTGTGTCTGTCGCGCTCGCCTCGACGAACGTGACATTCGTTAAATTCGTTGGCAACAACCCGCGTGCTTGTTTGATCTGCGCCGGGCTGAAATCTACTCCGACTACCTCCCCGTCAGGGCCGACTAGTTCAGCAAGCAGTTGCGTCACCATTCCGACGCCACATCCGAGATCAGCGACTCGCATACCAGACCGTATCCCAGCTTCCAGCAGCAGACGACGAGCGCCGGGCCCGTAGATGCTGTGCAAGATTTGAAGTCGACGAGCGGCGGCCGCACCCGTTGCAAGAACGTATTCGCCTTTGTTTGAAGAATTCTGTTTCATTTTCCTTCTCCTCCCTAACGATAAACGCGTATTCCAAACTGGATCTGGGCCTTTCACAACTAATTCACAATAAATGCGAGGTCGACTCAAAGGACGAATGAGGAAGTGACTGCCAAGTTTCCTTCTCCGCTTCGCCTCCCTTCGGCAGTCTTGGCGGTAATGGACAGGATTTGGTTACAACTCGGAATGCTTAGGGACGCCATAAAACCTCAGGAATCGTTATCCAATCAACCTTTCCTTAGTCTTGGTAATAGTGTTGGAATTCCTCGATTCTAATTCTTGTTTGAAATCTAAATGCTCCCATTTGATCTGAACCGTTTGCAGACTGTCGAATGTTGCCGCAGTCCTGCGGCGGCAACATGAGTTACCTATTCACCGCGCTACAAACCATTGTCTTCCCGTAAGGTACGACAGTATTTCCTGCGAGCTGTTTCTTTTCTGACCAGCCATCTATTGAGCCGCTATGATCGTTGATAATTCGATTACCTGTCCGGCGCGAAGTAATTTGCTCCTGAGCCTTTCGCCCGGTTTGAGCTGGCTCAGACTGGCATAAATTTGATCGACAGTACCTTCGGCCACGGTCACCGGTATCCCATTTATTTCAAGAAGAACATCGCCTCCAAGAAGCATATCTTCACCGTCGACTGATGTGCGCAAAGTTCCTGCTCGCACACCTTGACGCCATGCCGGTGAGCCTTCGGAGACGTGTTGCACTACAATACCTGCCGGTTGAGGCAGATTCAGCGCTTTAGCTACATCGCCCTCGATTAGGATTCCATCGAGACCGAACCAGAAGGATTTTTGCTCTAGCAGAACCTGACGCGCTGCTTTTGAGGTCACGGCGAATCCCAATCCTTCTGAACCGCCGGAGCGACTTAGAATATTGGTGACGACGCCAATCACTTCGCCCTTCAAGCTGAACATCGGGCTGCCGGAATTTCCGCTGTTGATTGCGGCGTCTGTTTGTAGTAGCTCTGCGGCTCCGGGCAGACTCACGACGCTGTTCGGCGCGTAACGAGCGCTTACATGGCCCACCGTGAGTGAATGACTAAGTCCGTATGGTGACCCAATAACGAAAATCTCGTCACCCACGTCGACGTTGTTTGAATCGCCGATGGCTGAAACCACAGCATTTGTTGGTACGCGTTCAAGTTGCACTAGTGCGACATCGGCTGAAGTCGAAGTCGCGATTACAGTCGGAGCACTGCAATACACATTTCGCTCCCACAGAATGCATGATGCGGTCCTGTACGGCCTGCAATTCCAGATCGACAATCTGTCGCAACTGCTACTGTTTCAAGGGCCGGTAGACGACCACCTTATCGATGCGGTTCATAAACTCTGGAGAAAACTTTCGCCGAGCCGCTTCCAGGGCCGTGTGATAGATTTTCTGTTCCACTTCGGTTTCGCCTGTATTCAGCGAAAAATGAGCGGGAGCAAATCCGATCCCGCCTGAAATCAGTTCTGATATTTCCCGTGCTCCGAGGTTAGACGTCATCACGATCACCGTTCGCGAGAAATCTACGTGTTGGTTGTCGCCTAACGTGAATGTCGCTTTGTCGAGGATGCCCAGCAGGAGTTGCCACAATGCATCCGAAGCTTTCTCGATTTCGTCAAAGAGCACGAAAGAAAGCTTGGTATCTTCAGTGTGATAGCGATCCAGATTTTCCTGCGACAACAGTGGATGAGTCTCGCGATGGCCCAAATATTCTGGAGGAGACCCTACCAGCTTTGCGATTTCGTGGCTGTGCTGAAACTCCGCACAATCAATCTTGAGGACGACGTTCCGCGCGCCTAGTAATATCTCGGCGGCTGCTTCCACCGTATGCGTCTTGCCTGAGCCTGTTGGTCCCAGGAAGAGCAAAGAGCCGAGAGGACGATCTGGCTGGTTCATGCCTGCCAGGAAGATCTGGTACAAGCTGCTCATGGAGCGAACGGCTCGCTCCTGGCCTATGATGAAGCCAGATAGCTTCTCTTCAAACTCTTCGACGCGCAGGCTCTTTCGCTCGGGGTCGAGAAGGATAGCTGGCGATGTGTTGAAGTGGCCTGGTGACGTATTAAACTGACTTTCAATTGTGGCGATCATGATCATCCCCCTTCCCAAACAGTGGTTTGTATTTCCACGGTCTGTATTAGGTCGCTCCAGTCAGGGCCATGTGGTGGAGATCCACTTTCGCCCCAACCGGAGTGCCTCCTAATTTGACAATCAAAACAAGCTGGCGACGATCTCGATCTTCTCGACTTTCGTCACTTTTCCAGACAGATTGCTCTGCTGAGTCTGTGCTAATTGCTGTCGGATAGTTCGCTCACTGCGAGACTCCGGCACTTGCGTTCCCTCTTGTTGACCCGACCAGATCTGTTCAAGGAAATACTGGTACCCGTACCTGTGAAAGACCAATTTCGACTCGTTCTTAGCGGTAAGAACTTGGGTCCCCAAGGTTGACTGAAACACACTTGTATTGGCATCCACGCTGCTGACCAACATTATTTTGCTCTCAGGCGATAAACGACTGAAGGTATATTCGCCAGCGTGAAGCTTTTTATCACCCATGCTGAAGTCGAAAGGGATCTTCGCCCTGACCGGATAAATTAGTTGTGCGTTAGCGGATGCGACCGCCGCGCAAAGAGTGAACATCGAAACGAGGCTCAGCATCGTGAGCCTTTTGATAAATTTTCCTTCCATACAATCTCCCATCTGTTTTCGGCGAGCGGCAACCAATTGACTGCCCCAAACTGCGCCCACCTACGTTTACCTTTTCGAGAGCAAAGTTGGTGCTCTTCTTGCAATGATCCAGGCGGCTATCAATCAACGAGTTGTCGTCAAATTTGACAAGCTCTTATCGCCTTCTGCTACTCCATACCGCGAGAGGACGCAAAAAATTCCTGGAGTGATTACCACTAGACGGCGAGAACAAGTTCGTCAGTGAGCGGATCTTGTCTCGAATGAGTGTATTGGTTGATTACTGGTGCGTGCGAGCTGAGGAGAAAGACGTGAGAAAAGTGTTGTTAGGTGCGGTTCTGATGTTAGTGATATTGCTGCTATCAGCTCTCGCGGTAATGCGGCTCGGGTTAATGCCAGTGAATGCGGACGGGACCCATTCAAGTCTTGAAGCGAGGATCATGCCTCTCGCGCTTCACGCTTCGATCGTCAGGCATGCTTCTGCGGACACGAATCATCTTGCAATCAATGAAGAGAATCTGAAGGCGGGAGCGAGGACATATAAAGCGATGTGCGCGCGCTGTCACAGCACACCCGGAGACAATCCAAGCGCCTACGGACAATCGTTCTATCCGCCGGCGCCGCAGCTCCCTGGAGGAATGCCGAATTACACAGACTCGCAACTCTTCTGGACCATCAAGCACGGCATAAGGAATACCGGCATGCCCGCTTGGGGAGCCTTGCTCTCCGATGATGAGATCTGGCAGCTCGTGAGCCTGCTTAAGAACTCGCAAGATCTCCCTCCGTCAGTTGAATCCGAATGGTAGGCACCTAAGAAGAGGGCTGCGCGATAGCTGGTCCGAAACTACTCGTGATTATGTTTTGTCTGCAAGTCCGATAAATATTGGTTTAGGTCGTTTGGTGAGGTCAAATGCATTCAGCTTCAGGGCGACTTAAAATCCGCTGGCCAAGAATGTAAGCGAGTTGCTCTCACGCTGGCAAACGAACGTCCACTAAGAGTCCAATAAGCGTTCCCGTGGAGTCCTTTAAGTGCGGTAAAGTGCTATCCATGCCGCTGAGTTCCATTGATTTACAGTAATTCCCCCTCTCTTTCACGGCGGCGACACGGGTTCGACCCCCGTACGGGACGCCAACATTCTAAAGAACTTATAGAATCCCATCATTTCGGCCGCGAGTCCAGAAAAGTCCATTAACGAGATCACTGCCTTGCGAATACCTGGAAGAAGCATCTTCACAACCTTACTCTGCGCCTTCCGCTTTTCGTCCGTTACCTTGGACGTAGGTGTCCATTGTGACCTTGAGATTGGCATGACGCAGGAGTTCCTGAATGACTTTGGGGTTCTCTCCATTGGCATTCAAGATCGTGCCGAAGGTATGACGAAACGTGTGCCACCCGATACTCTTCTTCAAGCCAACTTTGTCAGCTGCTCGCTTGATATAAACGCGATAGATAGACTTTGGCCAGTAAGGCTGCGTACCGTTCTTGGCAGGGCTTTCGTACACCCAGTCGCTGGGACGGTTGTAAATAGGTAGTCATGTACGCAGAGTCGTATTACTAGCGATCCACGTTCTCCAACATCCAGATACTCCCAGTAACTTCTTGAATCGGCAGAACGAGACGATCCTCGCTGAGCGAAAGCGTCATTCTGGCCAATGAGGGCCATATCATCTTGCCCGGATCCTCATACGATGTTACCTGGAACGGTTCGCCTATCGTCTTACCTTCTTGTGGCTCGAAGTGGATTGCCCACACGTTGAAAAACCCGGTGGTTTGGTTTGAGACGAAGTAAAGTATCTTGCCGTCGGGTGACCAGCGTGGCTTGTCGCTCCAATATTTGCTATCCGTGATGCGGATCTTCTCACCACCCGACCAGGGAACCACATAGATGGTGGAGCTAACGCGAGTTCTTACTGCATTGAAGGATATCCACCGATCATCAGGCGAGAAGCGCTGCGCAAACAAGCTGTCCTCCAGATCTGAAGCGACCACGCGCATTTCCTTTTCCGCGTTAGTGGCTGACACGGGGAATAGGCAGACCGAGAAATGTCTTCGGTTTTGGTAATCGGTAAATCCAAGAAGCCATTGTCCATCCGCGGACCAGTCCGACACTACTGCGTCTGCTTGCAAAGGGAGTACCTGTTCTTCGTTACTTCCCACGTGCAGTATGACGATTTCAAATTTCGTACCAGTGTGCTCAGCGTTCGAGACGACGCGCTTATAAGATATGCGGGTACCGTCGCGGGACCAACGCGGATGCATGTCCTCATATTCATGATCCCGGACCGTAAGTAGCCTTTCGGCACCATCTTCCAGAGATTTCTCCCATAGTTCCCGCTTCTGATTTCCCAGGCGACCCGCGGTAAACACTAGCTTCCTGCCGTTGGGCGATAGATCGGAAAAGATAGGTACTATTCCAGGCGCGGTTAATGGCTGGCCTTCTCCTTTGATCTGGCCAGTTCGTGCGTTGAACGGCAGCGACCAAACCCGGATAGTCTCGATGCGTGCGCAGAATGCCAATCTCTTGCCATCCCGGGAGAGTGCTATCTCCGTGTCTATACCTGAGCCAGCGGTCAAGCGTTCTGGGCCAGCGACCCAGCTTAATGTCGCAGGATCTACGACGACCTTCCACAGATTTGTCACTCCCCTGGAGATCATTTCAAAATAAATTTCCTTGCCTGAAGACGCCCACTGGAAGTTGTAGTAAAAACCTTCAAGCTGCTTCTCCACCGCAGGCATCACCTCTGACTTAACTGGCGCGCCACCTGCTATGGGTACCGTCCAGAACCCCCACCCCAGCTTAGCGTGTTGGGCAACGAAGGAAATACGTTGGCTGTCGGGATGCCAGCAAACCGAATTCAAACCATCGAATCCGATGGTAAAGTCAGGCAGCCGAACCTCATGTGGTTCGTTTCCGTCCAGAGTAGCAAGATATAACTTGGACGCTACTTTGGCCGGGGGTGTGGGTATGGACGAGTCGGAGAATAGAATCTTCGAACCATCCGGGGACCACCTGGGGTAGTAACCGAACGAAGAGACCTTGCGTTCAAGCCCACCGAGGACAGGAACCACAAACAGACCACCGCCTTCCCGTTCAGAGCGAAACACGATGTTGCTTCCATCCGGCGACCAATCTGGCTGCCAGTCGTGGGCTGGAGAGTGGGTGATTTGTAGCTGATTGCCGCCGCCTACTTGCTGCACCCAAATGTCAAAGTTGCCGCTGCGGTCTTAAGTGTAAGCGATGAAGCGGCCATCGGGCGACCAGGTCGGCTCGGTTTGCAAGCCCGGATCAAACGTCAAGCGTGCAAGGGAATATTGTCTCGGCCGTTCATTGATCTTAGGTCGTTGATAAATCAAGTAAGCAATGAAGGCGCTGCTGGCTGCTGCGAGAACGAGGATTGCAAGAGCGAGTAATGCACCCCGCTTGCGCCGTTTGATCGCGCTTATCAGATACTTCGCGCTTGATGTAGGGCGTGACGATGGAAGCGGACTAATTCGGATGGCTTGTTCATTAAGATTTTCAACGCCTGTGTTGCCAAAGCTCGCGGGTGCTTCCTGACGCGCTCTGCCTAAGCTTTCGGTTGGAGGAGCCGCCGCGGACTCCGGTTGATTGACGCCCGTCGCTGCGGTCCGACCTTCTACCTCAACCTCGCGGGCGGAGTCCATGAGTAAGTTTGAACTCTGTTGGAATTCTGTTTGAAAAAACGTGGAGCCTGGTTGTGGTACCGTAGCCTTCACGATTGCCCGCGCACTTCCGCTCGCAGAGTTTGACCCATCGCTCAAGTCAAGATGCGCGGTTTCAGCTTTCGTGCTTGCGTCTTCCTCCTCTTCGGTGATGATCTGCGCTCTAGTGTGACGCTCTAGCACCAGTGTGGATTCCACCTCCCGTACCTGATTGACTCCTGCCCTAAAGCGATAGCCGCGTCTAGCAACGGTCTCGATGAACTGAGGCTCGCTATGATTCTCGCCCAGCGCCTTCCTTAACGCGAAGACGTGTTGGGTGAGATTACCCTCTTCGACAAAGGAGTCAGGCCAGAGCTCCTTCATCAGTTCATCTTTTCCGACCACACGGCCGCTCTTTCGGACGAGCACCAAGAGCAACTCGAAGGCCTTGGGCGTGAGCGGCACGAAACACCCATCGCGCGCCAGACAGCGCTCTTCAGTGTCTAGCCGGAAAGGACCAAACTCGTATAATTGACTCTTTGACCCACTCATAGCTGCTTTAAGAACTCTTTAAGAACCAATTAACGGCACCTTGAGGACTTCCTGACTGCGCTCCAGATAGGGTGTGCGGCAAATGATGACGGCAAGGCTCCCCGCCGGGCTTCGTATTATACGCCCGAAACGACGTTTTAGAAGGCGACGTTGGGTTGTTCGCTGAGTTGTTAGACCGCGCGAAATATGATCGCAGTGATGGATCGAGGAGAGTTGTCCTTGCCAATCGCGGCAGAAATAGAGTTGCACGCCAACGCCCGAAAGGAGATC
>Ga0137373_10005559_pt1 | contig 13585 bp, 9 predicted proteins | sample SagtaG_5_FD_104912 | JGI IMG/M metagenome (GOLD analysis project Ga0137373, IMG submission 104912) | Vadose zone soil microbial communities from Sagehorn Ranch, Mendocino, California, USA - Sage1_R_80_16 metaG | ecosystem: Environmental > Terrestrial > Soil > Vadose zone | place: USA: California...
CATGCCAGCTATGTCGGGATACTTCTTCAGCGTTTCATAAGCATTTTCCCTGGCGCGACCTGGGTCGGCATCGTCGGTTAGAAGGTCAATAATCTCCACCTTCGATCCTTGTAGCGATTCCTTCAGTCCATCGAATCGTTCACGCGCATTTTGTACGTCGCGCTTGCCGACGAAGACCATGATCTTTCCACCTTGCGGTAGAGCTTTCTTGATGAGTTCTCCGGCCTGGTGTCCAGCGGCACGATTGTCGGCGCCGAGGTAGAGCGCGCGGTCACTATCCGGTGCGTCGCTGTCCTGAGTGATGACCAAAGCCCTCTTCGCCGCGTCGTTAATTACCTGCTTCTGACCAACCGGATCGATCACGCTGATCGCGATGGCGTCAGCATCATCGATATCCAGCGCGTCTCTAATGAGTCCATTCTGCTCCTTTGCCGCCCCGGTGTTTGTGCTTTTAAATGCAACTGTCACATCGGCCAGTTCGGCATCAGCTTTCTCGCATCCCTTGTGCGCGATCTTCCAGAAGTCGGACGTGGCATTGGTAATAAAAGCCACCGTCTTTACCGCCTTTGGAGCTTTTGGCGGCGGAGAGCCGCAACTGGCAGACGTCGCTAAGATAAAGGCCAGTAAACAAATGAACTTATGTGAAGTCGATCTTTTCATGGCTAAGTCTCCTGTGAAAGAACTGCTTACTATTAATCCAGAGGCGAGGACTCAATGCACTCCTGTTTACCCTCTCCAAAAGGAGATGCATACTGCTTGTTCTGCTCGGTTGCTGCCGTTCTGGTTCCGTGAAAGTTTCGTCCGCGAAAGCTCCATGAGAGTCTTCGCCCCATTCTGCCGCTCCCTATGCTTGCTTGATGACAAGCGACTTATATTCTTGAAATAGTCCAGTGTCAAAGGAGAACGGAGCTGCATGCTGTTGCATTTGCTTGCGAATCTTTGCACCTACTCTGCGACCTTTGCTTAGGTCGTTTATTTTAACGGCAAAGAACGATCCCCACTATCCGACAGGCTGTATGGAAAGACCGCTTAATCTCAGTGACTGGTTTACCCGTCTCGGGGTTCTCGAACACATAATCATCAGGCTTTTAAGGTGTGCGAATTAGGCCGTCAGTGCGTAGGTGGTTCCGAATACGAGCTACGCTTTCCTGGTTATGCCGAAGGATTCTCAAGTAAAATCAGATTCGATGTTCAAGTTGACCGCAGAACAGATCGATCAATTCACTCGGGACGGATATCTGATGGTAAGAGGTCTGTTCGATACGGAAGAAGTGGACTTACTCCTCAATGTCGCGAAGAGTGATCAACAAATACATCAACAAGCACACCAGCGACTGGATTCGTCTAGTGGACGAAGCAAGCTGTGGATTACCGGATCGTTGGGTGAAGATATCTACAGCGCCTTTGTCCGCTGCTCACGTATCGTGGACCCGATGGAGCAAATGTTAGGTGGTGAAGTTTACCATTACCATCACAAAATGATGCTCAAGGAGCCTCTTGTAGGCGGAGCATGGGAGTGGCACCAGGATTATGGTTACTGGTACTCAAATGATTGTCTATTTCCTCATATGGCGAGCTGCTTAGTTGCAATTGATCGCGCAACGCTGGAGAACGGCTGCCTACAAGTGATCAAGGGCTCACATCACATGGGCCGCATTGATCATGGCAAAGCGGGCGAACAAAAGGGTGCCGACATGGAGCGGGTACAAGCAGCACTCAAATATCTGGAGTTAGTCCAGTGTGAGATGGAACCGGGGTCGGCACTCTTCTTCCACTGCAATTTACTTCATCGCTCTGACGCGAATAGGAGCCCGAATCCCCGCTGGTCACTCATCTGTAGTTACAATGCGGCGCGCAACCCCTGCCGAGAAAAGTTAAATCACCCTGGTTACCAGCGCCTCGAGAAGTGGCCAGACTCCCAAATCAAAGCGATAGGCCGGCGCCAGTTAGAATCTATTCGTAAGCAATCAGGTTCAGGGAGATGAACTGCCGCGCTCTGATGATCGAGTGTTGGGCAGTAGCCCGACCGTCAGGGAGGGCTTCAATCTTGAGTGTGTCCGAGCCCTCCTTAAATCTTGAGTGTGTCCGAGCCCTCCATAGTCGGGCTACTGCCCCGGGCCACGACGCACAACCCACAGCCAACCAGTCAACGCGCGTCGGGGCAGTAGCCCGACCGTCAGGAAGGGCTTGCGGAAGCACTCCACTGACTCTTGATGACTCAAGTGTGCGTTCCCAACCGTTCAGCGAAACACTATCTCGCCGAATCTCTGCGGGACATGAAAATCATCTCGTAAGGTCGGCGACCATGCTAAGCCCGCTGGTGTCGGAAGCTGCTCCCCCCGATACAGGTTCATCCACCAGCGATCTCCAGGTAGCGGCGGACGGTGCGGCGCCGTCACAATGTCTTCCATTGGCAGAGCTACTTCGCAGGTCCACTCACGGTCACCGGCCTTTCCATCTACCGTCCCATTGACTTGCACTGCCCACCGCAGCTTTTGGCTGTTCCAACTCTCGTAGTGCAACGGTTTACGCGCGGACAACAGATAGATATCCAGCATGGTGCCGAGTGGATTTACCTCCAGTTCGATGTAGCTTGGCTGATTAGGATCAGCTTGGAGGAAAACCTCCACGACCTCCTCCTCCCACAGGTGCTCATCCCGCCGTCTCATGGTTGACCAAATATTGTCGTCCGCGCAGCGGAAAGCGAAGTAAATAAAGTTGTCATCGTAGAGCACCCTCGCTTCGGTCTTATACGTACTTTGGGAACCGTCCAAGTTGTTCACGAAATCGGCAACGAGCGGAGCTTTCTTCCACGCGGTGTCGTCGAGCTTCCCATCTATCTTGATCGGTCCAGATGTCCGCCCGACTTGATAGACTGCCAACCGCGGCACTTGAGGTTTGGCCGGCAGAGTGAACAAACACCCTATGCCCAGGGCCATAATCAATATTTTGTCTTGCATGCTCATCTTAAAATGTCCGCCTTCTCGCTGTTCAGCAAAAGGTATGTCTTAAGGATCACAATGCAGCTTGGACCATGTGTGATCTCGCTCTTCAACACCATCTGCACTGCCTCACGCAGTTCCAACTTCAGCACCTTGATGAGCTCCGCACCTTCAGGCTCAGGCCTGACCAAACTTAGTTTCCTCGCGAGGAACAGCGTGGCAGGTGAATGAATAACGGATGTGAATGGATCAACCAGGCCAAGATTGATCCACTGAGCCGCCTCGATGCCAAGCTCTTCGCGCAGTTCTCTCCGGGCGGCGACGTGCGGTGGCTCGTCTTCGTCAATGCCGCCGCTAACCACTTCAATACTCTCCCGCTCGACCGCATATCGGTATTCGCTGGTCAGATAAACCTGGGCCAAGTCGTTCATGGCGAGTACTGACACGCCCGGCTTCATCCTGACAGTGGCGAAGGTCCCCGGCTTTCCGTCGGGCCTCACGACTTTGTCCTCGCTGAGTTCGAGCCAGGCGTTCTTAAATCTCTGAACACTTTCCTCGACCAACCACAGACCTTTCATTCTTGTCATCACAATCCACCTTGCAGTTCGCGGGCGAATGGCCATTGCCTAATGTGCCACGACCAGATGATGAAGCACACCATGGCCAACCCCGAGCGTTCCCATGCCGAAAAGAATAATGGGCCAGCCGGTAGTGGCGAACACGAATTATCCAGCCGGCAAGGGCGAACGGGTCGAGTAGTGGGTACAGCCAGACGCGATAGGGACGACTCATGTCAGGCTCGTTTCTTCTCAGTGAGGAGACGGCGCGAATCTGAGCGACAAACTGTACTAGAATCCCGGTCGTAATCAGCTCATCAATCACCATACCCAGCGAGAAGAAGCTACAAATGATTGAGATGACGCCGATGACGAACGAGAGTTATCGCGTAGGATCTGCGAGCCATACAAACCAGTTCTACTTTTTGCCGGCCCCGGTCACGCCACGACCGAGCGACGGCGAATTGCTTTTGAGTTTCACCGTCGCCATCCACGTCGCGTAATCAGTCCCCTCCCCGCCGGCTAACTGAGGATCGCTTTTGCTGAAGCCTGGCTCGCGATTCGGATCGGCCAGTCCTCCGACAGGCACGTCGTGGCTGCTATTGAAGAAAGTATTGTCACGGTGATCAAACCTGAGTACGGCTGTGCCTACACCTGAAGTTTGATAAAGCATGGTTTCGTCTACGACTCCGGAAAGAGTAAAGATGTTACTCCTCAATGTCAGATCTTCGGTCCGCGTCAGACGGACTGAATGCCCGCATCCTTTAACCGGACTGTCAACCTCGTTCCCTGGGCGTACGAGTAACACGCCGCGCTCGCCAATACCGATAAAGGTATTATTGATAATGTTCGCGTTCTTCGCAGCCCAGATCGACACGGGTTCAACTGGGCGTTCGCCCGGTCGCGTGGAGACAACTAAGTTATCGCGTGCTGTCATGTCGTAAGATTCGAAGAAGGCGAACGAACAAGGGTCGCCGAAGCGCCCATCGATGAAAAGATCCGGATCGGTCGAGCCGCCTGAGAAAGCTGCGCCCGAATTGTCAACAAAGACGTTGGCCTCGATCAGTACCCGTCGGCTGCCGCCCTTACTTACCACGCCTCGATGACAATTGCGGATCAGATTGCGACGCACAATCACGTCGTCGCTACAGGGAAGGTCGATGGCTGGCTTGCGTTGAAAATTCTTGCCGTCGAACAGCTCGCAGTCCTCCACCGTAATGTGGTGTGCCTGGTTGAATTTAATCAGATAAAGACGGTCATCGTCTTGCAGTGGATCATATGCGGAAGTGCAGCCGCCCGGCGGGCACTCATAATGAATTTTGGAGTTACGGACGGTGATGTAGCTGGTCCAGAACGAGCGGTCATACCAAGCTGAAGTATGTCCGCCTGGCGGATCATTGGTCTTTACGTGGTTGTACGTATCTTCGGGCTCGTAGACGCTGTCGCCGTGGATTCCATCGCGGCGAGGGTTGATCTTATTCCCAGCCTTATCCGTGTAGTAAGGATTCGGAAAAATATCGAACCCCTCGATCATGATCCCGCGCGCCAAATGAAAGCGCACGTCGTCAATAATCACGCCTTGCTTTGTCTCCGCGCGTATTATCAGTGGATTCGCTGGGTCATAACGATAGATGCCAATCGCGTCGGCAGGCGTTCCTGGGGGAACGGTCTGACGCGGATCGCCGGCTTCCAATTGATCGGCCATTGTTAAAACGAGACTGAGCCCACCCCAACTGCCTTCACGTCCAGCCTTTCGGTAGTCTCCGTTTTTCGCGATGATCGTATCGCCGCTTCCGACGTGACGCAGAGCAACACGCCAGGATTTGAACGGACGTGTGTAGTTGCCATCACCACGCGTGTCGTCGCCATCGAGTACGTGAACATAGACCGTCTTGCCCTTGGCCTGCGCCAGTCCGCAAATTGACAGCGACGCGACTGCCGCTAGTAAGGCCACCATGAACAAGCGACGGCTGTTTCCCATGCTCATTTCTCTCCGGCGCCAACCCCATTCAGCCACTCGCCGTTGAGCATAACGCGCTTGAGGCGACGCATGTCGCTGATGTTTCCAAGGGGATTTCCTTCGACCAGCACCAGGTCCGCGAGCTTTCCCGGCTCGATACTTCCCAAGCGGTCGGAGGCACGAAAGTACCGCGCATTCTCTAATGTGCCCGCAACAATGGCCTGCATGGGTGTAAGGCCCGACTCCACCAGTAGCTCAAGCTCACGTTGATAAGCCCAACCGCGCTTAGCGTGTGGCACGTCGGAATGAGAACCGACGACGACGTGCGCTCCAGCACGGAAGGCATGTCCTACGAACGCCTCCATCTGTTTAAAGGCGCGGACATGCATCTCCGTCGTATCTTTGTCGCCAGACTGCCGTTCGAAGACGGCAAGTGTCGGTGAGACAACAGTGCCGCGCTCGACGATCAACTTAAATACCGCACTGGCATGCGGCGAACCGAGATCGATCGTGCTCCACACCTGATACCGCCCTTCACGGCGCGCGTTGTTATCAGCTAGAACCGCTTGTCGGTATTTCTCAGCGTCGCGCAATGGCAGCAGGGCTGTTCCGAATGAGGTGGCATGCTCTACGCCATCAACGCCGGCACGAATGGCGTCAGTTGCGTCCACAATCTCCAGGTGTGAGGTAACCGGAAGGCCACGCGCGTGTGCCGCCTCGATAGCGACCCGGATAAGCGCGAGCGGCAGGCGATAGTAGACCTTAATGGCCGAAGCGCCATCGTCAGCGAAACGGTTGACCGCATTCCGCGTCTCCTCCGCATCGCGTACGATCAACGAATCCATCGGATAAGCAGCCGGCGGCGAGTCAAGGTGTGGCCCACAGAGGAACAGGCGCGGCACTGGCGCAGGTCCTTTGCGGGCCACATCGTAGGCTTCGATCCACTGGCCGGGATCGCGCAGGGATGTGATTCCGTGAGTAAGATAAAGTGAGGGCAACGAATTGTCGCCATCAAGGTGAAAGTGCGAGTCGATCAATCCGGGCACGAGCGTGAGCCCGTTCGCGTCGACCACTTCTGCCGCCGCCGGAATGCTTACCGAGGCTCGCTTACCAACTGCCACAATTCTTTCGCCGCGTACGATTACGGCAGCATCAAGTAAGGGCGTGCCGCCGCGCCCGTCAATCAAGGTCGCTCCGACAATGGCAACAACGTGGTTTGCATCGGGCCGTGCCACCTGGTTCACTTCATGGAGGGGCTTCGACACGCGAGCAGTCTGGCCCTGACGACGTTGCGCCAAAACGCCGCTATAAGTAAGGAGCGCAATTAATAGTAGAGCGCCTGATAAGCGTGTTGATTTATTCATAAGTCATTATGCGTTAACCGATAGGAGTGATTACCACAATGACGGCTCAAGGTCCGTCAATTTGCAGGTTAGGAAGGGCGGCTCGCCCCCGCTCGAGCGCCAACGGCGCGAGTGCATTCTTCAGCTTTCAATTACAGCCCCACCGCTCAAGCCTGTGAGTGTTTCCACTTAGAACGACTCCTACTTATTGATAACCCGTTGAGATACACGCAACCAGTCGCGCTGTCGGCGCTCTGGCGGGGGCAAGCCACCCTTCCTAACCTGCAAATTACCGTACGAACCTTTTGGGTCTTCACACTCTCTACCACTGACCTCTTACCCTATTCGGAGGAAAGGATGCGCAGCCGCAGCCTTCCGTCCTTTTGACCTTTGAACGGCAAGTGTATAACGCCGGAACCATTGGCCGTTCCGATGTAGCTCCCTCCAGGCACGCCATTGAAGAGGCCACCGCGCCAGTTTGCCCGGCCCCCGGTCATCTGGAGTTCATACTTTGCATGCGGCTTCAGTCCAGCGATCAGTAAAGAGTTCGTGTTCACGGCTGGGATTGTCACTTCACCCTCCGTTACGAGACCGTCTATAGTGGCGAATAGTGTAACTGTGCCACCTTCGACCAGCGCCCCAACCAGATTTAATCCATCCACCAACTCAACGCGTGGGGTTCGCGTATCGCCGCGATCTCCAATCTCCAAAACGTGTAGAAAGAAGTCTTCTTTCGCCGGTTTCGACGGCGACACCTCAACGCGCCACGCTGCGGGCACAACCGCACGCGTGTTCGAAGGTAATAGTTTGTCAAACTCCTCTCCCCAGAAAGTCTTCCACATCTTCCGGAGATAAGGATCGGCCGGTAGCGGCCCGCCCGCCGGTGGGTCCAGCGGCCAATTCTTCCCTGTTCCCCATTCTCCGCCAAACTCGTCACCCGGAGTCCAGAATTCAAAACCCGGCCCGCCTCGCTTTACGACTTCATGCTCGCGTGGGAGTAATGAATGAACTCGCAATCGCCCCTGACCATTCTCATAAGTAAAGACCGTGGCGTTTCCGTAAGCCATAGCGCCGTGGCCAATGTCCCGTCCCTTCTCGCCAGCCATAACCCGCGGTTCGCCCACGCCGTGCAGCAACCAGACTTTTTTGTAGTTCGGATCGGTGGTCCGCACGCGATCAAAAACCACGAGCACGTGATTCTCAGGTGTGTAAGCTACTTCACGAGTGAAGTGCTCCATCTTGGAAGGGTGGTAGGCGCGCGTGGCGTTACCGCGCGCGTAGTGATATGCGCCCGGCTGATAGTCGGTCGCCTCCATATGTCCGGTATCCCAGAGGTCACGCGTGCGCTCGAAATCTTCGCGGCTGCGGACAGTGTTCCAATAGCGAGAAGAGTCCATGCGCTGCCCCCCGTCGTTAGCAGCGGGCCAGAGGTTCTCGGCCCAGAAGAATTTTTCCCCAGGCTCATACACCAACATCGAGTTGTGAGCGACAGTGCGCCGGTAGTAGTTCAGGTAGTGCGGACTCTCAGTGTCAGTGTAGTCGGCGCCACTTTCGGTGGCGAGATAACCTTTGTGGTAAATGAAGAAATGGTTCTGATCAAGGTGGTCGTGCTTGGCGAGGTATGGACCCGAATTGAACTCAATCCAGGTCGAATCGGGTCCGAAGCCGTCGCGCATTATGAGGTGTCCAATTCCGCGAAAGAGGTAGTTGCGGGAAATCTCTGCATCGTTTGTGTCAGCCGGATTGCGCGGGGTAACTGCCGGGTCGTCCCACAAAAACTGAGTGATCGGAATTCGCCAATCTTTGCGCGCGGGCCAACCGCTCTGTCGCAGCAGCCATGCCGCAAAGGGATCTTTGAAACGATTAATGGCATAGCCGAGGCAGATGTTGTCTTCCCATTGGAGGTACGGAAATTCATTGTCATCATCGCGCGCGGTTGTGCCATCGGGAAGCACCTTATAGAGATAAGTGTCGGTGTAATGGTGAAAGACGGTGTAGCGCCGCGCCGGATCGTTGTTGCCCACAGTGCGACGTAGTTCTGCCAGCAACGCGAGAGGAGCGTAGGTGATCCGCTGGTAGTCCATCGACTCGTGATACCCGCCATCAGGCGTGATGAAGTTTGTCAGATCGAGAATGTGATCGAAGACTTCCTGCGCCCGCGCTCTCAGAGGCGCCGCGCGCGACTCCGCCGCAGGATGGCCTTCGATAGCGGTGAGCGCGAACAACGCAAGCGTCAGATAGCGAACCGGATAATTGTGATACATCGCCAGTTGCACTTCTTTGAGCGACTGATCCTCCATCATCTTCGCGGCGGCTTTTAAAAGTTCGAGCGCGACGCGATCCTTGAGTTGCTCATCGAAGCCCGGATAGTTGTAGAGCCAGTCGAAGGCCAGTGACCACTTTACGTATTCGGGATAAGTGCGCGATCCTACCAACTCCGGCGGATGTGTCCGCTGCATTTCTTCAACTGCTTTCTTAGCGAAAGATTCGTCCCGGGTCAGCAGGTATGTGAGCGCCCAACCATCAATACCTTCCGACGCGCGTGCACCCGCAGCGTACCTCGCGCGCAAAACGTTGAATCCGGTAAGCGGATCATGCTCGCCGATCAGCATCCGAGGCCTAACAACCTGTGGCGCAGGCTGTGCATACGCGCTGAGTGGGCTTATTAAACTAGCAATGGCGAGACTCAACGCGACTGTCAGCCCTCTCAACAACCATTGCCGCGTCAAGTTCAGGTGCCCGTTCGTGTTGTCACTCTTCACTGGCATTTCCCCAGCGGAAACCGATCGCACATAGCTCCTAAAGGAGGTTAAGAAGTATTTTTTAGCCATGCGTCTATAAACATTCGGTCCCTACGGGACTAAGAGCGTCCATCTCCTGCTTTTTACTAAAGGCCTCTTACTAAAGACCGCCAGGACGGCCCCTGGCAATCCGCGAACCCCCTTTAAGTTCGGCCAACTGCGAGCGCGCCAACTCACTTTCAGGATCCATTTTCAAAGCGCGCTCCAGCGCCACACGCGCCTCCGCCAAACGACCAAGCGCTTTCAGGGCTGAGCCCGCAAGCACGAAACGAATAGCGCCATTCGGCGGCCAGGGTTCAGCGTCGAGCATTTGCTGTTCGTCGTTCAAGCGCGCGAGGCGTTCGTAAAGCTTACGCGCCTCAGCTTTGCGTCCCACGTGTTCGAGGGCCACTGCCTTATAGAAATAGTGTTCCGACCACGGCTCTTCCGGCTGAGTTGGCACATTAAGTTCCTCCGTGGCTGCGCGGTTCCACCAAAGCCCGGATTCATCACGCTTGCCGGCGAGTTCGTACTCACGTGCAGCCGCAACGTACTCTCGCGCCTGCGACTGCATCGCCGGGCGGCCGACACCGAAGTTGCGTGGATACTCAGTCGCAGTTGCGAACTCCGCCGCCGCTTTCAGATGATCGACTGACTGTTGGTACTTATGTGCGAGTCCCAGATGCGCTTTGCGATAGAGGCCGAGCGCCGCATCCTCGCCTTCGCCGGAGGTGAAAGTTGTCTTCTGAAGCAATGTGGCGGCATCCGCGAACCTCCCTGCGTCCAGGTACGCTGCTGCGAAAGACTGAACAAAACCTGACTGCCGCCGAACGACTTCGGGCGCACCCTCAAGTAACTTCAGGCGCCGCTCTGTTGCGCCCATTTCGCCAAGCAACCGGTCGAACTCGATATACAAGCGAAAATCATTTGGCGCCACGCCAATAGCATGCTCATATTGCCGTGCCGCCTCTTCCTTCCTGCCGAAAACGACCCACAACCCACGCGCGAAGTTACGGTGCGCGATGATGTTTGACGGGTCGACAAAGGAGTAGTTCCAGGCCTTGATGGCTTCTTCGTCACGGTCTTTTGACGCTAGAGCATTACCGAGGTAATAGGCGGCGCGACCGTCGAAATGGTTAGCCTCGAATGCGGCATAAAGGATGTTAATCTCCTCGACCCGGTGAGGAAATACAAACGTCGGGTCGCCCTTCGCGCCGAGCGCGTACTCGTCACGCGCCCGCCCCTGGTCGCCATCCTGCTGGTACAAATACCCAAGTGTGTAATAGAGCATCGGGTAAACACGTTTCGTCTTTCCGTCTGTTGTCTGGCCCTGCTCCCGCCTAATCGCCTCTTCGAGAATTTGCCGCGCCTCCCCCCGTCGCCCAACGGTCGCATAGTCAAAAACAACTTCAAGAACCGAGTCAGGCTCGCGTGAGAGGAGCCGCCAGAACTCGTCCGAAGCAGCTTTGGCCTTCGCTTCCTGACCCAGGGCCTTGCTAATCTCGTACTGCTCATGAAGCGCCAGGTAATCAATCGGTAGTTCTTGCACGACCGCGTCAATACGAAGTTGCGCTGCGTCGAGCTTACCGGCCAGGCGCTCGGTAAGTGCGAGCACCGTACGCGCCTTGAGGTCACGCGGGTCAAGCAAGACTGCCTGCGAAAGCTGTTCGACAGCTTCTGCGTTGTGACCTGCTGCCAGTGCCATCTCGCCTAACACGTAACGTGCGACGGATTCGCGATGACCTGAGCGCACTGCCAGGATTAGATGGTCCGCAGCTTCGCTGCTTTTTCCTTCGGCGCGTCTGACCAGCGCGAGATAATAGTGAGCATCGCCCGCATCTTTGTTACGCCTCAGTGCTTGCGTGAGATGATCGGCTGCCTTCCGGTATTCACCGCTGCGATAGTACGAGATACCCAACGCGATGTGCGCCGGCGCAAAACCGGCATCTCGTTTCAGCGCTTCGTAATAGGCCGCGCGGGCGTCGCGCTCCTTGCTCTTCTTATCAAAGGCCAAGCCCTCGACGTAAGCCTGCTCGGCGCTCGTTGGTACTCTGGGGTCAGGAAGGGGCCGCGTCGCAGGCTTGAAGTCAGGATTACCATCCCACGGCGTGAAGTTGTTATAGCGGATCAACTGGCGCCCGTCCTTGCTCTTAAAGCTAACCGTAAGCGGCGGTGGAAACATATTCTGAACGGGCAGCGGGACGGAGGCGGTGAAGGGCTTGGCCGGGTCGAGGTCAACACGCTCACTTCGTCTGCAATTTTCTAAAGCACATACCTCGGCCACGAATTCGGCATCCTTGAAACGCGCGTTCGCGTTTGCGGTAATGATGGCACTGTTACCTTGATATGAGATTTTTAGGGCCATGTCAGCCGTGGCTTCATCCCAACCCCCACCGAGACGGTTTACCGGAAACCAGTACTCAACAAAGTGCTCGACACGATGCGGCGCGATGAACTGGTGTTCCATCTGCGTCTCAAAGCGTCCGCCCTGGAACTCCACATACTGGCCGCCGCCGTCTGTTAACTTGTCAATCCAAATGTCGCCGTTGTCATCAGTGCCCCAAGTCCAGGTTTTCTTGCCCGGCATCTCGCGGTGATCGGCCACGTGGACGATGCCCCAATCGGATTTTTCATAATAGACCCCGAAGAAATCCCGTTTTGAGTCGCGCGCGAAGAGCGAAAGGAAATTTGGCACTTCGCTGAACTTGCTCACGTCAACGCCCTTCTCCCTGGGAAACGAGAAGACAGGCCAGAAGGCGTGGGGGTAAGCTTCGCGCATTGGATAGATGAAACGCATGTCCGCGGTAGCGGGTGCACCGGCAGTGGACCAGTACCAGTAACGACCTGGTACGGGCCGGCGATTGTTGAGAGTCACTTCCGTTTCGACGGCCCGTTGTCCCGGGCGCAGCCGAATGATGACTTGCCATTGCATTCCCTGCACGCGCTCAGTGTCGCCGACCGCTACAGCGGCGCTGCCATCTGGTTCCATCCTCATGGCATAGTCAATCGGCGAAACCGTGGTCAGAGTGTGGCCGTCCGGGAAGTTCCACTCGATACCGCCGGAGACCCAGGCGCCGCGAATCGCCACCATCGCGTACTTGATGACTGGATTCGAATAGAGCACGTCGCGGTTAGTCGTCTTATCGAAGATTTGGTAAATGTGGCCGCCCAGTTCCGGCAAAACCGAAACGCGCAAATATTCGTTCTCCAGATAGACCGCCTTGTACGTCTTATCCGTGCGCTTATTGCTTAACGCATCGAGGAACGGGTATGGGTAGACTGGGCGCCACTTGCGCCGTTGCCAGTCGAGCAGCGCGGGATAGGGGTTAGGTGGGCCAAGTTCGTAAGTCGGGATAGACAAAGGCGCCTCCCACACGCGCGGCGAGGTAATCGACCCCTGGTCCTGAGCTGTCACAATATTCGACAGTACGAGGACCAGCATCACGGCGTAGCCAACGCACAATACGGGATGTGAAAATGTATTCTTTAATTTAGTTCTCATAAATGTCCTTTAGAGACCCTATGGAAAGAACCCGCGGAGCGGGTGATAGCATAAAGCCTGGGGTGGAGCGCAGCGGAACCCCAGGACCGGAAGAGAGAAGGACACAGCCCGCGAAAGCGGGCGATAGAGGAATCGCTGATCAAGGCCTTGCGCAACGGGTTGCCTCCGGATCCCGTGTAAGGACGTACTCATGATGAATCGGCTGTCGCCCGTTTCACGGGCTCGTTTTTTCTCTGTTGCGATCCTGGGGTTCCGCTTCGCTCCACCCCAGGCTTTATGCTGTCGCCTCGCTTCGCGGGCTTGTCTCTACAAACTCAATTTGTAAATGTGGCAGTGGCAATGGCGTACTGCTCGACCTTCTCGCGAACGATGCTGTAACCCATGCCCGCACCCGCGGGTAATTGTATGTAACCCCGCGCGTCGATCTCGATGAACGGATTGATCACATCATCAACATACCAACGTGCGGAAGCCTCGATGTCGGTCGGGTAAGTGAACCCA
>Ga0137373_10005563_pt1 | contig 13582 bp, 13 predicted proteins | sample SagtaG_5_FD_104912 | JGI IMG/M metagenome (GOLD analysis project Ga0137373, IMG submission 104912) | Vadose zone soil microbial communities from Sagehorn Ranch, Mendocino, California, USA - Sage1_R_80_16 metaG | ecosystem: Environmental > Terrestrial > Soil > Vadose zone | place: USA...
GCATTTTGATCAGCTATGATTTGGGGAAAGGAAATAAAGGAGCTAATCCAAAGCTTCATAAGTTTCATAGTAAAAAAACAAGTTGGTTAAGACAGCTCTTTACTAAAAGACCACAATTCTTTACATTTTATATTAATCCGCGTGATGAAAGCGGCGCAAGAGCTTTATCAGATTTAACGAATGAAGGTATTAACCTTGTCGCAAATGCACTTGCCCAGTCTCTTGACCATATACTTCATTTTTTCAATCAACTGCGGACTGAGCTTGCATTTTATATTGGCTGTTTGAATTTGCGCGATAAGCTTGAGGAAATGCAAGCACCATCTTGTTTTCCTAATCCTATGGCTTCAGAAGAACGTAAACACTCTTTTAAAGAGTTATATGATGTATGCCTGGCTTTAAAAATGAAACAAAAAATTGTAGGTAATGAAATGAATGCGGACAATAAAAGTCTCGTAATCATTACTGGCGCCAATCAAGGAGGTAAATCTACTTTTTTGCGAAGCATAGGATTAGCACAATTGATGATGCAAAGTGGCATATTTATTCCGGCTGAATATTTCTCCGCCAATATATGCGGTACGCTTATCACGCATTTCAAAAGAGAAGAAGACATTACCATGAAAAGCGGCAAGCTTGATGAAGAATTAAGCAGAATGAGCAGCATTGTTGATCATATAATACCCAACACTCTGTTGCTGTTTAATGAATCATTTGCTGCCACAAATGAAAGAGAGGGATCAGAAATTGCAAAGCAAATTGTTACTGCATTATTGGAAAAAAATCTAAAGGTTTTCTTCGTTACACATTTATATGAGTTTGCTCATAATCTTTATAACAATAATAAAATGGGAAAAGCTATTTTTCTTCGGGCTGAAAGGCAGACTGACACAAGCAGAACCTTTAAATTAATAGAAGCAAAACCATTGGAAACAAGTTATGGCATGGATGTGTATAATAAAGTTTTCGGGGGTAGCTGATCTTTTCTGAGGATTCTGCTTTTTACATCGGATAAAAAAAATAAAGATGAACACAAGCGGTGAAAGTGATCAAAAGTCTAAAATCCATACTGAAAATAACAGTGTTGCAAGGACTGAAGTTGAGATGCATCCCAATGTGGAAGAGATGCGTTCATACACACAGTTCAAGCTGGTATTGGCTGATCTGTTGCGAATAATCCGGCAAGGATTGGCTGTATTAGGCAGAAAAAATGCAGAAAATGCATATGGCGAATTAATGGCGAAGCTTGCTGAGGACCGCTTCACTCTCGCAGTGCTCGGTCAATTTAAACGAGGCAAGAGTTCGCTTATGAATGCAATTATAGGACAGGAACTTTTACCTACTGGCGTGCTTCCCCTTACTTCAGCTATTACTGTGCTCAAATATGGACCGACCGAGCGATTATTGGTCAATCACAACTACTCAATCCTTCCTGCTGAATTGCCGGTTTCAACACTTTCTGATTATGTAACAGAAAAAGGTAATCCCGGAAATCAGAAAAAAGTAAAGACTGCTACACTGGAACTCCCTTTGCCCTTTCTGCGTTACGGTATTGAATTTGTGGACACACCCGGCGTGGGATCGGCAATTACAGACAACACAACAACCACTTACAATTTTCTGCCCGAATGTGATGCTGTGCTCTTTGTAACCGGGGTAGATACGCCAATGACGAATGTAGAGCTGGAGTTCCTGGAAAAAATTAAAGAATATGTGAGCAGAATTTTCTTTATAGTTAATAAGATTGATCTTGTAACGAATGATGAGCGGGATGAAATTATAAAGTTTGTGACTCAGACGATTCGGACGAAAACCGGAAGCGATACTTTGAAAGTATTTCCCGTTTCCTCGCGATTGGGACTTGACGCAAGAACAAGAGATAATGAAAATCTCTATGAACAAAGCGGACTTAAAGCGCTGGAAGAAACACTCGTTTCCTTTCTTACGAAAGAAAAATCAGATGCCTTTTTAACTGCGATAATTCAAAAAGTCTTGCGAATCCTCGATAATGAAACCGCTCAAAATGTTTTTACAGAGATTGCTTTACAGGAACGTGCAACAGCTATTCAGAAAGAAAAAAATGTTTCAATCCATGGAGATCCGCATTCCGCTACATTATCAATAGCCAACGCAGGGGCCAAGCTTGGAGCTTTGTATGAAAGCATCATCAATAGACAATCAAGTGAAGCTGTCAATTTTAAATTACGTTCGCTTGAATCAAAGGAAAGCGAACAAGAGAAATCAGCGATGTCAACTGACCAGGTCACCTCTATAAATATGATAGAAGGTACAGATGTGACCGAAGATTTAAAAGTGAGAAGTTGTCCAGTTTGCCAACACATTGCCAATGCGGCTTTTGATTTTTTTGCGCATTGGCAATACAAACTTGTTACGGAAGAAGAAGCTCAAAATCAGTTCGCAAAAGAATTAGGTTTCTGCCCGCTTCATACATGGCAGTTACTTGCAATTTCCTCTCCGTATGGAGCTTCTGTAGGCTATGCCAAGTTAGCTGAAGAAACTGCCAATCGTTTAAGAACGGATACCCATTTGCACGATAGAGGAAATATGTTGAAGCAGTTGGTACATAACTCCAAAAACTGTCGTGTATGTAACCTAATTCGTAAGGCTGAAGAAAAATATATTCAACAACTAATTGCATTAATCAGTGAATACAGTAAACAGAACTTGTATCGTCATTCTCAGGGAGTATGCCTCTGGCATTTAGGAATGCTTGTGGATGCTGCTTTTTCATCTGAAATTAGAGAGTTCATTCTGTCTCATGCTATCCAGCATTTTGAGCATGATGCGGAAGATATGCGGAGTTATGCCTTGAAGCAAGATGCACTGCGCCGGGCATTACAGAATCGCAATGAAGAAGATGCGTATCGTCGGACCATTATACGTATTGTAGGTGATAGAAGAGTATGCATGCCCTGGGCGAAAGACAGAGGAGATATAAGGGAAAGAATTTAAAATATTGTTATTGAATATGCAGCATTGGAACATTCACTGGAAGAGTCTTATTAAACCTTTTGAGAGAGGCGTAGGTCTTAATATACGCAGAAAATTATTTCAGTAAAAACAACGTGCAGTGGAGAAATAATTAAAATGTTCTTTTGGTTTCTATGTAAAAGAAATTACATTTGAATATCAATCTTGGCGATGGAGTTCGCCATTAAATGCTAAAAAGCTGATGACTCCTGTTCATAGTTCAAACCTGTTAAAATTGTATAGCTATGTCCAGGAGTTTAATATTGATAGGTATAGGTAGTTGTGTAGGTGGTATCTCCCGTTATTTACTTCAACAATCCGTTCAGAAACAGTATCCTTATTCCATTCCTCTTGGCACTTTAAGCGTTAACATCATTGGTTGCTTTATTATTGGAGTAATTTATGGTATTGCTTCAAAAGGGAATTTACTATCTCCTGAAATGCGATTACTTTTAGCAACCGGTTTTTGTGGTGGCTTTACTACTTTTTCTTCTTTCGCTTATGAAAATGTAAGCATGGTGCTTGACGGTGAATTTTTTTATCCGGTTCTATATGTTTTAATAAGTGTGATTATAGGTTTTGGAGCTGTACATGCAGGTATTTTATTTATCAAATTAATATCACGAATATGAAACTTGAATATGATTCTAAACTCTTACGAATATTTATCGGAGAGATAGATAAAATCGGGCATCAGCCCTTGTATGAAGCGATTTTATTTGCTGCAAGAAAACAGGGGCTCGCCGGCTGTACTGTACTGCGCGGCATCATGTCATTTGGTGCCTCTACAAGAGTGCACACTGCGAAATGGATTGAAATTTCTGAAGACCTTCCTATCGTTGTTGAGATAGTAGATCATGAAGAAAAAATAAATGCTTTTGCAGATCTAGTAAATGAGCTGATGGAAAAAGCAGGCTGCGGCGGATTAATGACGATTGAAAAAGCAGGTGTACTTTATTATAAATCAAGATCACAAAAAAAGAAAGAAGATGCAAAACATAATGAGTAATATTTGGTTCGTAGCAGCTTTATGGATGGGACTTGCATTAATTGCTAGCTTAATTTCTATTCGTATCGGTGTTTCCGTAGCATTAATTGAAATATTAGTGGGTGTTTTAGCAGGAAATTTTTTAGGCATTCATGCTACTACTGAATGGATGAATTTTCTGGCTATGCTCGGCAGTGGTGTTCTTACCTTTTTAGCAGGAGCTGAAATAGACCCGAAATCATTAAAAGCTCACATCAGACCTGCTCTGATCATTGGTGCGTTATCTTTTCTTGTCCCATTCCTTCTTATATGGTTCATAGCTCAATATTTTTTAGGATGGCAGCTTCATCAGGCTCAAATAGCAGGCATTGCATTATCCACAACATCGGTAGCTGTTGTTTATGCAGTAATGATAGAGAAAGGACTGGGAGATACAGCAATGGGCAAAATGATTCTTGCCGCCTGCTTTATTACCGACTTTGGAACCGTGCTGGCATTGGGTATTCTCTTTGCGGATTTCAATATCTGGCTGCTTGTATTTATCGTTGTGCTTTCTGTTACATTATGGTATATGCCGAAATGGACAAAGTACATCATCGGTCATATGGGGGCAACAAAAGTTAGTGAGCCGGAAGTAAAATTTATTCTTTTCATCCTTTTCTTTTTAGGTGGTTTATCAACCACTGCCAAAAGTGAGGCTGTACTGCCTGCATATTTAATAGGTCTTGTTGTGGCAGGAGTTTTTATTCGTGATAAAACATTAGTGCATCGCATGAGGAGCATTGCCTTTGCTATGTTTACTCCTTTTTATTTTATGAAAGCAGGGCTCTTTGTATCGCTGCCAGCAATATGGATTTCATAGTTATTAAAGTTCTATCTAAAACTATTGTTTGGCCTTTTGCACGCATTTATCACATGCGCAAGCGTGAAGCCAGCTACACTACACTTTTGATGGCAACAGGGCTTACATTCGGAACCATTTCTGCCCTTTTCGGATTAAACAATCATATCATTGATCAAAAGCAATACACCATTTTAGTAACTGTGGTTATCTTAAGCGCTGTTGTGCCTACATTAATTGCGCAAAGATTTTTTCAGCCTGAAATAAGCATTATGCGGGCATGGGGAAGATTGAGAAGAATTCGCCAGTCAAAAAATAATACGAACAACAAACTATCAAAAAAAGAAAAAATAAAATCACATGTATAAGAATATCCTTATTGCTTATGATGGCTCCGATTCTGCAAAGTTAGCATTAAAAGGAGCCGTGGAAATTGGTAAGAAGTTAGGCTCAAATATAACGGCTTTGTGGGTACGGGATTCGGTACCACATTTCCCTGAAACGGTTGATGAAGTACAGGAAGAAAAAGAAGCTGCTGATACTTATGAGCAACAATTGTCAGGCGAAGTAGATCAGTTTGCACTGAAAGAAGGGGTGAACATTGATTTTGTTTCTCTTCCAGGTAATCCTGCAAAGGTTGTTGTTGATTATGCGACTAAATTTCAGAGTGACCTCATTGTTACAGGGCACACAAGTCATCACAATCTTTGGGGAAATTTATTGGGAAACATAGCCGATAAAATTAGTGACCATGCACCCTGCAATGTGTTAATTGTAAGGAAAAAAAATCATGATAAAACAGCACATAAGTAGAGTTATGTTCTTTTGGTTGTAAACGAATAATATGAGGTTATTTAATTTTTTAGAATAACATTCATTAACCGCATAATAAATATTCTTAAAATGAAAAATCATTGAACATGAAAATGAATTTTTCTTTATACCTGAAACCGAGCTTACACAGTTTGAAGCACAGTTAAAGAGCAAACAGCAATTTAAAGATAATGATGTCAGTAAAGCAGAGTTAGTCATTTTGTATAAGCTCTATGATATAGAAAGAAGGGTTACAAGAGTTGAAAAACATTTGTTTACTTCTATTATCCCTCCTCAAGGATAAATCTTGATTTTATTCTTGCAAATATGATTAATGCTAAAAGCATTGTTGTTAATACATAAACAAATTGAGTATGGCAAATACACTGATCATGATTGAGGAAACCGAATACAAAGAAATAGAAAAATGGGTATAACACGCAAATCAACAACAACAAGCAAGAACAATAGATGTTCAGCTATTGATACTATACAGATTGTATTTGCTGGAACAGAAAATTGCTGACATTGAAGAAATGGTAAAAACACATTGGGTAGATTAACTATAACATTAGAGCGATTACATTTTGAGTAGAATAAAAGAAATAAAAAGAAGAGAATGAAACTAAAAACAGCAACGGCTTTTGTTGTATTGCTTGGATGTACAAGCTTGTTTGCGGATATGACCTATGAAGCGGCAAGAAGCATTAATGGTCCTTACTTAAATATTTTAGGAACTTCAGCTACAACAGTTGGATTAGTGGCTGGATTAGGTGAATTATTAGGGTACGGTTTAAGAATTATTTCGGGTTACTTTAGTGATAGAACCCACAAATACTGGACGATTACTATCATTGGTTATTTACTTAATCTTTTCGCTGTACCATTGCTTGCTTTTGCAGGGTACTGGCAATTGGCAATTGTATTAATTATTTTAGAAAGAGTTGGAAAAGCTATTCGTACTCCTGCACGTGATGCCATGCTTTCCTATGGAGCAAAAGAAATGGGACGGGGATGGGGGTTTGGTCTGCATGAAGCTTTGGATTCAACCGGAGCAACGATTGGCCCTCTTTTGGTAAGCGCAGTTTTATTTTTTAAAAAAGATTCTTATCAAACTGCATATTTGTTTTTAGTTATTCCTGCAGCAATTGCTATTTCCATTTTGCTTTTTGCGCGTTCATTATATCCTCATCCCGAAAAACTGGAAATAAAAACCGTTGAAATCGAGACATCGGGTTATTCAAAATATTACTGGTGGTATTTACTGGCAGCAGTTTTTATCGCAGCCGGTTACGCTGATTTTTCACTGATAGCTTATCACTTTAAAAAAACAGATTTGATGCAGGATGAATCTATCCCTCTTCTTTATTCTATAGCAATGGCATGCGAAGGTATTTTCGCTTTGATATTAGGTAAATTATTTGATCGTCTTGGAATAAAAACAATGATAGCCGCTACCAGTGTATCATTATTCTTTGCACCAATGGTATTTCGTGGCGGCTTTGGCTGGGCTTTGGCTGGAATGATTGTTTGGGGTATCGGCATGGGGGCACAGGAATCTGTTTTAAAAGCTTCGATAGCTGATTTGATCCCTGCCGGAAAAAGAGCCACAGCATTCGGTTTATTCAATACTGCATTTGGAGTATTCTGGTTTATAGGCAGCGCTTTGATGGGTTACCTGTACGATAAATCCGTTAATGCATTAATTATATTTTCAATAGGAACACAACTCATCGCAATTATTGTTTTGAGTTTTGTAATTAATCAACAAACCACAAAAGTTGCGAAAGCAATAATGTGAGAAATAATAAAAAGCATAACTATGTTAACTATACCTGAAGAACGCATGCATACATTCAAAGCAGTAGCATATATGATTGAAAGAAAGCTGCTGGATTTGCAAATGCAAATTATAGCGCACCGCCATTCCCTGCGTTTTGTATGCATTGAATATAAAGCTTCATTAACAGAAAAGGAATTTGCGGAAATTGAAGAAGAAATAAATAAAATGTATGATCTGCTGGAGATTTTTTGTAATGAATATTCTGTTCCTAAAATGGAAGTATATTTAAAAGCAGAGTTAATGGTAAAATCAAATTTTCTATGGGAAGATCTTTGCGGCGCAATTAGTTTGCGGGGATATGGTCAAATGGATGATACCATTATAAAAGACTATACACAAAAGATCAACACGATGGTCGATAGCGCAAACAATCTTATTGAAAAATTCAAAAAAATAACGTATGAAAATCACAAAGATTAAAGCAAGAGAAGTCTTGGATTCACGAGGCAATCCAACAGTTGAGGCAGAAGTATTTTTAAATGATACTTTAAAAGGAAGAGCAATTGTACCATCGGGCGCAAGTACCGGGGAACGTGAAGCAGTGGAATTAAGAGATAATGATGCTAAACGTTACAATGGCAAAGGAGTTATGCAAGCTGTAAATAATGTAAACATCACAATCGCTGATGAAATAACTGACAAAGAATTTGAAAGCCAGTCAGAGTTAGACAATAAACTGATTGATTTAGATAGTACAGCAAACAAATCAAAATTGGGAGCAAATGCCATTCTTGCAGTATCTATGGCTTATGCAAAAGCTGCATCTGCTAATCAAAGAATACCACTATACCATTATCTAAATGAGGGTGAAAAATATTCTTTGCCAGTTCCATGCATGAACGTAATTAATGGCGGAAGACATGCAGATAACAATGTGGACTTCCAGGAGTTTATGATTGCTCCGCACAATGCACCTTCTTTCAAAGAAGCTATTCGAATGGGTGAAGAAACTTTTCATGCGCTTAAAAGTATTTTGAATAAAAAAGGTTATTTCACAGGCGTTGGTGATGAAGGTGGTTTTGCGCCCAATTTAAAGTCAAACGAAGAAGCTGTAGAAGTAATTCTTGAAGCAATTACAAAAGCAGGTTATAAGCCTGGCACAGACATATCAATTTGTCTTGATCCTGCATCAAGTGAAATGTGGGAAGATGGTAAGTACGTTTTCTTTAAATCTTCCAAAGAAAAAATTTCTTCAGAACAATTACTTGAAGTATGGAAAAACTGGGCGCAACAATATCCGATAGTATTGCTTGAAGATGGGATGGCAGAAAATGATTGGGAAGGCTGGAAATTGTTGACCAAAGAATTAGGCAGTAAAATTGAGTTAACAGGAGATGATATTTTTTGCACCAATCCTTCTATTCTTCAAAAAGGAATTGATGAGGGCATTGCCAATTCTATTCTTATTAAACTCAATCAAATTGGCTCTGTATCTGAAACATTGCAAACTATTGATCTCGCCTATCAAAATAATTATAACTGTTTTATCTCTCACAGAAGTGGTGAGACAGAAGATACTTTTATTGCAGATCTCGCAGTAGCTGTAAGCGCAGGTCATTTAAAAACAGGCAGTGGCTGCAGAAGCGAGAGAGTTGCAAAATTTAACCAACTGCTGCGAATTGAAGAAGAATTGGGAACTGCTGCAAAGTTCGCAGGAATAAAAGCATTTAAAAATAAGTAGTAGAATCTATGCTTACAAAAACAAATCCCTGGCATATTTCTATTGGTGATAAAGCACCTTATATAGTAAACGCTGTAATTGAAATTCCAAAAGATTGCAGGATGAAATACGAATTAGATAAGTCAACAGGATTATTAAAGATAGATCGTGTTTTATATTCTTCTATTTATTATCCTATGAATTATGGATTAATACCTCAAACTTATTTTGAAGATGGTGATCCTTTGGATATACTCGTTATGTGTTCTCTCAATATAGAGCCGCTTTGCATAGTGAGCGCAAAGATCATAGGTATCATGCGAATGGAAGATGAAAATGGAATAGATGATAAAATATTATCTGTTGCTGCAAATGATCCTGCTTATCACCATATCAACGATCTTGAGGATATACCACAGCACTACATGAGTGAGCTAAGACATTTTTTTAAGGCATATAAAACCCTTGAGAAAAAGATGGTGAAAGTTGGAGAGATGTATGGCAAAGAAAAAGCTTATGCCTGTGTGCAAAGGAGTATAAAACTATACAAAGAAAAATTTAAAAGTTAATGTTATGCGCATTGCCGTTATCAGTGATATTCATGCTAACCTTCCTGCATTGGAAGAAGTACTTGCAGGTATTGATATGCAAAAACCTGACTTGGTTTATTGTCTTGGCGATCTGGTAAATCAAAATGTTTGGAACAATGAAGTGGTTGAAATGATAAGGCGAAGAAATATCCGGTGCATAAAAGGCAATCATGATGATGGCATTGCAAATGGCAAGACCTATTTTAAATTTTCTCACACCTCACCAGAAGCGCAACAATGGGGAAGAGAAGCTATCGCATACACCTTGCAGCATATTACTAATGAGAATAAAAATTTTCTTGCTGCATTGCCACTGCAATTGCATATAACTATTGAACAGAAAAATGAGCAACCTTTTATTTTAACGTTCATGCACGGCAGCCCATTAGGGATCAATAACCGCATATTTCGTTTTATGCCACAATAGCATTATGTTTCCATGATTGATATGGCTGAGACAGATATATTGCTCACAGGCAATACCCATACACCGCTTCATAAAATAATTATTAAAGAAGAAAATGGTAAAACAATTTATCGTCATTGCATCAATCCGGGTTCTGTTGGCAAACCAAAAGATGGCGACTGGCGACCTTGCTACGCAATAGTTACAATTGACACAACAAAGAAATTACATACCGATGAAGATGCGGTAAAAGTTGATTTTTACCGCGTGAAATATGATTTGGAAAAAGCAGTAAAAGCGATAAAAAATAATGGATTGCCTGTGTATTATGGCGGTTGTTTGATAACGGGATAATGTGGAAACGTGCAATATGCAAATGAAGAAGAAAAATCGAAGTCAAAGGATTATGAACTGCGCTAGAGAATAAATGAAGCTCCTGTTGTAGAGTGCCCGCCTCAGGCCTAGTCGCACACTTCAACTGTTGAATCATGATTGAAATTTTTAAAAAATAAAAATGAAACTCGCATTTATCAGTGACATACATGCTAATCTCCCTGCACTCGAAGCGGTATCGAAAGATATTGAAAAACACAAGCCTGATGATATTTATTGCCTGGGTGATCTTGTAAATTTCGCAGGATGGGATAATGAAGTGATTGAATTGATAAGAAGCAAAGGCATCACTTCCATACAGGGAAACCATGATGAAGGCATCGGTATGGGTATGCATGATTTTTCTTTCTCCTATTCAACCGCTGCTCAAAAAGCATTTGGATATGCTTCCATTAATAAAGTGAATGAAACCATTAAGCCTGAAAACAGGGCTTATTTATGCAGCCTGCCTTTTATGTTGCAACTCGAATTCCGTTTTCCCTTTCATCCTTTTCGTGTAGCGTTGGTGCATGCCAGTATTTCGTCAAACAATGAATATGTGAAAAGTAAAGCAAGTGATGCATACCTGCTTGAAATGATGGATACCATCAATACAGATATTTTATTAATGGGTCATACACATGTGCCATTTCACCGTGCTATATTTTACGAAAATGGAAACAAAAAAAATTATAAACATGCTGTTAATGTGGGTTCTGTTGGCAAGCCAAAACATGGCAATAACCTATCATGTTATTCAATTATAGAAATTACTCAAGAAACGGATTTGAACGATCCCGCATCAGTAAATGTACGCTTTGAATATGTACCTTATAATGTGAAAAAAGTTATTGAGCATATTCACGCAATGAATTTATCAGATGCTTATAATGATTTTTTAATGAACGGGGAAAAGTAAAGCACTTACTTATCTATGGATCATTTTGAACATATTTTATCTGAGTTGAAAAATGTAGCCACAAAGATTGGTGATAGCTCTTCATTGAAAGAATGCGAAGAGTTAAATGTAAAGGTTCAGCAACAAAAACTATTCATTGTAATTGTTGGTTTATTCAAGCGCGGAAAATCTTCTATTATCAATGCTTTGCTTGAAAAACATTTAGCTCCGGTTGGCGTAACGCCCCTAACCGCTTTGATCACTTTATTTGAATATGATGCACATCGCTCTTATGCCAAAATATTTTTTCTTGATGGTCATACAGAAGAAATTGCTATTGACGAAGTAAGCAAATACATCAGCGAAGAAGAAAATCCTGCTAATCAAAAACAGATTGAATTGGTGCAGATATTTGATTCAATACCGTTATTGGAAAATATTACATTGGTTGATACACCCGGTATTGGCTCTACATTTCAGCACAACACCGATACAACGCGTAAGTTTATTCCCAAGATTGATGCAGCATTATTTATCATTAGTGCCGATATGCCTGTATCAGAACTTGATTCTGTTTTCTTAAAAGAATTAACTGCCGCTATCCCGCTTACAATATTTGTTATCAATAAAATTGATTTACTGAGTAAGGAAGAACTTCAAAAAATGATTCGTCATGACAGAAAAGCAATTGCAGCCATACTTCAAAAACAGGAAAAGGAAATTGATTTCATATTGGTATCGGCAAGATGGGCAAATGAAGAAAAGAAGGAAGCAAATATAGCGGCTTTGCGTGAATCAATAATAAAACTGATTGCCAAAGAAAAAACACATATGCTTGTTCATTCTGTAAATAGAAGAATAGACCTGTTGTACCAGCAATTATTTATGCAATTGCAACTGCAACTTGATGCACTTCAGATGCCACTTAATGAATTAGAGAATAAAAGAACAGAATTACAACAATCAGTAGCACTGATGGATGAACAAAGAAGTGAGTTTAATGCAATCATAAATGGTAAGATAAAATCTTTGCAGGATGATATAGATGAATCGTTGAATGAATTTGCACGATCTTCAAAGAAATTTATTCATGAGCAGTTAACATCTTTTTTTGAAGGTCAACAGAATATTCCTGAAAAAAATACAATCAATGAATTTCTGGAAAAGATGCATCATGAAATAATACAGCAATTTGATGAAGTGTACGTGCAATGGGAACACAAAAGCCGCAGTCATTTTCGAAATTTATTGGAACAATACATTCAGCGTTCACAAAGTTTTTTGAATGAACTCGCTAAACACTTAACGGCTTTAATGGGAATAAACTTTGAAAATATTGCAGAGAAATTTGATCTTGATGTTTACACAGCTTTTTATCTCACTTTAGATAGTGGCAAACCGCCTGTGGTATCACAAAAAGGTCTATTGTTTAAGCTGTTACCAATATCTGCACAAAAGAAAAAAATGTTCCGGCAATTACAGGAGCATTATAATGAAATTATTGTAAGAAATGTTGCATCCATCATCTATGATCTGCAATATAAAATCCAGGAGTCCTTCAGAAAGTTCAATTACGATTTGAATAATAAACTAAAAGAGTTGTTGGATAATATCAATAAGCTATTATCTGATATTATTGAAGCGCGGCAGCATGCACAATACCAGGTAAGCGATAAAATTGAAGCAGTAAAGCAAATGCAGCAACAGTTATTATCAACGAGATCAATAACTGCTGATTCTTTGACAGAATAACAGCGATATGATGGATAAACAAACTTACATTGATCTCGAAATCTTTGAGTCTGATGATGGCAAACCGGGCTTATTCAATATGCTTGATAAAACAATTACGCAAAGTGGAAGCTGGGCGCTGAAAAGAAGATTCTCCAATCCATTGAAGAGTATTGATGAAATTAAAGAAGTTCAAAATATTGTTCGGTATTTTTTATTGCTGATAGATGAATGGAAGTTATCAGTAAACGAAAGCAACATAAAATCTGTTGAACAATACATTCATTCAAACATCATTGTATTTCGCGTAACCGGGGGATTTACAGATTGGCTTACTGCCAAACGCTTTAAGTGGAATCAACCAGACTATTTTCATTTTCTTAAATCGGGTATTGTATCACTGCTTGAATTTTTACAGAAGATTCATTCTTTTTTACAACCACATATAA
>Ga0137373_10005573_pt1 | contig 13574 bp, 10 predicted proteins | sample SagtaG_5_FD_104912 | JGI IMG/M metagenome (GOLD analysis project Ga0137373, IMG submission 104912) | Vadose zone soil microbial communities from Sagehorn Ranch, Mendocino, California, USA - Sage1_R_80_16 metaG | ecosystem: Environmental > Terrestrial > Soil > Vadose zone | place: USA...
CGGCGCCCAGCGCGTCCGAGGCAACCTCGACGAACGCCCCGCGGACGTTCAGGCTCTCCCGCTGGCCTCGGCTGAGCAAGGCGGCCGACGCGGCGCTTCCGGCCAGCGCGATCGCGCCGAAGGCCATCATTATGCCCGGTCTGACCTCAGGTGGCGTGATCAGGCGGCGGACGCCCTCGGCGAGGATGAACGCACCAACGCCGAACAGCAGCAGCGCGTTGCACGTGGCGGCGAGGATCTCCGCCCGCGCGTAACCAAAGGTGCGCTGCGTCGTGGCCGGCCGGGTGGCGAAGTGGGCGGCCAGCAGCGACAGGCCGACGCCGGCTGCGTCGGTGGCCAGGTGCCCCGCGTCGGCGAGCAGGGCAAGCGATCCGGCGACGAGCCCGCCCGCCACCTCGATCGCGAGAATCGTCAGCGTCACCCCGAGAGCGAGCGTGAGGCGTCCGCGGTGGCGGCCTGTCGCGGTCGGCGTTGCTGCGGCCTGGCCTACAGGCACTGGTCGCACCTCCTCAACATCCGCAGCCTATGGCAGCAGCTCGTATGCGGGGTTGGTCATGATCGGCGCACCGTTTTTGATGCCGACCGGCCCGCGCAGCCTGACCCTTGATCCAGGTATCACCCCTCCGATGTTCGAGCGGCCGTAGAACAAGGCGGTCAGCTGGCCCGAGGCGTCGGCGACCTCGCAGGCGAGCACACAGCTGTGTTCCACCGGCCTGATCTCGATGCTGCGCACCCGGCCCTCCACCGTTGCCCGGCCGGGCTCGACAAGCGAAGCGATGGGCGAGACCCCGGCCGGCGCGGCGGGCCATTCGAACTCCACGACCTCTGGGTCCGGGACAGGAATGGGGATCCTAGCTCGTTTTCCCGCCTCACGCTCGTGCAGCATCTCTACCCGCGCCTGAACGTCGAACGGGATGATGGTGGCCGCGCAGTCAGGTATCCGGCTCACCACTCGGGCGATCTTGTCGCCGGTGCGGTCATGCAGCAGCCTGCCGAGCAGCGGTGAGTAGCTCCGCCGCGGCAGGACCACGGTCACGTGAGTGCCCTCGTGGCTCACCTCTTGAGCGACAAGCTCGGCGGCGGCGCGCGTTAGGCGGCGGTCCACACATTCCACAAACTCGAGCGGGATGCCGCGGTCGGCGCGAAGCCAGTCCTCGCGCAGCTTGTCAGCCTGGGCGTTGTCGATGACGAAGTGCACCATGCGCTGCGCGGTCGGCCGCAGCCCGCGCGCATACCGCAAGGCGGAGATCGCGGCGAGGTCGAATTCGTCGACGAACACGAGCACGGTGCGGCGCGGGTAATTTGGCGGATCAGGCGGTTTGCTCCCGCCGATCCTTTCGAGCACCTCGGCCTCCGTTCTGTACTCACGGTTGAGCCGGATCAGCGCGAAGACCATGACCGGGAAGACGATGACGACGAGCCAGGCGCCCTCGGTGAACTTCACCACCGCGAAGATTGCCACCACAAGCGCGGTGTATATAGCGCCTGTCACGTTGATCGCCAGACGCCGGCGCCAGGCCTGTTCCTTGTGCCTGAGGTGATACCTGGCCATTCCGAAGCCGGCCATTGAGAACCCGGTGAACACACCGATCGCATAGAACGGGATCAGCGCGTTGACGGTGAAGCCCACGACGAGCCCCAGAGTCAGCGAGACCACGGTCAGCACGATGATGCCGTTGGAGAACACGAGCCTGTGGCCGCGCTTGGTGAGCCACCGGGGCAGGAAGGAGTCCTCGGCGACGAAGCTGGCGAGGAACGGGAATCCGCTGAAGCTGGTGTTGCCTCCGGTGAAAAGGATTGCCGCGGTCCCCGCCTGGACCAGGAAGAACATCGTATGGCCGATCAACGTGTGGCCGAAAATGAGCTTGGCTTCCTGAGCGAGGACGGTGGGGTAGCCGCTGACGTAAGGCTTCGCGTGGGTCTGGAAGGCGAACCACGAAATCCCGCCGATGAGGAAGGCGACGATGGCGCCCTGGATCACGAGCACCTGACGGGCGTTGCGGCCCTCGGGTCGTTTCAGCGCGCTCACCGCATTGGACACCGCCTCGATCCCGGTGAGCGAGGAGCCGCCGTTGGCAAATGCGCGGGCCAGAATGTACATCGCGCCGAAGGTGATGAGGCCGGCGCCGGGGTGGCTGTGGCATCCGACGCAGTACGTCCCCGATCCGGCCGGCACGTTCGACAGCCCGCCACCGATCGTTTCGCGGTAAAGACCGGTGAGGATCATCAGGATGACCGACCCGGAGAACAGGTAGGTGGGCAGCGCGAAGGTCCTTCCCGCCTCGCGGATCCCGCGCAGGTTGCCGTAGCACATGATCAGGATTGCCACGACCGAGATGACGGTCAGCGCGTCCTTTCCGAGAGCGGGAAAGGCGGACACGATGGCCGCGCTGCCCGCCGCCGTCTGCACCGCCACCGTGACGATGTAGTCGATGAGCAGCGCCACGGCCGCGACCTGGGCGACGCGGGGGCCGAAGTTCTCCCGCGCGACGACGTACGAGCCGCCGGCCTTGGTGTAGACGCTGACCACTTCGCGGTACGACAGCACCACCAGCGCGATCCCGAGCAGAATCACCAAGGTCATCGGCAGCAGAAGGGAGAACGCGGCCAAGCCGAAGAAGGGCAGCAACTCGATCAGGATCTCTTCCGTGCCGTATGCCGCCGACGAGATCCCATCGCAGGAGAGCACGCCGAGCGCGAGCGGGCGGGAAAGCCGCTCCTCCTTGAGCTGTTCAGTGATCATCGGCGGTCCGAGCAGCCTGCGCTTGACCGAATACCAGAATGTCTCTGGCACGTCACCGCCGCCGAGAAGATTGACCGCTCTGCGCACCGCCACCGGCCGCGCCTCCGTCCGCTCGCTGCTGACGTGGCCCTTCATACCACCGAGGCACGCGGAATGGCCCACCCAGGGAGGAGGCTTGCATCCTCTGGCGGCGGGCGCGCCGGGGATCCTGGGGTCACCCACCCGGTGGTTTGTCGCAAGCGATCACGCTCGGGTACCCTCATCGCGAGGTCTGTGCGTCGTGACCAGGCCTGTTGGGCTGTCAGCGGGTTCAGCTCGCCGCTGCGGTAGAGCCGCGCTGTGGATGCGCCGAGCGAAGGAGGTGAGGATTTGTCAGATCGACAATGCAGTCATAGTTCGGACGATCCTCACCCATTCGCGCAGACTCAGCAGCGCTGACCGCGACTCCCGGTTCCGCAGCGCCTTGGGACGTCACTTCGGCTAGGACTGCCCACACTCGGTGCTTCGCTTGCCCGGTGCTTCGCCCGGCGCCGGTGCCTTCCGCTGCCTGCCCCGTGCTTTCCCGGCGCTTGGCCGGCGCTTGGCCGCGCCCGTGCGCCGGCCGCCAGCGGCGGCTTCTCGGTCGGCGATGCCGAGCCTGCGCCCGACCCCCGCACAGGGGAGATCGGCAGGCTGGTCATGGCACGCCTTTTCACGCTCAGCACGATTTCGAGCTCGGTCGCTCGGCGGCGGACCGCGCTTCGTGCCGCTCATCGCGACATGACCTTGGGTGCGTCGCGAGGAACAGCCCCCACCGGCGGGGCGAGGGCGGCCGGAGCGGTGACTGCGGGCGCCGCCCGGGAGGCGGCGAGCGCCCGGGCAGATGACATCCGCGGCGCGTTCGGGACAGTCCGGTTCGATGCGGCCGACCGACCGCTCGGCTGGGGGCGCAGGCTTCGTTACCTGCTGGCGATCATGGGCCCGGGCTTGATCGTCATGGTCGGGGACAACGACGCCGGTGGCATCGCGACGTACACGCAGGCGGGGCAGGACTACGGCACCCGGCTGCTCTGGGTGCTGCTGCTGCTCATCCCGGTGCTCGTGGTCAACCAGGAGATGGTCGTGCGGCTCGGCGCGGTCACCGGCCTCGGCCATGCCAAGCTGATCCACGAGCGCTTCGGCACGTTCTGGGCCGCCCTCTCGGTCGGCGACCTGGTCCTGGTCAACGGCTTGACCATTGTCACGGAATTCATCGGCGTGGCGCTGGCGGGCGACTACTTCGGCGTCCCGCGGTGGATCAGCACGCTCGGCGCGGCGGGACTGCTTGTCGCGTTCACCGCGACGGGAAGCTTCCGCCGCTGGGAGCGGTGGATGTACGCGCTCATCGCCGTCAACGTGGTGATGCTGCCGCTCGCCTTCGTCGCTCACCCGGCGCCCGCGCGGGTGGCGCATGACTTGCTCGTGCCTGGCCTGCCGACGGGGCAGGGCACCGGCGTGTTGCTGCTGATCATCGCGATGGTGGGCACCACGGTTGCGCCGTGGCAGTTGTACTTCCAGCAGTCCAACCTGGTGGATAAGCGCATCACGCCGCGCTGGATCTCCTTCGAGCGCGCCGACACGGCGATCGGGTCGCTGGTCGTCGTGGCGGGCGCGGCGGTGCTGATAACGGTTGCCGCGGCCGGCTTCACGGCGACGCCGCTGCAGGGTCATTTCACCGACGCCGCCGCGGCGGCGCAGGGCCTCGCGCACACTGTCGGCCACCACGCCGGCGGGATGTTCGCGCTCCTGCTGCTTGATGGTTCGCTCATCGGCGCCGCTGCGGTGACGCTCGCGACCTCGTACGCGCTTGGCGACATGACCGGCGCGCGACACTCGCTGCACCGCAGCGCGAAAGACGCCCCCGTCTTCTACGGCGTGTACGGGCTGTTCCTGCTCGCGGGCGCGATGGTCGTGCTGATCCCCGGAGCGCCGCTTGGGCTGATCACCGAGGGCGTCCAGGCTCTGGCCGGTGTCCTGCTCCCGTCCGCCGCTGTTTTCCTTGTGCTGCTCTGCAATGACCGGCACGTGCTTGGGCCGTGGGTGAACAGGCCGTGGGTGAACGTGCTCGCGGGCACCGTTATCGGCGTGCTCGTGCTGCTGTCTCTCGCGCTGACCGCTGCCACGCTGTTCCCGCGCCTGGACGGCGGGCAACTGCGGCTGATGTTGGGCGTCGGCGCGGGTGCCGGTCTGGCCGTCGCAGCCGGGTTCTGGATCGCGAGGCGGCGCGCGCGCAATCGGCTGCCCGCCGACCCCGAAGCCGACCTGGACACCGGAGTCGTCCTTGAGGCCGAACGGCTCACCTGGCGGATGCCGCCGCTGTCCGAACTGCCCCGGTCACGGTGGTCGATCGGGCGGCGGGTAAGCCTGATGTCGCTGCGCGTGTACCTGGTGGTCGCCGTCGGCCTGGTGATCCTAAAGATCATTCAGCTCGCCGTGGCGACGTGACCGGCCAGTCCGGCGTTCGCCCGCGCGACACGACCTACACCGGTCCGGGGCTGACGGTGTAGGTCCGGCCGGCCGGGGTGGTCCATTCCAGGTGGCCGGGTTGGGGTTGGTTGAGCCGCCAGCCGGTGGCTTGTTTGATCTGGTGGTGGGCTCTGCAGAGCGGGGTGATGTTGCACTCGCAAGTCAAGCCCTCCTGCGCGTAGGGGGTCGTATGGTCGAGGTCGCACTGGGCGGCGGGCCGCCGACAGCCGGGGAACGAACACCGCTGGTCGCGGATCTCGATCAGGTGCCGCAACCGCTGCGACGGCTGGTAGCTGGCGGTTTGTCGCTGGTGCCCGCAGTCCCCGACGGCGAGCCAGTCCACCCTGATCACGACGTGTGTGCCGGGTCCGGTGGACGACCGGGCACCAACTCCCGCGGGCTCACCACCGGCACGGCGGGCGATGGCTCGGGCGGGTTGCCTCCCGGCGGAGCCGACGCCGGGTCTGGGAGGTTCGCGGCTGGGTGCGCTGGCGCGGCCCCGGGTGGGTCCACCGTTGGCCGGGCGGGTGAGGGTTCTGGACGGTTCACCTCCGGCGGAGCTGGCGGCGGGCTTGGGAGGTTCGCGGCCAGACGCGGGGGCGTCGGCGGGTTCGATGCCGGTGGGTGGGTCGCGGCGGCTGCGGGTGTGGTTGGCATGGTGTGCGCAGCCGTGCCCGATTGGCCGGCCGGTGTGGTCGGTGATGGTGAGGCACCAGCGGGTGGCGGGGTGGCTGGCAGCGATGGCGGCGAGGTCGCGGGCGGTTGGCGCGTCCACTGGCCCGAGCCCGGTGGCGTGGCCAGGCGCCTGCGACTGGCCGAGCAGGGTCGCCAGCGGCAGGGTCAGGTTCAGTGTCCCCGGTGTTGGAACGAGGCCCGCGCCGTCGGCCCAGGCGCTGGGCGGTGCGGCGCCGGGTGGCGTGGCGCTGTGCGGGGTGGCGCTGTGCGGGGTGGCGCTGGGCTGGCCGGGCGCGGCGGTGCCGTGTGGGTCGGCGTAGCGGGCGCTGGTGCTGGGTTGGCTGGGGGCGCTGGCTGCGGCGGCGCTAGATGCTCTTGCGCAGCGAGCGCCGGTGCCAGGCGCGGTCTGGCTGGGGGGATCGGCGCTGGGGGGATTGTCGGCGGGCTGGCTCGTTGGCGTGGTGGCGGCGGCGTCCGAGGTTGGCCGGGTGGCTGCGGGGTGCTGCGGGTTTGGGGTGGCCAGCAGTTGTTCGGCGGGCTGGCCGGCCAGCAGGATGAGGTAGGCGCGGGCGCGGAGTTGGTCCATTGTGCCGTGGGCGTCGTTGGCTTTGGCCCACCGGGCGAGCGCGGTGATTCGTTTGTCGGCGGCCAGCGCTGCCGCGGGAGGCAGGTCGCGGCCGGCCAGCGTTTTGGTGCCGGCTGGCTCGTCCCACAGCTCTACCCGGGCGTGCCTTTCCGCCGTTTTGCGCCGCTGGACCGCGGCGGCTGGGTCGGCGGCGAGCGCGGCCAGCCGGACCGCGGCCCGCAGCTCGCCGGTGGTCTGCCCCGGTGCTTTCGCTAACACGCGGGCCTCGACCCGGGGGAGCAGCGTCCGGTCCACGCCGCTGATGCCGTCGAGGATGACCAGCGTTTTGGGCATGTCGATCCGCCCAGCGGCCAGTGCCGCCGCGGTGCCCGGCAGCTCCGAAAGAGCCAGCGCAGTGCCGGCGAGCCGCTCCGCGCTGGCCCGGGTCAGGGTCAGCGCGCAGCCCAGCTCAGCGACCGCGCAGTCGAACGAGTCGCAACCCCGGTCGGTCCCGCCACCCCCTGCCCCGTGGCCGCGGTCGCGGCGGGTCACCAGCTCCCCCGCCGCGGCGAGCTCGCCCGCGGCGGCCCAGGACGACAGCCGTCGCCAGGCCCGCAGCACGCCGATCAGCTCATCGTCGGACAGCTCGCCCAGCCCGGCCTGGGCGTCGGCGGCGAACCCCGCCAGTACCGGCCCGGGCGGCAGGGTGTCCAGCGCGCCGCCCGCGGAGAACCCGGGACCGGTGGGGCCGCCGTCACGCAGCCACAACCCGGCCGGCAACACCTCGGCCGCCGCGTCTTCGGCGGCTTGGGCGATCAGCACCTCCGCTGGAAGGCACTCCTCCGGCCCCGGCCCGCCGTCGCAGCACGGGCCGTCGCACCACAGCTGCTCGGCGGGTTCGTCGGTGCTGCTGGGCGGCGATGCCGGGTCGCCCGGCGCGGCGCGGGTGTCGGTGGGCATCGGCGGGTTCACCTTCGGGGTCGGGTGGCTGACGGGGTGTGGGCGCTGAGCTGTTTGGTATACGAATATTTTAGCGAATCAGTGCCTCTGGTGTGCTTTTATCCACAGATGGCGTGCGGCGTTTTCTGTTTTATCCACAGGGTCGGCGCGGGGATAGCCGGAGCGGCAGAACTGAGGTATACAGGCCGGTGCCCTGTCGCGTTCAACTCGGGAGCGCAGAGGGCACGCTCGACCGCGCCGGGCTTTGCGGGCACACGTGGCAGCGGTCTTGTGGCGGGGGTAGAGCCACGTGGCCGCGCGCGGGTCTACGCCGCTTGTCGGCACACTTGGTGGCGGGTTCTGCGGCATCGGCTTCGCCGCCGAGTCGTCCGCGCTGTCCGATGCTTGGCTGCGCGGGGCAAGCGCCAAGAGACTCCAGGTGGAGCTGACCGCTATGAACGGGCCACACCACAGAACCTGTTCGGCTGGCGCTCACCCAGACATCGTGGTCACAAGATACACGTACTCTACACCCAAGGTGTAGAGTACGTGTATGAGCAGAGTGCGCACGAACATCGAGATCGAGGACACCTATCTCCAGGCCGTCATGGACCGCTACGGTCTGCGCACCAAAACAGAGGCCGTGGAGCTCGCCCTGCGGCATCTGGCCGGCCAGCCCATGACGCGGGACGAGGCTCTGGCGATGCGGGGCGCCCACGCCATCGCGGAAATCCCCGAAGACATCCACCCCCAGGGCGCCGCGTGATCCTGGCAGACACCTCAGCCTGGCTCGAATACGACCGGGCTACCGGGAGCACCACCGACCGGCGCCTCTCGGAGCTCATCGCGGCCGAAGGCCCGATCGCGGTCACCGAACCGGTGATCATGGAAGTGCTGGCCGGAGCGCGCAGCGACGCTCGCGAGGCCGATCTGCGCCGTCTCTTGCTGCGGTTCCACCTGTACCACTTCGATGCGGCCGCCGATTTCGACGGCGCTGTGCGCATCTACCGCCGATGCCGGAAGGCCGGCCTTACCCCCCGTGGCCTGGTCGACTGCATGATCGCCTCCGTCGCCTGGCGGCAGCAGGCGGCACTCCTCGCCTTCGACGCTGATCTCGATCGTGTCGCCCGCGTTGTCGGGATCAAGCTAGACCAGCCGTCACCGGCCGGGTAGCAAGGTCGTCAGCCCTGCGCGAAGGAGTGGCGCGGCGAACCGGGCGGCGATGCCTCGGCGGTGGGTTCGCCAGGTGGGTGAGCGTGCTTGGGGGGCGCTCGCTCCGAGCGCCCCCCAAGCACGCCGCACAGTCCTGCGCGCGTCAGCTACAGAATCCGATGGGCAGGGACGTCCCGCAGTGGTTGTGAGTGAAGCTCACTCCAGTTCCCGTGCCGTCCCAGATGAGGTCCGCCGGCTGATCACCGAAGGCGGAGTTGTGGATGATCGTGATGTGGCTGGGGTCGCTCCCGCCGGTAAGCGACTGCGCGCTGGCCACAACGATCCCACCGGAGTTGACCTGCTGGCCAACGTTGCCTGCCACGTGGTTGGCCGCGACCCGGGTGTGCGTCGCGCCGAGTAGCAGAATGCCGCCGCCTTGCAGGGGCGGCGCTTCCTCGTTGGCTGGGCAGAACTTGTTGTTGCTGAACACCTTGTTATGCCGGATAACCGCGTCGCCCGCGCCGCCTGGCTGCCCGTCGTCCAGCACCAGGATGCCCTGGCAGTTGCCGGTGGCGCGGTTGCCGGTGATCGTCACGTGTCTTGCGTGCCTGATAAAGATCCCAAGCGCGTTGCCGAAGGCTCGGTTGTGACGCACGACCGTGTCCGCGTCGGGTGAGTCTCCGACGTAGAAGCCCGCCTCGTCGTTGCCCGCCGCCACGTCGTCGGCGAACAGGGTCTCGCTGGAGGCGAACCGCGAGATTCCGTACTCGCCGTCATCGACTGCCTTGACGTGGGTCACCCGGAGGTCGTCAGCGCCGTAGCCGAACACGCCGTTGCCCTGGAACCCGGTCACATACATGGCCGTCACCGTGTCGTCGTGAACAGCCTTGATGACGGCACCTGTTTCGGTGTCCACTTTCTTCGCAAATATGCACACCCCGGTCGGGCCGAACACGGTATTGCAAAGATTTTCTGGGACCGACGCCGGCGGCTTCAAAACGGTGCCGCCGAGGAAATCACCGGCGCCACGCAGGGTTATACGATTCTTGCTGATTAGCACACTTTGGTGGTAGACGCCTCGCTTGACCAGGACCGTGTCGCCCGGATTTGCCCTGTTGACCGCGGCCTGGATGGACTGGCCAGGCCACACCACGATCGTTGCGGATGCGGATGCGGACGCTGCGCACACAGCGCTGAGCGCGAGGCCCAGCGCTGTCGCGCACGGCGCCGCGACGAATCTGCGCATGTCTAACTCCCCTGCTTGGAACAAAATCCCCGATGCGGCCGTAAAATAGCGAATTCTCCCCGCCGGGCACCTCCACCTGCCCATGACCGGCACAGTAACCCACTGGCCCCGATGTGGCAATGATGCGGAATACCACGTTCATGCAGCGGCCTGGCGCCTATCGAACGCGCAAATGGCTGAGCGCCGAACAAATCCTCAGCCCGCGGCGCCGCGTTCACGCAGCGCGGCGATTTCCAGCTGGCTGAGCCCGATCTCGGTGAGCACGGCGTCGGTGTCGGCGCCGGCCGGCGCTGGCGGCGTCGGCGCGGCGCAGGCCGTGCGGCCAAAACGTGGCGCCGGCGCGGGCTGCACCACGCCGCCGACATCGCTGAAGGCCCCCCGGGCTGCGTTGTGCGCGTGGCCGGGAGCTTCGCCGAGGCTGAGCACCGGTGCAACGCAGGCGTCAGAGCCTTCAAACAGGGCCGCCCACTCGGCCTGCGTGCGCTGCTTGAACACCTCGGTGAACCGCGCGCGGAGCACGGGCCAGCCGGAGGTGTCGAATTGGGCCGGCAGCGTCTGCCCGCCGAGCCCGAGATGTTGGATCAGTTCGGCGTAGAACCGCGGTTCCAGCGCCCCGACGGCGACGTATCGCCCGTCCGCGGTCTGGTACGTGTCGTAGAACGGCGCGCCGCCGTCAAGCAGGTTGGCGCCGCGCTCGTCGCGCCACATCCCCGCCGCGCGCAGACCATGCACGAACGTGGTCAGTAGCGCGGCGCCGTCGACCATGGCCGCGTCCACGACCTGGCCGCGGCCTGAGCTTGCCCGCTCCACCAGCGCGGCGAGCACTCCGAGCGCGAGAAGCATGCCGCCGCCGCCGAAGTCGCCGATCAGGTTGAGCGGCGGCACCGGGCGCTCACCCGCGCGGCCGATCGGGTGAAGCGCACCCGCGATCGCGATGTAGTCGATGTCGTGCCCCGCTGACTGCGCGAGCGGGCCGTCCTGCCCCCAGCCGGTCATCCGGGCGAAGACCAGCCGCGGGTTGCGCCGCATGCACACGTCCGGCCCGAAGCCGAGGCGCTCGGCCACGCCGGGCCGGAATCCCTCGACGAGCACGTCGGAAAGCTCGACCAGGCGCAGCAGAGCGCTCACCGCGCCGGGGTCCTTGAGGTTCAGGCCGACGGACCGCCGACCGCGGCGGAGTGGGCCGGCCGGGGCGAGCGGGCGCGATTGCTCGCCGACCCGGTCGACGATGGTGACCGACGCGCCGAGGTCGGAAAGAATCATGCAGCCGAACGGCGCAGGGGCAAGGCTCGCGATCTCCACGACCCGCACACCCCGCAGTGGCCCAGACCCCATCTGCCCGCCCTTTCTGCCGGTCCGCAGCTTCTGCCGGTCACAAACGCTCTGGGGATTGATGGCCCACCAGTACCATCCCCGCCGTATGGGTGCCCACCGCTGTCGGCCGCGCTGCCGCAGAGGGAGCAAATCGGATAAGCGGCTCCCCTATTCTGAAGGAAGGGGCCGGCTGTAAGGAGGCACAGCCCGATGAACGGCGCTCAAGTCTGGGGCGGCGAGGCGACCGGCGATGCTTGACGACCTCGCTGGGAAGCGCACCGGGGACCGCATCCAGATCCTCCGTGAGCGCAGGGGATTGACTCGGCCGGTTCTCGCGGGACTGGCCGGCATGTCGCCCTCGTGGCTCAAGGGCATTGAACGTGGTACGCGCCTGCCCCCGCGCCTGCCGATGCTGGTGAAACTAGCCGAGGCCCTCGGCGTGACTGACGTCGCCGTCCTTGCCGGCGCAGACATGGACATTGGAGGTGCCGCTTCGATCCCCGTGCGGTCATTCGCTCGGATCCCACACGAAGCCGTCCCAGCCATCCGCGATGCGGTACGTGATCCGCTGATGTCCATCCCCGACGCTGCCGTTGACCTCACCGCACTCGCGTCTCGGGCCACAGACGCGTGGCACCTGTGGCACACTGCGCAGGAACACCGCACCGACGTCGGCCGAATCCTGCCACGTCTCGTCACCGATGCGCGGACGGCCGCACGCGCAACAACAGGTTCCGAGCGGCGCCAAGTCAACGCCGTCCTGTCCGACATATATGCCCTCGTGCAGCACGAGATCGTCTGGGCCAGCGAAATTGAACTCACCTGGACCGTCGCTGACCGTGCCATGACCGCCGCGCAGGAGGCTGACACCCCCGCTGCGCTCGCTGGCGCGGCCTGGACCCTCGGCATGGTGCAACGGTCGGCAGGGGACACGGATGCTGCCCTTACGCTCGCTCGTGAGGCCATCACTTCGCTATTGGAACCCCGCCTGGAGGACGGCACGGATGAGCTACGCGCCCTCTGCGGCGCCATGCAACTGCACGCTGCCGCTACATGCGCGCGGGCGGGCCGCGAAGGCGATGCCTGGCGGTACTGGGATCACGCTAACGCCATCGCTGAGCGGCTACCGGACCGCTACCACCATCCGTGGACGATGTTCGGCCCCGCGAATGTAGCGCTGCACGGGGTGTCCATCGCTGCTGACCTGTCCAAGTCCCATGACGCCCGCAGCCGGGCTGAGCAGATCGACCCCGAGTCCATACCCAGCCGTGAGCGCCGGGGGCGGCTCGGCGTCGAGATCGCGAGGGCATACCACCAGAAACGGGATTACCCGGCCGTCCTGAACTGGTTGGAGGAGGCATACCAGACGGCCACCGACTCAGTGCGCTACTCACCGTCTGCCAGGCAGATGGCCTCCGACGCTGTAGACCACGGCGGCCCCCTGATCAGCCGCAGAGCGCAAGCCCTCGCGCGCAGTATCGGCATGCCCATCTAGCGAGAGGTGCATTCTGCCCCCCTTCGCGTAGTGACTCCTAGCGCACCCACCGCATTACGTCATAGGCCATAACGTCCTTCCCATGACTGGAGGGGATCTACCGGCTACACAGCGTGGGACCGACATGTGTGACCGCCCAAAGCTCGGTCGCGTCTGGAAGCATGGCGAGGCGGAGCTTGAGAGGTTAGCGCGCGCCGCACGGCGTCTCCCACCTCGGACGGTTAGCGGATGAGCACGTACGAGGCCACCGTGCCGCCCGACGGCGCGACGTGTGACATGCGCGGCTGCTGTTCCGCCGCGACGGTACGGATGGTCATCCCGAAGTCGCGGTTCGAGGCGGACGGCGTTGATCACAGCAAGGACCCGTCCATCTTTGACGCCTGCGAGCTGCACTGGCCGACGATCCGCGACGCCTGCAAGCGCAACGGGCACACCGTGGTGGACACCACCGGCGACCTGGGCCAGCTCGCCGCCGACTTCCCCGCCTGGAGCATCTTCTGTAGCGACGGCGGGCGGCTGTACGCCTCAACGCGGCTCAACGGCTCCGCGCAGGGCACAACGCTGGACGCCTACCTGGTCGGCCAGCTCCACGCGCGGCTCGCCGCGACCGCCGCGCCTTCTGCCGTGAGCGCCGGACGATGAACGGCTCACCGCGACGGCCACGCGGCTTCAGGCCGCCCGGCCAGGACAGGCCGTTATCCACCGTCTACGGGCTGGCCATCGTCGCAGGGCTGGCGGACAGCTTCAGCCATTTCGGCACGTCGGGCGGGGCGGCGGTGCTGTGGGCCGAGGTGAGGCTGGCCGGGGACGTGGGCGGCGACTGGTGAGGGGCGTGGGCGGCCGGGGGCCGGATCTGGAGCTGGGCGAGTGGCTGCGGGAGCAGCGCCGCGCGCGGGGCTGGGCGGTGTGGGAGATGGCGCGCCAGCTCCGCGAGGCCGGCCGGGGAAGCGGCGACTCCAAC
>Ga0137373_10005582_pt1 | contig 13557 bp, 7 predicted proteins | sample SagtaG_5_FD_104912 | JGI IMG/M metagenome (GOLD analysis project Ga0137373, IMG submission 104912) | Vadose zone soil microbial communities from Sagehorn Ranch, Mendocino, California, USA - Sage1_R_80_16 metaG | ecosystem: Environmental > Terrestrial > Soil > Vadose zone | place: USA: California...
GCCATTCATTTTTCGGATCGCGGTATTTTCCAGGTTCCCAGAAAAAGGCGGCATCTGCATCTGTTCCTTTTTCTCCAAGCCAGCCGCCATCCCAAAATACCTGGTCTATCTTTCCGTACCTGGTCATTAATTCTTTTGTCTGGTAGTACAATTCATCTTTCATCATCCTCGCATTTTCCTTGTGGGAGCTGTCAGCCCTGTAACCCCATTTAGTATTGCCTTTGAAGAAGGGGCTTTTTCCTGTTCCATCAATATCATAGTATCCAGGGTAACGCCAATTGATAAGGGTTTTATAAATCCCAACTTTAAGCCCGGCTTTGCGGCACGCATCAATATATTCTTTAACCAGATCTCTCCCTAATGTTTGTTTTGATGTGAATGCATTGGGATAACTGCTTTCAAATAATGCAAAGCCATCATGATGCATTGTGGTCAGGTTCATATATTTCATTCCTGCATCCTTCGCAAGCTGTGCCCATTCATCCGGATTAAAACGATCGGCAGTAAATTGTTTATCACCGCTTTCAGGATACGCAAACTTCCTGTATTCATTTATAGGTATGCCTGCCCAGTTCATATACCATTCTCCGTTTTCTGCGCCTGAATAAAGCCCCCAGTGCAGGAACATTCCAAATTTGCTATCCATTAACCAGGTAAGCTTTTCATTCGATTGCTGCACGATCCCAAGATTTTCCTTTGGAATCCTCTCAGGCAGGGGATAAATTTGGGCGGAGGAATTTAAATTAAACAGGCACAGGAGAATTAGAAAAAATGGTGAAACTTTCACTTCGAGTAATTTTTAAGTACAAATTTTAACGAGCAGTAATTTTCAACCAAAACCGCGTAGTAAATACTATCACCTTATCTGTATCAGCAATGCGTTACCATCGTTGATACCAGCAATAATACTTTGCGATTTTCCAGTTTTAATTTGCCGGAGACTTCTTACGTTTCCACGGATATTTAAACCACTTTCTGCCTGTGCAGCGTACGTAAAGTCCCCTTTGCCATTGCCTAACAAAACAACTCCATGATTTGCGCTGTAGCGGCCAAATTTTATTCTTGTCCAGGTATTATTGCCGGTTAGCAAAATATCTTTTTGGCCGTCTCTGTTAACATCTGTTGTTACAATTCCATACACGGGTGAATACTGTGCCGGCAATGGCAAAGTATGTGGTGCAAATCCTTTACTGCCCTGGTTTTCAAGATAAACAGTTTGCATGGTTTCTGCCTTCAAAACACCAGCGTCTTTTAGTTGCCCAGGTGAGAATATGTCATTGATAGTTGCAACCGCATACGGTTTATACTCAAGAAATTTTTTCTTTAGCCCAGGCAATTGATCCGTTAAATCATCCCTTGAATTAGCAGGGTATGAAACACCCTCGATATAATAGCAAAGCACAGGATCTATAGAGCCATTACCATCAAAATCTTTGTAATAAATGCTCATCGGTTCTTTTTCATTTACATGAAACTGTGTGTTTAAACCGCAATTGCCTATGACAATATCCAGATCGCCATCGCCATCCAAATCGTCTGCATTGATTCGGTTCCACCAGCCGGTGCTTGCAAAATGGATATAATAAGATGAAGCATCCACAAGCTTTCCTTTTTGATTAACGAATACTTTTATTGGCATCCATTCGCCAACTACAATCAAGTCTGGCTGTTTATCATTATTCAAATCCGTGAAAACCGCATCTGTTACCATACCCGCCTGCTGCAAAGACGCAGAAATATTTGAGGTGCCGTCACTAAATATTCCTTTTCCATCATTGATCAAAATATAACTGCGTGGAGCGGTTGGATAATTTCCAGGAACAACTCTTCCACCGATAAACAAGTCTACATCGCCATCGCCGTCAATATCGGCAGATTTTACACAACTTTTGCTGGTTAGTAATTGAGGTAAAGCATTTCCTTTCTTTCTAAAATTTCCCTTGCCATCATTTATATATAGCCTGTCTTGAAAAAATGAATCACTCTCAGTAAACTCATATCCCCCACTCGCCACATATAAATCTTTATCTCCATCATTGTCTGCATCAAAAAAAGCGGCGGCCACATCTTCACTCCTAGCATCTTTTAGAATTTCCGGTTCAGGCTTACCAGTAAATGTTCCATTCTTGTTCTGCATAAATATCTGTGATGCCTGGTCTTTTGCACCACCCAAAAAAAAGTCTTCGAGACCATCTTTATTTATGTCAGCCACTTCAACACATGGCCCCTGGCGGGATAAATAATTTGGCAATAAACTTTGTACATTAAAATCGCTGAAGGTGTTTTCGTGATGCAGTACTTCCGGCAAAGCAGTTTGTACCAAAAGAGATTTCTTTGTACTCACAATCGTATCGAAAGCCCATTTCCCTTTTGCATCGGTCAGTTTTAGTATTAGTGTTTGGTTTGGTTTTACATTAACGAGTTTCTGAAAGCTGTCATCAGGCCAAATTATCAATACAGAGTCTATTGAACTATTTTTTCCTATACCGAAGTTCAACACTGGATCTGATGAAGATTGAAAACCCCGCACGGGAAATTGTTCCTGGTAATATTGCTGTCCTTTACAAAACAGTTTTACTTTAGCACCAGTACCACTTTCGTTTGCAGCATTGCCTTTTAAATGAATACGCAGGTAGTTGTTTTTCGAAAGTCTCTCATTATTATTTTTGTAAATGCCTGCGTAATCATTTGCGTTATTCACCACAAGATCGAGGTCGCCATCATTATCAAGATCTGCGTAAGCAGCACCTGCGGAAACCCCGGCCTGATCTAATCCCCACTCTTTGGTTTTTTTGGTAAATGTTTCGTTGCCGTTATTTTGAAATATATAATTAGCAATTCTTAGCGTGGGCATTTTGCTTATGTATGCAGGAATGGGATCAAAGGCTTCTTTGTTCATAGCACGGAGAAGCCTGTCCATAGAATATCGTAAGAAATCCATGTCGGTATGATCTTTCACATATCCGTTTGTTACGAACAGGTCTTTGTTACCATCATTGTCATAGTCGCCAAAGAGAGCCGCCCAGCTCCAGTCTGTATTGGAAACACCTGCTAATTGCCCAACTTCGCTGAAAGTGCCATCTCCATTGTTTTTTTGCAGCATGTTGCGGCTGTACTGGTAATAAAAGCCCTGCGTAAACAAGAATTGAAATTTATCAAAATTCTCGGCCCCGCTGTGCATCTTTTGTGTTTTATTATCCTCAGCCAGCATGTCCAATGTTACCAGGTCAACAAGGCCGTCGTTATTATAATCGGAAGCATCTGAGCCCATAGAAAATAGTGAGGTTTCATCCATGCAATTTGCAAGCTGTTCTGTAAAAGTGCTGTTACGATTATTTATGAACAAGTAATCCGGCTCATTAAAATCGTTCGACACAACAACATCGGGCCAACCATCATTATTAAAATCCGACACAGCAACCCCTAAACCAAAAGTTAGTACATTTGAAGTGATGCCTGCCGCCTCCGTCACATCAGTAAAATGACCATTATCGTTACGGTATAATTTACTGGCAAAAACAGGATCGTGCTGTTTGCGCAGTTGGGGTCTTTCCTGCACTCCAGACGTATATTTTTGTAAAGAGTGATTGATTATAAAGCAATCAATGTCCCCATCTTTATCATAATCAAAGAATGCCGCCTGCGTAGAATATCCCCTATCTGCAAGACCATATTCCCTGGCTTTTTCAGAAAAGGTGAGATCGCCATTATTTATAAAAAGTAAATTTTCTCTTCGCTGTGGGTCTCCATCAGCACTGCGGCAAATGTAGATATCTAATTTTCCATCTCTGTTTATATCCACCATTGTTGCTCCTGTGCACCACCCCTGTTTTTCGGCAACGCCGCTGCGTGCTGTTATATCTTCAAATTCAAAATTTCCTTTATTCAGGTAGAGACGGTTTTTAACCATATTACCGGTAAATAAAATATCCTGCAGGCCATCATTGTTAATATCACCAATAGCAACACCAGCACCATTGTAGAAATAAATATAATTATCCATGTTTAATGGCCCATCATCCAAAAACATATTTCGAAAATCTACACCGGTAGTTTTTTTATCAAGGATAGTAAATAAAGCGGAGCTGTGGTTTTTACATGAATAAAAGGAAATTGAAATAAATGATGCTACGCAGAAAACAGGTATCAGTTTAATTGATTTCCTAAATAGTGAACTATATCTCATACCCAAATGATTGAATAAATAGAGTTAGCGAATATATCAAAAAATGAGATAGAGTAAGGACGAACTTGACGCTATTTGCCGGATTTAATTGGTGCTATCGCCCCGAGAAAAATTGTACTGGCAGATATTAGAGACCCAATGCTCGAGCCTGCTTCAACGGAATTAATTAACAAGGAACTGAATTCCCCGGTCTGCTTTTAAACAGACGCCGGGGAATTTGAAGGTTTTAGAAAAAATGGATAATCTTAGTTCAATTGTGGATTGGAGTTTTGAATAATTTCAGAACGTTTTTTCATGGCAGGCAATTTTTCTATAACATCGCATCTCCAATTGTTTAAGCAGCTAACAAATACTGTTACCCATTGCCAATACCATTAGTTTATTCTTACCTTTCCAGTTTATACATTTCACTGGCAGCCAGTAAAAATATCCCCGATACATATTCATGGGAATCTTCCTGTAAAATTTTATAGGGACCCGTACCAACCAATTGTCCCCATTGTACTTTCCCCCCGGCACTCACAACTGATACCAGCCCTGCCCAGGATTTCTTAATTACAGGAAGATATACTTCCTTATTAAGGATACCATTATTAATACCCATGCTATCCCATAAGTAAAGAAACCTGTACCGCTTGTCTCTTTTGTTCCGTAATCATTGGGGTCGTCAAGATTTGGATACCAGAACCCGTCATTCTGCTGCCTTTTTATTAATTCTGCAGCCATTATCCTGAATAGCTCCTGGTATCTTTTATAATTTGCATAATTTTTGGGAATATATTTTAAGATCCGGGCAAGGCCGGCAAATGCCCAACCGTTCCCACGTGACCAGAGAACTTTTTTACCCTTTTTAGTTTTTTGATAGGGATAAGAGTCCCTGGCGTCTTCATATTTCACACTGTCAGGCCGGGGGAAACCAAAATTATTATTATAAAATTCTGGCCTGTATGTGAAATCACGATAAAAAAGGTTATCAGCGCTACTGAATAGAGCCCCATATAGATCCCAGACAAATGAATCCATCCATCCCAGGTATTTTTCATCTTTAGTGATTTTACTCAACATGGCGAAAACAGGAGGACATACATAAATTGCATCCACATAACGGAGGCTATCGTCTTCATAATAATAGTTAAGAGGACGATTGACAGGGTTTTTTACATTTGGTTTTTCAAGATAGTCAATGGTGGCTTGAATTTTATACTTTTTCTTGTTTGCCATGTAGCTCTCTAACCAGGTTTGGCTGCAGGTCAATGAGTTTGCCCCGCTTGCAGTGCTATCTGCAGATACTTCAGGTACATCCCAATTGTTTTGATTACCCCAGGCATGACACTGGTCAAGGTATTTTTTATTACCCGTAGCCTGGTAACTTGCGATTACTCCGGTGTAATAGACCCCACGCTTCCACCCTTTATCTTTTTTAATCCAGGGATGAGTATATTGATAGGTATTTACTTTTTCAATAATTCCCCGGATAAAATTTTTAGAGTAAATAACATCACTCTCATTTATATTTTGAGCAAAAATGTTCTGCGCATTTGTAATCAGCAATATCGCAATAAGCTTGAAATTCGTGATGTACATTTTTTTTGTTTTTAGGTTGTTTAAATTGAGCATATTCTAGTCATTCCTGAAAATTGCCCATAATTCTTTTCCCTTTGTAATAGTTTAAGCTCTAAGCGGCTCTGAACAAATGCGAACGATTATTTGTATGTATTAACGTTTTTTCTTTGCTTTGGAACGATCTGCACTTGTATTGCGCATTTCACCCTGAAGATATCCAACAACAGCCTCTTTAAGGACCCCTGACATTTCCTGCATAAAAGGAGATACCACCTCCACTTCATATCCCCCATGTTCCCACTCCTCGGCTGATGGAAGATAACCGAGCCATCCGTTGGTATACCCATAATAAAATGTAAAAGGAAATGGTGATCGGTCGCGGACTTCATTTGATATCTCACAAAACAGTTCAAGTGGTGCCGACCATATTGCCACATCATTATTAATTTTCAGAAAACGAACGGGCAGCCTAACCATATTGATACCATTCTTTGTTGTATTGCTGTATTTTTCGAGATCTGAGGGCCAGCTTAGGTTTATTTTTCGTGGACTCTCAACAGTCAAGGTACCTGTAAATAATTTTACAGAATCTGAAGTTGACAATATCTTTTTATTTGCTTCAAGGATCTTGTCTCCCAGTAAAACACGGAACTGACTCAAATGTCCTTCTTCAGGGCTGGAATAAACACTGTATATGGGAGCAAGATTACCAGCAGCACCATTTATGAATAATACGGTTGCCCCTGTTTTATTTTCAACATATTGGGAAACTACTCCCGGCGCATCGCCACTTATTTTCATTGAAGAATCACCCAGTACTGTTCCATGCATAGGATAGTTTGTGATCAGTGCAAGCGGACTACCATCTGACTTATCAATTTTTAATAAACCAATCCGGCGATCCACTGGACCGTCGGGATTTAAACCAAGGGACGCTTTACCGTCAACATCAATTGCACGCCGGTTAATGTTAGCCTGTGAGAAACCCCACCCGACTCCCACCTTTGCAGGCAGAAGCTTTTGTTTTGCTTCAATTATTCCATTGATGATTGTTTGTTGGATAAAAGAAGTATAAGCAGTGTCCGGTTCATGTTTATAACGGTCACCCATGAAAGCCGCTCCAAGACCAGGGCCGCCAACCTCAGGCGCTGAATGTGTATGTGTACACGTCCACCAGAAATTTACAGGATTAATTCCAAGTCTGCGTTCAAGCAGCGACGCGATATGATCATATTCCGCAGGAGACACCAGGCAAATCTCTGATGACACAAGAAAGAATTGCGTCACACCATCATCAAGAGCAATGATCCGGTGGTATATACGATCATGAACGCCGGTTGATTTTCGTTCCTGGTAACCCAGCAACATTTTCGGTGTTTCGGGGGTGATCTCGATTTTAACAAAAGAAGCCCTAAACATGTTTGAACCTGATGCATTTTGTTGTGCAAGCATTCTTCCGGTGGTGAGAGAAAGCACGCCGACGAAGAAATACCTGAAAAGAATAATTTTTGAAAAATAAAAAGAGGATATTTTCATATAAAAAATTGTCATCTGATTAAGCCGCGTTATCAATTTCAGTTTTGTCTGAAAAATGCCAGCAGGTCAGCCATTTGCTGCTGGTTGATCGTTTTTTTGAAACCCGCAGGCGGCAGAAATGCTTTTAATGATTTAATGTCCTGGCGCAGGATTAAATTTCCATATTTGTTTTCCTGATAACAGATTAAGCGCAATCAATTTAAGTTGAGGAGAGGTAACATACATCATACTGTTTACAATGAGAGGATTACATTGAATTGTTGAACTGTTTCCTTCAAATGCATCACCTGTGTGATATACCCAGGCAATTTTTAATTGATTTAGTCTTATTGATCTGATCCAATGCTGCATATGCAGTTGCTCGATGAATTTTCTCAGTAGACCTGCCATTTAGTATCAGCTCCTTTTTCTTATTGACAAGAAATACATTAAAACAAAAAACTAACAATGGGAATCAGTTTAATTGATTCCTTAAATATTGAATTAAATCTCATATCAAATGAATGAATTAATAGAATTAGGCGAATAAATCGGAAGGTGAGATAGCTTTATGGATTAGCTTAATTAATTAGAAACTGTAAAGAATTTCAACATTACAATCACCAGGTGTTTCTATAGGAACGCTTGGTGATACAAGCTATATGATTTCTTAAAAGATAATTCTATACAGCTGCTAAGTAAAGTCCCCATAGCGTATGAAATGTTTACGTACCACCTAAAGGGGCAGAAGCTATTTTTGTCGATCCCGCTGTCGCCCACAGAGACTAATTCTTATCCCACCACAATGGCGTCAATGGCTTATCAGGCCCGCCAAGCAATGCCTTAGCGGCTTCCACCTCCGGGCCATTGGTCTGCTTCTCCAAATCAAGAAATGGCAACCTTCGGATAAATTTCCCTGCCGGTATATCTGCATTGTCTGAATGGAGTACCGGATATATCTGCTGAACTCCTGCTCTTCTCAGGTCGGCCCATGCTTCCATTCCGTCGGGGTACAAGCCCAGCCATTTCTGCTGCGCCAGTTGCTTGCGTTGCATAACCGGATCCGTGCTCCATTTAATTGGATAATCATTCATGGGAGGAGAGTTGAAATAATCTCCCGGTGCTATCGGAGTGGCAGTGCTATTAGTATAAGCCGTGATCGCAGCAGCATCAGTAACACCCCATTGCCGCATAGATGCTTCAATGCCTTTATTATACAAGTCCTCCGCAGTACCGCCCATATTCCATCCGTTCAACGCACCTTCTGCCCGAAGGAAAAAAGCTTCCGCAGTATGCATGATATTCTGTGCGGCAGGCACGTTGCTCCAATCATCTCCACCGCCTGTAACCCAGCGTGTCCCAACATTAGAATTAAAGGTTGGCCTATTGATCCCTACTATTACTTCGGATGCAAGCATGCCATTTCTTCCCCCATCATAGTCATTGGTGCTATCGGCCTTTTGAAAATAGATACCGATCCTCGGATCGTTGTATCCCTTTAACACTGACTCCATGGATGCGCTCATCCGGAACTCATTCCATACGGCAATGGAAGATAGACCACCATAATCATCTCCTACAGGCGGTGTTTTCGCCAACCAGGCATCGTCGGAAATATCCGTCATTATCCCAGCCGCTACAGCAGCTTCAGCTTCAGCTTTGGCTTTTTCAGGGTTCACTTGGGAGATACGAAGGGCTAGTCTTAAACGCAAAGTATTAGCAAATTTTATCCATTTACTGACATCTCCCTGGTAAACCCGGTCGAAATCTCCGTAGGGAGTCTCTCCTGTATTGGCTTTCAATGCCGCCTCCGCTTCTGTAAGTTTGATAAAGAAATCATCGTAAATCTTTTCCTGCGAATCGTATGGCACTGATTCTCCGGGATTTCCTGCACTAAAATAAGGTATTGGCCCATAATAGTCTGTGTTTCTGTGGAAGGTCCATGCCCACCATATCTTTGCCAGCGCATTTTCAGCGGAGGCCGGGTCTGTTTCCTCCAGCAAGGTTTTCAATTGAGGTACAACCTCCGTATATATAGCTTTCCATGGTTCATCAGGGTCGGTGCTTAACCAGCTATACCGGTCGTATGTGTAAGTAGCCGTCATAAAGAAATATTGCGCATACAGATCTCCGAATAAGCCCTCCGCATACTGGTAACGCCAGTTAATAAAAGAAGACGCAGCCTGCGCCCTCGAAAACAGGCGGGGAAATTCTGTCGGAGTGAGGTTCAACAGTTTAGTCTCATCGGTATTGAATTCATCGAATTTTTTGGTACACCCCGAAGGCACAATCATAAGCCATAAAAGAACCAGGCCGCAAGCCGATTTCAAGGTTGTTTTTAAAAGCGGTTTCATAATTAATTAATTTATTTAAAAAGATAATTTTAAATTAAGGCCAATGCTGCGTGTAGGAGGCAGGGTGCCATATTCAAGTCCCTGCAGGTTGCTGTTGAAGAGGTTTATTTCCGAATCAAAATTTGCCTTGCGTTTAGCTATTCCAGGCAGATCTGCCTTGGCGTATCCCCTGTAGAAAAAGAACACATTCCTCGCTACAAGAGAGAGTTTGGCGTCTTTAATAAATGAAACCGGAAGCCTCGTGAACCTATACCCTATAGCCAACTCTCTTAGCCGCACGTTGGTTGCGTCATATATGAATTCTTCGGACCAGGGGTTTCTGCCTCCCACAGCAGTCCAGAAGGTCTCGGCATTTATGGGTGTGGTGTTTTTGGAACCGTCTTCATGTACAGCTGGCAATAGCCAGCTATCCGGCTCGCGGTGCGTACTTGTATAGGCAGGCGTTCCATCGGCCGCCATTATCGCATCGCTGGCAGAAATCATTTCGCCTCCGAAACGGCCGTCAACCAGGAAATTGAACACAAAGTTTTTATAAGTAAAGGAGTTATCGACGCCAAGCGTAAAATCCGGGTTGTAATTGCCGATCTTGATAATTCCATCGGTCCTTTGCGGTCTGCCGTTAGCGTCAACGATATACTCCCCGGAGGCATTCCGTTTCCATCCATAAGCATAAAGGTCTCCAAAAGCCCCGCCCACTTTCGCTACGGATATTACAAAGTCAGTGAAATTTTGATCCAGTTGCACCTGGTCTATGGTGGGCAATATTTCGAGCACCTTGCTTTTGTTCCTGGCAAAGTTTACGCCCATATTCCAGGTCAGGGCCCGTTTAAGAGGGGTTACGTTCAGCACCACTTCCACCCCTGAATTCTGGATATCACCGGCATTGATATATTGAGAACGGAACCCTGTACCAGGTGGGGTGGGCACCCTGAACAATTGGTTTGTGGTATTGGATTTGTACCATGTAACGTCAAGGTTTAGCCTGTTTTCAAAGAACCTCCATTCTGTTCCGGCTTCCCATCCTGCGGTCAATTCAGGTTTCAGATCCGGGAAAGGGGTAACCCAATCCCTCTGGATACCGTTCGGATAGATGGTGTATGTTTGTTTGTTCAGATATGGGGGGCCGCCGCCGCCGGTTCTGGCATATCCCACTCTTACTTTGGCGTAGTCCACTTTAGAAGGCATTTTAATTATATCAGACAAAATGGCGCTAAGGCCAACTGAAGGATAAAAAGAGTAATAGGGCGATGGCAGTGTGGAAAAATATTCCTGCCTGGCAGTCCCTTCGAGATACAAGTAATCTTTGAACGAAAACTGGGCAGTACCGAATATCGCTTGTCGTTGAACGTGCGTATTTGCATTCCAATTGAATTGGTCTGCTTGTGCGGCAAATGACAGGTTGAACCTGTTGGGAACGATCAGTTTTCTGGCGCTAATACCCGTAACATCTCCCCGGGTATCTAACACTGTCCCGCCAAGGTTATAGCTAATTTTGATATTTTTGGATAAATTGTTTTTGCCGGAAACCAGCAGATCAATGTTCCTTTGCACCGTCCTGACAAGGTCATAGCCAAATGAGCCATTATCACTACCGGCAGCGCCCGGGGTGTTGTTATCGGCTTGAAAACTCCCTTTAGTATTAGTCAGATCCAGTGAAACTACGGCTTTTACATCCAGCCATCCGGTGACCTGGTACTTTCCGGAAATCAACCCGGTAATCCGGTCTCTCCTCTCATCGCCACGGGTGTTATACACGTACCAATATGGGTTTCCATAAAAAGGATCGACATACCAGAAGTTAGGCGTTATAGCGCCTGTAGCATCAACAGTTTCATAATTTTTTACATCTTCAAGGCGAACAGTGCGGGGAATCCTATAAATATTCATCGAAGCACCACCACCCACATCCGGTTTGTGGGATATATCCTGGTGTACAAAGGTCACTTTAGCATCGGTAGAAAAGCGTTTGCCCAAATTAGAGTTTATGCGGAGATTAACTGTATGCCTGTTTAGCTTGTTTAAAGGAACCAATCCTTCAGAGTAAACATTAGCATAAGAAAAATACGTTTGTGTTATATCTGTTCCCCCGCTGAAGGCGATAGCATTGTTTAAACTTAATGTATTTCTGAAAAAACCTTTGAGGTTATCAGGTTGTGCGGTGAGGGTGGTTTGTTTGCCTGTCCAATCGGTAACCTGTTGCCCGGCTATTTTCGGTCCCCAGCTATTTGGTGAAGCAGCGCCGAATACTCCGCCATTCCCCTGTGCGAATTCATTCTGCACCTTAGGCGACAGCAATGGATTATCATAAGTGGCGCCGGAGTTGATATTGACTGACAATTTGCCTGACTTTCCTTTTTTTGTCGTGATTAAAACAACGCCATTGGCCCCCGTTGTTCCATATAGCGCTGTTGCGGCAGAACCTTTCAGCACATTGATACTTTCCACATCGTCAGGGTTAATGCCGGATATGCCATCGGAGCTGCTATTTGTATTGCTGTTATAACCGTAACGGTTAAAGCCGCTGGAGTTGTCGATAATGGCTCCATCCACCACGATAAGTGCGCCGTTGTCTCCGGCAATAGACCGGTTACCACGCAGCAAAATCTTCGCGGAGCTTCCCGGCCCAAAGGCGTTCGAGGTAATCACCATTCCAGCCACCTTTCCACTAAGAGAATTGGCAATATTTGCACTTCTCACTTCATTAAGTTGTTCTCCGGTAACTTTTTGAGTGGAATACGTAAGGGTTCGTGCCTGGCGTTCAATTCCCAAAGCCGTTACCACTACATCAGTCAATGATGACAGTTCGGACTCCAATGTAACTTCAATACTGGTTTTATCTTTTACAGGTACGGTCAATGTTTTATGACCTACATAGCTGAAACTTAATACGGCATTCTGTGGAGCATTAATTGAAAAGTTCCCATTTTCATCTGTAGTAACACCTCTATTTTCACCTACTATTGAAACTGACACACCTGCGAGTGGATTGCCGTTTTCGTCTTTTACTTTTCCTTTAATTTCAATAACTGCTGCTGCGGCAGGTGCAATAATCTCTGGCTGTTCGTTTGGCTCTTTTTTGTTGACCACAATCGTTCTGCCAACAACATTGTAATGCAGCGGTTGGCCTTTAAAACATTGTTCGAGCACTTCAGTTAAAGTAGCGTTTTTTACATTAACACTTACCGGCTTGGCCTGTCGCAAGCCATCCTCGTCATAAAAAAAGACATAATTGGTCTGTTGCTCAATTTTTTTAAAAACTTCTTCAAGCGAAACATTTTTGCCGGAAAAAGTAATCAATTGAGAGTAGCCTTTGGCGCTTACATGTATGCAGGCAGCAAGCAGCATAATGGCCATTAATTTCATAACTCGCACCGTTTTTGTTATGGTTGCCCCTGGCAGAGCAGGAGTTTTTAAAAAAGTAGTTAAATACATAACTTTGATTTGTTGGGGTTAACTAATATTCTTCGCCGTGGCGAAAACAATTGTCGAAAGTTGCTTATTATGTTAGCCACTCATTTGCCGCACGGGCTCCACCCCGCGCGGCTTTTTTATGAACTATGGTGTTACTATAATTTTTCTATCTTCTATTCTGAATTTTACTTTACTTAACTCAAGCACTTTTAATACTTCGGATGCATTAATATCCCGTGAAATTTTGCCCCCAAATCTCCGCTCAGGTACTTTACCTTCATAGCTGATATCCACATCGTACCAACGGGCTATTTGCCGCATTACCTGTTGCAGGCTAGCTCCGGTAAACTGGAAGTATCCGTTCTTCCACGCTACTACTTCTTCAATATCTACATTATCAAACACGTTTATGGATTGACCCTGCAACCTCGCCTGTTGTCCCGGTTTCAACATTACCGTTTTACTCTCGTGATTTAGTTTTATACTGCCCTCCAATAAAGTTGTTTTCACAGCCACTTCGTCATTATA
>Ga0137373_10005583_pt1 | contig 13557 bp, 18 predicted proteins | sample SagtaG_5_FD_104912 | JGI IMG/M metagenome (GOLD analysis project Ga0137373, IMG submission 104912) | Vadose zone soil microbial communities from Sagehorn Ranch, Mendocino, California, USA - Sage1_R_80_16 metaG | ecosystem: Environmental > Terrestrial > Soil > Vadose zone | place: USA...
CCCAGAGATCGCCGAAGATGAGCTGCGGAATGTTTGCGCTGCCCGCTCCCGGGCGCGCGACCGGCCTGGTGGAAGTCATGTCAGTAGCTCTCCGCCGCTTCCGTGTAGTAGTACGGCGCCTGATAGGCGCCGGTCTTTTCCTTATCGATCTGTCGAACGAGGTCGTTCAGCAGCGCGCTTGCGCCGAATCTGTAGCGCGACGAATTGAGCCACGAGTCGCCGAGCGTCTCCTTCACCGCAACGAGGTAATGGAGCGCCTGCTTCGCGGTGCGAATTCCGCCGGCCGGTTTCATTCCGATCGGCTTGCCGGTGGCAAGATAGTAATCGCGAATCGCCTCGAGCATGACCTGGTTGTTGGCGAGCGTCGCGCTTCCCGACGCTTTTCCCGTGCTCGTCTTGATGAAGTCACCCTCGCGAATGACCTGCATCGCGAGGAACGAAGCCGCACGAATGTTGTCGAACGTCTCGAGCTCGCTGACCTCGAGAATCACCTTCAGCGCCGCGTCGCCGCACGCTTCGACGACTTCGGCGATCTCATCCTGAACCGCGTTGAACTCGCCGGATAGAAAGAGACCGCGGTTGATGACCATGTCGATCTCATCCGCTCCATCGGCGACGGCTGTTCTCACTTCCTCGAGACGAAGCGCGATGGGACTCTGTCCTGACGGGAACGACGTCGCCACCGAAGCGACCTTGATCGGCGTATCGGCGAGCCATTGGCGCGCGTGTTTGACGAGGAATGGATAGATGCACACTGCCGCCACCGGCGGAACGTCGGGATCCGAGCTCGGGCGACGCGCCTTCTGGCAGAGGGACGCGATCTTGCCAGGAGTGTCCTTCCCCTCGAGCGTCGTGAGGTCCACCATCGACACCGCGGTCTTGAGGCCCCAGACCTTCGAGCCCCTCTTGATGCTTCGCGTCGTGAATTTGGCGACGCGCTCGTCTATCCCGACCTGATCGACCGTTCCAATCTCGTCGAGGAGCTTGCTGAAGCGTGATCGAGCCAATGCGGGCATATCTCTCAAATATCACCTTTGGAATGGGACGGGACAACGGAAAAAGGCCGTGAGTCGTTTGTATCGAGCCTGTACTTGCCTTAGCTTCGCGTCCATGCCTCCCGTCGCTCGCCCGCTCGCCATCCTCTTCGATCTTGACGGAACGCTCATCGACTCCATCGCGCTGCTCCTCGCGTCAATGAGTCATACTTTCGAAGGTCGGGCCCTCAAGCCCAGCGAAGAGGAGTGGATCGGCGGACTCGGCACGCCGCTTCCTTCGCAGCTCACTCCGTTCATTTCCGACGAGGAAGACAGACAGCGTCTCCTTCAGCGCTATCGCGATTTTCAGAACGTGCACCATGATCGTCTGATGGCGCGCTACGAAGGAGTCGACAAAACGCTGGCGCTGCTCCACGAGCGCGGACACCCGATGGGCGTCGTCACGAGCAAGGGGAACATGATGATGGATCGCGGGCTGCAGTTCATCGGCGCCGAGAAGTACATGCAGGTAACGATCGGATACGACTCGTGTCATTTGCATAAACCGGATCCCTATCCGGTAGTGCTCGCTTCAGAAAAACTCGGATACTCGCCGCGCGAAACTGTATTCCTCGGCGATTCTCCGCACGACATCCAAGCCGGAAAAGCTGCCGGGGTCACGACCGTCGCGGCACTGTGGGGCCCGTTCACGCGCGAGACACTCGCGCTCCACGGGCCGGCGCATTTCATCGAGAGAATTACAGACCTGCCGCCGCTTCTGGAACGAATCGACCGCTCACGTGCGGGGTAATATATTTTTGCGGAGTTACAGCTTCAGCCGCTCCACTCTCCCAGGAGTCGCAGCATGAGTGCGTCAGTTCCAGCCGGCAGTCTCGTTCGTACGGGTGAAGAGCGCGCCACGCTCGTTCGCCGGACCTATTCTCTCGTCTTCGTAAGCGTGCTCGTCACCATCTTCGGCGCGAGCTTCGGCCTCTCCCAGGCTGCGCTGATGCAGGCGGTGGTGGAACATCCGATCATCGCGATGATTTCGGCGTTCGTTCCGCTCATCATGGCGCAGCGGTCGAGAACGCAGTTCCCGATCAACATCGGGTTCGTTCTCGTGTTCAACTTCGTGATGGGGCTGCTGATCTCGCCGGCGCTCTACATCTACGGGCGCACCCAGCCCGGGCTCATCAGCGAAGCGGCCGCTCTGACGATCGGCGCCTTCGGCGTCCTGACACTCTACGCGTTCGTCAGCCGCCGCGATTTCAGCGCGTGGGGCAGCTTCTTCATGGTCGGGCTCTGGATACTGCTCGGGACCATGCTCCTGAACATTTTCTTCCGGAACCAGACGGCGGATCTATGGCTCGCGTCGGCGACCGTCGTCATCTTCAGCGGTCTCTTGATCGTCGATACGTGGCGTCTGCGGAACAGGTATGGTCCCGACGACTATGTGATGGCTGCGGTGCAAATCTATCTAGACCTGCTCAACATGTTCACCGCGATCCTGCGGATTCTCGGGAACCGGCGCTAGGCTCTCGCTCCCGCTTCAGGTATTCGCTCGATCTGAGTCGCGAGATCCAGGTCCTTCTGCGTGATGCCGCTCGCCGAATGAGTCGACAGCGTGCAGGTGACTTTCGTGTATCGTATGTCGATGTCGGGATGATGGTTCGCCGCTTCCGCTGCCTGCGCGACTGCACCGACGAAATCGATTCCCGTCAGGAAGTCACGGAACTGAAAAATTTTCGTCAGCGTGTCGCCTTTCCGGCTCCAGCCCGGAAGCTTGCCAAGCTCGCGCTGAATCGCGATGTCGGACAACAGGTCGCTCATCAACATCCTCCCATTTATTGCGCGTGAAGATAGCAGCTTTGATACCGCATCGCGCTTTTTTCGGGACCATGGCGCTGATCGTTTCGGTCGCCGCGGGGCCGGAGTTGCTGCATGCGCAAATCACGTCCGCCGACTCCGCGGTCGTCCCGGCCATGATCGCGCGCGCGGTGCCCACTGCGAAAGATTCGGCGCGCACCGGTCATCGCCGGTACCTGCAGCTGATGGGCTACGGTTTCGCGACTAGCATCCTCGCTCACGAAAGCGGTCATGCACTTGCGGCCTACGCGATGGGCTTGCACCCACACTTCGGCATCAGTGCCGGACGCCCGACCATCTACTCTGGGGTAAACGAGCTTCTCTACAAGCACAAACAGTTCGTCTTCTCGGCGGCGGGGCTTACGGTGCAGGAGCTTCTCGATGAGCTGGTCCTGGATATTCCGCACCGGCGGGGAAGCGCATTCGAGCGCGGAATCCTGGCCGGCGGAATCGGCACAACCCTGTTCTACGCTACGATAGGCAGGAACGGAAGCGTGAGCGATGTCGCCGTGATGGCGCGAACGTCTCATCTCTCGAAAACGCGGATATCACTGATGTTTGGAAGCGTTTCGGCGCTTCACACTGTTCGCATGGTGCGCAATCACCACTACGCCCGCTTCTTCGCCGGTCCCTCCACTAGCGGGATGAAATTCGGAGTCACGATCGGCCAGCGGTAGCAACAGCAAACACGCGTTGCCTTCCTCTCGCTCTTCGGCTTATATTCGGTGATGGGGCAGATGGTAAAAAAGACCGGTGGCACGGGGGCGAAGCCGAAGACCAAACGCGAAAAAAGGGCTCAGCCCGATGGCCTCTTCGGCGCCGAGTTCGAGAAGAGGTCACGCGTCCTCCCCGTCATCGGTGAACAGAAGGACATCCGCTATTACTCGGCGCCCGCCAAGAATATCCTCAATGGACCCGAGACGACCGGAATGGGTTTCTGGTCGATCAATCCGTACACCGGCTGCGCTTTCGGCTGCGCGTACTGCTACGCGCGATATGCGCACCGCTACGTCATGGAGCGCGCGTCGGACAATGACCGGATGGAAGAGAATCTCGGCGACGCCTTCAACAAGATGCCGCCCTGGCTCGCGTTCGAGAGAAACATCTTCGTCAAGAAGAACGCGCCGGAGATTTTGACCCGCACGCTGCGCTTCGGAAGCGACAAGCATCTCGAGCTGTTGAACGGAGAGTCGATCGTGATCGGAACGGCGACCGATCCATATCAGCCGGCGGAGCGGCGCTTCCGCATCACCCGGGGAATTCTGGAAGTGCTCGCCGATCATCCGGGGTTGAGCGTCGTCATCATCACGAAGAGCCCGCTCATTACGCGCGACATCGACGTGCTGTCGCGAATCAACCGCATCTCGGATCTGACAGTTCACATTTCGCTCATTACGCTCGATCGCGAGCTCGCCCGTCGCATCGAGCCGAGATCGCCTACACCGGAATCACGGATCCGCGCGCTCGCCCGCCTCCGTGAAGCGGGGATCGACGCCGGGATCAACTGCATGCCCGTTCTGCCGGGAATCACCGACAACCCGCGCGATCTCGAGGCGCTGGTCAAGCGAGCCGCGGAAGCCGGCGCTACGTATGTCGGCGCGTGTGCGCTGCGGCTCCAGTCGACAGCTAGAAAGCGTTACCTGCCTTTCATAGAGCAGGAGTTCCCGCACCTCGCCGAGCGATACAGGAACACTTACGCGAATAGTCCGAACGCCGGAGAGAAATACCGGCGCGGGCTCGCGGGCTTCTTCGATTCACTGTGCGCGCGTTACGGAGTGAGCAGCTCTTCGCGCGGCGAGGAAGACGACGAAGGCGGGGATCCCAGTGAGACCTCCGCCCTCGACGAGCAGCTGATTCTCCAGATTTAGCTTGCTACTATTTCTTTTTCGCGGACTTCTTCGGTGCGGCCCTTCTGATGTCGTCCGGCGTACAGTTATCGCCCTGACCGCGCCCTGCCGCTGCTGCTGCACCGGCGACCGCGCGATCATTCGTCACCTTATCGACGTCAACTCCGCCCGAAGTCGTATCGACCGGATGGGCCGCTGCGTCGCGATCAACCGGACGCAGTCCGCGGCACGGGCCGCTCTTTGCGTGTGCCAGCTCATTGTTTCCGGCATGTGAGACGGTGCGGGCGCCTGCTGCACGCGCACGACCGGCGGCGCTATTAGCCATCCCGGTTGAGTCCGCGGTCGAAGCATTTCCCATCAATCCACCCATGCCCTGCGGCGGCATGTCGCCTGCGCTGAAGCCGACGTCCATCGCCGCGAGCAGCGCCGCGCCATTTCCCTGAGTGCCGTACTTCTTGTTGCAGACGGCGATCGCGTGACGCGTCGGTCCGTCCATCACCCCGGTTGCGTGCTGCAGTCCACACTCTTCTTTCAGCTGCTGCTGCAGAGCCAGTAGCTGCACGCGTGTGAGTCCGCCCGTCTGCGCTACGGCCGCGCCGACGGGAATCAGACAACACGCGATAAGTGTCAGCATCTTGCGGTTCATCTTCGGTGCCTCCTTCCTGGGTAGTCGTTCGGGCTGCCTGCTTCATTTGCAAGCTCCACGCCCTATGCCTCTAGTGTTTCTTCGGTTTTGGCTTGGGCGGCTTGCCCGGCAGCCCCACTCCGCGATCCGCTTTCATCTGGGAATCCGGACCTGCAGCAAAGGTCGTGTCGCTCCTTTTCGTCCGGCCCTGGTTGTGGCCGTGAGCGTCGCGATCGGCGCGCATGATTGAATCGGTACGTGCCGAATCGCCGGCCGCTCTGCCGGCGCGCGGACGGGCGCGGTTGGCACGAGGGGAGATGCTCGTCGTGTCGCGGCTGTTGCCCATAATGACTCCCATTCCACGTCGCGGCGATCCCTGGGCGCTGTCAAATCCGATACCCATCGCGGCCAGAAGCGCGCGGCCATTGCCCTGCGTCCCGTACTTCTTGTTGCAAACGGCGATCGCGTGACGCGTCGGTCCGTCCATCACGCCGGTAGCGTGCTGCAGCCCGCACTCTTCTTTGAGCTGCTGCTGTAGCGCGAGAAGCTGGACGCGCGTCAGTCCACCGGTTTGCGCGGCGGCTGACGATGCGATGATCCCGCCGGCGATCAGCCCGATTACACTCCGAAACATGTTTTACCCCCTCCCATTTTTTCGTGTGGAGCGGGATATGGAATAGCAATCTCCACGCCCGTAGGCGCAAAAAAACCCGGACCTTTGATGGTCCGGGTCTCTGCGTCCGGCAGCGGAGGGCTAACGCATCATTACGAGTGCCAGCGCGCCGACGGCGAGGATCACGCCGGCTACTATCGCAATCGCTCCGGGATTCTCACGAAGCGCGGTCGTCCAGCGCGTGACCGGAGAAGGCGTCTCGTCGGCAAGCGCGCTCATGATCGCCTTTTGCACGTACATCGGCGTCGTGCGGCGGCGGAGCATTTCGCTTTCGGCGTTGATGCGCGTCCAGAGGTCGACCTGCGAAGCGCCTTCGGCGTCGCGTGCGCGCGACTGCTCGAGCTCACCGTCAAGCCAGTCATGGAGAGCGGCATGTCCGGTACCCGCGGCCAGCGGAACCTCGCGATCCATCAACCGCGAATCCCGTTCGTCATTCTTTTTGTTGCCGCGGAGCCTTCCGACCCCTTCTCCTTCGTTGCCGGCAAGATTTGCGTCATCACGCCTCATGCATACTTCTCCTCGAGCAGTTGCTGGAGCGCTTCGCGAGCCCGATGCACCCGCATCTTCAACGCGCCAACCGTTGTCTCCAATAGAATTGCCATCTCCTCGTATGACCGTCCTTCGACGTGCTTCATCACGAATGCTTCCCTGAGTGACGGCGCCAATCTCGCCAGCGCATACTCGAGATCCGTTCGAAGCTCGTTCCGATCCATCTCTTCTTCCGGCGTCGAGTACAGCGAAGGCTGATCGTCCTCGTCGTAGCTCACGTGCGTCCGCCGGATGTTCTTGAGCCAGTCCTTGCATGAGTTCGCGACAATTCGGAAAACCCATGCGTCGAACCGGCCCCTTACTTCACCAAGGTGCTGATACGCCTTGATGAACGAAGCCTGCAGGATGTCCTCGGCGACGTCGGGACTGCCCGTCATTCCGAGAGCATGCCTGTAAAGAGGATCGCTGTATCGGGAGATCAAGGCGCTGAAGGCATCCTTGGAGCCTGCCAGCACCCGGCTGATGACTTCCTGATCCATTTGCTCCGTTGATTCGACGTCACCCACGCCCATGGCGGGAACGACGGCGGCACTCATCGGAGCATTGCGATCTTCTGTCGGTATAGCAGGCATCTCAACTTGCTAGTGTAATCCGTTTCCCGAAGGCTCGATAGACCCGCGAGCACCGGACGACACCTGCTTCTCGACAATTGTTTGACGCACTAATTCCACGAAAGCAACGGGATCGAGATATCGCATTTTGCACGACGATTTCGGAGGGGGAAAGCGGGCGCGCGCGTCATGAACCGAAATATTTACCGCGTGTCGAATGCCCGCCATCCTAATTTGCGGACGGCCTCTCCGTCGGCGTCGAGAAGCAGCGGATCGAGTCGAGTTTCTCCGCCGAGCGGAGAGGGGATTCCGGAAGCAGCAGAGGCGCCGACGCCCTCCAATGCTTCACTTACCGTTTTCACGATCCCGCATGGAATGCCCGCGGCGTGAAGCGCGCCGATCCATTCCGCCGCCGTCTTCTCCGCCACCCGCTGCGCGATCGCCGACACGATACGCGTGCGGTGCGCAATCCGTCCGGAGTCCAGTTTCACCTGCGGTTCAGCCGCGAGATCATCAAGACCGAGCGCGGTCGCGCATGATAACCACTGCGCGTCGCTGCCGACCGCAATGACGATCGCTGCCGGGCCCGAAACCGGAAATGGCGCACCAGATAAGCTGCGGGTGCCGCGCGACCAGCTCCTCCGGATCTATTCCAAAATTCTTGAGTCGATCGGGCAGATAGTTGTCGATCACTACGTCCGCCTCGCGCAGCAGGCCGAGAAAAATCGCCAGATCATCGGCGGACTTCAGGTCGAGGGCTATGCTCTTCTTGTTCCGGTTGAGAGAAAGGAAGTAGGCACTCCGACCTGTTTCGTCGAACGGAGGCCCGTACCCACGCGTATCGTCACCCGAGTCGGGACGCTCCACCTTGACCACATCGGCGCCCAAATCCCCTAAAAACATTCCGCAAATGGGGCCAGCCAACACTCGGCTCAATTCAACCACTTTCAGCTTCATTTCTCGTTATTTATCATTATACTGGCGTGTTATTGGCTTTATGGAGGCGCAAATATTGGCCTAAATTGGCCTCGAAATGTGACTTCTGAGGGCGCCTTGCGTGAGTAACGAAAAATCATATACTTACGCGCGCTTGCGCCGCCCTCGGCGACCACAATTCAATCAATGTGTCCCAGCCGCAAGACTGCGCGGGGACTGGAGTTAGGAAATGGCGGTAGTTGAAAAGCCCGTTGCCCCTCCCGCAGCAGCCCTAGCCGCAGCCGTACCCGGCGGCCCGGTGCCTCCCAAGAGGAGTCCCGGACACAGGGGAGCGGATGTAAAAGATACCGTCGCCGAAATGGCGGCGAAGGCTCACGAGATCAGCCTCGAGGCCGGCAGCAAGATGGCCGCAGCGATGAAGGACGTGATAAACGGCGCCGCCGGCATCACCGGGTTTGTCGTCGAAAGCGCGCGCGATCTCGTTCAGTTCATGGTCCGCCGCGGACAAATGACGCAGGAGGAAGCCGACAAGCTCATGCGGGAGGCCGAGGAGTTCCAGTCGCGCCGCAAGCCGAGAACGCTTCCGCCGAAAGCCGCCGCCCCGAAGAGCGCGGCAAAGCCGTCGAAGCCGTCGAAGCCTGCGAAGGCAGCGAAGGCAGCGAAGCCGGGAAAGGCAAAAGCGCCAGCGAAGAAACCGGTGAAGCCCAAGCCGAAAGCCGCTGCCAGGCCGAAGGCGAAAGCGAAGTCACCCGCGAAATCCGCCAAGAGCAAAAGAAGGTAGCGGCGTGCTGATCCCGCGCGGAGATGCGGTCGCTCTCACGCGGGCACTTGTTGCAATCGATTCGCGAAATCCGACACTAGTCCCCGGCGCTCCCGGCGAGCGCGAGTGTGCTCATTTTCTGAGCTCCGTTCTTACCGAATGGGGCTTCGCTGTCGAGCTGCTGGATCAGGTGCCCGGCCGCCCCAATCTCATCGCGCGCCTTGGCCCTCGAGGGAAACCTGCCGTGATGCTCGCTGGTCATCTCGACGTCGTCGGCACTGCGGGCATGACCCATCCGCCGTTCGCCGCCGACGTGAGAGACGGGCGAATTTTCGGGCGCGGATCGGCGGACATGAAGAGCGGGATTGCCGCCATGTGCGCCGCGGCGTCCAACGCGGTGCGCGGTGACAGCGGCAAGTCGGTTGTGGTCTGCGCCGTCGTCGACGAGGAGTACGAAAGTCTCGGTATGCGGGCACTGCTCGAGAGCGGAGTGAGCGCGGAATGCGCCGTGCTTACCGAGCCGACGCGATTGGCGATCTGCCCCGCTCATCGGGGATTCGTGTGGATGGACGTGAATTTCCGTGGGCGCGCGGCACACGGGAGCCGCTATGACATCGGAGTCGACGCGATCACTCATGCGGGGCTTTTGCTCGCCGAGCTCGACCGTCTGGAGCGCCGGCGGGAGAACGGACGGAAGCACGCCCTACTGGGACGCGGGTCGCTTCACGCTTCAACGATCTCCGGCGGCGTCGGATTATCCACCTATCCCGAACAGTGCCAGCTGCAGCTCGAGCGCCGGACGATACCAGGAGAGACGGCTGACCAGGCAATGGCTGAAATCGCCTCCGCGCTCACACGTCTGAGGCAGCTCGACCCCCGCATCCATGCCGACGTTTCGCTGCTTACTGCGCAATTGCCGAGTGATGTAGCGCCGTCGTCGCCACTCGTTCAGGGACTTGCGAGCGCGCTTCGTGCAGAGGGTTTGACAGCGGCGATCGAAGGTCTGTCGGCGTGGACGGACGCGGCGCTTCTCAACGAGGCGGGCATTCCTGCGGTATGCTTTGGTCCGGGCGACATCGCGCGCGCACACGCGGCGGAAGAGTATGTCGCCATCGACGAGATCGATAGCGCAACACGGGTGCTCGCGCGATTTCTCGTCGAACGGTGTAACTGAAAAAGCGCACGCTACTGGAGATGTTGTGGCTCATTGGACGCACAAACAGTATGACGCACTGGAACGTGCCATAGCTTCGGGGACGAGAATTTCGGCGTATAGACGCGGAACCGAGTTCGTCGTTGTTCCCATTCGCTTTCGGATCGTTCGTGACCGTGAGGCGATCGATGCCACGCATCCGACGACTGGTGAGCAGATCACTCTTTATTTGGATGAGGTGGATTCCATCGAGGTGGTCCGATGAGCGCGGCCAGGGACGGCGATCTCATCGCTATCTTCGCCGACGAGTCATGCATCGGCAACGGACGGGAGGGATCGAACCCGGGCGGAGCGGGAGGACTAGTCGAATGGCTCACACCGCACGGGAATTCCATCGCGCGCTTCGACTACTGGATCTCGGAGCCGGCGACGACTAACAACAGGATGGCTTTGCGCTCCGTGATCGAGGCCTTCCACGGAATCTCGCGCCGCGGAAAAAAGTTTCGCGTGGTATTCACCAGCGATTCCAAGTACATCGTCGAAGGAATGACTAAGTGGGTCGCGGGATGGATGGCCCGCGGTTGGCGTCGCAAGGCGGGCGAGGTCGAGAACCTTCCGCTTTGGCAGGAGGCGGTCGCGACCGTGAAGACGCATGAGACACAATGGAAGTGGGTCCGCGGCCACAACGGACAGCCGCAGAATGAATACGCAAATTTTCTGGCGACCCGCGCGGCCGCCGAGCAGTCGGATTCGAAAGGGCTCATCCCTTCCGAATTCGAATCATGGGTGGAGAAGCACATGTCATCCAAACTGCGCCTGAAGGAGACTGAACCGTTTCCCGACGCAAACTCATTCAAGCCGACACCACGCACATGGACGATCTAGACAGGCTGTTTCAGCGGCTGGTGCACAACATCCGATTCCGCAGTCCGGAGTATCTGACGGTGCCGTTCACCGTTCAGGAGCTCTACGAGACGCTCGTGCCCTACCGCCACTACCGACGCGAGCTTGGAATCGAAACGAATCAGGATTACGAGACGGCGGTCGCTCGTCTGCTCTCGGGCGAGCGCGGGTACGTGCGAACCGATCCGGCGCTCCAGGACAGACTGCGCTCGGAGCTGGCTTCAACCAATCCGGATCCGGGAGTTTTCCGCGACAACGCGGCGACAGCTGTTTCGCTGGAGCCCGGCCCGCTGCAGAAACTCGGCCTTCCGTCCGCCGGCGAACGCGCCCCCGCGACAACCGGCGAGAGGGCATCGGGCCCTGGGGCGAAGAGCGAGGCGCCGAGAGTCGGACCGGCCGCACCGGATGCAGCGCTCACCGCGCAGCCCGGCCCCATGATTCCGTCTCTCGAAAGCGTCGAGATGCCCGCCAGCTGCCGCTTCTGCGGTGGAAGCCTTCCCGAAGGTCGCCGAGTTACGTATTGCCCGCACTGCGGAATGAATCTCGCCAGCAAGCACTGTGAAGGTTGCGGCACCGAGCTTGAGAAAGACTGGCATTACTGCGTGAACTGCGGCAGAAAAGCCGGCTAGCCAGACCGCCATCGTGCGGACGGAGAGGTAAGAAAATGAAAGTGTCCTGGGTTTCTCGTCTTCTGATTTGTCTGGTGGGGTCAACCGCGTGCGCGACGGCCGGGACAGGCGGCGGCGCGACGACGAGCGGAACGGCAACCCCCTCTGCGCAGCAAGTGACTCCTGCAGCCATCCGCTGGCCGGTGAAAACACGGGAGCACGTCGACCTCTGGCTCCATGGATTCGCGATGCTTCAGGAAGACACGACGCTCGTGCCGTACTTCCGGCGCGGCTATCGTGATCAGATGATCGTCCTGAAGAACCGGGCGAACGTTGTTACTCAGCTGGATGCGAACCGCGACAAGCTGCGGGCTCGTCTTCTGGCGAACCCGGGTCTCATCAACGCTCAATTCGTTCCGCTTTCTTTCGAGAGCTGGGACGAGCTCTCCCAGGTCGTCGATTATTTCCTGCAGGCGGAGGGTGATCCCAATCGCGCGCAGACGCGGGAGCTGGCGATGGCGATTGCGTCGCTGTCCGCGTACTTCAACAACACCCAGGATCGTGAATGGCTTCGGCTCTTCATCCAGTCACTCCGCGACGAGAAGAACCGCTTCTATCATTCCTACTGGACCGAGCAGCAGCGGGAGCGCGGCAATGTCCTGACCGTGGTCGATTCGCTCTGGCAGAAGATCTACCGCCCGCGAATGCAGGCGTTTCTCAACAACAGCGGCCAGGCGAACGGCGAGATACTTCTGTCGCTTCCGCTCGACGGTGAAGGGCGATCACAGAGCTCGGGGAAAACTCAAAACGTCATCACCGTCACTTTTCCGAACATTCCGTCGCAGTCCATCGAATCGATCTACGTGATCGCGCACGAAGCGGTCGCATCGATCGCCGGCTCGGCGGTGAACGACAACATCACGCCGAGCGAAAAGCGAAGCGGAGTCGGAGACCGGTACACGAGCGGGGCCGCAGTTCGCGGCGGTGCGCTGCTTCTCCAGCGTGTCGCGCCCGAGCTTCTTCCCGGATACGCGAGATACTATCTCCAGTCGGCAAAGCGGACGGTCGGCGCCGATCCGATGGCGTCGCTTGTAGCGGCGTTCCCGCTTCCGGAGATAATTCGTGACGCGCTCGCGAGACAGTTGGACGTGGTATTAGGGGGCATTTAGAAGAGACACAAACCATGAGTCGTGAGTCACGGGTCATTGCGAGGCCGTGACTCATTACTCATGACTCCCCGCGCCTCTATTATTCGGCATGGCCGAAGAGAAGTCAGCCCTGCGGGCACGACTGGCACCCCTGGATCGCCAAGCGGTTGAGCGTGTGCTTGCGCGGGCGGCGGAGCTGCAGGGCGCGAGTCCGGGCTCAGATTCGACGGACCTCATCACCGAAGCTCAGATTCTGGAGATCGGAAAGGAGGTCGGCCTCGCTCCCGAAACGGTAAACCAGGCGCTGGCCGAAGAACGTACGCGAGTTCACGTGCCCGAAGAGCGGGGGCTGCTTGCGCAGTTCGCCGGAGCCGGATTTGCCAGCGCCACACGCACGGTGACCGGAAACCAGCAGGCGGTGCTCGCCGAGCTCGATCAGTGGATGCAGCGGCAGGAATGTCTCTCTGTGCAGCGGAGATTCCCCGATCGGATTACCTGGGAGCCGCAGCGCGGATTGCTCGGTGCGATCAGGCGGACGGTCAATGTGAGTGGGCGCTCCTACCATCTCACGCGTGCGGCACAGGTCTCGGCGACTGTCCTAGCGGTGGATGATCGGCGGGTCGTCGTGCGACTGGATGCCGATCTGAGTGCGAGCCGGAAAACGCGTGTCGAGATTGGCGGATTGCTTGGAGGTGCGGGACTCCTCGGCGCCGCAGGACTCAGCTTCGCACTCACCGTCGCGCACGTCGCATTCATTCTCGCCGTGCCGGTCGGTGCGGTTCCCCTCCTGCTCGGATTGGGAACCGGATACTATATGGTCGGAACGCACCGGTGGATTCTGTCCTCAGCTCAACTCGCGCTCGAGCAGATCCTCGACAGGCTCGAGCACCACGAGCTGCGCCGTCCGGAGAGTCTGCTATCGGCATTCGTTCCGGGCCGGTTGCTGCGCCGTTGAAGCCGGGCG
>Ga0137373_10005596_pt1 | contig 13544 bp, 10 predicted proteins | sample SagtaG_5_FD_104912 | JGI IMG/M metagenome (GOLD analysis project Ga0137373, IMG submission 104912) | Vadose zone soil microbial communities from Sagehorn Ranch, Mendocino, California, USA - Sage1_R_80_16 metaG | ecosystem: Environmental > Terrestrial > Soil > Vadose zone | place: USA...
CCCTACCGTCAGCGGCGTGGCGTCCTGCAAATGCGTACGGCCGATCTTAACGGTGTCTTTGAACTCTTCGGCCTTCGCATCGATCGCGTTTTTTACTTCGCTGACCCGCGGTATCAGCTCGTTCATCTGCTCTGCAGCTGCGATGTGCATCGCGGTCGGAAAGGTGTCGTTCGACGACTGTGACATATTCACGTCGTCATTGGGGTGAATCGGCTTCTTGCTGCCCACGACGCCCCCGGCGATCTCGATCGCCCGATTCGAGATCACTTCGTTGGCGTTCATATTAGTCTGGGTGCCGCTGCCGGTTTGCCAGACGCGCAAAGGAAAATGCTCGTCGAGCTTTCCCTGGATAACTTCGTCAGCCGCCTGCACGATTAGCTTTGATTTCTCGGGCGCGAGTTTTCCCAGATCCTGATTGACCAGGGCACACGCCTTCTTAAGAATGCCGAATGCGCGAATCAGTTCGCGCGGCATGACGTCATAGCCAATGTTGAAATGCAGCAGCGAACGCTGGGTTTGCGCGCCCCAGTAACTGCCGGCGGGCACTTCAATCTCGCCCATTGAATCGCTTTCGATGCGATTGGTCTTCGTTTTCGCTTCCTTTGATTGGGGGTTCGACATGCGATTATTTTACCCGATTACCGGGTTTATCGCGCCGAAGAGTTTAACGAGCAACTAAGGCCTCGCGGGCTTTCGGTCTTTCGGCACGGCGCGGGGTATATCGCCATCGTCGAAACCGGTGCTGTCATGGACTTTCAATCGCGGCGCAGCGCCCAGACGCAGGATTGGCGCGATCTTCGGCGCGGAAATTTTAACGGTGGCGACTGCACTGCTGCGTCGCAGGATCGCGCCGCCGCGACCCGCGACCCATGCGTTTGTGCCGCCCTGATAAGCAACCGCGTACAGCGGCGCGCTGGTTATAGTCGGCTGCAGTTCCCAGGTGCGACCGCCGTCTTTGGTCACCAGCACGCGACCCTGCTCACCGGCGGCGATCGCGTCATCACGCGACGAGACTGAAACCGCGAATAGATTGGTTGTCAGTCCGCTCTCCTGATCTTTCCAGGTAGCGCCACCATCGTCAGTGCGCAGAATGATTCCTCCTTCACCAACTATGTAGCCGCGCATGCCATCAGCGAAGGCCACTGCATGCAACCATTCCTTCACATTGTGGGAAACGTCTTTCCAGGAGTCTCCGCCATCGACAGTGCGCAGGATGGTGCCGCCGGACCCAACCGCCACGCCATGTTTTTCGTCGGAAAAGCGCACGTCCTCGAGCCACGCGTGCGTGTTGGAAGGCCGCAGGCGCCAGATTTCCCCGCCATTCTCAGTCCACAGGATCGTGCCGCGCGCGCCAACTGCCCATCCGATCTTTTGCGAGATGAAGCACACGCCCAGCAGTTCGTCAGTCACGTCACTGCGCTGCCGGGTCCACACGATGCCGCCGTCCACGGTGTGCAAGATCGTTCCCTGATCGCCGACCGTCCATCCATTCTTTTCGTCGATGAACGTAATTGCGTCCAGGCGCGCAGTCGTGCCGGAAGGACGGATCGTCCAGCTCCGGCCACCGTACCGGGTGGCGAGAATTTTTCCGTGCGCGCCGACGGCCCAGCCCCGGGAGTCGTCGAGAAAGAAAATGTCGGACAGATCATCGCGGCCGCCTTCGGTCAACCGTTGCCAGCCAATGCCGCCATCGTCGCTGCGTACTACCAACCCATCACCGCCGGCCGCCCAACCCGTGTTTTCATCCGCAAAGAAAACTGTGACCAGCTTCGGATTAGTCCGCAGGCTCACCGGCAACCAGGTTCTGCCGCCAGTGGCACTAGTCAGAACGACCCCGTCGGTGGCGGTGATCCATCCGTGTTGTGGGTCGGAAAAATAAACGGAAAGAAGATCGCTGGTCATCGATACATCAATTGGCGACCACGTTTCACCGCCATCGTCGCTAACGATGACTCGCCCGCCAAAACCAACCACGACTGCGTGCTTCTGATCGATAAAACTCACCCCGGTGAACGGCAACGCGCCCAGCCGAACCGATTCCTTCCATGTCTGTCCGCCATCTTTCGTGAGCAGAATCGTTCCTCGATCTCCCACCGCCAGGCCCTCCTTCCTGTTGCTGAACGAAACAGCAAAAAGATGGGCCTTCGTCGCCGCCGGCTGCATTGCCCAGGTGCGCCCGCCATCAATGGTCGCGATCACTGCGCCATAACTGCCGACCGCCCACCCGCGCGCCGGATCATCTTCAGCGAAGGTAATCGAATAGAGATGATCTTTTGTCGGGGTCTCGATTCTGATCCAACGCTGGCCGGCATTCGTGGTCATTAAGACAACCCCGCGCGCGCCTACCGCGAAGGCATGCCGGCGGTTTTGCAAGTAGATGCCATTCAGGGTGGTCGATGACCGCGGGTGCTGAGGTTCCCAGTCGAATCCTCCATTTGAGGTGTAGAGGATCACACCATCAGAGCCGACTGCCCACCCGTGAAGTTTGTCTTTGGCGAAGCGAATAGCGTTGATTGCATTGCCCTGCGGCAGCGGATTTTGCCACTCCCAACCGCGATCAGGGCCCTGGGCAAAGGCGCTGGTACCGGAAATCAGCAGGGCGATCGCCATTGGTATCGCGGCTGAAAAACAAGCGCGAATCAGCCGGTGACTTTCAAGCGCTTTCCTAATCCAGCGGCGGCGGCTGAGTATTGGCTGCGACACGTGTTCCCTTGAGAGGCAGAAATATTATCACGTTGGAAAGTTGATTATAGATTCGTCGTAAGTGGAAAGCGAGCGATGGGATTTCGAGCTTCAAAACAATTCGGCTTCGTCCGCGGATTCGTTTTCCGGCTCAGTCACTCCGATGCGATCAACGGCGTCCTGAAGCACTGCCGGCTCGACATGTCCCAGCGCCGCGAGTTTCCGCGCCGCGCGATCGGCGGCTTCCTGAATCACGTGACCGGCATGGCCCTGCGACCACAGCCACTCAACGTTATGGCGGGCTTTGGCATCATCAAGCCGTTTCCACCAATCATGATTGGTTTTGCGCCGATAGCGACCTTCCATGGTTTCGATGACGTAACGCGAGTCCGTGTGTAGTCGGACGCGGCAAGGTTCTTTCAACGCTTCCAGGCCAAGGGCGGCCGCCGCGATTTCGGCTTGTTGATTCGTCGCCTTACCCAGGTAGGTCCCGAAAGCGCGCCACAGGCCCTGGTAACCAAGCAAGGCCACCGCGGCCGCGCGCGCCGCATCGCGGCCATTGCCCAGGCTTGAGCCATCGCAGAAAATTGTCACAAGTTTTCGCGGCTGGCGGTTGCGGTTGGTGTCGTTCACGCGTTCTAGAGATCGGCCACGCTCAGTTTAGTGTCGGCATTCTTCCACGCCTGCTGAAATTCTTTCTGCACCGTCGCCGCATCCTGGGCCTTGTTCTGTCCTTTCAGACTCTCAATCAAGCCGACCGGTGCATCATTTTGTTAACTCCAAACTGATTTATTGCGCCAATCTAACTCATCCACGGGTAACACTGCCAGCGCATAACGCGATTCGAGAAAATTGCGGCGGCAGTTTTGGCCGAGATTGTTGGATCGGCGGCGAAGTTTTCGTAGGAACTTCGCTTAGCACATCGCAAACTTCGTGAACACATAGTGGATGCATTAGAATCTGATCGAATCATTGATTCGAATGTAAGGAACCGACCCTAAGATCGACACGCCGTGAGAATTCTTACTATTGCTCCCAGGGCCCTGAGGCTGATTTTTGTTCATCCGCGCAGGGCCCTTTTGATCTTTAAGATGGCCGTTTGGGTCACGCTGTTATCTTGGCTGGTCAAGGTTTATTCACTGCCGCGCGCCCTGCAAATCGTTTCCACTCGTCGCCGATTAGCACCTGCACAATCGCAGCCGGAGCAGGACGAACTTGCGAGCGCCATCGATTCTTTGCTCGCAATTAATTTTTTGGTATTCAAACCCGTTTGCTGGAAACGCGCGGCAGTGTTGCGTCGATATCTAGGCAAAAAAGGAATCAACACGAAAATAGTTTTCGGCGTGCGTAGAAGTGATCTTGGCGCCATTGACGGCCACGCCTGGTTGGAGGCGAATGGCGAACCCATCCTGGAGGCCGAATTTCCAAACTACGTCGTCACCTATGTCTATCCATCCACCCAGCCTTTTGATTTGGAACTGGCGATGATATCCGACGTTAGATTGAGCAAACTGAATTAGCTTGTTTCGCGTCGAAGTGACGTGGCGTGAGTTGGTGGCTCAGAAGTTGGTCGAACCCGAAGGTGACGCCGAGTTTCAGTGAAACATCAAAGCAATGAAGCGTCTTAACACGAATCAACTTGCTCCGTTATTGCGTCTCTGCTTGCTTGGTTGCTTCCTATGCCTGTCGCAAGTGTGGTCGCATGGTCTGGCACAAAGCACGGCACCAGATGAGTTCGCCAGGAATCATCTGCAGTTAATCGCAAAGAACCCCGACGGTTTGACGTTCACACTAAAACTGAAAGACCCAGGAATTCGATTTCATGTCGGTGAAATCATTCGTCTGGAATTGACTTTCGCGAGCAGCTTGCCGGAAACCTACGTCTACGACAATGCAAGTTATGATCGCAGCGGGCGGCTCCAGATTGATAGCTTCATTCTCGATCGTGCTGACGGGATAGCTGATCCTTTGGATGACTATTACCACAAGAGCCTTGGGGGATTTATGGGCGGAGGATTGCGAGGTATCGGCGCCTTGAGCACCAAGCCCGAGATCGCAAACTACGATCTAAACGAATGGCTTCGCTTTGATAAGCCGGGCAAATATCGCCTCTATGTGGTTTCTCACCGCCTTACCAAAGGCAAGCCCTACCACCAGGGGAACACGCCGCTCGAGCCCGCATCAAATGTGATTCAGTTTGAGATATTGCCTGCTGATCGAGAATGGGAACAGAAGACCTTTAGTGAGGCGGTGAAGGTTCTGGATTCGGCTCCCAAAGTCACTTCCCAAATCGGAGAAAACGGTTATCGGTCGGCTTGTCGCGTTCTGCGTTTTATGGGTACTGAGGCAGCGGTCAAAGAGATGGTCAAACGTTTTCGAGGGCAGGAGGCTCAGTGCGACTTTGAATACTACCTGGGGTTATTGGGGGCACCCGAGCGCAGCTTCGTAATCGAACAAATGCAAGCAGCGCTCGATGCGCCAGATCAGCCGGTCCCGGGCAGCCTTCTAAGCGCGCTGACTTTTCTCTCGTATGTTGTGCAGAACCCTGCTGCCTGGCAACAGTTTTCTAACGATGACGCGGGACGAATCGCCTCAAGGTTGCAATGGGATGAACGCAAGAGACATTACGATCTCATCCGTCAGAGTTATCTCGAACGTCTCGCGCTCACCCTTCCGCAAAAAACAGGTGCCGCCGCCGCGATTAGCACGGAAACGCTGATTAGTTTTGGCGCGAATGACAAATCAAAAGATGGCGACGGCCGCCGACAACAATTGGCCGTGTCGCTCGCTAAAGTATTTACCGAATTGCCGCTCGAGACTCAGCGTAGTCTGCTCGAATACCGCTGGAAACAAATATCCGACGCGGCGATGCTTCCGGTACTGCGACAACTTTATGAACATCCTCCAGACTTGCACGTGATACCTGCTCCATTTCCTGGCGTGGCTTTACGGCGCATCTATGACTTATCACCTGAAGAAGGACGGCAATTGATTCTGGCTGAAATCAAGCGGCCGATTCCGCGCGCCAATATTGCGGTGCTGGGTTCGCTGCCAGACAAGGAGTTACCGCAACTTGAGGACGCGATCGTCGATCACGCGACAAACCTAAAAGGTGAATATCACGCGCAGGAGACAATCGCGGCGCTGGTTGCGCGGTATGTCTCGCCCGCATCACTGCCGCCTCTTCGGGTCGCCTTTGAGGATCAAATCGGAACTCTCGGCTGCACGGTTCAGGATTCTCTAATCTCTTACTTCTTGCGGGCCGACCAAAACTTTGGGCTTGAAATGTTGCGAAAGGCTCTGGCATCCCGAAAGGACACGCGATGTTATTGCAATGCGTTGCCAGATGCTGCGGAAGACGATATGACCCCCGGATTCGAGGCGTTAGCTTTGGAGTATCTGAACGACAGTGATGAAGAGGCGATGTCCAGCGCGATAGGCGTTCTTTGCGCCCACGGATCCATCGAAAATAAAACTAAAATCAAAGCGGCAATCAAACAATTATTAGACCGTTGGCGCACAGAGAAAAGGGACTTAGACTCGGGCATATCGAAAGATGATCCTGTTCACGTCGGCTATTTCGCTGAGTCGCTCTTGCGCACGTACGCTCATGCAATACCGTGGTTCATTAGCGATGAAGAATTGAACGAGCTGGCGAGCCTCTGCCTCAACGAGCAGTGCCGACAACAGGTAAAGACTTGGTCTCCAACCGCTAATCTGCAGATTTCGCTTTATCGCCCCTCAGGAATCACTAGCCAAAGTACGCGCTTTACAGTGGGCCAGTACGAGTTGCTGTCGTGGAAGACTCTAAAAAAGAAGCTGATTCAGTTTCCAAAGGGAACGACATTCATATGGCAAACATATAACAGCGAGGAAGACGAAGACGTCAAACTCTTCGGTGAGCTAAAGACTTATGTCGAGCAGAACGGCATGGAGATTGTCAAGTACTCCGAATCAAAGAATAACTAACTAGATCGCCGCCGCTGCTCACTCATTCACCTTCAACACGGCCAGAAAAGCTTCTTGCGGAATCTCGACCCGGCCGACTTTCTTCATCCGCTTCTTGCCTTCTTTCTGCTTCTCGAGCAGTTTGCGTTTGCGCGTGATGTCGCCACCGTAGCATTTCGCGATCACGTTCTTGCCCATCGCCTTAACGGTTTCCCGCGCGATGACTTTATTGCCGATGGCCGCCTGGATCGGGACCTCAAACAGTTGTCGCGGGATTAGCTGCTTCATCTTTTCCGCCAGCGCGCGGCCTTTCACTGCCGCGGTGTCGCGATGCATGATGAGCGACAGAGCATCGACCGGCTCGCCGGCAACCAGAATATCCAGTTTCACCAAATCGCTTTCGCGATAGCCTTCGAGGTTGTAATCCAGCGACGCGTAGCCGCGCGAGACTGATTTCAAACGATCGTAAAAGTCGAGCACGATCTCATTCAAAGGTAGTTCATAAGTCAGCATCACCCGGTTCGCCGCGATGTATTCGAAGCCTTTTTGCGTGCCGCGCTTTTCTTCGAGCAGCGGGAGTATGCCACCGAGATATTCATCCGGGGTCAGAATCACGGCGCGAATCACGGGCTCTTCGATTTTCGCGATGCGCACGGCTTCCGGCATTTTCGCGGGCGAATCAATCTCAGTTGTTTGGCCGTCGGTGGTCGTGACCAGATACCGGACATTCGGGGCGGTAGTAATCAAATCAAGATCGAATTCGCGCTCCAGGCGCTCCTGGACGATCTCCATGTGGAGCAAGCCAAGAAAACCGCAGCGAAAACCAAAACCAAGTGCGGCAGAGGTTTCCGGTTCGTAAAAAAATGACGCATCGTTAAGGCGTAACTTGTCGAGCGCGTCGCGCAGATCTTCATATTGATCGGCATCAACCGGAAAAAGTCCGGCGAAAACCATCGGCTTGATTTCCTGATAGCCGGGAAAAGGTTCAGTCGTGGGCCGCGCGGTTTCAGTAATGGTGTCGCCGATTTGGACATCGGCGACGGCTTTGATCGAAGCCGTGAGAAACCCAACCTCACCCGCGGAGAGCATATCTATCGGTGTGGGCCGTGGCCGGTTCACGCCCAGCGTATCGACCTGGTGATCGCGGCCCGCGGTCATGAAACGAATTTTCATTCCCGGCCGGATGACTCCGTCAATCACGCGAAATAAGACAATCACGCCGCGATAGGAGTCGTACCACGAATCGAAAATGAGGGCCTTCAATGGCGCGCCGGCATCGCCCCTGGGCGGCGGCACGTCGCGCACGATGCTCTCCAAAACTTCGTGCACGCCCTGGCCGGTTTTGGCGCTCGTCAGGACCACGTTGTGCGTGCCCAGCCCGATGAAGTGTTCGATCTCTTCGATTGCTTTTTCGGGTTCCGCGCCAGGCAAGTCGATCTTGTTGATAACCGGAATTAGTTCGAGATTATGTTCGATCGCGAGATAAGTATTCGCAAGTGTCTGCGCTTCGACACCCTGCGACGCATCGACGACCAGCAGCGCTCCCTCGCACGCGGACAACGAGCGCGAGACTTCATAAGAAAAATCGACGTGACCGGGCGTGTCGATCAGATTCAGCACGTACTTCTGGCCGTCATCTGCCTGGTAATCCAAACGGACTGCATGGGCTTTTATCGTGATGCCCCGCTCGCGCTCGAGATCCATGTCATCGAGCACCTGTTCAGACATCTCGCGCTGCGTCAGCGCGCCGGTCAATTCGAGCAGCCGATCAGCCAGCGTCGATTTCCCATGATCGATATGCGCGATGATCGAAAAATTGCGGATGCGATCAGTGATCATTACTTAGTGGTCAGTAGTCAGTTGTTAGTCGTCAGTTGTTAGTTAATGAGAACAATCAGGATTTTGCAACTAACCACTGACAACTAACAACTGACCAGATAAAACAAAACGAGCGCGAAACCGCACGCGCCCGTCTGGTTCAGCGTCGCTTCGGGTTTTTCAGTCGTTGATGTGTTCGTCGACGTAGTCCCGAGCTTTCTGTTTATCGTTGTAATCCTTGATCCAGTCGGTGTTGCGAATAATCCAAATGATGTGATCTTTCGCAAAGTCGGTATACGAATTAGTGATCCGGCCATTAGCGTCCATCAGTCCCAGTTTTTGATTGACGCGTTTCATGAGCTCGCTGTCACCCGTCACGCTGGCAGCATAGTACAGCTTGTGCTTATCGTCATCCGACATGGATGACGACGAACTGCTCGACGAAGAGTTATTGTTTGAATTGCCATTTGAGTTGCGATTCGAATTCGAATTGGAGCTGGAGTTGTAATTTGAGTTTCCGTTACTGTTAAAGGCCGGGTTGCGCTGATAGTAGACATAAACAGCAACAGCAATTATCGCAACAACAATCAAGCCGAGGCAGCCCGCGCCTCCACATCCGAGGGCAATCTTTTGGTTTTTAGTCATTGGGGTATCCTTTCAACAGAGTTTCGGCGCCAGCAAGACTTCTCACCGCTGTGAATCAGAGTATCTAAGGTTTTTGTTTCGGCGGTGACGGGGACGCTTGCACCGTCGGTTTCGATTGGGGTGGTGGCTCAATCTTGATGCTGGCGCGAATCATGTCCCACGCCGCCGCGGATCTGGCTATTTCATGTTCCGAGCCCAACTGCGACAGATTAACGAACCGGTCAGAAACGATGCGATAGAAAGAATCCAGTCCGCCCGGCTCACGATCGAGGACGGCGCGGATCTTTATGCCGTCCGCCGGGCCGCCAGAGATCTCGGTGGATGCATTCGCGCGGGTTGGACGCAAACCATTCTGCTGAAGTGTATCCACGAAACCGTCGACGTACTTGTCCTGAATTATCTTTTTCGCTTGTGCTTCTTTATCGGGACTCTTTAACCATTCGCGCGGAGCGCGCACGCGCAGTTCCGCGTAACCGTCGCCGCGGACGATCTGAATCTGTTGCATCTGCGGTGTGCTTTGATCGCTGATCTGCCAACCGGCGGGATAATCAAAGGATAAGCCCTCTTTGGCGAAATGATTGACTGTCGGCGCAGTCGTTTGCACCGGTGCCGGCGTTTGCCCCAACCCACCAACTATTATCAGAAGAAGCGAGCAGCCACCCGCGAGAATTTTCGTCGATTTCATAAGATCTCCCAGGTTCCGTTACGGACGCCTGAAAGCTTACTTCATCTTCGCCATCCAGTCGATGCAGCGCTCCAGTTCGGATCGCGGTAGGACTGCCAGTCACCCGACAGCCCCCGCACAGATCCCGGCGTGCAGTTTTTCCGCACCGGGCTCTTCGTAGATACTCACCTCCGCAGGAAGACTCAACGTGACGCTGCCAGACAAGATTTCGGACGCCCGACAATGTGCGGTCGAATCAGAGTGAAGTGCTGAATCAGCGCCCGATAGCCAGCCCACGTATAACTCTGGCGCTGGCTTCGTCGATTCAGCCACTTCAGATGCAGCCGTTGCACCTGCTGAAAAAACTCGTTCAAGCTGTCGTAGTTGCCGCGCACTCCGTAGTAGTTGTAATACCCACGAAGCTTGGCATTTAGCCGCTGGAACTGTTCCCTCACCCGGCGATGGCGATTCTGCTTACACCATTCGGCTACGCGTTTGACTGAGCTGCGAAACTTCTTTCGCGAGGTGCGCCGCTGCAGACGTGCTTGTCCTTTGCGGTCGATGCCCCAACGAAACTCGAAACCCAGAAAGTCAAAACTGGTTTCTCCGCGACGGTAGCGACTGAACGGTATTACCCGTGTCTTCTCCGCCGCCAGTTCCAGTCCGAACTTCTGCAAACGCTCTTCCAGCTCACCGTAAAAGCGTTGCGCATCTTCTTCCCGTCCGAAGCGACACACGAAGTCGTCTGCGTATCGGTGCAGGAATGCTGCGCCTCTACAGCTGCGCTGAAACACTCTCTCGAACCACAAATCGAGCGCGTAGTGCAGGTACACATTCGCCAGTATCGGGGAGATGATACCGCCCTGCGGCGTTCCTCCCTCCGGTCTTAGCACCTTACCGTCTGTGTCCAGCACTCCGGCTTTCAACCACTTCTTGATCAAGCGGAGTATCGCCTGGTCATCAATCCGCTCCGCCAACATCCGCATCAACCATTCATGCGAGAGGTTGTCGAAGAAGCCTTTGATGTCCGCTTCCACCACGTGATGATAGCCACCGAACTGCAGCTTCACCGTTAGCTGGTCCACTGCATCCAGGGCTCCCACTCGTGGCCGATACCCGTAACTGCATGACAGAAAGTCCTGCTCGTAGATTGCTTCCAGCAGCCGCTTTACTGCCAACTGCAGCAGCTTGTCTTCCGTGGCTGGTATCCCGAGCGGGCGCATTCGTCCTTCGCCCTTCGGAATATATTGCCGCCTTACCAGTCTGGCCCGGTAACTCTTCCGCTTCAGTCGCTCCACCAGTTGGTGAATGTTCTCTTCGAGGTTTGCTTCGTATTCAGCCGCACTTACCCGGTCGACGCCTAAAGCCGCGTCTTTCCGCAGCAGCCGCCAACTGTCACGCAGCAACTCCTCGTTGAGTTCTCTGTAGAGGTTGCGAAACCGGTATCGCTTCTCGCTCTTGGCCTTCTTCGCTATTCCCAACAGGGAGGTTTGCACTGTTGTCCGTTCCTTCATGCTCGGTCAGTGTTTCCTTTGCTGGCTACGTATCCACGTCAGCCCCTTCCCCTTGTGAACGGCTCTCCCGTTCGCTGAGTACTATGAGCTGATCTGACTCCCAAATAGTCTTCGGCTCACCTTCTTTTGGTCAGCTTCACCTACCTGCCCGCGCAGGAACCATCTGGGCCTCCCAAGTTCTTTGGTGTTTCTCTTCACACATGCCACGCTCTTTCCCGACCCCGGCAGACCCTCGACAACCTCACCTTTATCGGTTGCTCTGTTTTGGCTTCTGGAACACTAAAACCATCGCCGTCTGCTTCATTATTATTCACGAGGCTGTATCAAGCTTCAGAGAGTGCGGTCTCCCTTACGGCCTATGTGATTCCCTGTGTACGCTTCAACCGTTTCGTTCGGCTTTGACTCCACCTCCTCACGGCTGCAACACTCGGTACGAGTGGTTGGTTAGTCCTTACTCGACTGGGACTTTCACCCAGTCAGAAACACCAAGCTTTGCTTGGCGCACTAGTGTCCTAATTTGAAATTAAGGTTCTAAGGTATGGGAGGTCTGACACCTACAACTAACGTCGTTGGCTGTCCCGCATCTCGGCGTCGGAACTCTAACGGGAGACGGGTAGCACTAAATGCTTCTAAGATTGCCTCTGTCGGAGGGCTTTCTGGCGCACCAAGTATTAAGCCGCGTTCTGGCTCAAAACCGCGAGGCACAAGGCTGAATCGAGATATCACTACTGCCCAGCCTGCTCTTCTGAAAACGTCAGCAAGCTGCATAGAAAAGTCTCTGGCTTCTGGGTCATCACGTTGGACGATCTCTATGTTTCTATTTTCTGCACGTCTGAGACCTTCAATCAGGCTTGTAACTTGCTCCTCCGTAAGTCGGCGCGGGCCGAGCGCGTTAAGCCGCTCGCGATCTCGGGTTTGCTGTTCGGCCAAAACCTCTAGTCTGCCTTCGGCACGTCTTAGCTGGCGCACAATTCCAAAGCCCGAAAAGTTAATTAGCTGCTTAGTCCAATATGCACTTACAAGTGCGGCAATGCAGGCAAATAGAATTTGACTTCGCGTGAAAACTGATTGCCCGATGATCAAACGCAGCAATAGCAACAGGTCAAATACGAGCAAGAGCGAACTAGCGATGATGGGGGTTGCTTTAGCGCTTAATGTCGCGCTTACTTTCGCTTTGATTGTGCCCGTGACCAACAGGCTCTTCGCATTTCGTACCAGCCGCTTCCAGCTCCATATAATCACCGCAGCGACAATATTCGTGGCGATGCTGAGTATAAACTGGGTTTTATCCACGTTTTACCGCCTCAGAAAATAGATTCCCGTAGTACACAAATAGTTTTTGACTCGCGAGGGTTTCCGTAGTACAGTATTGCGTATTGGAGGCTGATTATGGCAAACGTCCTGAACAAAGACAAACAAATTGCGGTCATCGCGGCGCTCGCCGAAGGTAACTCAATCCGCTCGATTGAACGGATGACAGGCATTCACCGCGATACGGTCATGCGCTTAGGCGTGAAGATCGGGCAAGGTTGCGCCAGATTGCTCGACCAGAAGATGCGCGGTCTTGATTGCAAACGACTAGAGCTGGATGAAGTGTGGGGATACATCGGAAAGAAAATGCGCCATGTCACTCCAGAAGACGATCCGACGTTTGGTGATGTTTGGACATTCTGCGCGATTGACTCCGACACAAAGCTTGTCCCGTCTTATCACGTTGCCAGCAATCGCAGCATCGCGAACACAACTGCATTCATCGCTGATTTGGCAAAACGCCTTAACAACCGTGTGCAGATTAGTTCGGATGCTATGAACTCATACGAGGAAGCAATCGAAACGGTGTTTGGTCAGGACGTTGACTACGCGCAGATTGTAAAAGCCTATCAGTCGGAGGATGGTAGAGAGTACAACCCCGAACGACGCTACAGTCAGCCGCGCATCGCATCGTGCAAAAAGAACTGGATTCAGGGTTCGCCGAACTTCGCGCTTATTTCAACGTCATATGTTGAGCGCCTGAACGCTTCGACTAGATTGCATATGAAACGGCTGACTCGTTTAACTCATGCGTTCAGCAAAAAGTTTGAAAACTTTGAAGCGGCAGTCGCGTTGAACTTCGCGAGTCATAATTTTGTGAAGTCGCATCGCACATTAAAAATGACGCCAGCAATGATGGCCGGAGTCGAGAAAGACTTTTGGAGCTACGGCGATCTGTTTGAGGCCACATCGTGAAGCGCGAAGATTATATCGAGGAGCTAAAGGCCGTGATTATGAATCTA
>Ga0137373_10005600_pt1 | contig 13530 bp, 10 predicted proteins | sample SagtaG_5_FD_104912 | JGI IMG/M metagenome (GOLD analysis project Ga0137373, IMG submission 104912) | Vadose zone soil microbial communities from Sagehorn Ranch, Mendocino, California, USA - Sage1_R_80_16 metaG | ecosystem: Environmental > Terrestrial > Soil > Vadose zone | place: USA...
GGCGTATGACCCAAACGGCGTATTACTCAGGACAAGATCGAAGTAATCGTTCGGCATCGTGGACTCTTCGAAGCCCTGATTGAAAACCTTCGCGTTCGGATAGAGGTATTGCAGGATGCGCGCGGTGATCGAATCGAGTTCGACGGCCACGCGCTCTGCTTTGGCCACGATCTCCGCCGGCATCACGCCGAAGAAATGGCCGATGCCCGCGGCGGGTTCGAGAACGCGAAGAGAGTCGAGAGCGCCGATCCCCAGATAATTAAGAGCTTCAATAATCGCGCCAATAATCGGAAGCGCAGTGTAGTGAGCGTTGAGCGCGCTCCCTGCGATCTTCCTGCGCTCTTCAATCGTCAGTATCCCTTCAATCTCTGGATGGATAGGCGCTTGCGGATAAGCGCCGTAAGGAAAAAGCCGGTTGAGAACTTCACCGTCGCCCCAGCCAGAATAACGCGCGAGCTTCCGCTGTTCATCAGGCGCCAGAGCTCCATTCGCCCGGCCTTCCGCCTCCAATGATTTGAGCAACTTGATTGCGGTTATGTTGTGGTTGAAACGTGCGGCCGGGCCGCCGAGATCGGCGAGATCGCCGGTGGACGCGAAACGAAAGTCAACGTAAGCGGTCATCGGAAATCATCTCCTGACGTGTGTTGGCGAACGGCGGGCGGACGAATTAAACCGTCGCCGCTCAACAACGCTGCTAACCGCTTATGCTTTTGTTTTGTCGGGAAATGGCCCGATGTGGGATTTTCGCCCTCTAGCTAACATCGCGAGGCTTTGGAAGCATACGACTGGCCAGGGGATAGATGTACCCTCACGCGTGGCATTATTCAATAATTTTCTGGCAGGTTTATGGAATAGGATCAATATTTTGGATAAAAAGACGAATTCCACGATCTCAAGCCGCAGATCCTGAGCATCTAATCGCCTTGCGCTTGACATCGTCTCTCACCGAATATAACCTTCCCATAGATATTCTATGAAAGATAGCCTATGAAAGATAATCTATGAAAGGCAATCTATGGGAAGAGATAAACGCCAAGATAAAGCCGAATTGCTGCCAGGGACTCTTGAGATGTTGATCCTTAAATCCCTGGATCGAAGCGCCGAGCCGATGCACGGGTATGGGATCTACCTCTATCTGAAGCAGATCTCTCAGGATGTGATTCAAGTTGAAGAAGGTTCGCTGTACCCGGCGCTGCAACGTCTGGCGCTCAAGGGGTGGGTGAAAGCGGAATGGGGGCAGTCTGAGAACAACCGCCGCGCCAGGTTCTATAAACTAACGCCCGCTGGGCGGAAGCAGCTCAAGCAGGAGTTCGCCGACTTCGAGCGTGTTCTGGAAGCGATTATGCGCGTGATGCAATCAACTTGAGGTGATCAATCGTGGTGAATCAACTCATTCAACTTTGTCGCCGGATACTCTTCTATTTCAGGCGGGATCGATTCGATCAGGAAATGGAAGAAGAGATGAAGTTCCATCTGGAGAAGAAGGCGGAAGCCAATCTGACCGCAGGCATGTCGCCGGATGAAGCGCATTATACCGCCCGGCGGCGATTCGGTAATCAGACATTGCTCATTGAAAAGAGCCGGGAGATCTGGGCATTCAGGTCGCTTGAAACGTTCTGGCAGGACTTTCGCTACAGCTTGCGGATGCTGCGCAAAAGCCCGATCTTTTTTCTGACCGCAGTTCTAACGCTCGCGGCCGGAATCGGAGCGAATACGGCCATCTTCACGCTGCTGCATGGACTGTTCCTGCGCGAATTGCCTGTGCTGCGGCCGGCCGAACTCGCGCGAATTAATCTGATCGGCCCTATTCCGGGATCGGAAAGCGCTGAACGGGGAATTCCCTGGCGGATGTATCAACAACTTCGCCTCCAACAGCAATCTTTCACAGATCTCTCCGCCTGGGCCTTCGCCGGCGTCAATATCCGCGACGGCGAGGGCGTTCTTCGGATGTATAGAGTCACTCTTCCGACCGGAAATGCATTTGAAGTTCTCGGAGTGAAACCATATCTAGGCAGATTGCTTACTCCTTCGGACGATGTTCGAGGAGGGCCGTCGATGGGCTGGCCCGCTGTATTAAGCTATGGGTTTTGGTATGAGCGTTTTGGAGGCGATCCGCAGATTATCGGGAAGCGACTCGAGGTTTCAAATACTATCGCTACCATTGTGGGTGTGACGCCGCCTGAATTTCAAGGCGTCTTGCCGGGAGAAAGCACAAAGATCTATTTACCGCTCCAATTTTTGACGGTTTTGATTGGAAAGCACAATCTGGATTCGCCAGCCGTGAGTGTTTTCTGTCGACCGATCGGCCGCCTCAAACCGGGAATCAGTCTCGCACAGGCGAATGCGGAGATGGCTATCTACCAGCCGGCGCTCATCCGAGAGTTCCTTTCCCCAGATCAGGTCTATCCGTCTTTCATTGAGAAGACGAGGCTGACGGTAAGCTCCGCAAGCGACGGGCTCGGATCTTTTCTTGTAAAAAAGTATTTGCAACCTCTATTACTCATGCAGTGCCTGGTCGCCGTCGTGCTTCTTCTTTGCTGCGTGAATGTAGGCGGCCTCATGATGTCAACTGTCTATTCCCGGCGGCATGAATTCGCCGTCAGGATGGCTATGGGGGCGAGAAGATGGCGCCTGACCAGGCAGTACCTGACCGAAAGTTTTGTGATCGCCATTATGGGCGCGACGCTTGGGGCCGCGGCGGCATGGTATGGAAACAGATTGCTCCTCGCATTTTTCATCGATCCAAACGACCAGGAGGGCCTCTTTGTAAAGCCTGACAAAATTGTATTCCTGATCACATCGCTCTCTGCCGTGTTAACAACTCTTCTCTTTGGCGCGGCGCCTGCATGGCATGCGGGACGTTCCGATCCCGGAACCCTGCTGAAATCCAGAACCGCGTTGGGAGGAAGAAAACGGCTCTTGGGCCGCGCGTTTGTGCCGATTCAGGTCGCGCTCTCAGTGGCGTTGGTCGCTTCGGCCGGCCTACTATCACAAAGCCTTATCCGCATCCGGAGTGAGCAGGTTGGTTTTGACATCGGTCACATCACTATCACGTGTCCCCAATTTCATAACCTGCCGCAGAAAGGCGACGCGCTGCTTGATCTCTATCAAAGAATGGTGGACCGCCTAGAACAATTACCCGGCATTCAATCGGCAGCAGCCACGTGGTATACGCCAATGACTAACTCGATGGCCACCGCGACCTTTCGAGCGATGATCGGCGGCGCGGATTCTCCGGAAGACTCGCGCCTGGCGTGGAATGACGTCGGGCCGGGATACTTCAGGACCATGCGGATCGGGATCCTCGCCGGACGGGAGTTCGAGCGTAATGAGCGAGATCGCAGCGTTTGCGTCTTGAACGAGTCGGCCGCGAGCCATCTGTTTCATCAACAGGCGGCGATCGGACAGTACGTCAGGAGCAACGACCCGCAACGATTTCCGAAAGGGGCAGCCTGCCGAGTCATCGGTGTCGCGCAAGATGCGAAGTACGCCAGCGCGCGTGAAAAGGCGCCTCGGACAATCTATTTCCCTTTGAACAAAGAGATCGGCGGAAATTTCGTCTTTCTGATGCGCTCAGATTCAGAGGCCACGGCCACCGCAGCCTACCGCAGAGCTTTAGCTGAAATCGCGCCGATGACCCCGCTGTTGCGGTTCGCAACTCTACAGCAGCAGATGGATGACTCGCTCGGCCAACAGAGGCTGATCACATTGATGAGCCAATTGTTCGGCGGGCTGGCGCTCTTTCTAAGCGCTCTCGGTTTGTATGGTCTCCTCTCTTCAAGCGTCGCCCAACGAACCAGCGAGATCGGCATCCGCATCGCTCTAGGCGCGCAGCGCAGAGCGGTCTTGAGGATGATTCTTTATGAGGCGCTGCGCCTTCTCGCAGCTGGCGTTCTCCTCGGCTCGATCGCTCTCTTGCTTACAGTGCGCTTGATTCAGGGGCTGTTGTACGGCATTTCGCCGTTCGATCCGGTAATACTTTTTGCGACTGTAGGCCTGCTGGGATGCGTCATTTTGGTCGCCGCATTCATCCCTGCCCTTCGCGCCGCCGCTGTCGATCCAATCCAGGCCTTACGGTTGGAATGAATCTTAAAAATGAATGCTGAAGTAAAGGGGAAGTCATCAAGGGGGGAGAATGATGCGATATTGTTCCTTATTTCTTATTTTCCTGACCATGTTCGCTAGCGCGGCGGTAAAGGCGCAGACTTCGCGCGCGTCCACGGCCGCCTCCTACATTGAGCGTGGAAACGATTGGCTGGCCAAAGGCGACCTGGATTGGGCGATCGCAGACTATGACCTTGCCATTGCAACTTATCCAGGCATGGCCATAGCCTACCTTCGCCGAGGCGCCGCGCGGGGAGTCAAAGGCGACCTTGACGGGGCGATTGCAGATTACACGAAAGCGCTCGAAATCAGCCCCCGCATGGTTGAGGCATACAACAATCGTGGTTCTATCCGCTTCGTTCAAGGCGATATTGCGAGAGCGCTGGATGACCTAAACGTCGCTGTCGATCTCGCGCCAGACCACGCTGCGGCTTATCAGAACCGCGGCGTCGTCCGGCAGCACAAAGGCGATCTTGAGGGCGCTATGGAAGACTTCAATCGAGCCATTGATCTCGACTCGCAATATGCAGAAGCCTACAACTGCCGCGGAACTGTCTGGAGCGAGAAGGGAGATTTAGATCGCGCCATCACAGACTTCAGTCGATCGATCGAACTTAATCCGCAGTACTATGGAGCCTTCGCTAATCGCGGTCTGGCGCTACTGCGGATTGGCAGAGAGAACGAGGCGCAGAAAGACTTCAACCGATGTCTGAAGCTCAAGCCGAATCTACAGCCCTATCTTGAGAGACAAATCAAGGAAGTGAAGCGAGAACTCAGGGGAAGGTGGCTGCGGCTGCAAGGGGAATAGCAAGACAAGTAGGCTTCGCTCAAATCTCGGGTTTTGCCCCTCGGAAATGCGATGACAGTTTTGATTTCGTCTTCCCTAATCAATCCTGGTAGGCGGCGCTGAGGAGTGTGTCAAGCAGCCGCTTGCGTCCCAGGGAGAACTGTTGCGGCCAGGCGAGGAACCGTCTGGTCGCGGCGTCAGGAAATTAGAAAATATAACTACAGGTACTCTGAGACTATCGTTTCAAGATCGAAGGGCGTTATCCCTTTTTCAAGCGAGAAGACCGTGTCCGCGTCTTCTTCCTCTTCAACCAATTTGCCTCTGGCGTCGGCATGGATCAGAAACAGGCTGTACAGGTCCGGCTTGACGATCTCGGTGATGGATTTTCCGATCAGTGTCATCTGCGACATGTTCCCCTCAACGTTGTTGACGTGGCGCGGATTCCGTTTCAGACCGATGTCTGCCCAGACGACTTTGCGTTCACTGAGGTCCAGGATCACCGGGATGCAGATTGTCGTCTCGCTCGCCACGTCTACTCTGTCCTGAACGGTCTTCGGCTCGAAGACTTCGCCAGAATTCGGATGTTCGCGCATCATCCAGCCTGCGCGGCACTCCGGCAGGTCTGAAAATCTTTGCCTCGTGAAAGAGTTGACGCTCATCACGACGTATCTGCCGCCGTATGAGAGGACTGAAGGGATGTCGATGTCGATGAACTCGCACGCGCCATCCGGGGCGGAGGTGATGTCTCCGCTGTGGCAGGCCCGGTACTTCGCCGATCTCAGGTTGGTGTAAGAGATATGCTCCTTGTAGCGCCAGCCCGCGTCGTAGAGAACGGCTGACAGGTCGATGTTGACCCGACCTGTGTGTTTGCCGCCCGCCTCGCCCTCTTTCCACCACAGGAAAAATCGGATCGTGTCACCCTTATCAGGAAAGGCGATCCTCGACCCGCGAACCAGTGTCCGCAGAGAGCGGCTCGCCGAGCGTTGTGAAAACGGGACCAGGTAATCTTTCAACCTTTCGTTAACGAAGACCTTGCCGAGCGGCGGCAATCTGGAGAATCTGTCGGCGAGCACTCCCTCACAGATTTTCACCACCGCTTCGCAAAGCTCCTGCGGAATTGCCGGGAGGTTGTAATCGATCGCCGCAACCTTCGCCAGGTTTCCTTTGAGTTGAAAGTTGGAAACGATACGTTATTTCGCAGGACATCGAAGCTGTTCGCCGCCTTCGGGAAACGGTCTCTGTATTCGCCGGGATGTAGCCTTTCGCCGAGTCTGATCCAGCGGCCCTTCCACCGGAGCATGTCCTCAGTGGAGTTGTCGCAGTTCTCCAGGAGTTCGAGCAGGGCTCTTCTTTCTCTCCTCGTGAAGCTGCGGAACTTCGCGCTCTCAGCCAGGGAGACGTCGCCGCCGCTCATCGCCACAGCCAGCCTGAGCACATCGGTCGCGGTCTTGATGTGCTTCTTAAGCGCCGGGCTATCAGGGATCAAGGCGCCGACGAAGGCCAAGACTTCCTTATTCGGGATTGACTCAGGAAGGGCTGTCTTGTAGTTCTGGAAATACCACTTCAATTCCTCTCGATCGGTTTCAGAGATCGAAGTCTTCGAGGAGATCACGCCCGAAAAAATCCGATGGAGGTCGTCCTCCGTCCCCGACTCGATGACCGTCAGCCTGACTCCGTCTTTCAGCGATTCACGAGACTGCTTCTCGTAGTCGGGCAGCCATATGAACTCACCGCGCCACTTGCCGACAACGTCGGCGACCCAGGCTGTCAGGTAGTGAAGTACGGCGTTGATGTAGAGTTCCGCGGCGGTAGCTTCCATGACCTGGCGCGGAAAGTTGGGATACATGGGCTTGTAGTCCCACGCACCGCGCGCCTCTTTCAAGATTGCGACCAGTTCTTCGTAAAATCGCGCGGCGTCACCCGGACTGAGAGTAGTGAGCGCCTCGAGGACATTTTTGGATAGGGTATAACCGAGGCTCTCCAGATTCTTGTTGATCGTGGCGGTGTAAGAGAGTGGAAGATTGCCATCGCCGCGTGGGACGATGACTTTATTCCTGCGCCTGAGAAGAATGCTGTTACGGGTAATCATGGAAGGAAAGCGGCGGCGCAAGCCGGTTCGGAGCCTCAGAGTGAAGCGCCGCCATAACTTCCGCATTTGAACTGACCTGGTAAGCGCACGACCTAGATTTCCAGGATGAAGAAGGAAGGGCATGCATAGCCAGGCCGGCCTAAGATATTTAATGGCGTTCAGTTTGTAAAGCTGATTCCTCTCATGTTGACAATCGACAAAGCATCCAATAATCTCTGACTTGTCGATTGTCGAGGGGGCATATGAAAAAGACACAAACCGATTTGTTGCAGGGAACGCTCGACCTGCTGATTCTCAAAACGCTTCAGTCCGGGCCGACTCACGGCTGGGATATCGCGCAGCGCATTCAACAAGTTTCACAGGACGTGTTGCGAGTGGGCCAGGGTTCGTTATATCCGGCGCTGCACCGGCTGGAGGCGCAAGGCTGGATTGCTTCCGAATGGGGGGCGTCGGAGAACAACCGGAAGGCGAAATATTACAAGCTGACTGCGGCCGGGCGGAAACAATTGACGGCCGAGACCGAGACGTGGAGACGGTTCACCGGGGCGGTAGAGCTGATTCTGAAAACGTCCTGAGCGAAAGGATATGGTCATGCTCAACAAGCTGAGACTGCGAATACGGGCGCTCTTCTTCAAGTCCAGATTGGAAGAGGAATTGGATGAGGAAGTGCGCTTCCATCTGGAAAGAGAAATTGAGGAGAACATCGCTCGCGGGATGAGTCCGGAAGAGGCGCGTATGGCGGCGCTGCGCAGCTTCGGCGGCGTCGAGCGGGTCAAGGAGGAGAGCCGGGATGAACGTGGCGTCCGATTCCTGAAAGAAGTATGGCAGGACCTGCGCTACGGCGGGCGAATGTTGTGGAAAAATCCCGGCTTCACACTTGTGGCGGTAATCACGCTGGCGCTCGGCATCGGCGCGAACACGGCGATCTTCAGCGTGGTCAACGCGGTGTTGCTGCGCCCGATGCCTTACCCGCACGCCGAGCGCATGGTTTACGTGCTCGAAGGGGATTTGTCAGACCCGAAGTTCGAAGGTTCGTACTCGCCGCAGAACTTCACCGACATATGGAGCCGGAATCGGAGCTTCGATTCGTATTCCGCCTTGAGTTTTGCGAGCTTCACGCTGACTGGCGACCAGCAGCCGGAGGCGCTCAATGGCGTGTTGGCTTCGGCCGATTTCGGGCGCGTGGTCGGGACGGCGCCGGCTTTAGGTCGTTTCTTTACCACCGAAGAAGATGCTGCGGGCAAAGATCACGTCGCGCTGATTGGTGATGGATTGTGGAGGCGGCGCTTCGGCGCGGACCCGCAAATCGTGGGGCGGAATGTTCAACTCAACGGCGAGCCATACACGATCATCGGAGTCATGCCGCCCAACTTCAACTTCCCGAGTCCCAATTATGAAGTCTGGGCGCCGCTGGCGCTCGATTCCTCGAAATACGCGCGAGGGCATGGATTTTTGCAAGGCGTGGCGCGACTCAAACCTGACGTAACAGTCGAGCAGGCGCGGGCGGACATGCAAAATATCGCGGAGCAAATCAAAAAAGAGATTCCGTGGTTCAGACGGGATTTCACAATGAAAGTGGAGACAATGCGCGAGCATAAATTCGGCGATCTCGAGCGTCCCTTGATGATCCTGCTAGTCGCGGTGGCGCTGGTGTTGCTCGTCGCCTGCGTCAACGTGGCGAATCTGATGTTGGGGCGCGCGACCGCCAGATGGAAAGAGATGGCGCTGCGCAGCGCGCTCGGCGCCTCGCGATGGAGCCTGATTCGCCTGCTGCTCGTGGAGAGCGCGCTGCTGGCCGCGGTTGGCGGCGCGTTGGGATTGTTGTTGGCGAGTTATGGCGTTGACGCGCTCGTGAAGATCAATCCGGCGGCGATTCCTACCTACGGGAAGATCACTATTGACGTCTCTGTCATCGCCTTTACGTTTTCGATCTCGCTCCTTGCGGTCGCGCTCTTCGGACTGGCGCCGGCGTGGCAAGCGACGAAGACTGATCTGAGCCGGGCGCTGCGCGAAAACAGCCGCTCGGCCACGGGCGCGCGGCGTTTGAATCTGATGCGCGGCGCGCTGGTCGTGGCCGAAATCTCATTGTCGCTGGTGTTGTTGGTAAGCGCGGGATTGCTGCTCGAAAGCCTCTGGAAACTGCTGAACATCAATCCCGGCTTCAGAGCGGAAAATGTCGTGGCCTGCAGGATCGATCTGCCGATCGCCAAATATCCCGAAGATAGGCGGCAGGCCGAATTCTTTCGCCGCCTGCTCGAACAGGCGCGCGCCATTCCCGGCGTCGAGTCCGCCGGACTCGTAACCAGCCTGCCGTTCAGCGGCTCGCGCGGCACAAGCTCATTCAGTATTGATGGTCGCTCGACTCAGCAAGGAAACGAGCCGAGCGCCGATAGACATCAGGTGGCGCCAGGCTATTTCGCGGCCATGGGAATTCCGCTGCTCGCCGGACGCGACTTCACAGACGCCGATGACATGGAGCATCCTGGCGTGGCGATCATCAATGAAACCGCCGCCAAACACTTCTGGCCCAATGAAAACCCGCTCGGCAAGCGCATCACGACCGGCTTTGGGCGGGAGGTCAAATTTTTCGGTAAAGAGGTCTCGCGCGAAATTATCGGCATTGTCGGCAATGTCAAACACGAGGAGTTGAAAGACGACTTCCAACCCGAACTGTACGTCCCCACGTGGCATCTGCCCGCGCCCAACATGTATCTCATCGTCCGAGGCAAGGCGCCGGCGGAGACCTTGACAGGCAGCGTCCGCCGCGCCGTGCAGTCGATAGACCCGGAGCAGCCGATTCGCAGCGCGTATTTGCTGGAAAGGGCGATTGCCAAAACAGTCGCGCCGCAGCGCCTGGTGGCGGCCCTGTTGTCGCTCTTCGCAGGACTGGCGATGACGCTGGCGATGATCGGAATCTACGGCGTGATGTCCTACTCGGTCGCGCAGCGCACGCAGGAAATCGGCGTCCGAATGGCGCTCGGCGCGCAATCGCGAGATGTGCTGAAGCTTATCTTGCGGCAGGGAATGACGCTGGCGCTCATCGGCGTCGGCGCCGGGCTGTTGGTCTCCGCCGCTTTGACGCGGTTGATGAAGGGCCTGCTTTACGGCGTCGGCCCGAATGATCCGCTGACGTTTGTGGGGATCGCAGCGCTGCTGATGGTTGTCACGTTGCTGGCTGCGCTCGTTCCGGCGCGGCGCGCGATGAAGGTTGATCCGATGGTCGCTTTGCGCTTTGAGTAGTCGCCCGATGTTTGTTGGCGTATGGCGTTGATGCCATTGCCCTTCTCGGCTTGTAATTTTCAGGAATCTTCGGTAACGTTCGCCTACCTTCCGTTTGCCACTTCCTCCTCATCCGGCGAATGGAATTTCAGGTCAATAATCACTGACGATCTCAAACTCGTCACGCTCAGGGTATACGGTTCAAGTGGGTTCGCGGGCAGGTGTAGTTCGATAACGTGGGAGGTTATGGAATGCGAACTCTACCGATCAGCTCTGCGCTGAGCGCAGTGCGCGAATCATTGTCTGCGTCGCGGATGGGCGCCATTTGCGGCGGCCAGGCATGGTCGTTGGGAGTGCGCATGGCCGCCATGTTGGCCTGCGAAAATAAAAAATCCCTCTATTTGTGCGGCGATAATCGCTTCGACCCATACGCCGTCGCCAGATTCGCCAGATCACAACAGAAAAGCCCGGAAGAGGCTTTAGGACGTATCCTCGTCGCCAGAGCGTTTACAGCCTACCAGCTCGATGAACTGATTCATCGCCTCGATCCCTCAAAAACCCCCGAGGACGCTTTCGAGGTCGTCATCGTCTCCGGCGTCTGCACTGCCTTCTTCGATGAAGACCTCTCACAGACCGACGCGGCGCGATTGTTCTATCGCTCGCTGTGGCGGTTGCGTGATCTATCGCAAGAAGGACTGACCTTGCTGCTTACGCAAAGCGAGACGCCGAAACACACTCATCGCGCTCACTTCCTGACCGATCTCGTCCGCGCCTCGAGCGTGGTGATCCGGTTGGAAGGCAAGCGCTCTTTCACGCTCGAACATCGCAGCGGCCGTTTGCTGATCGCGGAATAAAGAGCGTCGTCCGTCAAAGACTCGACAAACGTCCGTGCCCCGGTAACCTGAGTTGTCCTTGCATCTCAAACACAGGAGGTGGTCATGGGGAGAACTGTCCTCCCATTCAGTATGGTTTTGGCCGAACAGCAAAAGCGTCTGGGGCATTTCAGGCGCACGCTGCGCAAACAGGATCAGGAGCTTTTTGATGAACTGTTTGAGCGCGCGCGCCTGCACGTTCAGGCCGCCGTGCAAGCGGCCAATCCCGAACCGATGGAATCGATCTTCATCTCTGTCCTGATCGAAATGCTCAGAGCGGAAAAACGCCTGCAAGCCCGCGTGGACGAGTTGGAAAAAGAGTTGCGGGTGAAGGATGCGAAACAGTGAGCCAGGGCGTCCCAACAATACGCAAACCGCAATCCGCAGTCCGCTATCGAATCGAGGGCTGGTTGTTCGACGTTGACGAACTCGGCCCGGCGGTCACCTTATGGGTTTATGGCGATGACGGCCGATTGCATCGTCTGACCGAAGAGTTCCACCCGCCGGTCTACGCCCACGGCGAGAGGGCGAAACTAAAACAGTTGGCGGCGGATTTGATCAAGCAGGATTTGATCGTTGGCGTTCAATGGGCACAGAGACGCGAGTTTTGGAGCGGCGAAGAGATCGAAGTCCTTCAGCTCAACGTCGCCGACACCTCGTACACGCTGAAGCTGCGTGAAATAGCCTCGAAGCTCGACCGCGAGATCAGTTTTTACGATCTCGATATTCCGGCGTCGCAGCATTACCTCTACCTGAGAAAACTGTTTCCACTCTGCCGCCTTGAAGCCGGCCTTGATATGTACGGTAACGTGGTCGAGATCGCCGCGAAGAATTCAGCGTGGGATCTTGATCATCCGACGCCGCCGCTGCGAGTGATGCGGATGCGCTGCGAACGGATGCGTCCGCTCAATCCGTCAAGCCGCATCATCATCGCCACTGACAACGAAGAGACATCGCTTTACCCCGCCGATGGCGCAAAAGCGATCAACACGTTCAACGACCTGCTCAGGCGATACGATCCCGATCTGATCTTAAGCGAGCGCGGTGATTCCGTGTTGTTCCCCGCGCTGCTGAAGATCGCCAAGAGCGAAAAGCTGCATTTGCTGCTTGACCGTGATCGTGTGATTACCCAACGAAAGATCGAGACCGAAGGCCGTACCTATTTCAGTTACGGCAATATCGTCTACAAACCGCCGAGCTACCCGCTCTTCGGCCGCTGGCACATTGACCGCGAAAATTCCTTCGCGCATCACGAAACCGGAATGGAGGGCTTGCTTGAACAGGCGCGGCTCAGTCGCGTACCACTGCAGCGAATGGGGCGCCGCTCGGCAGGGCTCGCGATGACATCTCTACAAATGGATCGCGCCATCAACGACGGCATTCTCATCCCCTGGCGCAAGAACGAGCCGGAAAGGCCGAAGACCGCATTGCAATTGCTTACTGTGGACAAAGGCGGGCTGACGTATCAACCGGTGATCGGCGAGTATGAAGACATCGCCGAAATAGACTTTGCGAGTATGTACCCGACATTGATGGTCACGCGCAACATCTCGCCGGAAACCGTTCTCTGTTCGTGTTGCCAAAACGAAGCCGTCCCGGAAGCCGGATACAACATATGCGAGAAACGCCGCGGCCTGATCCCGCTTGCGCTTGAACCCTTGATAGAACGTCGCAAAATTTATAAGCGATTGATGAAGAAAGTTGATGAACGGACGCGCGAGATCTACGGCGCCAGGCGCGCGGCGATCAAATGGATGTTAGTCACGTGTTTTGGGTACATGGGTTATAGGGGCGCGCGGTTCGGCCTCATAGAAGCTCACGAGAGTGTGACAGCTTGGGGCCGAGAGACGCTGCTACGCGCGAAAGAGATCGCCGAAGACGCCGGTTTCGAGATGCTGCATGCGCTGACCGACAGCCTGTGGATCAGGAAGGATGGCGCAACAGGAGAAGAGCTATCGAGGCTCTGCGAAACGATCACGCGCGAAACCAGAATCGAGATGAGTCTCGAAGGCGTCTATCGCTGGCTGGTCTTTCTGCCGTCGAAGATCAAATCCACGCGCCCTGTGGCGGCGAGATTTTATGGAGTGTTCGCCGACGGCGCCATGAAGATTCGCGGCCTGGCCTGCCGGCGACACGACACGCCGCAATTCATCAAAGAGGCGCAGGAAGAGATGCTCGGCGTGTTATCGAAGGCTCAAAACATCGATGAGCTGCGCCATCGCCGGCAGGATGCGTGCCGAATCTACGAAGCGCGCCTCGCCGAGATCGAAAGCGGGCGGGTCGATCCGCGTTTGCTGATCATCGAGCAGGTCTTGAGCCGCGAGGTCGAAGAATACGACGTCGAGACGCGCGCCGCACTCGCCGCCCGTGAACTGATCGGCGATGGCGTCAATGTGCATCCCGGCGAAAAGATCGGCTATGTGATCACGAACGCAATGGCAAAGAACAAAGCCGAACGA
>Ga0137373_10005601_pt1 | contig 13528 bp, 9 predicted proteins | sample SagtaG_5_FD_104912 | JGI IMG/M metagenome (GOLD analysis project Ga0137373, IMG submission 104912) | Vadose zone soil microbial communities from Sagehorn Ranch, Mendocino, California, USA - Sage1_R_80_16 metaG | ecosystem: Environmental > Terrestrial > Soil > Vadose zone | place: USA: California...
GCCGATGGCTGTCACACCTTGCCCCGGCGCAACGAGCGGAACATCAGGCGCGTGGAGATAGACAGCGTCTTCCAGATCGTCATCCCGTCGAGTCGCACGATCGAATCGGTCAGCGCCTGCGGAAGACACGTGACGACCGGCCCTCGCGCGTACTCGAGCATCCACGTGCCTTCGGCGGCGCGGTAGCCCTTCGATTCGCCGCGGCGGAGCAGTGCGGCGTCGCCGGGCCGCGAGACGACCCGCTCGGCGCATGCCGCTTCAGCAAACGTCCACATCTCGCCGGCCAGCAGGTAGTCGTGGATGTCGAGGCGGTACCGGCCCGAGAATCCGCCGCTGCCGATCGGCGTTCCGAAAATGAGGATGTATTCCGTCAGCGAGCAGTGGAGCACCGTCATCATCCCTGTCGCGCCGCCCACGAAGCTCATCACCCACTGCTCGTCGGTCGCGATGTGCCCCGGGTAGGCGACCGCGAGTTCGTCGATGAGCGTACGCACCATCTCTTGGTGCGGCAGACCGGCAGCGCGCCGTGCGGCGGCATGCAGCCGCACGGGATCGAAAAGGTACCCCATGAATGGATGCGGTGCACATTATCGAAGTTGGCTTTGGGTGTAAACTGCCGCCTCTGTTCCGCATGTCAGGTCCACACCTTACGCTCGTCACCGGCGCGACGGGACATCTTGGCGCGAATCTCGTCCGGCGGCTGGTACAGCAGGGAGAGCGCGTGCGCGTGCTCCTCCGTCCGTCGAGCGATCCGCGCGCCGTCGACGGGCTCGACATCGAGCGCGCGATCGGCGACATCCGCACTCCCGTCGCGCTCGCGAACGCCGTGAAGGGCTGCACGCGCGTGTATCACTGCGCGGCCAGGATCTCCATCACGTCGGGCGGCGAACGCGAGATTTACGAGACGAACGTACTCGGTACGCGCAACGTGCTGGCGGCGGCCGCGAGCGCCGGGGTGTCACGCGTTGTGGTCACCGGCTCGTTCAGCGCCGTCGGACATCATCGGGATCGTCCCAGCGACGAGCGCGATCCCTTCGATCCATTCGCGAAGGCGCTTCCGTACGAGCGATCGAAGGCGGCCGTCGAGCACGAATGCCTGAAGGCGGTCGCCGACGGGCAGGAGGTCGTGATTGCGATCTCGTGCGCGATCATCGGGCCAAATGATTTCAAGCCCTCGCGCATGGGACGGGTCATCCAGGATTTCGCGCGCGGCCGCATGCCCGCGTACATCCCGGGCGGCTTCGAGTTCGTGGCCGCTCGCGACATCGTGCAGGGCCACCTGCTCGCGATGGACCGCGGACGGCCCGGGCAGCGCTACATCTTCAGTACTGAGTTCGTCACCGTCGACACGCTGATGCAGTGGCTCGAGGAAATCACGGGGAAGCCGCGTCCGCGTCTGCGCCTGCCGCCGCCGGTCATGGCGGCAATCGCGTCAGTCGCAAGCCCCGTGATGTCGACGTTCGCACCGCATCGACCGCAGCGGCTGACCCCTGGAGCGATTCACCTGCTTCGCATGGGTCGACGCGCTGATTGCACGAAGGCGAAGCAGGAGCTCGGGTACGCGCCGACGTCGGTGAAGGAAGCAGTCCGGGAGGCGCACCAGTGGTTTCACTAGCGCCACCGACCGTTCAACGTAGCTCAGGGCAGGCGTTGCCCCCGATGATGCCGGGAGCGCTCCCGCTCATCGGGCACGCGTACGACTTCTGGAGCCGGCCGATCGATCTGCTCCGTTCGGGGCAACAGCGTTTCGGCGACGTCTGGAGCCTCCTGCTCGCGGGCCAGCGCGCGACGGTGATGACGAGCCCCGAGGCGAATGAAGCGTTCTTCCGTGCGCCGGACCACGTGCTCAGCGCGCGCGAGTGCTACAAGTTCACCATTCCTGTCTTCGGGCGCGGCGTCGCCTACGACGCGACGCCTGAGGAGATGGAGCGCCAGCTGTCGTTCGTGCATCCGGCGCTCAGCGAGAAGCGGCTCCGTACTTACGTCGACGTGATGGTCGACGAGACCGAACAGTATCTCTCGACGTGGGGAGATTCCGGCGAGCGGGATCTGTACGAGACGACGCAGGACATCACGCTGTTCATCGCGACGCGATGCCTGCTGGGGAACGAGATCCGGCGTCACTTCAGCACGGAGTTTGCGAGGCTGTACCACGATCTCGACGGCGGCATGTCGATCCTTGCGTATTTCATGCCGCACGCGCCGCTGCCCGCGTTCCGTCGTCGCGACCGCGCGCGAGCAGCCGTCGATCGATTGCTCTCGAACATCATGGAAGCGCGGCGGCGGGAGCCCGGAACGCACGAGGACTTTCTCGAGACGCTGATGACCTTCCGCGACGAGCGCGGCCAGTCGATCCCGGATGACGTGATCGTCGGGCTGCTGCTGACGCTCGTGTTCGCAGGGCAGCACACCAGCGCCGCGCTCGCGGCGTGGTGCGGCATCCTGCTCCACCAGAACGCGGAGTACCTGCGTGCGGTTCGCGACGAACAGCAGCGCGAGATCGGCGACGGCGCGATCACGTACGAGTCGCTCAAGAGACTTCCGGTGCTGGAGCGCGCGATCAAGGAAACGGAGCGGATGCGTCCGCCGCTCGTGATGTTGATGCGGTCCGTGATGCAGCCGTTCCGCGTCAACGGCTACGAGCTGCCTGTGGGATCGCTGGCCGTGGTCTCGCCCGCCGTCACGCACCGGCTGCCGGGCATCTACGCCGATCCCGAGCGATACGACCCGGACCGATTCGGGCCCGGGCGCGAAGAGGATCGCAAGGCGTCGTACTCGCTGATTGGATTCGGCGGAGGCAAGCACCGCTGCATCGGGATGGTCTTCGCGTACCAGCAGCTGAAAGTCATCTGGACGAGCATCCTCCGCCGCTACGACATCGAACTCGTGGGCCGCGAGTATCGTCCTGACTACCGGACGCTCGTCGTCGGTCCCGAGCTGCCGTGCCCGATCCGGTACAAGAGGAGAGCCGCATGACTCCCCCGACCTTCGAACAGGCGAAGAACCACAGGCAGCGCGTGCGCGCGGCCGGCCTGAGTCCTGACTACTGGTACCCCGTCGAATGGGACCGGAACCTGAACCGCGGGCAGGCGATCGACGTCTCGTTCTGGAACCGCTCCATCGCGGTCTTTCGCGGGAAGGACGGTTCGCTGAACGCGATCGAGAACCGCTGCGCGCATCGGCAGATGAAGCTGACGCTCGGCGAAGTCGGCGACTGTTCGATCACGTGCGCCTATCACGGCTGGATGTACGACGGCGAAGGCCGCTGTACCCAGATGTTTCACGATCTGTTCGGCCACACCTTCCCGCGCATCCGGATCGCGTCGTTTCCAATCCAGGTGAAGCACGGGCTGATCTGGATCTTCCCGGGGGATCGTGCGCTCGCGAGCGAACGCAAAGTCCCGGCGATTCCGGAGCTCGAGGGGCCGCATCCGTGGGGCTCGATCGCGGTCGACTTCACGTGGCGCGCGCACCACTCGATGATCATCGACAACGTCAGCGACTTCACGCACGCGTATCTGCACCGCAAGAGCAAGCCATTCACGGAAGCGAAGCTGACGATGATGGAGCCGCAGGAGGACCGGGTGCTGCTTGCCTACGACACGAAGGTGGGGCAGGGACGCATTTCGGGGCTGTTCGTCGACCGGAAGACCACGAACACGAACGCCATGACGCTCGCGTATGAGTATCCTTACCAGTGGTCGAACACGGACGGCAAGATCAAGCACTGGTGCTTCGTGCTGCCGATCGACGGCGAGACCACGCGCGTGTTCTTCATCTTCTACTTCAGCGACGAGATGCTGAAGGTGCCGCTGATCCCGCTGCGCATGCCCCGGTTATTCGTGCGCGGCATCATGGCCGCGTCGAAGCGGCTGCTCGTCGAGCCGCTGCTGCGCGAGGATGGATTCGCCGTGGAAGCGGAGCAGGACGCCTGGGCGAGACATTACGAGCAGCCGATCTTCGAGCTCAACCCCGTTGTGCACCAGTTCCAGCTGCTGACGATCCGCAAGTGGGAGGAACACCTCGCGCGATCGAGCGCCCCGCAAACCGCGGCGGCTACTTTCGCTCCAGCTCTCTCCGGCTGAAATCCGCTTCCTTGAGCCCGGTGTTGTAGCGGACCGACTTCACCAGCAGTTCCGTGTGGGTCTGTTCCGCGGTGTTCGTCATCACGATCTCGGAGAGCGTCCAGATGGATTGCACCAGGTCGAGGCGGCGGACGTCGTAGATCTTCTGCCGCTCGTCGCGGCGATTGTGGATGTCAGCGTGAACGATGACGAAGTTGTCTTTCCTGATCGTCGACACGATCCGGGGAAATCTCGCCTGCGCGTCCTTCGCACGCGATTCGATCCGGTAGGCCGGCACACGTTGACCGTCGGGCACCGTCCACGTCGCGTCCTGCTCGATCATCGAGTAGGTGTAGTCGTCGAACTCGCGCCCGCTGATGTCCTCGTAGGTGAAGTCGCTGCCGACGAAGCTGTCCTGCGCCTCCGCGCCGGCGATACGGCGCGCCCGCGCGAGCGCGGGAAGATAGAGGAACCGCTCGTCCTCGCCGTCAGGATGCTCCCATACCAGAAATGCGGTCCCCTTGATGTCATTCGGGTACGTGAAACGAATCAGGACACGGTCGCCCGATCCCGATGTGGCGTTTTTGCCTCCGGACTGCGGCCGCATCGTCAAAATCGTCAGATCGCGTTCGCGCGCGCGCTGCTGGCGATCGAACAGCCGCATTTTCAGCTCAAACCGGCCGTCGTGCCCGATGTCACGGTTATCGGCCTGGCGCGCGACCCATTCTGCCGTTTCAGCGAATGGCACCGAAGCCGCCGCCCCTTCGTAATAGAGCAGCAGGAAGGCGGCAGCGGCCATGACCAAAAGTACCGCTCGCCAGGACCGAATCGACATGCGGCCCATATTGGCAACGTGACCGGAAAAACGCAAAGTACGTTCCGTATTTGACTGTCTGCCGAAACCACGTTAAACAGAGTGCGCACGTGACTGCCGAATCGTTTGACATCGCGATCGTCGGCGCCGGGTTCACCGGCGCATTCGCCGCCGCCGCGCTTGCGGATGGCAGGCGCCGCATCGTCGTGCTCGACGCACATCCCGCGGGACGCCCGCAATTCGGCGGCGAGCTGATTCACGCGTCCGGCGTCGACATGCTGGTCGGCCTTGGCCTCTGGCACGTCATCGAGGGGGCCGATGGCGAACGGGTCGATGGTTTCCGAGTAACCGCCGGTCCCGACGAACAGCCGGTGCCGCTTCCGTACCGCGACGTGCCGGCGCTGCGCCCCGGCGGGCTCGCGCTCGAACACCAGGAGATCGTCGCGCGGATTCGCGCATACCTCTCCAAGTGCGAGGGCGTGGAGGTGCGAACGGGGCAGCGGGTCGTCGACGTGCTGCGGAACGACGGCCGCGTGACGGGTGTTCGCACTGCGACGGGCGACGAGGTGCGTGCCACACTCACGCTGATTGCGGACGGACGTCACTCGCGGTTGCGCAAGACCATCGGCATTCGCGCACGCCAGCGCGCCGTATCGTTGAGCGCCATCGTTCTCGCCGAGAACGAATCGCTGCCGACGCGCGGCTACGCGCACATCTGCCTCGGGGGCCCAGGGCCGGTCCTCGCCTACGGACTCCAGAATCGTCACGTGCGCTTCTGCATCGATGTGCCGATTGCGACGAGCGTGACGCGCGAGCGCGTGGTGTCGCAGCTGCGCTCGCACTATGCGGGCGTGCTGCCGGAAACACTCCGCGGGCAACTGCTGCGCGCGATCGAGTCGGCGCCTATCGAGCTGTGCGGCAATTACATGGTTCAGACCGAGCGGTGTACCGTGCCCGGCGCGGCACTCCTGGGCGACGCCGCAGGGTGCTCGCATCCGCTGACGGCGAGCGGCATGACCAACAGCCTGAGCGACATCAGGATCCTGTCGGAAGAACTGCGGATGGGCGAGACGCTCGACCAGGCGCTCGCGCGGTATGAGGTGCGGCGGTATCGCTTCGTTCGCATTCGCGAGATTCTCGCCGAGAAGCTTTACGAAGCGTTTCGCGCGGAGGAAGCGGGGGCGCTGGCGATTCGCACGGGAATCCTGCGGTACTGGCGCTCGAGTCCGCGCGGCCGTGCGGCGACCGTGGCTCTGCTCTCCGGTGATGATGCGCGGCTGAGCACGTTCGTTGCCGAGTATCTGCGCGTCTTCCGCGAATCGCTGCAGGGGGGCGTGCTCAAGCCGGCCGCCGATCGATCGCTGCGCAGCCGCGCCAACTCACTCGCGGGGCTGCTCAAGGATTCGATCGGGTTGCTGAATCAGGTGGGCGCCGGTGTGTACACCGGCACGGTCCGGTAAGGTAGCTGCTACGGTCCGGTGAGCGCGGATCCGATCGCCCAGCTCGCGAGACGGCGGAGGCGCGGTTGCTGATAGACGCGTGCAGCGGCATCCAGCGCGCCAACCCTGACAGCACCTCGGAACGCGTGGCCGATCAGGAACCCTGCGGCAAACGTTCTGCGGCATTCCCGCGTGTAGTCTCGCCACGCTCGTTCTTCGGCCGCGCCGCGGTCCATCACGCGGGCCACCGCGTCCGCGGCAAGGACGCCGCATCGCATCGCCTGGTAAATCCCTTCGCCGGTCGCGGCATTCGTCAGCCGCGCTGATTCGCCGACGTAGAGCGCGCCGGGCCGGGCTGCCGCGCGCGTCCACGCCGAATATGAAATCGGCTGTCCTGACCATTTCCCCACGGGCTGCGCGTTCCGGACGCGTGCGGCATAGTGCCGCTCGAGGAATTTGTCGAACACCTCGCGCAGGTTGCCGAGATCTCCGCCGCTGCCTGCGCGTGGGCCGTCAACAACGATCCCGATGTTCACGCGCGTGGCGGTCTCCGGGAACATCCAGCCGTAGAGCGGGCTGATCTGCCGGTCGAAGATCATTTCAATCGTGCCGGGCTCGTACTGGAAGTTCTCCCACCAGCCCATGATGGTCGCGAGGGTGAGGCGCCGCCGCGGGTCGATGGAGAAGGCGGAGTGCGCGCCGTCGGCACAGAGCACGTACCGCGATCGGATTTCCTCCGCCCCGATTCGAACACCAACGATTCGTCCGCCTTCCTCCAGTAACGCCGTCACGGCTGCGCCGTCGCGGAACTGCACGCCCAGCGCCCGCGCGCGATCGACCATGAGCTGATCGAAGTCCTTGCGCAACAGGATCACGGCAGCCTCGCCGCCGCTGAGCTGCACGGTGCGATTGCCAGGCGTCTTCAGGATCAGCGAGTGGATCATGCGGCCGCGCCGGCGCACTTCATCCTCGACTCCAAGCTCGCCAAGGACGCGGAGGCCGAGCGGAGAGATGCCGGAGCCGCAGGTCTTCTGCCGTGGAAAACGCGCGCGGTCGAGCAGCAGCACGTCGCGCACGCCGCGCTGCGCGAGCGCAATCGCCGCGGCGCTGCCGCCCGGCCCCGCACCGACAATTACAACATTCGTCATGCGATCACGTCAGGTCCGGCTGAAGCCGGACACTACGGCGTCCGTAGCGTCCCCCTTTAGGCGGACCATGGAGCGGCTATAGTAGCGCCGTGCAGAGCCCGGTCAAACGAGTCCTGGTCTGGAGCATCCATCGGCCTGCCGCTGCCGCGGTGGTGTTCGCGCTCATCACGCTCGCGCTCGCCTGGCAGCTTCCTCGTCTCGAGATCGATGCGTCGAACGAAGGGTTGATGCTCGAGCGCGATCCCGCGCGGCAGTATTACGAGCAGGTCAAGGCCACCTTCGGCAGCGACGAGCTCACGGTCGTTCTCGTCAAGGCGGACATTTTCACCGCGCCGGTGCTCAACCTCATTCAGCGTGTCTCCGAGGACCTGGAGCGTGTCGAAGGGGTGAGCCGGGTCGACAGCCTTGCGACGGTGGACAACATCAGCGCGACCGGCGACGGGATCGAGATTGCGCCGTTGCTGCACGACGGGATTCCTGCCGATGCGGCCGGGCTCGCGCGGCTCAGAGCCAAGGCACTCGCGAACCCCGTGTTCGTGAAGAATCTCGTCTCCGCTGATGCGCGTGCAGCGGGGATCCTGGTGTTCACGCAGCCGCGCGACGGGGACAAAGGATTCAACAGCCGCTTTGCCGCCGCGGTGGACGCGGTCCTGGCCCGTCACTCCGCGCCCGGCGTCACCACCTACCAGATTGGCGGGCCGCTCCTGAAGCACACGTTCGTCGAGTACGTGCAGGGGGACCAGATGACGCTCGTGCCGCTCTCGATCGTCACGTTGTTCATCGTCCTCATGGTGGGGTTCCGCACGCCGCAAGGGGTCGTCGCGCCGCTGTTCACCGGCGTCTCGAGCGCGCTGTGGGGCGTCGGATTGATGGCGTTCTTCCGCATCCCGATGAATGTCGTGACCGTTGCCGTCCCGTCGCTCGTGCTCGTCGTGGGATTCGCGGAAGCGGTGCACATCATCTCCGCCTACCACGCGTGCCTGCGCGCCGGGCGCGACAAGATGCACGCGCTCACGGAGGCGGTCGAAGAAGCCGCGGCTCCGATTCTCGTCACGACGGCGACGACGATCCTGGGGTTCGCGACGCTGATCTTCTCGGACATCACGATCCTGATCCAGTTCGGATGGGCGGCCACGCTGGCGCTGACCGCGAACTTCGCGGCGACGCTCCTGGGAATTCCGATGCTGCTGCGCATCTGGCCGCAGCCGAAGCGAATCCGCGCGACGGCAATCGACGAGGCCGGCCTCACCGCCTCCGCTGAAGCTTCGGCGAGTCCGCCGGAGCCTTGGCGCAGGCGGAAGGCCAGCACCACCGGAATGCAGGCGGCGGCCGGGGGGACGCTCGAAGCGCGGATCACCATCGCGTGCGATTACATCCTGCGGCACCGCGTCGCGATATCGGCACTGTTCGCCGCGCTGGCGGCGGCGTCGATCTGGGGCTGGTACACGCTGAAGGTGGACACGGACTTCGTCAGCTATTTTCCGAAGAGCTCGCCGATCCGCCAGCGCATGCACGATGTCGATCAGTCGCTCGCCGGCGCATCCGCCTTCTTCGTCGTGGTCGAGACCGGGCGCGAGAACGGCGTCGCGGATCCCGCGACGCTGAAGCAGATCGCCGCTCTGCAGCAGTTCATCGAGAACATTCCGGGCGTCAGCAAGACCGTGTCGATCGTCGACTACATCTCGCAGCTGCACACGACATTCACCGGGACGAACCCGGGCCCGCGCACGGTACCCGATTCGCCGGACGTCGTGTCGCAGCATCTGCTCCTGATGGATCGCGGCCAGACGGGCCGTTTCATCGATCTGCCGGCGAGCTCCGCCAACATCATCGTCCGCCACAGCCTCACGGGATCGTGGGAGCTCGGGCAGGCGCTGCGGCAGATCGATCGCTACGTGGCGCAGAACGTGCGTGGCGTCCAGGTGCATCCGGCGGGGCAATCGATTCTCACCAATCGCGCCGCGGACTACATGGCGGTCAACGAGGTCACGAGCTTTGCCTGGACGCTCGCGATCATCGGCATCATTCACTCGCTGCTGTTCATGTCGGTGAAAGCGGGCTTACTGTCGCTCATCCCGAACGTCGCACCGGTGATTTACAGTTTTGGCCTGATGGGGCTGCTCGGCATTCCGCTCAGCACTGGCACCGCGATGGTCGCGACGATCGCGATCGGGATTGCCGTGGACGACACCGTCCACAACATGATGACGTACAGCCGTCAGCTCAACGAGCACCGCGACGAGCGCACGGCCGTGCTGCACACGCTCTTCATCCAGTTCCGGCCGATCGTGTTCGTCTCCATGGCGCTCGCGTGCGGGTTCATCGTGCTCGTGTTCTCCCGGTTCGTCCCGACCGTTCACCTTGGGTTCCTCTCGGCGTTCGTCATGGTTGTCGCGATGGTCTCGGAGCTGGTCCTCACGCCAATCCTCCTCACGTCGACGCGGCTCGTGACCGTCTGGGATCTGATGCTGATTCGGATGAATCAGGATCTCGTCAAGCGCGCGCCGCTGTTCGACGGGCTGTCGCGCTGGGAAGCGCGCAAGGTGGTGCTTACCGGCATGCTGCAGTCGCTCGCGCCGGGCGAATATGCCATCCGCCGGGGCGATCAGGGGCGGCAGCTCTACATGGTGGTCTCAGGGCGCCTGCTGGTCGTCGATTCCGATCTCGATGGCCACGAGCGCACGCTGGCGATCGTCGACGCGGGAGGTGTGTTCGGCGAGACCGGCATGGTCGCCGACGGTTACCGCACGTTCTCCGCGCGCGCGGACGCGCCGTCCGAGATTCTGCAGCTCGACTTCAACGCGCTCGAGCGGCTGCGGAAGCGATTCCCCTACACCGCGGCGAAGGTGTTCCGGAATCTCGCGCGCATCCTCGGCGAGCGCCTGCAGGACACGACGACGGCGATGATGTACCTGTCGAGCGCCGGCGTGCGGGCCGGTGGCCCCCTCGATCTCACTGGCGCTCCAGAAGTCCCGCGGGACTAGGAACTCCGCACCCGACTCGAGGACATTCACTGTCACGCTGTTTGCTCTTGGGGGTGGCTGTCGTTGAGTGGAGCTTGTGGCCGCGAGGCACGCTTGACACGGCGTCGCATCGACTTATAGCGTTCGGTGATTATGCCAACTGCGCTTCATGTTCCTGATAAGGGCAACCTCGATTTCCTCGCGCTCGGCGCACTCGTTCATCGGCTCGACTCCGGCGTCGTCCCCTTCCGCAAAGCGACGACTTGCGCGATCCACGTGAGTGGCGGCGAGTTCAACACCGCAGCAAACCTGTCGGACTGCTTTCGGATGCGGACCGCCGTGGCGAGCGCGATGGTGGAGTACCCGATCGGCGATCTCATCGCCGGCCGCGTGCGCTCGATGGGGGTGACCCCCTTCTACAAGATGTTCAAGCACGATGGCGCCTGGGGCCCGAACATGGCCGCCGTCTACAGCGACCGCGGACACGGTGTGCGCGCCCCTGTGGTGTTCTACAACCGCAGCAACGAAGCCGCGGCGCAGCTGAAGCCCGGAGATTTCGATTGGAATGCGATCTTCGGCGCCGGCGTACGCTGGTTTCACAGCGGCGGCATCTTCGCGTCGCTGTCGTCGACCACGGCCGATCTGATCATCGAGGGGATGGAGGCTGCGAAGAAGCACGGCGCAGTAACATCCTTCGATCTGAACTATCGCGAGAAGCTTTGGGCGGCGTCCGGCGGCGCCAAGAGGGCTGTCGACGTGCTCGCCCGGATCGTGAAGCACGTGGATGTGCTCGTCGGCAACGAGGAGGACCTGCAGAAAGGGCTTGGCATCCCGGGCCCGGAGGTCGCCGCGACATCCGCGCTGGACCCGAGCACCTTCTTCGGCATGATCGATCGCGTGATCGGCAAGTATCCGCAGATCAAGGTGGTGGCGACGACGCTGCGCGAAGTGCATTCGACGAGCCGTCACACGTGGAGCGCGGTGGCGTGGATCGGCGGCGAAACGTTCGTTGCCCCGACGTGCGACATCGATGTGTACGACCGTGTCGGCGGCGGCGACGGCTTCGCGTCCGGGTTGATCTACGGCCTGCTGACCGGCGAATCGCCGGAGGAGTCCGTGCGCCTCGGCTGGGCGCACGGCGCGCTGCTCGCGACCTATCCCGGGGATACGACAATGGCCACGCTCGAGCAGGTGCGCGCGTTCGCGAAGGGCGGCTCCGCGCGGATTCAGCGATGAAGCGAGAATTCCTCTTCTTAAAGAAAACCATTGAGGTCGTTACCCGCGAGCTCGGTCAATACCGAGATGATGGAAGAGGAACGCGAAGATATCCGCGTCTTCCTCGATCATCTTTGATACCGGCTTCCCGGCTCCGTGGCCTGCCTTCGTCTCCACTCTGATCAGCACCGGCGCTTCATGGCGGGCAGCCTGGAGGCGCGCGGCGAATTTCTTTGCCATCCCGGGCGACACGCGGTCGTCGGTGTCGGCGGTCGTGATGAGGATCGGCGGATACGCTATCCCATCACGCACGTTGTGGAGTGGCGAGTACTTATAAAGGTAGGGAAACTGCGCCGGGTCGTCGGCCGAACCGTATTCCGACATCCAGAAGCGTCCGACGGTGAACCGGTGGTACCGCAGCATGTCCGCGACGGGGACGCGGCAGAGGACGGCGCCGAACAGATCCGGACGCTGCACCATGACGGCGGCGACGAGCAGGCCGCCGTTGCTTCCCCCCTCAATCGCGATCCGCTTCGGGTTCGAGCAGCCGCTGGCCGTCAGCCACTCCGCGGCCGCGATGAAATCGTCGAACACGTTCTGCTTGCGCTCGAACATTCCCCCTTCGTGCCACGCCTCGCCGTATTCGCCGCCGCCGCGCAGGTTCGCAAGCGCGAAGATGCCGCCGGCGTCGAGGAGGACGAAGTTCGCGGGATCGAATGCAGGCGTCAGGCTGATGTTGAATCCGCCGTAGCCGCTCAGGAGGACCGGCCTGTTGCCGTCGCGCACGAGCCCCTTGCGGTGCACGAGGAACATCGACACCTTCGTGCCGTCCCTGGACGGATACCAGACCTGCGTCGTCTCGTAGTCAGCCGGGTTGACGTGCAGCGCGCTCGTGCCGAACGGCTCCAGCCGGTTCGTCGTGAAGTCGTACCGGTAATTCGTCGAGGGCTGCACGAACGACGTGAACCCGAGGAACATCTCGGTATCGGACGGCTCTCCCTCGATCCCTGTTAACGATCCTATCGACGGAAGCTCGACCACCCCTGCAGGCGCGCCCGAGAGATCGAAGAACCTGACGCTGTCGCTGGCGTTGTGCAGGTATGACGTGACGAGCGTGCCGTGCACGATCAGCGCCGTCGACAGCTTGTCGGCTGATTCCTCGACGATCGTCAGCGGTGTCGACTGCGGGCTGGACGGATCGATCGAGACGATCCGTCCGCGCGGCGCATTGAGGTCCGTGCGGAAGAACAACCGATCCGCTGCGCCTTCAATGAAGGCATACGCCGCGTCGAACCCCGTGAAGACAGGAAACGGCTTCAATCCAGGCTCGCGCCGATCGATCAGGTAGACCTCACTGCGATCGCTGGATCCCTGGAAGGCGGTGATGACCACCCAGCGGTCGTCGTCGCTGATCTCGACGCCGAACACCGTCTCGCGCTGGTCCGGCTTTTCGAAGACCAGCGCGTCAGCCTCCTGCGGATCGCCGAGGCGGTGATAGCAGACCGTGTTGAAGTAATGCTCGTCCCCATCGGCGACGGTGCCGGGCTCCGGAAACCGCGTGTAGAAGAAGCCGCTGCTGTCGTGGACCCACGCGATGCTGGCGAACTTCACCCACCGAAGCCGGTCAGCCAGGTCGGCGCCCGTTTCCACTTCCCTGATGAAGATGTCCTGGCGATCGCTGCCGCTCTTCGAGAGGCCGTACGCCGCAAGCGTTCCGTCGGTATTCAGCTCGACCGCGGTCAGTGCCACCGGCCCTTCGGCGCTCATCGTGTTTGGATCGATCAGTGCGCGCCGCCCGCCCTCGCGCCCCTCCTGTACGTAAAGGACCGGCTGATCCTGCAGGCCGCTGTTGTGCGTGAAGAAGTAGTAGCGGCCGCGCCTGAAC
>Ga0137373_10005610_pt1 | contig 13520 bp, 15 predicted proteins | sample SagtaG_5_FD_104912 | JGI IMG/M metagenome (GOLD analysis project Ga0137373, IMG submission 104912) | Vadose zone soil microbial communities from Sagehorn Ranch, Mendocino, California, USA - Sage1_R_80_16 metaG | ecosystem: Environmental > Terrestrial > Soil > Vadose zone | place: USA...
AGGACCGCGATGAGGACGAGCCACCGGAACTCGAGGGTGGCGTCGATGATTCGATTCAGCATGGTGATCTCAGTCGCCTTCCATGGTGGACCGAAGCAGATGTGACTTGAGCGTGAAGCTGCCATGCACGACGACCTGCTCGCCGGCCTTGAGGCCCTCGAGTACCGGAGTCTTACCGTTGGCGGTGGGGCCGACGCGCACCGGACGCACGGCGAAGCGATCGGGAGCCATGCGAACGAAGATAATGTCCTGTCCGTTGATCTGCTGAACGGCGTCAGAGGGCACCGTCAGAAGCGGCGTGGTCGAGCCGATGGGAATGTCGGCGTTGGCCAGCATTTCGGGACGAAGGCGCAGGCCCGGGTTGCGCAGCACGATCCGCACCTGCATGACGCGCGTCGTCGGATTGAACTCCTGACCGAGATTCGTGATCCTGCCGGCGAACTGCTGGTCGGCGACGCCCGGCAGCGTGACCGTCACGGGGTGACCCACGCGCAGCTGTCCAAGGTTCTCCTGGCGCACGGAGGCAAGCATCCAGACTTCCGACAAGTCGCCGATGACGAACGCATCCTGTCCAGGCGCAATCGTACCGCCGGGCGTCACATTCTTTTCCAGCACATAGCCGCCGGACGGCGCGAGGATAGGCACCTGGTCGGCTCCCTCGTTGCCCGCTCTGGGCTCCACGGGCACGCCAAGGTCGTGTTCGAGGACTTCGGTGGCGCGCTGGACCTCGGTTTGGGCGGTCTTGACGGCCGCTTCGGCCGCCACCAAGTCCTGGCGTGCCTGATCGACCTGCTGGACCGAGGCGGCTTTCAGCTCGAGCAGCGACTGTGCGCGCTCGTGGTTGCGCTTCGCCAGCGCGGCGGCCGCCTGGAGCTGCTGCAGCTCCGTCACCGCGGTGCGATATTTGGCGCGTTCCTCGCGCACCGCGTCGGCGCGGTACCGCGCGAGGATTTGATCCTTTTTGACGGCATCGCCGAGATTGACGAAGACCGATCGGACAAGGCCAGTGGTCCGAACACCGACGCGCCAGATGCGGTCGTCGGCGCGCGCGATGCGGCCGGAAACGCGCAGCAGTGCGGGCGTGTCGGTCGTCGTCACCGGTTGCGTCTCGATCTTGCCGGTCGCCTGTTCCTCGGCGGTCAGCACGACTTGATCCTTGGCCGCCTTCGGTTCGGGGGGGGTGCCCTCCTTACCCGGCGGGGTGGACGCGCCGCCTCCGCATCCCGTCATGAACCACGACAACGCGAACATCAACACAGGCGCACACCGGGTCATCGGCTCACTCCTTGCGCGGCTTCGAGATTCACTATGCTCTGTTGAAAGGCCACCATGCCGTCGACCCACGTGGATTCGGCGTCCAGTCGCGAACGCTCGGCATCCAGCAGCCGAAGCAGCTCGACCCCGCCCTGTTGGTACGCAGCCTGTGCAATAGCGGACAGGGTCCTGGCGTGATCGCGCAGCGGTTGCAGCGTGTCGGTCACTTCGGCTCGCCGCATCGCATATTCCTGGGCGGCGCGCTCCAAGTCGGCTTTGACGCCCGTCTCCACCTCGGCACGCAGCTGCTCTTGCCGGCGAAGTTCGGCGGCGGCAGCCGTACGGTTGCCTTGGTTGCGATCGAATAGGGGTAACGTCGCCGTGACGGCAGCGATCGCGGTGTTGACCCCACTCACGGCATCCGGCAACTGCGTGCGTTTGTAGCCGAACACGAACCCGAGGTCCGGCCGCGCGGCGACGTCCTGGAGCCTGATGTTGGCGCGAGCCTCCTCGATCGACGCCGTCGCCACTTTGATTTCACTGCGTCGCGGCAAGACGTCCTGGATCGCCAGCGTCCCAATCGTCGCCGGCATCGCATCGAGCGGCTCCGTGAGGACGACATCAGCCGGCACGGTCTGTCCCATTTCTTTCAGCAATTGGAGGCGCGCGTTCGAGGCGTCGATCGCCGCCAGGCGCGCCGCAATCTGGATCCGTTCTCCTTCGAGCCTGACCCGCAGCACGTCCTGCTCCGCGATGGCGCCGACGCTGAGCTGCGCCGAGTGGTAGTCGATGATGCGTTGGAAATTGGCGACCGTCGACTGAAGCAGATCGCGTCGTTCCTGCGCGCCGCGCGCCGCCCAATACGCGAGTCTCACCACCTGCGCCACCTGACGGCGGACCAATTCGAGTTCAGCTTCCGTGCGGCTGACGGTCCGGTCCGCCAGCGCGACACGCTGGCCGCGCTTGCCGAGAATGTCGAGCGGCCACGTCACGTACGCGACCGTGTCGACGTCGCGGGAGTACGTCTGTCCTGGATGAAGGTTCTCATTGCCAAACTGAAACTCGGGGTTGGGCGCCAAGCCCGCCTGACGCTTGCGTCCTTCGGCGGCCACGACGCGTTCCGCCTCCGCTTTGAGTAAGGGTCTCGATCTGAGGGCGGTATCGACAGCCTCCTTCACGTTGAGCCGCGTCTGTGCGCGGCACAACGCAGGCACGCTGAGTTCGAGAATGGCGAGCGCCACTCCAACGTTCCAGCAACGACGCGAGAATCTCACGAGTCTCCTCTCTTGCCGGCCGCGCATCGGCCTGGGGCTAGTAAAACGCAACGCCGTGAACGTGGCGCAAAACACCACCCTCCGCGTAGAACCTCGATTGAAACGAGACAGACGACGGGCCAGCCCGTCAGATCAGGTCAGGCAGAGAGGGAAGGCGGCGCGCGGGGCGAGGTGGAGGGACGCGGAGGGCCGTGCGATGGACGGGCGTCGAGAATCGACTCGACAATCCAACCGTTCACGTCGGGCAGAGTCTGGAAATGCGCTGGAACAATCGTGTCGGGGACGATCAGCTGAGACGGGGCGTGCGCAAGGGCCAGACCGCTATCGAGCCAAACGACACGTCCTTCGCCGCGCTCGATCTCGGTCGCGTCGTGACCATGCGCCCCGAAATGTCGATGGGTGACGGCATGTGAATGGTGCTCGTCGGCCTCGTGGAGATGCTCCGGCGGCATGGTCGAGGCGAGCACCAGCCATGGCGCCAGGGTCAACGCGACGACGGTGCGGCAGAGCCGGGCGGACACCGCGTAATTATGGTCGATCAGAGCTGCGGATCATAATGGTCCGATGTATCCCGCACCGCGTTCGCCTCTGACGTGTCACACGATGAACGAGGAGGAATTGATGGCCGATCTTCCCATTGTTTGCACGTTCAGCCCATCGGCGCTCGCCGCGCGTCGTCAGGGATTCCTCGCCGATCTGCTGCGACGGGCCGAGGCTCACCAGGAAGGGCCGGACGTTCGATTGCTTCGGTTCCGAGCTGAGAACGAGACGCTCGCTGCGATTGCTCGCGCGGTCGATGCCGAGCGCCGGTGTTGCCAGTTCTTACGATTCCTTCGGGACTCCGAACAGATTCTTCGCAACGTCCTCTCCCTGCGCGCCAATGAAATTGAACGCCAGCAACGCTCCGCCGGCACCGTTTGCCGCAGCAGCAAGGTTGTTCAACATCACGTTTCGCGCATCTCCTTCGGGCGCATTGACTTGGTCGCGCAAGTCGAGGACCGTATGCCGACGTCTCTTTTGCCGATAAAGACGACTTCTTCGCGAGCAAGCGTGTCTGCTGCATAGCGCATCGCCGCATGGATGTCATCGCGTGTGAGTCTTGCGTACGCCTCAAGCAGGTCCGTCTCGGAAGCGCCTTCGCTCAGTTTGCGGAGCAGCAGTTCGACAGGGATTCGCGTCCCCCGAATCACGGGCTTGCCGAGCATCACGCGCGGATTGACTTCGACTCGATCGGTGATCGTCATCGATTCCCTCGGATTTGGCGCGCCTGGCCCACCTTCGCTTCTTCGGAGCTATGGTGCGCCTCGATGAGCCATCCACCGTAGCTCGCCTGAATTCTGCGCGAGCGGAGGTGGATGGCGCGCCTGGCAGGACTCGAACCTGCTACCCCCGGCTTAGAAGGCCGGTGCTCTATCCAGATGAGCTACAGGCGCGTGTGTCAATCGTTACCGCCGGCAGCACCCCTAAAGCATAACGCGCGTGTAGCTACCCGTCCGCTTGCCGTTCCTGGCGTAAAACCGTACAGTAGTGGCATGAGTGCTCTACGAGCGCGCGTCGAGAACGGGCGTCTCGTTCTTGACGAGCCGACGACGTTGCCGGAAGGCACCGTTGTGCCGCTGGTCGCCGACGATGAAGACGACGATCTGACGGACGAAGAACGGCACGCTTTGCACGAAGCGCTATCCGCATCCTGGACGTCCGCAGAGGCGGGACATCTCCGGCCGGCATCCGAAATCCTGAACGAATTGCGCCAGCGGCGGTGAGCCTGTTCGTCCGGACCACACCGGAAGCTGACGCGCAGATCCGCAACATCGACGAGTGGTGGAGGAACAATCGGCCGGCAGCGCCGGACTTGTTTCTAAACGAACTCGCTGCGTCATTCGATTTGATCGGGCACGCACCGCACATCGGCCGGTTGTATCGGCGTTCTGACGTTCCGGGTACCCGCCGCGTTCTGCTCGCACAATCGCGCTATCACGTGTACTACGTCCCACAACTCGATGTCGTGAAAGTGCTCGCCATCTGGCATGCGCGACGTGGCGTCGGTCCACCATTGCGCATGGTGTAGATTGGAGAACGGCATGAGCAACGCCTACGTCGAGCAGCGTGACGGCGTGTACGTCCTCGTGGGGACTCGTGTGTCCCTCGACTCGGTTGTCTACGCATTTCTGTCCGGCCAGTCGGCCGAGGCGATTGGCCAATCGTTTCCAGTGCTGAGGCTCGAACAGGTGTACGGCGCCATCATGTACTACCTCGCCCACCGCGCCGAGATCGATCGTTATCTGGAGAACGAGCGGCAGGAGTTTGAGGCAGCGCGGAGCGCCGCGCGCGACGCTGACCCGATGTTCTACGAGAAGCTCGCCGATGCGAAGAAGCACACATCACCGCGCTGAACAGCAGTCCCTCGTCGCGCCGATCTGAATTGAAGAATCCGTCGTTACGTGCCCGGACGCGACGCCGCGGTCAGCGAGACGTGTTGCGCGCGGATTGTGTCGTGGAGGCGCGGTACAACGCAGCGCGAGATGTCCTGGAGCTCATGCAGCCCAATGGCAGGGTCCGTGTATTCCGCTCGGACTTCTTCCGGAACTCGATGGCGTTCCAGGGGCGATCGTGCGGTCCATCGCTGTCTCGCCAGCGGGTGATGCGATCTCATGGCGAGAGGTGGACGTTGACGTAAGCGTGCGAGGACTTCTCGAGCGTGCCACGCGGTCGCGCCGACGGACTCAAAAAACGCGAGCATAGCCTCTAGTACCGGAACGTGCGCGTTCTCGTCGTTGAAGACGAGCGGAAGCTCGCTCAGGTGCTCGCGTCGGCGCTTCAGGCCGAGCACTACGACGTCGTGTCGGCGCCCACAGGTGAAGATGGCTTCTTTCGCGCCAATGCCGAGACATTCGACCTCGTGGTGCTGGATCTGATGCTGCCGGGTCGCAGCGGGCTCGAAATCCTGCAGACGTTGAGGAAACGTCACGTGCAGACACCGGTGCTGATTCTCACGGCTCGCGATGGGATTGAAGATCGGGTCCTCGGCCTCGATCTCGGCGCCGACGATTACCTGGTGAAGCCCTTCGCGCTTCCGGAGCTGCTCGCCCGGATTCGCGCACTGCTGCGGCGCGGTCGATCGTCGGACGTTCTCCGGTTCAAAGCGGCGGATCTGGAGGTTGACCTGGTGACGCGCCGTGCCACGCGTAATGGGCGCTCGCTCGATCTGACGACGCGCGAGTTCGATCTGCTCGAGTACTTGCTCCGACATCACGGGCACATCGTGTCACGAGAAATGCTGGCGCATGACGTGTGGAAGGAACCTCGCCGCGCCACGCCGATCGATAACGTCATCGACGTTCAGATGGCACGGCTCCGCAAGAAAGTCGATATGGAGGGATCCGCACGTCTCATTCACACGGTTCGCGTGTCGGGTTCATGCTGAGAGAAGGCGAACCATGAGGCTGCCGTGGACTGCTGCCTCGATTCGCGTCCGTCTCACCGGATGGTACGCGCTCGTCCTCACGGTGATGATGATCGTCTACGCCACGGCCACCTTCGTAGCTGTTCGCCATTAGTTTCTCGAGCAACTCGATGACCAGCTGCACGACGACTTCGAGGCGGCCGAGGGACTGCGGACACGCACTTCGGATGGCCGCGTGGCGTGGACGAGTGAGCGCCATCACGACGCTGACAGTGACGAAGCCAGACTGTATGAGGTCTGGTCGTCCGCCGGCGAGCAGATTTATCGATCGGGCGCGCCTGTGTCGCTTCCGCCCGTCGCACCTGCGTCTACCGGCGCGACGGACCGCTACGAAACCGTCCTCGCGAATGGCGAGCGGTGGCGCACACTGACAGGCCCGATCACGGTTGAAGGACACGCCGTCGTCTTCAGGGTCTCGCGGTCCGAGGAGCGCGTGCGACGCCAGATCTCGGAAATCCTGATCGTGCTCGGGTTTGGCCTACCACTCGTGGTGGCGCTTGCAGGAATCGGCGGGTACGTGCTCGCCCAGCGGGCGCTCGCGCCGATCGATCATCTGGCGTCGGCGGCCCGGCGAATCACCGCGGAACGCTTGCACGAGCGCCTGAGCGTTCAGAATCAGACGGATGAAATTGGACGGCTCGCAGCCGTCATCAACGACACCTTCGCGCGGCTTGAGTCGTCATTCGATCAGCTGCGGCGGTTCACCGCCGACGCATCCCACGAGCTGCGCACGCCGCTCGCCGTGGTCCGTGGCATCGGGGAGGCGACGGTTGCCGAACGGCGCAATCCTGCTGAGTACGAGGAGGCGATCGGCAGCATGCTCGAAGAGATCGACCGTATGACGAATCTTGTGGACACCCCGGCCGAGCGGTTCGGGAAAGAGGACGCTCTTGCGGCTCGTCGCCGGGCTGGAAGCGCCGGCAGCGGGATCGATTTGGATTGAGGACCGGTTGGCCGCCGATCGCGGCCACAACATGGTGCCTCCGCACCAGCGGAACGTCGGTCTCGTCTTTCAGGACCTGGCCCTGTGGCCACACCTGACAGTCCGACAGAATCTCGAATTCGTCGTGCGCTCGGTCAGGGTGCCAAAGCGGCAACAGTCCGAAACCCTCCTCAACGTCCTTGCGCTGTGTCGTATTGATCGGGCATTGGTTGATCGGTATCCGCACGAGCTGTCCGGTGGCGAGCAGCAGCGCATCGCTCTGGCCAGGGCTCGGAGCGCAGTTTCGGAGCTAACCGCATTACTGCTGCTCTACCGGTACCGTGCCACGTTTCGTTTTGTCGAATGCCCACACCTTGCGTAGCATCTCCGCGCGCATCGGCAGGATGAACGAGAACCGGTAATCGCCTTGCATCCGGCCGATGGGGATGCCGACCAGATCGCCGCGCTGGTCGAGGACGCCGCCGCCGGACACGCCCGGATGACCGTCAGTCAGGCACGTCACGAGGCCGTTGGACGTCCGCTGTCCGACGTAACCGGTCGAGAGGATGATCCCTTTCGCATAATCGTTGCCGAGACGGAAGATGGGGTCGGCAAAATCGTAGGCGAACGACGTGTCGACGTGAAGGGCCGGCAGGTCGAGCTCTTTCGTCTTGATGATCGCCCAGTCGCCGCTGTGGACTTCGACGTCGGCATCGCCCGTGTCGATAATGCGGGCCGGGATTTCCTTCCCTTTGTAGACGACCTTCACCGACGTAATCTTGCGAGTGCCCCGCTCGTTGTCACCCGTCAACGCCACGACCGCATGCTTGACCGTCACAAAGTAGCCGCCGCCGAGATAGCCGGCCGTGCCGTAGTTGGTGTTGCCGGAGTTGTCGTAGGCGTACAGCTCGACGAAGCTCGAGCGGCGCTCCCGTAGCAAGTGCACGGGCAGCAGGCCCATCTCGTCCTGGATCTCCTGCTTGATCTCGGCGACCATCGTGGCGCGGGCGGCCGGCGTCGGGATATCGACCGGCTCGTCCTTTTGCGCCACTACGCGACCGACCGTCGCGTCGGCGACCACTGGCTCGCTGCGGCGCGTTTTGCGCGCGTCGCCTTGGAGTTCGAGGCGCTGAGCGACCGCGTCGTAGCCCCGGGCGTGAATCACGCCGAGCGTGAAGAAGGAAGCTGCCGTGGCGAGCAGGCAGGTAAAAGTGACTACGGGGCGAGAAGTCAACCGGCGCGCAGAGGTGGACACGGACATGTCACACGCTCGCTTCGGCGGACACGGGCGGACGCATGATCCCAAGCTTCTTCATCCGGAACTGCAGCGTGCTCCGGTTGATGCCGAGCCGCACCGCCGCGCCACGCGGCCCGGACAGCACCCAGCGGGTCTTCTTCAGCGTCGCCAGAATGTGCAGCCGCTCGGCTTCCTCGAGCGTCCCGTCGGCGTCGCGGCGGCCGGCGATCTCCGCGTCCTCGTCGAGGTCCTCGAGCTGCACGCGCAGCTCGTCTCCAACAGAGCGAATGACCGCGCGCTCGATGAGGTTCTGCAGCTCGCGGATGTTCCCCGGCCACGAATGCGAAACGAGCGCAGCCATCGTCCCCGGCGACAGCCACATCGGCCGACGGTTCATGCGCCGTGCTGCCTCACGCGCAAAATGCCGCACCAGCACTGGAATGTCCTCCGGACGCTCGCGCAGCGGCGGCACCTGAATCGGAAACACGTTGAGCCGGTAGTACAGGTCGGCTCGGAAGCGCTTGGCTGCCACCATGTGCAACAGGTTCGCGTTCGTCGCCGCGATCAGCCGGACGTCTGTGTGCAGCGTGTGCGAGCTGCCAAGCCGCTCGAACTCGCGCTCCTGCAGGACGCGCAGCAGTTTCGGCTGCAGCTCGAGCGGCGCTTCGCCAATCTCATCAAGGAAAATTGTGCCGTGGTTCGCCAGCTCGAACCGCCCGACGCGCGAAACCGCGGCGCCGGTGAACGCGCCCCTTTCATGGCCGAACAGTTCGCTCTCGAGCAGCGCCGTCGGAATCGCCGCGCAGTTGACTTTGACGAACGCGTGCGCCCGGCGGGCGCTCAGACGATGAACGGCACGGGCCACGAGTTCCTTGCCTGTGCCGGTTTCTCCCCAGATCAAAACCGTGGAGTCGGTCGGTGCCACCATGCGCACCTGGTCGACTACGTCGCGCATCACCGAGCTCCGACCGATGATGCCGTCATAAATCGTGTCGTCGGCACGGATTTCCGCCAGCGAGATCATGACCCTTCTCCTTCGCGCGCCATCCAGGCTCGGACGTAGGGCGGACAGTTCCGAAGCACGATGCTGTCGTTGGCGCACGCGCACAAGAAGCGAACGGCATCGCTGTCTACGAGGAGCAGGTCCTTGAGGTCCAGCACACGAGTCCGGCCACGCTGTTCTGCGGCGAGCAGCGCGGATAGCTCGCTGATGTTCTGGGCTTCGAGTCGACCGCTCACGGTAAACACGACGTCGCCGTTTGCTGTGCGCTGGATTCTCAGCATCGATCCTCACGGTGTGTGAGAGCAATCGCGAGGCCAGCACTAAAGCGCTGAATCTAAAGATGTTGGTGACTCGTTGACTGGCCGGTATTTCGCCAATTGGTGAAATACCGGACAACGCTGGAGGGATTACTGCTTCGCCGGTCGTCCGCGAAAGCGGTTCTTGTTGATCCCGAGGGCACGAATTTTCGATTCGAGCGTCGAGCGCGCAATGCCGAGCCGTGCCGCCGCGCCCGACGGCCCGAACACCCGGCCGCCGCTCGCGCGCAGGGCGTCCTCAATCGTCGCTTTCTCATGGGCGGCAACAGTACTGGACAACGCGAGCCGGCTCTCAACCGCGGGCCCGGCCGACAGCCAGCTGTCGTCGACCGTGAATTCGTCCGTCTCGGATACGATTACCGACCGCTCGATTACGTTCTGCAGCTCGCGGACGTTCCCGGGCCAGGGATAGCACTGCAGGCGATCGAGCGTCCGTTTGTTCACGCGGCGGATCGTCTTGCCCACCTTCCGCGCGTAGCGATCGATGAAGTACTCGACGAGCAAGGGGATGTCGTCGGCACGCTCGCGCAGCGGCGGCACCGTGACCGGAAACACATTCAGGCGATAGAAGAGATCCTGGCGGAAGATCCCATCAGCCACGGCTGCGCTCAAATCACGATTCGTGGCAGCGATGACGCGAACGTCGACGTGGATAGGTTGCCCTCCGCCGACGCGCTCGAATTCGCGTTCCTGCAGCACCCTCAGCAGTGCCACCTGGGTGTCGAGCGATAGCTCACCCACTTCATCGAGGAAGATCGTTCCGCCGTCGGCGAGCTCGAATCGACCGAGCCGGCGCTGGAGGGCTCCTGTGAAGGCCCCCTTCTCGTGACCGAACAGTTCCGAGGCAATCAGATCGCGCGGAATGGCCGCGCAATTCACGCTCACAAAGGCGCGTGAGGACTGGTTGGACCGCCTGTGGATGGCGCGGGCGACGAGCTCTTTGCCGGTGCCGGTCTCGCCGGTGATGAGCACCGTCGAGTCACTGCGCGCGACCTTCGACACTCGAGAGAGCACGGATGCCAGTGCGGGCGACGATCCCACAATTTCTTCGAACATCGAAGCCTTGTCGATCTCCTCGCGAAGGGCAACGTTCTCCTGCTGAAGTTTCTCTTCGGCCCGCTTGCGATCCTCGATATCCGTAGACGCAATATACCAACGCTTGACTTGTCCCTTGTCGTCGTGCACCGGATTGAACCGAGACAGAAACCAGCGAAAACTTCCATCACCTCTGCGCACCCGCAGTTCCAATTCGTATGCAGAGCCAGTCGATGACGCACGATTCGATTCGGCAATGAGCCGTTCCACATCATCAGGATGAACCGCATCGCCAGTGCGCCTTCTCTGCCGCCACTCATCCAGACTCATGCCAAGGTAATCGAGCGAGGCGCGATTGGCATAGAATGGGCTTCCATTCGCCTCAAGTACAAAGAGGTACTGCGGCGTGAGGTCCAGCATCTGCCGGAGCTCTATTTCCTGCTCCCGGATCGTGTCCGCGGCGCGCTTTTGTTCGCTCAGGTCGAGGACGAACACGACGCCCTCGTTCGCACCTTGAAACAGCGCACCTCCAGTCAGGACGGGCAAGCGGCTGCCATCTCTCTGGAAAAACTCCTTCTCGTATGGCTGAAACACCCCGTTTGCCAGTGCCTCTGCCAGGGCACGTTCGTCGCGCTCGCGCAATTCGGCCGGCGTCAGATCCCTCCAGCGCAGTCGACCCGAGACGAGATCCTGACGGTCGTATTGCAGCATTTGTAGAAACGCCTGGTTGGCCTCGGTTATCTCACCCTCGACGTTCGCGATGAAGATTCCCAGAATGTCGGCGTCGATCAGGCGCCGGATCTTATCTTCGGTGGTCTTCCGTTCGGTGATGTCGGTCACAGCCCCGATAAATTCGCGGTCGCCAGATGCACTCTGCACCGCGTGAGCGATCGCGTGGACGTGCTTGATTCGCCCGTCAGCCAGCACCAAGCGAGATTCATGTTCGAAGGCAGTGCCAGTCTGAGATGCGCGAACGATGACCTGTTGTGCAAGCGCCCTATCCTGGGGATGTATGCGCTGCATTACCAAATCTAGTGTTGGCTCGAGTGTGCTGTCGTACTCGAAGATGCGATAGGTTTCGTCGGACCAGACAATCTCTCCGCTCTCCGGTTTCCAGCCGAAACTGCCGGTGTGACTGAGTCTTTGGGCTTCGGCCAGGTATGCTTCGCGGCGCCGGATTTCTTGAGTCAGGAGCTCGTGCTCCGTCACATCCATGGCGGTGCCGACGATTCGTTGCAGCGTGCCATTCTCAACGACGGGAGTACCCACGCAGCGAACGTGCCGCGCGTCACCGTCTGGTCGCACGATGCGCGTGGTGACATCACATCCCGAAGGCCCCGCAACCATTTGCGTAATCACCGACGCCATGAACTCGCGATCCTGCGGATGGACGCGTGCGAGGTATTCCTGAAGGCTCGGTGCCCCTTGGGCCGGATCCAGACCGTATATGTGAAAGAGTTCACGCGACCAGTACTGGAACACCCCCGCAGGCTCAAAAACCCAGCTGCCCATGTGCGCGAGGCGTTCTCCCTCCGCAAGGTAGGACTCGGCTTGCTTCTGTTCCTCGATATCGAGGTTAATCCCGATCCAGTACAACAGCGTTCCATCGTTCGCACGTAGGGGTTCAGCGCGACTCAGGAACCAGCGATACGCGCCTGCAGCGCTACGAGCCCGGAAAGTGCCCCCACCGGCGAAGCCCGTTCTCAGACAGGCCAACCAGTCTCTCCGGCTGCCTTCTTGATCGTCCGGATGCAGAAGTGCGATATGGGCGTCCCACGCGGCGCCGGTGTCGATACCGAACCGGATGGGATGGTCTGACGGGAGGCCAAGGTAGTCCGCACATCGTTCATTCACGAAGAGAAGCGCGCCAGACGGAGCGGCGTACCAGGTGTGCGCCGGAATGATATTGAGGGTGGCCTGCAACTGCGCCTCGAGCGTGACGTGCACGGTTTCGTGCTTGCGAACTTCGTATTCCGCCCGCTTGCGGTCGTCGATATCGATACTCGATCCATACCATCTGACAATCTGGCCGCTCTCGTCGCGCACAGGGACTTCGCGGTGCAGCATCCACCGATACGCCCCGTCGGCCCGTCGCACGCGCGCTTCGCATTCGAACAGCTCGCCGCTCGCGAGGGAGGTCTGCCACCTTGCGGTGACCTCGGCCACGTCGTCCGGGTGGACGACAGCGCCCCACCTCCAACCCTCGAGAGCCTCAAAAGGCACTCCCACATACTCGAGCATGCGCTGGTTGCAGTAATCCAGGTACCCGTCTGCACGATTCGTGAAGATGAACGCGGGAAGGGAGTCGACGAGCTTCTGCAGGCTCGTGAGGTCTGTGCCTTGGTCAGCAATCTTCATGGCGGACCCTCGTCTGACGGAGCCGTCGACGCGGAAGACTGCTTATCCTACACGTTCCGGTGAGAGGCAGGGAACACGCACCGCGGCCGCTGACTCAACGGCGGCGCCGGCGCTGGCGACGGCCGGCCCTTCGATTCCAACTGCTGAGTCAACGTCGGGTCACGACTACTGCGCGATGGCCTGGATCGACAGGCTGATCCGCACCTCGTCGCCGACCAGGAAGCCACCCGTTTCGAGCGCCGCGTTCCATGTGAGGCCGAAGTCCTCCGATTGAGCGTGATGCTCGTTTCGAAGCCAGCCCGCACGTTGCCCCACGGATCCGTTGCCATCCAAGGTACGTGACCGGCAGCGTGATCACCTTGGCGACGCCGCGAATCGTCAACGTGCCGACCACGTCGAACGTGTCGTCGCCTGTCTTGACGACCCGCGAGCTTGTGAACGTGAGCGTCGGATGGGTACCGACCACGAAGAAATCGTCGGACCACAAGTGCGTGTCGCGATCCGGCGGCCAGTGTCGACACTGGACGCGTCGATCGTTAGGGCCCGTCCGGAAATAAGTGTGTCATTCCTGGGCACCGAGGCGCCCGGATGGCAAGGCGCGAGGAGCGAGCATAGCGGGACTATGTGAGCGACGAGCAACGCCGCCAGCCGGGATGC
>Ga0137373_10005616_pt1 | contig 13510 bp, 10 predicted proteins | sample SagtaG_5_FD_104912 | JGI IMG/M metagenome (GOLD analysis project Ga0137373, IMG submission 104912) | Vadose zone soil microbial communities from Sagehorn Ranch, Mendocino, California, USA - Sage1_R_80_16 metaG | ecosystem: Environmental > Terrestrial > Soil > Vadose zone | place: USA...
GCTCGAGGTCGGCCAGATCGTTCTCGCGCAAACCGCCGATGCGGCTGTCCGTCACCGGGCGCGCGCGGCCGCTCTTGGTCTCGACCACCCACACATCGGGCGGACGGCGCGGGCACGAGACGATCAGGGCGACATGTGACCCGTCCGGCGACAGGGCGGTCGGCGGCTCGGCACCGGTCAAGTGGGGACGCGCACCGTCCGGGAGCTCGGGCTCCGGGAGGTCGCGTCCCGTTTCGAGATCGCGCAGGCGTAGGCGATCGTAGCCGTCCTCGTTGACGAGCCTAGCCAGGACCCGGCCGTCTGCCGACGCCCTCAGGTCCTCGACGTCGTGCGTTGGCTCCTCCACAAATTCGTAACGATCGGTCGACAGGTCGTAGAACGCGAGGCCACGAAACTCGCTGCCTTTGTCGGTGGCGAGGTAGAAGCCCGAGCCGTCCGGTGCCCACGCGCCGGGTAAGAAGACCGCCTCGTCGTCGTGGGGCGTCAGCTCGCGCGACTCGGCTGCGTCTACATCGATCAGGTGGATCGACGCGTCGCTGTTGTTACGGAAGTCGATCGCCAGCAGCTTCGAGCCGTCCGGCGACCACGCGTATGGCAACGAGAACATTCCTTCGCCGAAGACGGGACGCGTCTCCCCCGTCTCGGCATCCCGAATCCAGGTCTCCATGTCCGTCGGCTTACGCGCGTTGGCGGTGTAGGCGAACCTCGTTCCGTCCGGAGACCAGGCATCCGCGCTGATGAAATGCTGCACCTGGGGCTCGTCGGTCAACTGCTCGGGCCAGCCGCCGTCGGCGTCGAGCATGTAGAGCTGGTGGAACTCGTCGCCATCGTGATCCGCGAACACGAGCAGCCTCCCGTCCTTCCGCGAGACCGCGACGCCGCGGACGGTGTTGTCCGTGAAGGCCGTCAACTGGTCGGGCCAGCCGCCCTCGACGGAAACACGCCAAAGGTTGAACTGGCCGGAGATGTTGCTCGCAAAGAGGACGCTTCCGCCGTCGGCAGTGAACGCGAGCGCCGCGGAGAAACGCCGGACGGTGAAGTACTGCTCGAAGAGAGGCAGCTTGTGCGTCTTCGTGATGGCCACGGCGCTGACACTACAGTTCCCGATCGTGGAGAGGACTCATCCCTGGGCGTGGTACGCAGATCCGACATCCCTCCGGCGAGAAAGCGAGCGAATCTTCGGCCGAGCCTGGCAGTACGTCGGCCACACGGGCCAGGTGACAGAGGGGCGCTTGCTCTCGGAGAGCGAGCAGCTGGTCGCGCATTTCCAGGCCCTAACACGCCAGGCGCTCGAGCGGTCGAGGCTCGGTTGAGGGCCCCACCGCGGACGGAGTCGCGTCGCGAGCGCGTCATCGCCGGGGTAAGACGATCGCGCTGAGAAGTTTGCCGGGCTTGAGGACATCTCGGAGGGGGTAATACGATCTGGTGGCTCATTTCCAGGCCCTGACGCGCCAGGCGCTCGAGCAGTCGAGGCTCGCTTGACGGCCCCAGCGCGGACGGAGTAGCGTCGCGAGCGCGTCATGGCCGGTGTGAGCTTTGACGGGGTGAGCAAGGTCTACGCCGACGGCACTCGGGCCGTGTCGGAACTCGACCTCGAGATCAACGACGGCGAGTTCGTGGTCCTCGTCGGGCCGTCAGGCTGCGGCAAGACGACCGCGCTGAGAATGGTCGCCGGGCTTGAGGACATCTCAGAGGGGGTAGTGCGAATCGGGGAGCGAGTGGTCAACCACGTGCCATCGCGCGACCGCGACATCGCCATGGTCTTTCAGAGCTACGCCCTCTATCCGCACCTCTCCGTCTACGACAACATTGCGTTCGGCCTGCGCGTAAAGAAGGTGCCCAAGGAAGAGATCGACAAGCGTGTCACAGAGGCCGCGCACGTGCTCGGTCTGGAGCAATTCCTCAAGCGCAAGCCTCGGGCACTTTCCGGTGGGCAGCGTCAGCGCGTGGCGATGGGTCGCGCCATCGTCCGCGAGCCGCAGGCCTTCTTGATGGACGAGCCGCTCTCAAACCTCGACGCAAAACTGCGCGTCCAGATGCGCGCGGAGATCAGCCGACTCCAACACGACCTCGGTGTGACCACCGTCTACGTGACGCACGACCAGGTCGAGGCGATGACGATGGGCGATCGCGTCGCTGTCATGCGGAAGGGGGAGCTCCAGCAGGTGGCGGATCCCCAGGAGCTCTACGACCGTCCGGTCAACCTCTTCGTCGGGGGGTTCATCGGCAGCCCCGCGATGAACATGGTCGAGGCGACGCTGGAGCGTGCGGACGGCGCTCTCGTCGCGACCGCAGGCGACCAGAGGGTGGTGCTCGATGACGACACGCTCGCGGCGAAGCCGGCATTGGCGCACTACGAGGGACGCGAGATCGTGCTCGGTATTCGCCCGGAGGACCTCGAGGACGCGGCCCTTGCGAGCGAGGTTCCGCCAGAACGGCGGCTACGAGGTCTAGTGCGACTCCGCGAGGCGCTCGGCTCGGAGATCATGGTGCACTTCACGATCGCGGCGCGGCCAGCGATGACGGAGGATGTCCGCGAGCTCGCCGCCGATGTCGGCGAGGTACTGCCGGAGAACGTCGAGCCAGAGACGACGATGGTGGCACGGTTCGGCGCTCGCTCACGCGTTCGTGAAGGGGAGACGGCAGAGATTGCCGTCGACACTCGAGCGCTTCACTTTTTCGATCCCGAAACGAGCCTCGGCATCTACGACGGGGCAACCACGAAAGGAGCTGCTTCATGAGGCATTACCGCTGGTATCTGCTCGGGCTTGCTGCCCTAGTCATCGCGGGGCTCGTTGCCGCGGCGACTGCGGGCGGCGCCCGCCAAGCACGCGGCATCTCCGGAAACATCTCGGTCATCGGGAAGTGGACCGGCGGAGAGCAGAAGTCCTTCGAGGCCGTGATCGACGCGTTCACCAACAAGAACCCGGACGTCGACGTGAAATACACCCCGGGCGGCGACAACACACCGCAGCTCGTGTCGACCGCGGTCGCCGGCGGCAACCCGCCTGACGTCGCCATCCTGCCGCAGCCCGGGCTGATGCGGGATCTCGCACGGCGGGGAGCCGCAAAGCCGATCACGTTCGCGAAGGCCACGCTCGCGAAGAACGAGGCGCCGGTGTGGCTCTCCCTCGGCTCGGTGAAGGGCAAGCTCTACGGCCTCTTCTTCAAGGCCGCCAACAAGTCGACCGTCTGGTACAACGTCAAGCTCTTCAAGGACGCCGGCGCGAAGCCGGCGACGACGCTTCCTGCATTCCTCAAGCTCGCCAAGACGCTGAAGGCGTCGGGTGCCAAAGCCTACGCCATCGCAGCAGCTGACGGCTGGACCCTCACCGACCTGTTCGAGAACATCTACCTCAGGCAGGCGGGTCCGGCGAAGTACGACCTGCTAACCACACACAAGATCAAGTGGACGGATGCATCGGTGAAAGCAGCGCTCCGCACAATGGCAAAGATCGTCGGCGACACCGGCAACATCCCCGGCGGCAGGTCCGGCGCTCTGCAGACCGACTTCCCTACCTCCGTGACGCAGGTGCTGTCCGACAAGCCGAAGGCGGCGATGGCAATCGAGGGTGACTTCGTCCCGAACGACGCGAAGGCGGACGTGAAGCCGATCAAGGACTACAACGTCTTTCCCTTCCCCTCAATCAAGCCCTCGACCCGCTCGGCGATTGTGGGCGGCGGCGATACCGTGATCATGCTCAAGAGCAACGCCGCATCACGCGCGTTCATCTCGTTCCTGGCGACGTCGCAGGCGGCGACGCTCTGGGCCAATCGCGGCGGCTTCTCGTCACCGAACAGAGGCATCAAGCCCTCGGCCTATAAGGATGCGCTCAATCGAAAGACGGCGCTTGCGCTCGCGAACGCAAAGATCTTCCGCTTCGACATGTCTGACCTGCAGCCGGCCGCGTTCGGTGCGACGACGGGACAGGGCGAATGGAAGCTCTTCCAGGACTTCGTCTCGAACCCGAACAACGTCAACGGCATCGCCGCCAAGCTGGAGGCGGCGGCCAAGAAGGCCTACGGGAAGTAGTTGAGCGGCGGGAGCGTTACCGCGGAGCCGCCCGTCCGGGCGGCTCCGCCGATCGCCCGCGGCGGGCGACTGCGCAAGCACGCGGTCACCCTTGTGTTCCTGGCACCGGCGGTCTTCTTCTTGGCCGTCTGGATCCTGTACCCGTTGGTTGACACGGTCCGGCGCAGCTTTTTGTATCGCGACACGAATCGCTGGGTCGGCCTCCACAACTACAGAGAGATCTTCACGCTCGAACCGATCGTCACGGCGATCAAGAACAACGCGATCTGGATCGGCGTCGTTCCGGCCCTCGTCACAGCGATCGGCCTCGTCTTCGCCGTTCTGACCGAGAGGATTCGCTGGTCGGTTGCCTTCAAGACGGTTGTCTTCATGCCGATGGCGATCTCGCTCTTCGCCGCCGGGGTGATCTGGCGCGTAATGGACCAGGAGGACCCGCACGTCGGTGCGCTGAACGCGGGCATCGGCGCCATCCACGACGCTTTCAGACCGTCGGGTGCGCTTCCCGATGCCGAGTCCTCGACGTCTCGCCTCACCGGCTCCCCGAAGCGTGGCTTCGTGCTTCAGACTCCCCTCCGGCCCGGAGATGTCGCGCGGCTCGGCCTGACCGGAATCTCTCCTGACAGCGTCCCGAGTGGGGCGGTGCAGGCAGCCGATCCCGAGCCAAGCGGAGACGGCATCACCGGGGTGGTCTGGCGGGACTTCAAGCCGGGCGGCGGCAAGACAGGTCAGGTCGAGCAGGGTGAGCTGGGCCTGCCGGGCGTCACGGTCGAGCTCCGTGACGCAGCTGGGAAGAAGCTCGAGTCCACCAAGACGACAGACAACGGGACGTTCGCTTTCGATGACGTCGAGGCGGGCGGCCACCGGGTCGCCATCGGCCCGAAGACCTTTGCGAAGCCGTTCGGCGGTGTCACGTGGCTCGGGCCGAAGCTGATCACGCCGGCACTGATCATCGCCTACACGTGGGTGTGGGCCGGCTTCGCCATGGTCGTGATCGCCGCGGGACTCGCCGCGATCCCACGCGACGTTCTCGAGGCTGCACGCACGGACGGCGGCACCGAGTGGCAGGTCTTCCGCCGGGTGACGGTCCCGCTGCTCGGCCCGGTGCTGAGCGTCGTCTTCATCACGATGCTCATCAACGTGCTCAAGGTGTTCGACATCGTCTTATCCGTCGCGCCGGGCTCCTCTCAGGACGACGCAAATGTCATCGCGCTTGCGATGTGGCGCACGTCGTTCGGCGGCGTCAACGACTACGGGCTCGGCGCCGCAATCGCAGTCTTCCTCTTCCTGCTCGTGATCCCCGTGCTGGCCATCAACGTCAGGCGCTTCCGGAGGGAGGTATGACGACCGCCGCCGCCGAGGTGCAACGCGCTTCGGTTGTCGAGGAGAGCATTGCCGCAAAGATCGGGCGCCTCGTCGCTAAGGCCCCGGTTCACCTCTTCCTGATCGCTATCGGGCTGCTGTGGCTCGTGCCGACCCTAGGCCTCTTCTTCACGTCGCTCTTGCCTGCCGCGGACTTCGGCCAGCTAGGTTGGTGGAAAGTCATCTCGAAGCCGAGCATTTCCACATGGGAGAACTACCAGGAGATCTTCAGGAACAGCTCCATCACAGACTCCCTCGTGACGACGCTCGAGATCGCGATCGGCGGCACGGTACTGCCGATCCTCGTCGCGGCCCTGGCCGGCTACGCGTTCGCTTGGCTCGACTTTCCCGGCCGTGACTGGATCTTCGTACTCGTCATCGGCCTGCTGGTCGTTCCCTTGCAGATGGCGCTGATTCCCATCTTCTCGCTGTATAACCACGTCGGGATCTACGACACAGTTTTCAGCCTGATCCTCTTCCACACCGCTTTCGGATTGCCGTTCGCAATCTTCCTCTTACGCAACTTCTTCATCGGGATCCCGAAGGACATTCTCGAGTCGGCACGGATCGACGGTGCCTCCGAGTTCCGCATCTTCGTCCGGCTGATTCTCCCGCTCGGGCTGCCTGCCATTGCCTCGCTTGCGATCTTCCAGTTCCTCTGGACGTGGAACGATCTGATCGTCGCGCTGACATTCGGCCGCACTACGCAGCCGATCACCGTGGCGATCTTTTCCCAGCTCACCGAGTTCGGATCGAACATCGACATCATCGCCCCCGCAGCGTTCATCTCGCTGGCGATCCCGCTAGTCGTCTTCTTCGCATTCCAGCGCTACTTCGTCCAGGGACTGCTTGCAGGCTCTGTGAAATGACCCGCGTGGGGATCGTCGGCGGCGGATTGGCGGGATTCGTGGCCTACCTCACGCTCCGTCGCGGCGGTGTCGAGCCAGACGAGATCATGGTGCTCGCGCCGGAGTCCGACCCCGCGGCGGCCTGGCGCCGGCGAGCCGCTGCGATTCGTCAGACGCACATGCGCTCGGAGAGTAACGGCCACTGCCTGCCGACATCGTTCCCAGGGCTTGCTGTCCGCGACGCGCGACACCGCCGCTCACTGGTGCCGCTCGTCCGCAGCGTCTGCGATCGCTACCATCCGACCGTCGACGAGTTTCTCGACCACGTCGAGGAACTCCGAGTGCGCAGCGACTGGAGTGCCCGCGTACGCCGGACCCGCGTCGAGCAAGTGCGTGTGGTCGATGACGGTTTTGAACTCGACGGACACGGTGTCTTCCGACACGTCTTACTCGCCACGGGCCACCCGGGAAACGCGGTCCCGGAGAAGCTGCGCGACGATCCGCGTGCGGTCCATGCATACGAGCCGCACGACTACGCGGCAAGCGTGTGCGTTGTTGGTGCCGGGCTGGCGGCGGCCACCGAGTGGGTGAACGCCATCACGGCGGGCTCGACGGTGATCTCCGTGCGGCGACGCGAACCGGTCCGGCGACCGCTCAACGTGCCGCGCCCATACCTCAGCCGGCGCGGGTTGGCCACTTTCCAGCGGTTGCCGGCCGAGCGCCGTGTCGCACTGTTGCGCGAGCTCCTTGCCCCCTCGTACCCGCCGGGACGGGAGTGGGACGAGCCACTCGCCCGCGCAGCTGCGGAAAGCCGTTTCCGCGTCGAAGCCGCTGTGAACGGCGCCGACCAGCTGATTTGCGCGACCGGCTTCCTGCGCGGATACCGCCACGACACCCTCTTACGTCGGCTAGTGGACGAGCAGGAACTCGCGACAGCCGACCGCTGGATCGTGCTCAACCCTAACTCGACCGTTCCTGCCCTCACGAACGAATCCCGAACGCTCGCCCTCTCGGGTGTAGCCGGACAGTGGGCCTTTCCGGCTGCGGACACGCTGATGGGCGCCCGGTATTCAGCCCACGCGTTCCTAAGGCGATGTCGTACACGCTGAAGGGCCGGCTCCAGTCGCGACTCGCGGCACTCGCAGCGCCGCTGGGCGCCGCGTACATGATCTCGCTCACGACCAGAGAGTGGTGGCCCGTAGGACTGGCGGCGGCCATGGTCGCCGTCGTCGTCGCGCTCGACCTCGCTTACCACCCCTTGCTCCCGTACCAGCCGGGCTGGCTGGCGCTCCCGCTTGGGCTCCTCGAGCTCGGGCTCGTGATGGCGGTCGTGTTAGGGCTGCACGTGCGGGCACCGCTTGCGGTCGCGCTCGGCCTCTTCGCCGCCGCCTGGGTATGCGCGCAGCTCCTCGGCCAAGCTGTCTTGCCGTGGTGGCGGCTCTCGTACGCAGAGGATGGCGGCGAACTGGGTCGCACGGGTCTTGCCCTGGTCGCGGCGGTCGCGACGCTGTTCGTGGCCTCAGCCGCCGTCTGGTACGCGCAGCGCCCTCCAATCGTCCATCTCGCGTCCGGTGTCCACCGCGGCCCGCTCGTGATCGACCGTAGCCAGCGGCTCGTGGGCGATTCGGGCGCGGTGGTCGTCGGCGGAATCGTGGTCCGCCACTCCGACGTCACGATCAGCCACGTCACCGTGGTCGGTGGCGAGAACGGGATCGAGGTCGACGAAGTGGACCGGGTGGTGCTCGATCACGTCACCGTCCTTCGCCCGGCGCTCGACGGCATCCACGTCCGCCGCGCGGCAGTCAGGATCCATGCCTGCTTCGTCGACATGCGGGGAGCGCCCTTCGGTCAGGGGATCGACATCTCGTATGCGATGGACAAAGGAGAAAGCGTCGTGAAGGGCTGCCGCGTGGTCGGAGGTCAAGAGGGGATCGTGACGCACTCCGCCATGTCGATGCTCACCCACAATCGCGTTGAGAGCGCGTCGTTACGTGGGATCTCGATGACAGAGATGTCGATGGGCGGGATCGAGCGCAACACCGTTCGTGCGGCGAAGGGAGTGGGCATCCTCTGCGGCGACCACTCAATGTGTGAGATACAGCACAACAACGTTGCGGGCACGCGTGCTGACGCGGCCGGCGGCGACAGGACGCGCGCGGGCTTCGGGATCGAGGTCGAGTACTCCTCCGAAGCCGAGCTTAGCGGCAACGAACTCGGACGCAATCCAGCGGCGCTCGGGGTCTTCATCAACTCCGTCATCCACTGGAAGCGATAGCTCAAATCTCGTTCTCTGAGGATCCCTCCGCTTGAAGCGAGCCCTCGACGGCGTCTAGCATCGAGAGCATCCGGGACGGGCTGCCACCAGGGAAGGAACGACGGCTGAAGAGACCTCCTCGAGTCCTCGCGCCGGCTGCCGCTCTGGGCGCACTGGTAGTTCTCACCGTACTCACGAGCGCCGGATATGGCCGAACCAGCGGAGAGAACGCCGCCTCAGCGAAGCAAATCGAGATTCTCTCGCTGTGGGGAGGCAGCGAGAAGGAAGCATTCCTGAAGGTCGCCCGCGCGTTCACGAGCAAGACAGGTGTGAAGGTCCGTTACGAGCGGTCTGAGAACTTCGAGGCCGATATCCGACGACGACTGGCTGACCACGACCTACCGGACGTCGTCATCTTTACTCGACCGGGAATCTTGGCCGAGCTGGCAGAGGAAGGGCTCTTAAAGGATCTGCGCCGGCTGGGTCTGTCGCAGCGCTACCTCGTCGCGAGATACGGCCGGGACCTGGTCAGCCTCGTCACGCTGAGGAGCAAGATCTATGGCGTCCCCGCTAAGGGGAACTCCAAGAGCGTTGTCTGGTACCGGCCCGACCAGTTCAAGAAATATGGCCTGCAGCGTCCCAGAACCTGGGCCGAGCTTCTCGCGATTACGCGAAAGCTGAAGGCCAAGAGACAGACCCCTTGGACCGCAGCGGCCAAAGACTCGTGGACGCTCACGGACTTTTTCGAGAACGTCTATCTCCGCGCCGCAGGACCGGCGAAGTACACGCGTCTTTTCACGGGCAAGATCACGTTCACCGACCCGTCGGTGAAACGGGCGCTGCGGCAGATGCTGCAAGTCCTGAGCGGGACCTATCTCGCCGGGGGAGTGCAGGGCGCTCTGTCGACCGGCTACATCGACGCAATCGGACGAGTCTTCGGCCCGCACCCGACAGCACAGCTCTATCTCGAAGGCGGCTTCGTCGGCGGGATCGCGCTCCGGCAGGTCAACACGGCGCTCAAACCGGGCAAGGACATCGCCTTCTTCCCCGTTCCTGCGATCTCGAAGGGTTCTGACCGCTACGTCGTGTTCGGGGGCGATTACGCCTCGGCGTTCAAGGACAACGCCGGCGTGCGGCAGTTCTTGAAGTACATCTCGTCGCCGGGAGCCGGAGCGATCTGGGTATCGACCGGGGCGGTCGTGTCGCCGAACAGGCAAGTGATGACCGCCGGCTATCCGAACGAGCTCGTGGCCGCCGAAGCGAGGCAGATTGCGACGGCAGGAGTCGTTCGCTACGACGGTTCCGATCTTCTGCCAGGATCGCTCGGCGACGACTGGGGCAGCGTGTTGCAGAAGATCCTCGAGAAGCCGGGAAATACGAACAGACTCCTGGCCAGCTTCCAGAAGAAGGCCCACACGCGGTTCAAGAGCTGAGCTGGTCTTCCTAGTCCCGCATACGCACTGGGACCGGGAGTGGTACCGCCCGTTCCAGTCCTTCCGGATCTCGCTCGTGGACGTTGTCGATGACGTGCTGCAGCAGCTCGAGGCGGACGAACGATTGCGATTCACGCTCGACGGGCAGCTCGCGACGGTGGATGACTACCTCGAGATCCGTCCCGAAGGGGAGGAACGCATTCGTGCGCTCGTGCTCGCGGGGAGACTGGCGATCGGCCCGTGGCAGACGCTAATGGACGAGTTTCTCGTCGACGGTGAGACCACGATCCGGAACCTCGAGACTGGACTCGCGCGCGCGGAGGAGCTGGGCGGCACGATGCGCGTCGGGTATCTGCCCGACATGTTCGGTCACATCGCGCAGATGCCGCAGATCTTGCATGCCGCCGGAATTGAGACCGCCGTGGTCTGGCGAGGAGTGCCTTCCGTCGTCGACCGGCACCGGTTCCTGTGGGAAGGCGTGGACGGGTCCACGGTCCTCGCCGAGTACCTACCGGACGGCTACGGCAACGCAGCGTACCTCTTCGACGAGCCCGCACCACCCGCCCTCGAGCCGTTCGAAGAGCGCTATCGGCCCTGGTTCGGCGAGGACGACATCCTCGGGATGGTCGGGACCGACCACATGCCCCTCCCGCGGGACCTGACCTCCCACGTACCGGAGGAAGCGCGGCTCGGAACCCTCGCCGAGTACCTGGACGGGGCGACCCCCCACGCCGGCGCTACTCGATGGCAGGGCGAGATGCGCTCCGCGGCACGCGCGAATCTGCTGCCGGGGGTCACCTCCGCCCGGATCGATCTGAAGGCGGCCTGCGGACGCACGGAGCGGTGGCTCGAGCGCTACGCCGAGCCGCTGCAGGCGCTGTACGGAGGCGATTGGCCGGAAGCGTTCCTTCAGATCGCCTGGTCGCGCATGTTCCAGAACTCCGCGCACGACTCCATCTGCGGCTGCTCGGCCGACTCAGTCTCGGCCCAGGTCCTCGTTCGCTACGCGGAGGCCGAGCAGATCGGCCGCGAGTTGACGGCGCGCGCACTCGAGCGCATCGCGGCGGAAGTCCCGCGCGACGCGATAGCGGTGGTAAACCCGTCGCCCCGCGGCCGGACCGAGGTTGTCGAGCTCGACCTGGGCGATGGACGCCCCACGATCAGAGCCGTCACCGTCCCAGCCCTGGGCTGGACCGCCGTCCGCCCAGGCGAGGTCCAAGGGTCGGACCCCGGGGCACGGCTGGAACAAACGGTGCTCGATCTCGACGTCTCGTCGTTGACGCGCATCCTCCGTGGCGGGGACGTTGGAGACAGCTACAACTACGCGCCGCCTCACGACGACGTGCTGGTCGAGAAACCCGTCGAAGAACGGCTCGAGACTCTCGACGACAACGCCCTGCGCCGGCTCTCCCTTCTGCACCGCTCGTACGAGTGGGACGGCAAGCTCGTCGACACGCAGACGTGGTTCGAGGTGCGCGCCGGTGAGCCGTTCGTCCGCATCCGCGTCGACTTCGACAACCCCTGCGACAACCAGCGCGTGCGCGTGCACGTACCTCTCCAGAGAGCCGCGGATCGCTCCTTCGCGGAGGGGCAGTTCGCGGTCGTCGAGCGCGGCCTCGAGGTCGAGGGCGGACACGGCGAAGTTCCCCTCCCTACTTACCCGGCCTATAGCTTCGTCGCCGCGGGCGGGATCGCCCTCCTGCTCGAGCACGTCACCGAGTACGAACTTGTCGGGGAGGAGCTGGCGATCACGGTCCTCCGCTCGACCGGTTTGATCAGCCGCGGCGACAATCCTTGGCGCGAGGAGAACGCCGGCCCCGAGCTCCCGATTCCCGCCGCCCAGATGCACGGCCCGTGGAGCTTCTCGTTCGCGTACTACCCGAGCGACGAGGCAGTCCACGAGCAGGCCGAGCGGTATCGCCATCCGTTCATGACCATCGGGGGAACCGCCGACGCCGGCGAGCTGCGCTCGCACGCCGGGCCCGCACTCGACGGCGATGACAGCGTCGTCCTCACCTCCCTGCGACTGCGGGGCGGCGCAGTGGAAGCGCGTTTCGTCAACGAGGGCGCGGAGCCAAGGACGGTGCGCTTTGACGGACAGGAGCTCGAGCTCCGCGCGTGGGAGATCCGGACCGTCCGACTTTGAAGCGATAGCCGCTTAACACGAACTACGCAAACCGTCAGAGGCGCGAAGCGTCAGTAGTGTCAATGCGGCTGGTGTTTCTCTGTCTCGTGGCGTGGCTCGTGCTCGCGCTCGCCGCGCTCGCCTCCAGCGGCGTCGGGTCGGACTCCGAAGGCCCGGGCGGCGCCGGACCGGCGATCGCGAACTAGCGGCGCCGGCGGAAGAGTCCTGCCCGCGGCTGATCTGCCGCGGGCTCCTCCCCGAGCGCCCGCGCCGCCGCGCGGAAGTCGTCCCCGCGCAGCGTCATCAACTCGGAGCGCTCGAGTCCCGCCAGCTCGGCGCCCTCTACGCCGGCGAGGCGCAGCGCCTGCGCGTTGAGCGCCTGCTCGAACAGTGTCCGCGCGAAGCGAGCATTACCGAAGCCTTCGCTGCGCGCGGCGCCGGCAAGGATCTGGCGCAGAACCTCCGTCGCGTCATCGTCGAGCGAGTACTCGTACTCGGCTGCCAGCTTGTGCGTAATGGCGACGAGCTCGTCTGTGGAGTAATCCGGGAACGTGATCTCGCGCGAGAAGCGCGAGCGCAGGCCGGGGTTTGACCGCAGGAAGTGGTGCATCAGCCGCGGATAGCCGGCCACGATCACGACCAGGCGGTGGCGGTAGTCCTCCATTCGCTTGAGGATCGTCTCGATCGCCTCCGGTCCGAAGTCCTGGCGCTCGTCCGCGGGAGCCAGCGCGTACGCCTCGTCGATGAAGAGGACGCCGTCGAGGGCGCGCCGGATGACTCGATCGGTCTTGAGCGCGGTCGTACCGACGTACTGGCCGACGAGCCCAGCCCGGTCGACCTCGACGAGATGACCGCGCCTGAGCAGGCCCATCGCCCGATACATCTCCGCGAGCAGCCGTGCGACCGTCGTCTTCCCCGTGCCCGGATTCCCGAGGAAGACGAGATGCTGCGAGGTCGCGACCTCGGGGAGCCCGTGCCGCTGCCGCTCGGCCTGAACCTGCAGGAAGGCGAGCAGCGCGCGCACCTGCTCCTTGACGGTGTCGAGCCCGATCAGCGCGTCGAGCTCGGCCTGGAGCTCCGGCAGCGTCCTCGCCGGCTCCGGGCGGCGAAGCGAGTCGAGCTGGTCGGAGATCCAGTCCGCGGGATCGCCGCCGCCGCCCTGCGACAGCCGCTCGCCGATCATGCGCAGTCCGCGGGCCACGTCCTCGAGCGGGTTTCGCGCCACGGGCTGATTGTGCCCGTAGGGGACACGGCTGGGGTCAGACCCCGGCCTCGGCTTGGAAAGACGGGTCCCGCACTCGAAGGCGGCTGGGATAAGAGAGCCTCTTGCTTCGGACGGACACGTCCGGGCTCTGACCCCGGACTGGGCTGCGCGGGACACGCCAGTCCCGCCCCACCCGAGGGATGCTTTGAGCTCAAGCAGACGGCGGGTCATGCCGATTAGTTAACCTGGTTAAC
>Ga0137373_10005619_pt1 | contig 13505 bp, 10 predicted proteins | sample SagtaG_5_FD_104912 | JGI IMG/M metagenome (GOLD analysis project Ga0137373, IMG submission 104912) | Vadose zone soil microbial communities from Sagehorn Ranch, Mendocino, California, USA - Sage1_R_80_16 metaG | ecosystem: Environmental > Terrestrial > Soil > Vadose zone | place: USA...
AGGTGCCTTCAACCACTCAGCCACCCTTCCACACTATCATGTCCAGCGGGCGACAACGGAAACAACAGCAGCGAGCCGGCGTTTGCTGCTTTGATTTAAACTGCAGGCGTGAAACGCAAAAAGGTTTCGAATCGTTCGACCGATGACCACGAATCGCCGTGTCAGAAACGTCGCATGCAAACCTGGTCCGTTACGCACCGTCTGGAAAATACTTCGCCCGAATCCGAGAGACCGGCAAGCTAATTCGCCACAGACTGGACAGCCTGTTTTGAGAATGGGTGGCCCGCCCGCCCGCCCGCCACGGCCAGCGACCCGCCGACCGGAACTTGCGCGAGCAACGTTGCCAGAAGGCCGTACCGATTGCCTTGAACTGCGATTTCCTTCCAGAGCAACCCCAGCACGTTAAGGTTGCGGTGCTGCTGATGCACGCAGGCCCGGCCGAGTTCAATCAACTGCGCGCATCGGCTCAAAGGGGCGGAAATCAAATTCCTGTTCACTGTAATAACCGCGATGGCGCGCCGCTGTCAGGCCGGTTGGGAGGCGATACGTGCCGACGATTTCACAGGACGGGACGTGCTCGACGAGCAGGTGGTCGCAGATTTCATCGAATGGATCGGCGTCGAGTCCGCTTGCGAGGGATTGGGCCAGGCTCTCGTTCAATTCCAGGTTGAAGATGGCGAAACGCAACGCTTGGGCGGCGCGGCCTTCGGAGGCCTCACGCGCCAGGCGGGTCGCGTATTCCTCGCGCGGATTGACGATCAACCTCGCGGGTTCGAGTTGAGCCGGCATTGTCAGGCTTGGGTTTATCAGTTTTTTAGTCATGGCCGGCTGTCTCGCACAACCGCGTTACGGACCGGTGACTCATGGATGGCAAAGCGGCAAATTCTTCCGTCCAAACAAGACGAGCGCAAGAATGGGTCGCGGGAGAGAACACAACCTTACGGGAAGGACGCTGAGCTTATTCCGACCCTTTGCGGAGGGTACGTTTGAGTTGTTCGCGCGCCTCGGCGGATAGAGTGTGGGGCGGTGCTTCGTTCACTTCGTTGGGGTGATCATGCAAAGCCTGGCGCAGGAAACGAATCTGTTTGCCGTAGCGACGGCACCACTTGCAAATCAGCAGATGCATGCGCAGCCCCACCCGCTGCGGCAGCGAAAGCGGATGATCCAGCGCCTCGGACTGGAGCCGACTCGCCTCACGGCAATCAGGCGAAAGCATGCGCAGCCCGGTCTTGAATGCGGAGACCAATTTCTTCAATTTTTGCATGCCGATGACACCTTGTATCCCCTCGGACTTGCCCGGTTCGAGCCCATTCTTACGCGCGTAGGGCGAATATCAGCATCGTGCAGGAATGAGTCGGCGCGGAGACGAATAGCCTTAGCGATGCCAGGCGCGACATCTCCGCGCAAGTGGCCGCTTTAATTAGGTCGCGCCAGAGTGAAAAACCTTACAGTGAGTCAGACAAATTGGCGGCATGACGCTCTATCCCGGTTTTGAAACCGGAGGATGAGTTCTCGCGGCCTAATCCCAGAACGCGTTCAAGAATGGGGCGTGGACGGCCCCGTCCCCGCGTTTTGTCAGTGACGCTGCGCTCTTCGGGGACGAGCCGTCCCAGCCCCTGCTCGCTTCCTTTTTTGAGCGCGCCCTCGGTCTAATCCCCTACTGAAGGAGCCTCCTGGGTCGGTGGTTCGGAAGGCGGGCTGGACGGGCCTTGAGCGGAAAGCCCTTTCAGCAACATGAACCAATAAACAGGGGCGAACAGTGCGTATTCCACAATGCCAAGACAAAAGAATCCGGCGATCGTCAGCGGCGAGCGCCTGAAATCGCCACTGGCGCCAATCCGTAACGTATGACCAGACCTATGTTCAGTCCCTCACCGCGGCGCAGACCATCTCCAGGACCCGGCGCAGGCCGTCATCGCCACCCAGGCTGCCTTCGTGGAAAGGAGTTCGCGGAATCGGCTTCCAATCGTCGCGTGAAAGATCGGGTTCCGGCTGCGGCAGACCCGTGAGCGCCGGATCATATTGCCCGTTGTTGCCGCCCATTTTGTAAATCACGAGGTCGAGCGATGGCACGATGAGCAGTCCGAAGCCGCCCGCGCCGGATTTCCAGAAAGCGTCGCGCGGCGCTCCGGTCACGTGTCCGTCTGAATTCTGCTCGAACTGGAGCGTGAACGGGCAATGGGGATTGTAGCGTGAAGGCTGATTGCATTTCGCGAGGTAATCCGCCGGCACGAGTTGTTTCCCGCCCCATTTGCCTGTGCGCAGCAGACAATAGCCGAAGCGCAGCGCATCCGTCGCGTGCACGGCGATGCTCCCGGCGCCGTTCGCGTGCGGCATCGTGAACCCGCCGCGATGCAGGCAATAACCCCACGCGCCCCAGCCCATCGGTTTCGCCAGCCGCTCGCTGATGTAATCCTGCAATTCCATCCCCGTGACGCGCCGCAGCACCATCGACGCGATGTGCGGCTCCGGCGACGAATAGGAATAACCGGCGCCGGCGTTGGTCCACATCGCGCAGCGCAACGACGACATGTCGAGGTCGCGAATGTTCTGCCCCGGCACCGCCTTGAGCGGAAACGCCTGCCCCATGACGACGGCGGTTGGCGCCTGCCCCTCGCCATTGTAACCGCCCGTCATGCACAGCAACTGGCCCAGCGTGATGTCCGCCCGGCGCGGCTCCTCGAGAGGGAAGGCCTCGGGCAAGAACTTTTCCATGAACACCTTTGTGTCGAGTCCATCGGGAATTTTATCGTGAAACTCCTGCAGCATGATGCCGCAGGTGATGCTCGTGTAAGCCTTGCCCGTGGACGCCATGTCCGGATTGGCGTTGCGGCTGGCGCGCCCGAAATACCTCTCGAACACGAGATAACCGCGCCGCACCACGAGCAACCCGCCGTTCTGCGTGCATCGCTGCGTGAAGTCCCACGCTTGCTCCAGCCTCGGCAAATGCATCCCGGCGGACTCGAGCACCTGCGCCGCATTCGTCGCCGTGCGCCAACCGCCTGCGCTGTCGGGTGGAGGAAAATACCCCGGAAGGGCGAGCGTCCCCGCGAGACGCCGATCAATGGGACGCTCCGCGGCGTAGGCAAAAGTGGAAAGTAATAAAACCAAAAACGAGTGAACAGATCGACCATGCGTGTCGCGCGCGAATGAAACCATGCATCCGTGTATCTAATCACCCGCATCCTGGTCAACAACTCAGTCGCACCGTGTCGTTCTCGTTATGGATTGATTTATTCCCGGATTTCCGGCTAGCTCACACCGAGCCGCTGGCAAGCTTGGAACATGGCCGAGGCAGATAATGACAAAGCGCGTGAGCAAGCCCTCTCGGAACAAGAGAAGGAAGCGCTGAAATTTCTCGACCGGGATTTCAACCAGTGTTTTCAGCAGATGCGCCATTACGACACACAGATTTTTGAAATCATGAAGTTTTCGGTGACCACATACACTGCCGTCCTTGCTGCTGCGCTTGGTCTTCATCAGTTTGGAATCAAAGAACGCTTCGTCTTCACCATAATTATAGCGTGCATTCTTGCTACAGGATTACTGTTCGGGTTTTTCCTCTTCGCACTGGTCGTGCGTAATCGCGTGTACTTCGTACAAGTTGCGAGGTACATCAACGAACAGCGAGGGCTTTTTTTCGCGCTGCGTCCGCTCGGGTTTTCGAACCGGTCACGAATGTACCGCGACCCTTTGAGACCGCCGTTCTTCAGCCCGCGAAGCTCTCAGGCGTGGTTCATGTATTTGTCGGCGGCGCTGAACGGCGTCTTGAGCTTCACGTTACTTGTGCTTGCGGCACCTCCTGGCCTCGGATGGAAAGCAGCCGTCTCTGGTTTTGTTGTGGTTCTACAGTTGATTTTGGGAATCTGCTACTTGAATTATCGAGAGGACAGAAGTGCTGAATCAGCGGTTTGGGGCCAACCGGGCAGGACGTAATGGCACTCGACTTCGTGGTCTTTAATGTCAAGCGTGGCCTCTCGGTCTTCGTCCGCACTCCGAATAATTACGGGTTGCTCATCGACTGTGGCTGTTCTGATCTCGGCAGTCCCGTTGAGCAAGTTGCCGCCGTGCGGCTTTCGACTTGGAACAACTGTCATCTCGCTGGTTTCGTTTTGTCGCACCCGCATTCAGACCATTTGGCCGACGTTGAACTACTTGATCGGAAAATAAGGCCATCGATCGTTTGGCGTCGCACAGATTTGGATTGGGCGAAAGTGGTGAGCTAAAAGCGGACGCTAGACGAACTAAATTACTACCCCACACATTTCTGCAATGCTGCGTCTTCCCCGGTCCAAACCCCGCCACAACCGCATTGGGGTGGCGATTTCTCCATGCACGTTACGTGGTTGAATGCAGCGTCGGTTGAGAAGGTCAGCGCACAAGACAATGCTTACGTTAACAATTCCTCAGTGGTGGTACTGCTGAGATACGTGGGCTACACAATCGCTGTTCTTGGCGACATTGAAAGCGAAGGAATGACTGCATTGCTGCAACAAAACACAGCGTTCGCGACGGCAGTCAGTTGCGGTGTGGACTTCCTCGTGTGCCCTCATCACGGACTGGCATCCGGTTACTCTTGCGACTGGTTTGAGCTAACCGGCCCGACACGAAAGTTTAACATTGTATCCGAAGGAAGCTACTCGGAACAGACAATCGATTCCCGCTACTCCTGTGCAGAAGCTAGCGCCGCAGGCAACCGAGAACAACGTCGGATGGTGACGACTCGCCACGATGGAAACATCAGAGTTAGCATCCATGACAATCGTCAGTGGTCTTGGCGTGCATTCGATTGGTAAGTGGTGGCTCGGCATCGACGTCGCGCGAGTTCAGTCAGACCTTCGCCGGACCGGTGAATTCTGTGGACTTGGTGTTTTTCCGGCCAATCGTTTGTAAGCTTCGGTTGCGAGCCGCGCAGCAACGGCCTTTTGGAACTCTGGATCGTTCATGAAGCGGGCGACGATTGATTCGTTCTGATCCATACGTTCGAGCATCAGCGTTTCGAGAAGATTGCCGAACACCAGAGAGAATTTATCCTCCGGATTTACTCTCGCTGCCTGCTGTAGTCGTTCATCTTCGACCGCGATTTCGGTGATCTGGTCAAAGAACAATTGATCGGCTTGATTGAAGTCAGTTCCAAACCGCTCATTGAGCGTCTCGATCAGCCGTGACAACGTGATGTGCTCCTCGTGCAAGATGCCACTGCCGACTTCCTTTGGGCCATCGAGGGGCCGAGCGTAGCCCTTCTTCAGGTCGATCGAACCTTCGGCGATCTTTTGCAAGCGATAGTATTCCAGCCTGATATCATCATCGAATTGATAAGCCGGTCCGCTGCGGCGCTTCGGCAGCTTCGACCAAAGGTGGCGCAGAAAAGTGTAGAGCCGTTCAAGGTCAGAATCCTGGTAAGGAATGATCTGACTCAGGAATGCATAGAGATTTCTAAACGCAGCCAGTTTGCCCCGCCAAAGTTCTGCCGCTTGGTCATCTGAATCCATCAATGCGCGGAAGCGATCTACGGCCGGATCGAGCGCGGCATTCATCGCCTTGTGGTCGGAAACGCTTTGCCGTTCTTTAGGTTTAAAATAGATTTCGCAGAACCGCAGGACTTCTTCGGCAAGGTAGATTCCCGACGCATCCAATTCCGCTTTCAATTCATACAACCGCGCGGGCTCAACCTCTACGCCCATTTCAGCGCCTTCGTAATATTGTTTGAAGGCTTCCTGGATTTCCTGTCGATCATTGACGAAATCCAAAACGAACGTGTCTTCCTTGAGCGGATGAATGCGATTGAGCCGTGACAACGTCTGTACCGCCTGAATTCCCGCCAGCCGCTTGTCCACATACATCGTGTGCAACACAGGCTGGTCAAAGCCCGTCTGATATTTCTCGGCTACCAGCAGCACCTGGTATTCAGTCGTGGCAAACTTCTCCGGCAATTCCTTTTCGCGAATGCCGGCGTTCATGCCTTCCTCCGTGTAAGTCTTCTCCTTGAACTTGTCGTCAACGACGGTGCCGCTGAACGCCACCAAGGTCTTGATGGGATAACCCTTCTCCTTGATATAAGCGTCGAATTTCAGTTTGTAGCGAACGGCCTCCAAGCGCGAACCCGTCACGACCATCGCTTTGGCCCGGCCACCGATCTTGTGCCGCGTAGCGCGGTTGAAATGCTCGACCATGACTTCGGTTTTCTGCGCAATGTTGTGCGGATGCAGACGCATGAACCGGGCGAGCGCCTTCGCCGCCTTCTTTCGTTCCACGTTTGGATCGTCCTCGCACGATTTGAGCAGTTTGAAATAGGCGGCGTAGGTCGTGTAGTTCTTCAGCACATCCATGATAAAGCCCTCCTCAATGGCCTGCCGCATCGTGTATTTGTGGAACGGCTCGCCATTGCGTCCGAATATGGCGAGGGTTTTATGTTTCGGAGTGGCGGTGAAGGCAAAGAGACTGAGATTCGCTTGCCGGCCACGCTTCGCCATGCTGCGGAAAAGCTCCTCAAATTGCGCCATGCCTTCCTTCTCCGCGCGCTTTTTTGCTTCCACCTGCAATTCCTCACCGCCCAGAACTGCCTTCAACTCCGTTGCAGTCTCGCCTGATTGTGAACTATGCGCTTCGTCAATAATGACTGCGCAACGGCGTGTCGGCAGAACGCCGGAGGATTTCTCTCCGCTTTCCTCGGCCATCCTGAGTAATTGCCGGGAGACGAACGGGAATTTCTGAAGCGTGGTAATGACGATTGGGACAGCGCTTTTCAACGCTTCCGCCAACTGCCGCGAGCTTTCGTCCACTTTTTGCACGACGCCTTGCTTGTGCTCGAACTGATAAATCGTGTCTTGTAGCTGTTGGTCGAGAACCACGCGGTCGGTAACGACAATCACCGTATCAAAAACGCGGTGTTCCTGCGCGTTGTGCAACGAGGCGAGCCGGTGCGCGAGCCAGCCGATCGTGTTGCTCTTGCCGCTGCCCGCCGAGTGTTCGACGAGATAATTGTGTCCCGGCCCTTCCGTTCGCGCGGCGGCTTCCAGACGGCGCACGGCTTGAAGCTGGTGGAAGCGCGGGAAAACAATCGTCTCCTTCTTCACCTTGCGGCCTTGGTCGTCGCGCTTCTCTTCAATTTGCAAGTGAAGAAAACGCGCCAGCATCTCCAGCAGACTGTCGCGTTGGAGTACCTCCTCCCACAAATAAGCCGTGCGGTAATTGCGGCCGTGCGGGTCTGGCGGATTTCCCGCGCCACCATTGTGACCTTTGTTGAACGGCAGAAAATGCGTGGCTGTCCCGGCGAGTCGAGTTGTCATAAACACCTGCTCGGTGTCCACGGCGAAGTGGACGAGTGTTCGCCGCTTGAAATCAAAGATTGGCTCGCGCGGGTCGCGATCCAACCGGTACTGGCGCATCGCGTCTTCGACCGTCTGGCCCGTGAGCGGATTCTTCAACTCCCCCGTTGCCAAGGGAATTCCATTCACGCTCAACGTAACGTCCAGCGACTTCTCATTGCGCGCAGAGAAGCGAAGCTGCCGGGTGATGCCGACCCGGTTCTTGGCGTAGCGTTCCTCCAATTCAGGATTCAGGCCGTGCGCGGGCTTGAAGAACGCGACACGCAACGTGCGCCCGTAACATTTGAAGCCGTGGCGCAGCGTGGCGAGACTGCCGTAGGTGTCCATCCATTTGCAAAGGTCGGTGAGAATCTGTTCGCCGATCTTTTCGGCGTGCAATGCTTCCAGCTTCGCCCATTCCTTTGGCTGCGTTTCACGAATGAAACCAAGCATGATCTCGGGGAAAATCGCGCGGTCGCGGTCGAAACCGTTCTTGTCAGCCGCGCAGTAGCCGTTCACGAGGAGGTGAGCCTCGATGACGGTCTCGAATCCGGCTTCTGTATGGTTCATAACCTACCGCGTTCTTCTTGCTTGCCTCGCTATAGCTTGGCGTCGTGCTCGTTCCCTATCCTGCAGGCGCATTAATTCTTTACCGACTTGCTTCAAGACAAAACAGAATTGAATAAAACAACCTTGGTGGTCGCGTCGGTCGAGCCTGGTTATGAATGCTTCAAGGTCTCTCTTCGTGGTTGGCGACCTTTTTCCGAAGAAAGTTGTTTGCACTACCGATTTTCGGCGATCACATAGTTCGCCATGATCCAGTCCAAGCTTACTAATCGTTGCCTTCGCTGCCGAGTCGGCGTCCGCCGTGGCCTGAATGCTCCCGTCTCGAAAGTACCTAAAACGACTCTCACAGTCAGGACGCAAGGGGTGAATAAACAGACTTGCGTCACGCCCGTGTTCATCCTCGCCAAACCAATTACCCCGCTTTCGAGCGCCATAAGGCCAGTTGGGTTTATCCTCCCCGGGGAATGCGGCGAGTAAATTACGGCCCTCAATGTCCTCTCCTTGTCCCTCGCGCCGACAGATTGTCTGGGGCTTGAGGTGCTCAATGTGCGAGTCTTCGTAGGTGATTCGGATGCCTGTGTAACAGCACAACGCGCCTTGATCACGCAGAAGCCAATTATGCACCTCTTGTTTTGTGGGATTCTGGAGACACCTATAGACGAGATTCTGCGGCTCTTCATGTTGCTTCCACGATTCCAGAGGTTCGATCGGCAAACGTTTGATAATTCTCTTCATTGGGAGAGAAGCTGTATTCGTTCTATGACTGCACGCGCGGAGTCCAACTCAGGAAAAGCACCATATTTCTCCTCGACCTCTGCTATCTTCCGCTTGGCCGCGACGTAATCCTCCGCGTCCGTCAACCGGTCAATCTCTTTAAGGGCTGCCGTTACTTCTGGACTGCGCTCGGCCGCAGCCATCAAGTTCCGGAGAACCCAGTTCGAATCCATCCCAAGCGACTGATGAACTGTAAGAATGTCTTTTTCGGTCAGCATGATCAAGCTCTCGGCAGGCGTTTGACCGATGATCTGTGGAGAATGCGTCGTAGCGATGAACTGCATCTTCGGGAATGTTGCTCTCAACTTGTCAACCGCTTGGCGTTGCCAGCCGGGATGTAGATGAAGCTCCAATTCGTCAATCAGGACAACTCCGGTCGCACCTTCAAGAGGATTGTCATCCTTGGGATTTGCCATTGCCACGCGGCGCGTCAAATCTACGACTAGAGCCAGCAATCCACGTTCTCCGTCAGAAAGTTGGGCGAGGCCAAGTTTCTTACCGTTTTTCTCTACTAAAATATTCAGGGGTTCAGGCTGTAATTCAAGGTTCTTGAACGCCGTCAGAAAAGTTTGAATGGCAGTGTCAACCGCTTTCAGTTGAGGGTCTCCTGCGTACTGCGGAGATTCCCGCCGCGCCTCCGATGCGAGTTTCGTTCGCGCGCGAAACCAGTGCAGAAATGTGCCGAAATCGACAGTCTTGTTTATCAGCGCTCCTTTGTAAGCTCCTCGTTGACCGAGGCTGCCCTTGGTTGGAGACGGTTTACGATAAACTGCCCGATCCGTTGTGTAATAGACGGCCACAGGTCTATTTTGGGAATTTGGAGGCAAGTCAATCGCCTTAAACATTCTGGCAACCTCGCGAAAGGCAGACCAAACTCCATGCACTTCGTTCATTCCGCGTGAATCTTTTTGCTTGGTAATGGAGTATTCCAACGAAATGCCTCCGACTTCGAATTGAAGGATTGTAGTCAATCCGGCCGTGCTACCAATTGCAATGTCCGTATTCTCAAACCGACGCTGACCGGCGAGTGCTGGCGTAATTTCCGGCATTACCCGTGACAGCATAGTGGCAAGGCAATCGAGGACCGTAGTCTTGCCGACACCGTTGATCCCTGCGATGATATTGAAGTGATCGTGGAACTTGAACTCCCGTAGTTTCGAAAAGCCGCGGAGATTTGAGACTTGGAGTTTGGTTAACTTCATGGAGTGGTCTTGGGCACAGCGATTCTGCCCGTAACGGCGGCGGCGATGAGGGCGGTGCGGCGCTCCTTTAATAAGGCAATTGTCCGCTCCGTGGCCGCGCGCAATCCGTCCAGCTTCACAGTCTCCGCTGAAATGTGCGCAACGATGGCGCGTTGTTCGGGAAGTGGTGGAAAAGGCATCAGAAGTTCGCGGATGTCATTTTGCGGGAGATTCTTCGCAAGTCCTTCAGCTCCGCTGATGATTTGTGACAGTTGGCCTCGCAGGAAAGTCGAACCCATTGCCATCACAAAAAACTCCGCGTCGCAAATAGCTTTCTTTAACCGCAGTCGGAATGTCTTGTCGGACAGATAAAGCTTGGCAGCAGGTTGTTCCCGGACTTGCGCTACAGAACCGATTAACTCACTCGATCCACTGGCTCGCGACATGAGAATGTCGCCGACGCTGACTTCTAAATTGGAAGGTGGTTCAACATCCTCAGCCAGAAGTTTGTTTTCGTTGGGATCAAACACACCTCCATTCATGCACCCGCTTTTCAGAACACCACGCTGGCCCTCCTGTGCCGGATAGTTGTAAGAATCCGGTGTGAAGCCGGTATCAATGCCATGAACCAGGAACTTCAGTCGCATAACCGGGATGCTTTGATTGCAAAGCCCGCGTGTGACAGCGCGGGTGATGAGCGCGCGGCGTTTCTCAGCCAGCAACTCCAGCCACCGCTCCTTCTCCGCCACCAGCGCATCCAACCGTGTCGTCTCCCGATCCAGGAAATTCGCAATTTCTCGCAGATTGTCCAAGTGTGAAAATGAAATTCCAAGATTGCCAACATCCTCCGCTGATACTGCATCATAAGTGCTCCCAGTCGAAAGCGGTGTAAGTTTCTCACGATGGAAATGCAGAGCCCACCACAGAAAATTCTGGGGAATTTCACGAGGTATGATCGCACAAAGTCCTCGACCAATGCCGTAACAACGGTCGGCTACATTCAGCTCTCCGACAGGCGCACGGACGGACAAAAGAATCGAACTTTCCGGTGCCGTCTTGCTCGGTTCAGAACAGTATTCCTTCGGTTTAGGAAACCGCGGACCAAACTCAGCGCAGCCTTGCAAAAAAGGGAGACCAGCGGATGGGTCGGAAGTATAGGTATCTGAAGGCGGAGACTGGCCGGCTACAATCTGCGCAAGGTACTTCAATCTTACACTGCGCCAATTCCTTTCTCGGAGTAACGTGCTTTCACTCACGCCGTCACCTCCTTCAGCAACCGGAGGATTTCTGCCTCTGCTTTCTTGAGTTCGTCATCAATCGCCTCCAGCGGGCGCGGCGGTTCGTAACGGTAGAAGTAGCGGTTGAAATTGATTTCGTAGCCCACCTTGTCCTTGCCCCGGTCCAGCCAGGCGTCGGGAACGTGAGGCAACACTTCGCGCCTGAAGTATTCGTCAATGTCGTCCTTGAGTGGCACGTTCTCGAAATCGCGCAAGTCAGGATCGGCTTCGTAGGCGATCTTCTTCGCCAACAATTCGGGAGATGCAGCGACACGTTCGGCAGCCTGATCTTTGTCGGTAAACACCTCGCGAAACAGTTTCCATTCTGTTGCTTTCCAGCGCGACTTCCGCTTGTGTAACAATTCACCGACGCGTTGCTTTACTTCGTTCCAATCGTGCATCGGCAGCCGACCAAGTTTCTTGTCAATCTCCTGCACGTCGTCGAGCAGTTCCGGGCAGGCGTCCAGGAAGCGGGCCTTGCGTTCGGTCTCCATCTTGTAGCGCAGCCGTAGCGGGCCTTCGACGGTCACGCGGGTGTAACCGAAATCCTCGTTGTCGAAAATCTTGCTTTGCTCCCCTTCGAGGAATTTACCAAACAGCCGCACAATGTCGGCAATTTGGTCGAGTTCGCCGTCCTTGCCTTCGCCGATTTTCCGGCGCTTGTTGCCGAGGCTGCGGCGCATCGGGAGATAAATGTCCCGCGCATCCACCAGTTGGATTTTTCCCTTTCGGCGTTTGTCCTTCCGGTTGGTGACGATCCAAACATAAGTCCCGATGCCGGTGTTGTAGAACATCTGTTCGGGCAAGGCGACTATCGCCTCCAACCAATCATTTTCTATAATCCATTTACGGATGTCGCTTTCGCCACTTCCCGCAGCACCGGTGAAAAGCGGCGAACCGTTGAAGACGATGGCGAGCCGAGAGCCGTGGTTGTGGTGCTCTGTTTGCACCGGTTCGAACTTGCTGATCATGTGTTGCAGGAAAAGCAGCGCGCCATCGTTAACGCGCGGCAGGCCCGCTCCGAATCGCCCGCCGAAGCGCAATTTCTCATGTTCCGTTTCGATCTCTTTTTGTTGCCTTTTCCAATCCACACCAAACGGCGGATTTGCGAGAAGGTAATCAAAGTGTTCGCCTGGGAATTGATCATCGGTGAAAGTGTCGCCAAAGCGGATGTTGTCCCCGGTTCCATTGTGATCGACCTGCTTGATGAGCATGTCGGAAGCAGCCGTCGCAAAAGCGCGTTTATTGTAGTCCTGGCCATAAACAAAGAGTTTTGCATCCGGGTGGTGTTCGCGGAGGTAATTCTGCGATTCGGCGAGCATGCCTCCCGTCCCGCAAGCGGGGTCGAGGAGCTTGCGAACCGTGCCGGGTGTGGCGAGCAGCTTGTCGTCGTTGATGAAAAGCAGATTCACCATCAGACGAATCACTTCGCGCGGGGTGAAGTGATCGCCAGCAGTTTCGTTGGCCAGTTCGTTGAAACGGCGAATCAGATTCTCAAAGATCAGCCCCATCTCAATGTTGCTGAGGTTGTCGGGGTGCAAGTCTGCGTCACAGAACTTGGAGACGACGAGGTAAAGGATATTCGCCTCCTGCATCTTTTCGATTTCATTCGAGAACTCGAAATACTCGAAAATGCGGCGGACGTTGCCGGAGAAACCGTTGATGTAACTCGTCAGGTGTTTGTCAATGTGATCGGGATCGCCTTTGAGTTTCTCGAACGTGAGCTTGGAATGGTTGTGGAAGCGTTGCCCAGCGGCGCGATTCAAGAATTTGTCCAGCGCATCGTCATTCAGTTTGCCGCCTTTCCGCTTTTCGTGTTCTCGCAAAACTTTTTCTTTCGTCGGCAGCAGGACGCAATCGAAGCGCCGTAGAACAGTCATGGGCAACATGACGCGTTCGTATTGAGGCGGGCGGTATGGGCCGCGCAGGAGGTCCGCAATCTGCCAGATGAAATTCGCAAGCTCGTGGTGGTTAGCCATGCCTCGCTAGATTAGGCGAACGGCCGAGGTGTTATCAACACGTTCTGTTCCAGCGCGGAACCGCAAACGAACCGGGGTGCTGCGAAGACCTACGCCATCTCCAGTCCGCGCATCGTGCCGGTGGCGGAGGCGAACCTGTCCGTCTCCAGGCCCATGCGTTGCAGCATCGAGACGAAGAGGTTCGGCAGCGGATAATTGTGCTGCGTGTCGAACGCCAGGTGCTGGCCGTGCTTGAAACCGCCGCCGGCGAAAATCGTCGGCATGTTCGTCGTGACGTGCGTGTTGGCGTTGCCGAGGTTCGAACCGTAGAGAATCATCGTGCGATCAAAGAGCGGCTCGCCATCTTCGCGCACGGCTTTCAGGTGGTCGAACAACTCCGCCAGCAGTTTCATGTGCCATTCGTCGATGGTTTTCAATTGG
>Ga0137373_10005622_pt1 | contig 13501 bp, 11 predicted proteins | sample SagtaG_5_FD_104912 | JGI IMG/M metagenome (GOLD analysis project Ga0137373, IMG submission 104912) | Vadose zone soil microbial communities from Sagehorn Ranch, Mendocino, California, USA - Sage1_R_80_16 metaG | ecosystem: Environmental > Terrestrial > Soil > Vadose zone | place: USA...
TATGGAACATAGTCTTATCACCCCGTTGGAAGTTTGCCGTGAGGACGCGCACCTCCTGCCTCTCGCCTTTAGGCATCCCTTGGACGATCTCGCTCAGGAGTAACTGGGGCTTGACGACACCTGGTTCTTGCGCTATTGCTACCAAACTAATGAGCAGAACCGCGGACGCGAGACTGAAGCTCATCCACTTATTCATCTGTATTCTCCTTCCTCAAACATTAGCATGTAACGATCGAATTCATCGGGCGCGGCGAACCATTCAAGCAACATTTTCGTTTCTTCTCTGAAAGTTTCTTCCGCTCGTATGCGCCCTGCTTTTATTTATCTTGCTTTTTGGAACAGCGATCAACGCTTTTTCTGTTTTTTCTCAAAAACGATGGACCCCCCAAGCTGGATTATAGTGCCAAGCGCTGCAAAGTCGGTCTTGTTGGGATCGCGACGCTTCAAAGAGATTCGCATCACTAGTTTATTCAAATCCAAATCCTCAATTAAGTATGTGGGCTCGCCATCTGGGTCGGAGGGCTTGCGTTTGAGAGAAGGAAGGAACGCCTTGCAGCAACTTAATTGAAGGGGAGCCCAACCCCACCTGATCTTCCTCTTTCAGAGAAAAATCAGTGCCCGATTAGTGCCATTGGTCGATTCATTAGCTTAGTGTACTCAGTGGACAAGTAGGGATGTCGATAAAAGCAGCGGAAATAGTCGAAAGACTCGCTAAATGAGGAGAAGGGGGCTGAGCGGTCGAGTCCGCCCCTTCGGGCAAATCAGCTCTAAGCCTTGTGTCTTCAACAACTTATGGGACCAAGGGGGGGTTCGAGTTCCCACCTCGGCATCTCTCGTCATAAGTTCAATAGCACAGATAGTTACAGCAAGAAGCGAGAGTTGGTGTCTATCTCACGCGCAAAATAGACACCAGGGCATGCGATGCCGCAAAAAAGTTCGAATAGGCCAGTCGCTGAGCGGTAGAATTGACACGGTAGGGGTATGGGTTCAAATCCCAACGCGCCTACCATTTTTTGTTCAGCGCTTCCAACATTTAGCCCTACTCCAGGTTACCCTACTCTTCTTCGTGCTTCCTGACCGCCACGATTTTGCCACGATCCAAATCTGTTAGAGTTCGACTGCAGTCTCAAGACTACCCACTGCCGCTTCCGTCGCGCCCCAAGTTCCGTGAGCGTAGCCTGGAGTGATGCGTCACGCGAAGCCAAATCCATTAACTGGAGCGGGGGATGTAGCCCGATAACTCCCTCAGCGGAAGTTTTCCACCAGCATGATGTCGCCGGCTAGACTTTCTTGTTGGGTGTAGAGAATTCGTTGGCGGTCGGGTGAAATTGCCAACCCGGAAACAAATTCATTCACATCCTGCATGACTGTGATCCTTTTCACCCGGCGAGTGGCAAAGCTGAAAAAATCGATCGCATACGCGCCCTTCACTGCCGTGTTGATGAAGTAGATACCGTCATCCACTACCGTCCACGCGCCCCACCCGCCGGCCTGCGGGATGTCATGAATTAGCGTCTCCTCGCCGCCATCAACGGGCACTCTCCAAACGCCTGGCGGACCTTTGCTGTAGTAAAGGAACTTGCCGTCAGCAGACTCAAAACTAGTGAAGCCGCCGTGTCTCGTCAATTGAACTGCTTGTCCTCCCTCGGCGCGTACCTTCCAGAGCTGCTGATTCCCACTGCGGTTCGAACAAAAATAGATCCACTTTCCGTCTCGCGACCACGTTGGGAGACCTTCGTCAACGGTTTCAGACGTAACACGCCGTGGCGGCCCGCCTTCGACACTGACTATGTAGATGTGACCGATGTTCGACGCATGCACGTCAAAGACAATCTGTTTACCATCGGGTGACCAGCGTGGGGAGCCGGCATGCGGGCCGTCGAAATTAGTTAGCTGTGTCGGGTTTGTCCCGTCGCGGCGGCAGACCCAAACTTCATGAGTGCCCGAACGATCGGATTCAAACGTGATACTTTCGCCGTCGGGTGAAAACTGCGGTGAGTAATTGGATCGCGTAGAGGCGATTAATCGAATAGCGCCACTCGATGGGTGCGTTGAATTTGGGACTTCGATCTGATAAACGGGCGTCCCTCCGTGCATTTGCGTAAAAGCCAGACGGTTCGCCGCAATCGTTGGGTAAAAAACATCGACTCCGCCTACTGAAAGACGCTCGGGAGTTCCTCCGAACATCGAGATCTTCCATAAGCTTGGGCTCCCGCCAGTTTCGGAGGTGTAGATGATTGTCTGACTGTCTGTGGTCCAAGCCAAGCCGCCGACCACCCCCTGGTCGTAGAAACGCAATCGGCTATCGGTGGTGAGTTGCTTAGCCTCGCCACCCGCAGCACGCATTACATAAACATCCGCCGTTATCTCACTGGTTGCCCGGATGAAGGCGAGGCTCAGACCGTCTGGCGAGAACGTCGGACAGAAATCACCGTAAATGTTCGCGGGCGGCGAAGTCAAACGGTGCTTTTCACCGGTATCGGGAGAGAACAAGAATACTGCTGCGCTCTCTTGCCCCGCATCTTTGTCCGATACTGCTATGAACTTACCATCACGCGACCAGGAAATCTTTTGTGTTGGCGCTGACAGCGTGAGCAGTTTGCGCTCAGCGCCGTTGCCTAGACTGGGAACGGTGTAGACGGTGAACCGACCCCCGGCGATGCGGACGAAGGCGATCCTCTGGCCGTCCGGTGACCACGCTGGGAGAATGTCAATCGCTGGATCGGACGTGATTCTGAGCGGTCTTTCGCCGTTTAGCGATTTAACGTAGATGTCAGGGTTGTCGCTTTTCTCGCCGCCCCAGACAAATGCCACCTGGTTTCCGTCAGGAGAGAAGTCCGCGTGGTCTTCTCTGCCAATGAAGCTGGTGAAGGGTACGACTCGTACAGACGATGCCGACGTAGAGGTTGTATCTGGTGTGTACTGTAAGATTTTGCGAAGTGCCGACGCTGACCAGAACGTAAAGATCAGGACTGTCACGAATACGACGCCAACCAGAGCGAATGTGACAAGCCTTTTGTATGGTTTGGTTGTTCCGGTTAAATGACCTGTAAAGTTCGTGTGCGCTGAGCTTGTCTGCGGAACGCCGTGTAATCGGTCTTCGCCCTTAGTGTCTATCCTATTGAGCTTAATCGTTTGTGCGCCTTCGAACTGCTCTGTGGCAGACGGAGTTGTTCCCTCGACGTCCAACTCTCGTGCAACGGTCTTCAAATCCAAGCAAAGATCTTGGATTTCGCTATAACGCTCGTCCCGATTCTTGCGCAGTGCTTTCGTGACGATGCGGTCCAATGCTGCAGGAACTTGGGGGCGGTGGTTCAGCAATGGCGCCGGTTCGCGCTCGAGCACTGCGACGACAACGTCAGTATTTGTTGCGCCGTCAAAAGGCACATATCCTGCCGTCATCTCGTAGATCACAATACCTAGACTCCAGATGTCCGTGCCCGCATCTACCGGGTACCCGCGTGCTTGCTCTGGTGACATGTAGCGCGCGGTGCCCATGACCATGCCTGTCTCCGTATGCGCGCGAAGTTGCGTCGGCATCGTTGAATCCGCGTCACGTCGCTGCTCGGTAAGTTTGGCAAGGCCGAAATCCAAAACTTTAACGATGCCGTCTGGACGAAGGGTGATATTCTCCGGTTTGATGTCGCGGTGCACAATTCCTGCTTGATGTGCGGCTGACAGGGCGGACCCGACCTGCGCGGCGATGTCTAGAACCTCCGAGAGCGCCAGCCGGCCTTGGCCTATGCGCTGGCGCAGCGTCATGCCCTCGATGTACTCCATAACTATATAAGGACGACCGTCCTCCATCTCCCCCACTTCGTAGATAGTGCAGAGGTTCGGATGATTCAGTGCCGAAGCGGCACGTGCCTCACGCTCGAACCTCAGAATCCGGTCGTTCTCAGTTGTGACGGACCTGCGCAGAAGTTTAATTGCCACGTTGCGACCAAGACGCGTGTCTTCGGCGAGATAAACTTCACCCATACCACCTGTACCGATTGCGCGCATAACCGTGTAGTGCCTGATGCTCTCTCCCGGGGTCAGGTTCTCACGATTACTGCGTGCCAGCGACTTCGCAGCGACATCGAAGGCGGGCACGGCCAGGAACTCGCCCGTCTCCTGGTGCGCTGAGATGAGCTGCGAAACTTCACGGCGCGTTTCCTCGTCGCCACCACAAGCTGAGTCGATGAATGACTCGCGTTCGCCTGGCGGCCGTTCAAGCGCTCCATAGAAGATCTCCTTAATGTGCTGCCAGCGTTCTGGTGTCATACCGCAGTCGCAAGGGCAAATAATTGCGTATACGTGAATTTGTTCTCACCCATACATGCGTAGGACATCTGACGTCGCCCTCAGACGGTACTATGCAAGATGCCCTTACTTCAGCTCATTGCGGAGCCACGCCCGCGCCATGGCCCATTCACGCTCGACCGTAGCGTGCCCCACTCGAAGCGTCTCCGCCGCCTCCTCGATCGATAGGCCGCCGAAGAAACGCAGCTCCACGATGCGTGCCTGCTGCTCGTCGAACCTCGCTAGCCGTTCAAGGGCTTCATGGACCGCGAGGATGTCGACGTCGGGAGTATCCGTGACGTAGTCGTAGTGGTCCAACGTCACAGTCACGCGCCCGCCACCGCGCTTCTCAGCTCTGTGCTTGCGAGCGTGCTCGACTAACACCTGTCGCATCAGCCGGGCAGCGATGCCGAAGAAGTGCTTGCGGCCTTCCCATCGACCCTGTTTCTGGCCAATGAGTCTTAAGTACGCCTCGTTAACTAGCGCAGTCGCCTGCAACGTGTGGTCGGGCCGCTCGCGGAGCAGGTACGCTTCGGCAACGTTACGAAGTTCGTTGTAGACCAGCGGCGTCAGTTCGTCCAGCGCGGACTGATCGCCGCGACCCCAACGCTCTAAGAGCTGTGTCACTTGACCGCGCTGATCAGAAGTAGACGACATCGTGTGATCTCAGGCAGAAGTTGAAATTTTATCACTCCTCCGAACGTCTGAGGGAGTTTTCCGGCGGCGCGCGCATGTATTGGTGAAAGCCTACTCAATCTAAAAAACCTTGACCTAGTGAAAGGAGATAAAACATGAGACGTAGCTCCGTAGTCCTTAGCATCGCTGCCACTCTGACGCTTGTGCTTCTCTGGGGGCTGCCAGTGGAAAGAGAGAACGACGGCAGTCTTGTACCAACTGTGCAAGCTAGACCGGCGGCTGTCGCGCCGCAAATCGAGGGCACTTGGCTGCTCACCGTGACGACGCCGCCCGAGGCAGGGCGGCCGGCGTTCAAAGTCCTCGCCTCATTCGCGAGAGGTGGAGTGTTCATTGCCTCAGCCGAAAGCGACCAGGCGACGCCTCCGCAAAACGGCACATGGAAGATGGTTGGTCCGAATGAGTATGCCTCGACTGCACTGTCGTTCGGCCCAAATCCAAACAATCTGTTCACGATAAAAATAAAAGGACTCTACAGGCTCGTCAGCGAGAACGAGTTGGACGGCGTCGGTGAAGCCGCGATCTGTGACGCTTCAGGAAATAACTGCCAGCGTTTCCCCGGATGTTCGACGATCCACGGCACGCGCCTCAAGGTGGAGCCTCCCTCGTGCCCGGGCGAGCAGTGACTGATGGTTAAGTTTCAGAGTTAGAGTTAAGCCAAAACAGGAGAAATCAATATGTATCTACAAGTGACAGCTAAAAGTTTGGTCCTCCTCGCTGCAATGCTCACTATCGGGCTGGTATACACTCCCGCCAGTGGGCAAGGCATCAAAACCGAAAACCAAAGTGAGATAGTTTAACAGCTGCCGGGCAAAACCCTCACTCGTTCATCGGCACTTGGATCGTACAGACCCAAATTACCAATTGTTCGGACACGACGCTCGAAAACTTTTCCAAGTTTGTTTCGATCAATGTCGGCGGCACAGCCCAGGAAATGAGCAACTCACTTCCGCCATCTCAGCGAACGGTTGCTTTTGGCGTTTGGGAACACCTCGATCAAAGAAACTTCGTTTATGCTCTGCGTTTCTTCCGGTTCACTCCGACCGGGACGTTCGCCAGTACGGTGCAAGCAAAATGGACTGTTTTGATGGGAGAGGCCGGCGACTCGTATACGGCCGAAGCTGCAATTCAAGTCCTGTCACCGAACGGAGCTGTAATCGCGAATCTTTGCGGCACTGAATTCGGCACAAGAATGGTGATTCCGAATTGACAGACCCTGCGGCTTAAGGATCGCATTCCATGGGTAAAGCCGAAGAAGACCAAATCACTCCAAAAAAGGATGCGCTCTATGAAAACAAGAAAAGCCGCTGCCAGCCCGTTCGCAATCTGCACGCATATCAATCGCCCGTCGTTCGAGCTAGAGGTGTACCTGCGATTCGCTGGCGCAGTTCTCCCCTTCCAATGGTTCCCGAAACTACGTACGGTAAGCAGCCGTCATGTGTGCTGATGTCGTGGACGATGAGAAGGTTTGGAGCCCGCAGCACACGCCTCCTGTTCGAAACGCCGAAGTCGATCTTATCAACTGCGAAACTCGATGGAATAACTTTGATGACAACGTCGCGGCCGAGTTGAGTGTCACGCGCGCGTTAAACTTCATCACGCCTTCGCCGAGCTTCGTAGACTTACCCATTTCGGCGGGCGCCGATCTTCGAACGGATTTCATCGCCTGGTAAGGTGGTTCAGATTGAACGAACCGAGCCATGCGATTGCCGGAGATGAGGCTGGATAATGATGACGTGAGCTTGAAAGAAAAGACTGCTCGCTAGGGCTCGGCAGAATTAAGGGGGTGTGAATGTCGGCCAGGCTCAAATGCGTTTACTGACTCCGCGCGCGCGTGCCGACTCAGGCGCCTAGAAATCGAACGGCATATACCACTAATCTCGTTGCGAAACAATGGGCAGTTTCAGATTAGAGCCTTGGCGTGTAGGCGTTGCAGTAGTCCGGCCAATCGCGAACTGATCAAACAAATTGTTGGTGTCTGTTTGGTGTCTATTATTGATGAGCACCAGAGAGACTAAAGAGAATTGAGACTAAACGAGAGACGATTCACAAATTATGACATCGCAATGTGTTCGTCGGAAGTTATTGATCTGCCTTAACTTGCAAGATCAGTTGGATTCGTCTCCCCCCTTCGGCAAATCAATTTTGTAAGTCCCACCAATTCAACATCTTACGAAGAGTGCCGAAGCTCAGTCTCGGCACCCCTCTCAGGATATAGATGCCAAGAAGCGTAAGCCTACTGGATACTGTTGGACCACGTGCTGTTTAGTGGTGTCGGTTACATGATCCTCACTGGTCGCCCATGATGACTGTCTTTGACTGAACCTGGAGTCGTGGTGCCCTCCGAATACGAAATCATCAAAAAAGCCGGCAACATCCAGCGGGTTTTAGCAGATTCTACGTCTTTCAAATCAATTTTGAGGGAGAAACTAATTAATGGATTTTGGGAGCCTCGGATTATCCGCTGCTGCATTGGTCGTGTCACTTCTTTCCTTCTACTTTTCAATTAGATCGTGGCGAGAAACAAATCACCCGATCGTGACGGCGCGGGTTTCATCCTTCGATCCTGGCGGCGAATTTGGGACTGCTTTGAATTTAGTTGTTGAAAACACAGGCACTAGCTAGGCCAGCTAGAAACGTAAGACTTTCCGTAACAGATGAAGACTTGAACGGCGCCCTAAGAGAAGACGTTGATCAGGTTTGGAGAAGAAGTATTAGTCGCTGCTTCTCTGAACGAGGAATTATTTCAGTTCTCGGTAACGGAAAAGCTGTATCCAATGACTTCGGATGGTTGAGCCAGGATTCCAAATCAGCTTGGAAAGATGAGGTCAGATTGGATATCGAAGTGACATACGAGGATTTGGACGGAAGGAAATTCCGACATACCAATCCAATTCTTGTTGCTGGCGACGAAGGCTTTGCGGGACCTTCTTGGGAGAAACCAAGGAGAGTGGTCTAATTCTGATCCTTTGGTAGGATCTTGCGGCGTAGAAATGATTGCGCGCGAGGCTAAGACAACGTCGTGGGTACTAGCCACGCTCAAACGCTGGCTTAAAGCGCTGGTTTCCTGCATAAGGTCATATTGTCGTAGCTTTGGCTTTGTCTCGCTCTCGCATACGGAAGACTTAATATTGATGTTGAAGATGCAGTCAGTGCGTGTTTATGGATCGAATAGCCGGTATGGTACAGAACCGCAGCAGAATCCACTTGGCAAGCCAATCATCATTGAAGAGTTTCCAGGGATAGGCGAAACGATAGAGGTTCTGTTAGGCGAGCCGCCGAATAATATCTTTGAGGCGCACAGAAGAAAGATCGCTGTCGCTAACATCGCTCTGAACATGAGTTTTGGCAGGGGCATCACGATCTCCGAAGAGTACAGGTTCGATGACGCAATTCACGATCAGTTAGCAAATACAGTGGCTGTACCTCAGCCACAAACTTACGAGTGGTACATCACGATCTTAGTCGAGCGCGAGATTGAAATGGGGAAATCGATGACAAATACGAAGCTTGTCTGTTTTATGGCTCTGTCGGTGGCTATTGCTCTCGCTGCTCAGCTTGCGGCACAAGTGCAAACCGTAGTACCTCCGGTGGTGGCCGGGGCGAAGCCTGTGACGGTGGGGCGTATTAAGGTCCACGGGACAGCCCTCGAGGGCAACCTGGAGGGTGACGCCGTCGACCGGGACGTATTGGTATTTCTGCCGCCGAGCTACGCCAAAGAAAAGTCCCGCCGCTATCCGGTCGTCTATGCATTGCATGGTTATTCCATCGGCGCCGAGCAATGGAGCGCTGAAATCCACGTGCCGCAAACCATCGAAGGCGCTTTTGCTCAGGGTGCTAATGAAATGATCGTTGTGCTACCCGATTCCAAGACGTTGCACAACGGTTCAATGTATTCAAGTTCCGTGACCACTGGAGATTTCGAGCAATTCATCTCGCATGATCTGGTGTCCTACATCGACGCACACTACCGGACAATTCCAAACCGGCTTGGCCGTGGCCTGGTCGGCCACTCCATGGGAGGGTACGGCTCGACGCGTATTGGCATGAAGCATGCCGACGTGTTTGGCAGTCTCTACATTATGAGCCCTTGTTGCCTGTCACCGCGGCCGCCGGGCCCGCCAAACCCCGAACTGGAAAAGACCTTAGGGGCTGTGAAGACAGCCGAAGACTCGGCGAAGTTGCCGTTCTTTACTCGCGCGCAGCTAGCGACCGCCGCAGCCTGGTCACCTAATCCAAAGAACCCTCCGCTCTATCTTGATTTGCCAATGAAGGATGGGGTAGCGCAACCCGATGTCCTGGCGCGCTGGACGGCGAATGCGGCGCTTGCGTTCGTAGAGCAGTACATTGGAAATCTTCGCCAATATCGCGGGATCTCGATCGATGTCGGCGACCAGGACGGTTTGCGGGTGGATTCAGGCAAGCTGCACGATATTCTTGATAAGTATGGCATCGCCAACAGCTTCGAGCTGTACCAGGGTACTCATACCAGCAAGGTAGCTGATCGCTTTCAGAATCACGTGATGCCATTCTTCAGCCGCAATCTCTGTTTCAAGATCGCAACCTGCCGGTAGAGGCGAGTGACATCATCGACGACGTAACGAAAGCGAAACGAAGGTGTGGCGCCTCAGGACGTGTGAACGCACGACGCATGATCACGGACCTGGAGGTTGATGAGAAGCAGTTAAAGGAGCAACCAAATATGTCATTTCGCGCGAGTCAACAAGTCATCGCAATTGCACTAAGCCTGCTGATCATCGGTTCAACCGCCGCCCAACAACAAACAAAGCCGCGGTACCTGGACACGTCGCTCGCGTTGGACCAACGCGTCGACGATCTCGTCTCGCGGATGACGCTCGAAGAGAAGGTCTCGCAGATGATGAACAGCGCACCTGCGATTCCGCGTCTCGGTATCCCCGAGTATGACTGGTGGAACGAAGCGCTGCACGGCGTCGCTTTCGGCATCGCGACAGTATTCCCGCAAGCCATCGGTCTCGGGGCAACTTTCGACGCGCCACTGATCAACCGCGTCTCGACTGTCATCTCGGAAGAAGCGCGCGCCAAATATCAAGAGGCGCAGCGGCACGGGAATCGGAGCCGGTTTAATGGTCTCACCTTCTGGTCGCCGAACATCAACATCTTTCGCGACCCGCGTTGGGGCCGCGGACAGGAAACCTACGGCGAAGATCCTTACCTCACGAGCCGGCTCGGAGTCGAATTCGTCAAGGGACTGCAGGGCAACGATCCAAAGTACTTGAAAGTTGTCTCGACGCCCAAGCATTACGCCGTACACTCCGGACCCGAGCCTGAGCGGCACCGGTTCGATGCCGCGATCGCTGAACGCGATCTGCGCGAGACATACTTGCCGGCGTTCCGGGCGACCGTCACAGAAGGGCACGCCGGATCGGTGATGTGTGCCTACAACCGCCTGAATGGCGAGCCGGCTTGCGCTAATACGCATCTACTCGGTGACGTGCTGCGTGGTGAATGGGGCTTCAACGGCTACGTGGTTTCTGATTGCGGCGCGATCGATGACATTTATCAGCGTCACCATTTTCTGAAAACCGCTGAAGAGGCTTCAGCGCTGGCCGTGAAAAGAGGCACCGACCTCGAGTGCGGCGACTCTTACAGATCACTTGTCAGGGCCGTGAAGCAGGGTTTGATTTCAGAGTCCGAGATCGACCAGGCTCTTAAGCGATTGTTCACGGCGCGCTTCCGCTTGGGGATGTTTGATCCGCCTGAGATGGTGCCTTACGCGCAAATTCCATTCTCCGCAAACGACTCGGCCGCACACCGTCAGCTTTCCCTTGAGGCAGCGCGTGAATCGATTGTGCTGCTGAAGAATGAGAACAACATGTTGCCTTTGCGAAAGGAGCTTAAGTCAATTGCCGTCATTGGTCCCAACGCTGATAACGTGCCAGTGTTGCTGGGCAACTACAACGGCCAACCATCGCGCGCGACAACCCCGCTCGCCAGTATCCGCTCTCATGTGTCGCCCGGTACGAAGGTGGTCCACACAATTGGCACGACGCTCACAGAAGTTTCGGTCGTGCCTGTGCCTGCCTCTGCATTACGCGAACCCGGCGGCATGCCCGGCCTCAGTGCTGAGTACTTTGCTAACAAGAACCTTGAGGGAACGCCCGCGCTCAAGCGAGTCGATGAATCAGTAAACTTTGATTGGGGGATGGGGAAGCCCGCACCCGAACTGCCGGCTGATAATTTCTCGGCTCGCTGGACCGGCAAACTGACGCCTACTGTCTCGGGAAAGTATCGCTTCGGCGCGATTGCCGACGATGGGGTCCGCATCTATCTCGATGGGAAGTTGATCGCAGAAGACTGGACCGAACACGCGCCGACCACGGTCACTGCGGAAGTCACATTGCAAGCCGGCAAGAGCTACGACCTGAAGATGGAATACTACGAAAGTCAGATCGGGGCTGTGGCCAAACTAGTCTGGCAACCTCCCGTTGTCACCAAGACCGCCTCACCCTATGCCGAGGCGGTGAAGGTGGCGAAAGAGGCAGACACGGTAGTGTTGGTTCTGGGACTGTCGTCGCAACTCGAAGGCGAAGAGATGACTGTACGTGAACCAGGTTTCTTCGGCGGCGATCGCACGGACATCAAACTCCCCGCGCGTCAGGAAGCACTGCTTCAGGCAGTGGCCGCAACTGGCAAACCGATCGTGCTCGTGTTGCTGTCGGGCAGTGCACTGGCGGTGAACTGGGCAGACTCCCATGTGGCGGCAATCGTCCAGGCCTGGTATCCGGGCGAAGAAGGAGGGGCCGCAATTGCGGACGTACTCTTCGGCGATTACAACCCGGCGGGACGTTTACCCGTTACGTTCTACAAATCGGTGGACCAGTTGCCGCCCTTCGAGAGTTACGCGATGGACGGCAGGACGTATCGATTCTTCAAAGGCCAACCGCTTTATCCGTTTGGCCACGGTCTCAGCTATACAAAGTTCAAGTACTCTGATTTCAGCGTCTCATCGGCCCGCGTGGCACCCGGCGATTCTGTGATGGTGAGTGCAACAGTAGAGAATTCAGGAAGTCGCGCAGGTGATGAAGTGGTCCAGGTCTATATCACCGACGTCCAGGCCTCGGTGCGCGTGCCGATCCGCTCACTCGCCGGCATAGAGCGCGTACATCTGCAGCCGGGCGAGCGACGAGTGGTAAGCTTCAAAATCGATCCGCGGCAACTGGCAGTGATCACCAACGACGGCCGCACGGTAATTGAGCCAGGCGAGTTCAAGGTGACAATCGGCGGGAAGCAACCCGGCTTCACCGGCACCGCCGATACCGCAACCACCGGGTTTGTCGAAGGACGCTTTTCCGTGACCGGTACGGCGACTGAACTGACGCGTTAGTCGACCCTCCGCTAACAAAGAATACGATGTTCTAGCGATTAATTATCTTCCTGTTCGAGGAGTAGATCGGAGATCCGATTTAGAGGTTACTTCATCAGACTAACGCTACGGTGGTAACAGATTTCCGGCCGAAGTAATAGTTTGGCTCCCCGGAAAGGGATCAAAGAGTTTCTTGGTGTCTGTTTGGTGTCTATTATTGCAAGGCACCAGAGAGACTAGAAAGAATCAGAGAGACTTTAGGGAAATCTCTTAAACCGAAGGGGGTTAACCAGTTGCGGGGAACTCCTTTGGGGCGAATAAGTTAGAGGGAGAAGGGGAGTCGATTCCCCCCTTCGGCAAATCAACTAAGTCTTTGTTATTCCTTCTGTTTGGCAACCATCCTTCTTTCTCGCCTGCTTGCGCCGCGGTTTTGTTAGGCGCACTAAGCCGATCGTATTGGTTGGTGAAAGACTGCTAACGGCGCAAGCTATGCGTTTGTTGATGCGCATTGATAGAGACTTGAGGGAAGCCCGGTGTCAAATGAATCAAGACTGGTTCCGCAGATTGATGAGAGTTCGGGGAAGAGCGATCTCACAACTTGGTAGGCGCTGGGAAAAGATTCACCCAGCTCCAGCGCTGCAACTGGGCCGCCTTCGGCGGCGATATCACGCTCATATCGCGAGATATCTTCATGAGCCCCCGACTGCTATACCAAAGCCCACTGATACACATGGCTTTTAAGACCGATGCGCAGATCTCGAGCAGAGACCGCGCGGAGTGCCCATGTAAGAGATCTCTTCCGTCGACATGGAATGCTTAAGCACTCTCAGGATTTCTTCTGCTCTTGTGGGTACTTCGTATAGATACCTAGCAAATTCACGGAGCAGCAATTAACATAGTAAGTGGTTCACAAGGCCGCGAATGAACGGAATTGAAGTTAGTTTGACTATCTCTTGACTGTGTGAGCAGTTGTATCATTTTGACGGAAGAGGGTTCTCGAGAGCGTATGTGGGGGAAATATCCTTCACTGAGAAAAGCGTTGGAGAACAAGCGCATTCCCTGACTCCTATTATGGCCCAACGTCAATATCAGACAACATGTTCGATGCAATGGTCCGCTTTGTTACAATCGCAATTCTCGTCCGCGAGTATCCTCAAGATATCATGATCTATCTGACGA
>Ga0137373_10005628_pt1 | contig 13486 bp, 7 predicted proteins | sample SagtaG_5_FD_104912 | JGI IMG/M metagenome (GOLD analysis project Ga0137373, IMG submission 104912) | Vadose zone soil microbial communities from Sagehorn Ranch, Mendocino, California, USA - Sage1_R_80_16 metaG | ecosystem: Environmental > Terrestrial > Soil > Vadose zone | place: USA: California...
AATGACGTGCGTCACATCCTCCGGCGCTGCGTCATCGGACCCAGCGCGTTCTGGCGCTTGCGTTCCTTGCCGCGCTCCCGGAGGCGGCCTTCGCGGCCCCGCCGCGCGATACGCCGCACGGCGCGACTCGATACTCGGTCTATATGGATCCGCGGTAGCTTGAAACGGCTTGCGTACGCTGAGTACGCCGTGATCGTGACCACGCTGGAGTAGCCCCGATGACGAATTGCGCCTTCGCCGCTCGCTTCCTCGCCCGCGCCGCGGCCGCCGTGGCGCTTTCGGCGGCCCTGCTCCAGGCGCCGCCCGCGGAGGCCGCGCCGACGGCGAACGGCCGCGTCGTCTTCGGCAACGCCACGACGACGCCGCAGAGCAGAGTCTACACGGCGGGCTCGCCCGGAACGTTCGCGGCCGCAGCGGCGACGGTGGCGGGGGCGATCCCGACGTTCGTGGTCGAGCGCGCCGCGCGGACGCGGAACGAGCACATCGCGGGGTACGTGACGACGGGCGGCGTGCTGTACGTGATGCGCTGGAACGGCACGAGCTGGTCGAACGAGTGGAACGTGACCGTCGGCGGCACCGGCGTGAACGGACGCCGTTTCGACATCGCCTACGAGACCACCACCGGCAACGCGGTGGTCCTGTACTCGAACAACGCGAACTCGCAGCTCCGCTACAACTCCTGGAACGGGACCGCGTGGGCGTACACGACCGCCTCGGCTCCGACGGTCACGTCGGCGCGGCTCACGGGCATCCCGAACTCGATCAAGGTCACGTCTCGGAACGCCAGCGGCTCGAACGCGATCGCCGCCGCCATCGCAGACGCGAACAGCGACCTGACGGCGCTCATCTGGAACGGTACAGCGTGGGCCAACGAGCCAACTGCGGCCCTCTCCACGATCCTCCAGCAGACCTCGGTCGCCGGCGACAAGGACGTGTTCGACGTCGCCTACGAGAACCAGAGCGGCGACCTGTTTCTCGTGTACAGCGAGACGACGCCCGCGAACTACTATCGGACGTTCACCTCGAGCACCTCGACGTGGAGCGCCGCCATCACGCTGAGCGCCACGGGGCGGACGGTGTTCTCGATGTTCGCCGTCGCCGATCCGGACCCGGCGAGCAACCGGGTCGTCGCCGGGTTCGATCGCAGCGCGAGCGCGAGCCGGTACGCCGTCGTCTGGGACGGCACGACGCTGGGGGCCCTCACGACGGTTGGGAACAACGCCAACGCGACCAATCCGCCGGCGAACAGCCACCAGATGACGGGCGCGTGGCTCACCTCCGGTACGTCGAAGCGCGCGGTTGTCGTGTACCAGTCGACCACCACCACGAACATCGACTACGCGTACTACGACGTCACTGCCGCCATCTGGACGGTGACGCAGGCGGCCACCGGATACACATCAGGGGACAAGCGCTGGGTGGACATGGCCGTCGACCCGCGGAGCTCCGACACGCTGATGCTGACGTACTCGGACGCGAATGCCGCGCTCTGGGCGAAGCAGCTCGTCTACGACGGGACGACCCTGGCGTGGGGCAACGCCGACGGCGGCTCTGCGGTCGCCACCGGGCTCACGAACACGACCACCCAGAGCTTCGACTTCGCCTACGACCGCTTCACGACGACCCTCACGATCGGCAACGGCGCCGACCCGACCCCCGGCACCTGGAACGCCGGGACGACCACGGCCGTGGACCAGTTCCAGCTCACGACGAGCCCGTCGGGCGTCTCGACCGTCACCCAGCTCCCGGTCGCACTCACGGGCAACGCGGCGGTGAGCTCGATCGCGCTCTACAGCGGGACGACGTGCGGGGGGACGCTTCTCGGGACCGTGACGACCCCGGGCGCCACCGCGACCTTCACCGGCCTCTCGCTCGTCGCCACGACCACCTCGTCCACCTACACGATCTGCGCGACCGCAGGCGCGGTCGCGACCGCGACGACCTTCTCCGCGAACGTGACGACGCCGCTCACCCAGACCGGCGCGGGCCTTGTCACCGACAGCGACACCGGCCCGAGCTTCACCGTCCAGCCCTCGACCGTGACCCTCGCCACGGGCAGCTTCGATCCGGCGGCGAACACGTCGATCCTCCAGGGGACGACCGCGCTCGTCGACTCGTTCACGCTGCAGTCGGGCTTCGGGACCGCGACGATCGCGACGGTCACCCTCGCGATCACCGGGAACACGCTCCTCTCGAGCGTCGCGATCATGGACAACGCAGCGTGCTCGGGCGGCACGACCTACGGGTCGCAGGCGAGCCCCGGGACCAGCCAGTCGATCACGGTGACCGGGATGACCGCGGGGCAGCCGACCGCCACCACGTTCTACGTGTGCGGCACCGCCACGGCGACCGCGAACGGCTCAGTCAAGGCGAACGTGAGCGGGTTCACCGCGACGAGCTACGCGACCGGCGGGACCGACACGTCCAACACGCTCCTCGCCGGCCCCGTCTACAAGACGATCGCGGGAACCGTCACCGCCGCGGCGTCCCCGTCCGTCTGCACCGCCATCGCGGTGACCGCGCCGTACACGGGTGACGCGAACACGAACAACACCCTCTCGTATCGCACCCGGACGCCGACGGGCACCGGCGCCTGGTCGACCTCGACGAACCTGGCGCACAGCGCCTCCCCGTACTCGTTCAACATCACGGGCACGTTGGGGGCGACCTACGACGTCGAGGTGACGTACGTGGACACGGCGGACGGCATCATCGGGACCGCTGTCCAGACCGTGTCGGGCATCACCGTCGGGGCGAGCTGCCAGACCTCGCCGGGCTCGCTGACCGGCACGATCGTAACCTGCACGCGGGTGAGCCTCGCGGCGAGCTACGCCGGCGACTCGAACAACAACAACACCGTCGCGTTCGCCCGCGGGACGGACGGCCTGACCTTCGGCACCCCGATCTGCGCCGCGACCGGCGGCGGCTCGAACCCCAGGACGTGCACCGACCAGATCGCGCCGATCGGCCCGAACACGAACTGGTACTACCGCGCGACCTACGCCGACGGGGAGGGCGTCGTCGGTGGCACGACCCGGGACTCCGGCCTCGTCGCGATCGGTGCGTGCGCGCCGAACCTCGCGGTGGCGGTCGGCTCGCCCGTCCCCGCCGCCGCGAACGTCGCGGCCGGCAGCTCGGGCACGATCGTCGGCCGGATCGCGCTCACGCCGAGCGGCGGGGCGGTGACGCTGCGCTCGATCTCGATCGCGAACACCCTCTCCGGCGGCGGCGGCGGGACCGCGGTCGCGGGCGTCGACGTCTCCTCGCTCGCGCTGTTCGACGTCACCAACGCCACGACGGTCTTCGTCGGCAGCGGCAACTGGAACGCCTCGACGTCGCACTACGACTTCACGAGCCTCTCCTACATCATCCCCCTGACGGGGGCCACGTTCGCCGTCGCGCTGAACGTGAATCCGGGCGCGACCGCGACCCGCACCTTCGCGGTCAACGTGAGCACGACCGACGTGACGGTGGTCGCGCCCTACACGGTCACGGTCACGGCAATCCAGGGCAACACGTTCACGATCACGGCCGGGACCGGAGGCGGCAGCACGAACACCAGCGCGCCGATGGTCTCGATCGTGAACCCGCTGAGCGGAGCGCTCGTGAGCCCCGGGGGCGCGAGCAACGCGTACAAAGTCCAGATCCGTGTGTTCAATCGGGTGAACAACCGCGGGATCGACGGGATCACGAGCGTCGCGCTCTCGACGGACAACGGGGCGACGTTCCCGCTGACCGCCACCGCGAACACCAGATACGACTCCATCGGTAACGATCCCACCTGGACCACGACGGTCACCGGCCGGACCTACGAGGTGCTGGTGACGAGCCCCGCCCAGGGCAGCTACACGCTCCGCGCCCGGGCCGCGAACAGCGTCCCGGTCACCGTCACGTCCGAGCCGGTCTCGGTGGTGGTGGCGGCGTCCGGCAGGGGCGACGGCAACCTCCTCGTCCGCGACAGGTCGAGCCAGCTCTGCGCCGACTGCCACGCCCTGCCGACGCACGGCTCCGAGGCGCTCGGCACCAAGTACGGCGCCTGGTCGACGACGTGCCGCGATTGCCACACGCCGCACGGCACCCGGAATATCATGCTCGTCAGGGAGAGCATCACGCCGCCGTCGGTGGGCGGCGTGTTGCAGACGGCGAGGAACGTCGGCTTCGTGAAGACGACGGGCGACACGAACGCGCTGGGCTGGACCGGGTCCGGGCCGAGCGCCACGGCGTCGTACACGAACTCCGACAACACGGGCCCGTGCCAGGTGTGCCACACGCGGACGGGCGGTGCGACAGCGCGTTACCGGAACACCGGGAACGCGGACACCCACTACACCTCGGCGGTCGGGACGGCGGACTGCAAGGGCTGCCACAGGCACAACGCCGGCTTCGCCGGCGGCGACTGCGTCCAGTGCCACTCCCAGCAGCAGCTCATCACCAAGGGCCCGCTCGCGGGCCAAGCCCAGTACCGGCGCCCGGTCAGCGGCGAGTTCGGCAAGGCCTGGTCGCACAAGCGGAACGGCGGGAAGGCCGCGACCAAGTACGACTGCGGCGTCTGCCACATGGAGGGTGACGCGAAGACCGGCGGCACGACCGGCGTGCACGCCGACGGGTACGTCGATCTGAGGGATCCGGACACCGGCCTGCAGATCCAGGACGTCACCCCCCCGCCCGCGGGCAGCTCCGCCAGCTACACGAGCGCCGGGACCACGACGAAGTACGAGCGGTTCAGCCGCAACCTCTCGAGCAACGCGATCGAGCCGTTCGCTGCGGCGACCATGATCAACCAGTGCCTCCACTGCCACGACAAGAACGGCGCGACGAACGCGGCGGCGCAGGTGACCGGCGGCACGCCGGGCAAGCCGTTCGCCACCACGATCGCCGTGGCCCAGGGGACCTACACCGGCGCGAGCGGCCTCACCGCCTGCACGACCGGCACCGACGGCTGCGTCGTCGACGTCGACTCCTCGTTCGTCACGACGAACGCGAGCTACCACCCGATCAAGGGCAGGCAGAACAACTGGTACGCGAAGGACACGAACCGCGCCCAGACGCCGTGGACCGGCGCGGCGAGAGGCGCCACCGCGGACACGACGAGCTGGGGCTACCTGATCACCTGCTGGGACTGCCATGCGGACAACGCCGCCGCCGGCCCCCAGACGAGCACGGTGACGGCTCACGGAGGCGACGTGACGATCCGCCAGGCCGTCTGGGTCCAGAGCACGGTGACCAACGGGGCGATCGGCGCCGGGAACCTGTGCATCGTCTGCCACAAGATCGCGACGAACGTGAGCGCCCAGACCCACGACCTCGGCTCGGCCTGGCTGACCACCGGGAACAGCACCCCCGGTTCCCGCGCGCGCGACGCCTGCTACTACTGCCACTCGAGCAGCATCACGTCGCCGGTTCGGCCGATCCGCGGCCAGGACGCGCACGGGTTCGACACGTTCGCTCTGGGCATGGGCACGGACAAGCTGTGGCCGGTCGGCGCGACGGAGACCTTCAGGCCGTACGCCTTCATCCGGAGCGTCGGTACGGGCGGCGTGTGGAACAACGCAACTGGCTGGAACCCCAAGAGCGCGCCGGGCTTCACCGGAAGCGCCACCTGTGGAACCGGCACGGGCAGCGGCTGCAACCAGACGGGCATGGGCCCGTACACCCCGGGAGGCATCTACTAGGCCACCGGCCACTCGACCGCCGGGCGGCTTGGCCCGCCCGGCGTTCGTTGCACGCCGTCCTGCCTTTCTGCGAGACTCCGGCCGGGTCACCGCGTGAACACCGAGAGATCCGCGCCGCAGAGCGGGGCGCCGGGGGCGAGGCGGCCTGCCGGCCTGCTGCACCGGGCGAACGCCTTCCTCGTCTCGCCGAAGCTCGCGATCGCGCTCCTCGTGATCGTGCTGGCGTGCTGCATCGTGGGGGTCACGGTCGTCCGGGGGGCGCGCGCGGGCGCGCTCATCTTCGGGACGCTCTGGTTCAACGCGCTGCTCGTCCTCCTCGCGGTGAGCTCGTTCACCGCCTTCTTCAGCCGGATCTGGAAGCGGAAGCTGACCCTCGTCTCGGCGGGGATGATCCTCTTCCACCTGTGCTTCGCCGCGCTGCTCGGCGGCATCGTCTACAACCAGCTCTTCTACTTCCGGGGCGTCCTCCGGCTCACCGAGGGGGAGACGCTCGCCAACGGTGAGGTCGAGAGCTACGACTCGGTGGAGCACGGCCGCTTCTTCGACTTCGGCCGCCTCCGGGGCGCCACGACGCTCGTGCGGATGCACCGGAACTACGAGGCCGACGGCGGCAACAAGCGCGCGGCCTACGAGATCGCGGTCGGGGACGCGATCCCGCGCCGGCGGAGCGTCATCTACGTCACCGAGTACCTCGACCACGACGGCGTCCGGTACTTCTGCTCGAAGGAGGGGTACTCGGTCCTGCTCATCCTCTCGGAGAAGGGCGGGCGCGAGATCTACGGGGCGCACGTCCCGCTCCAGAGCTACCGGCAGCCGGACGGCTCGTACCGCTACGCGAGCGGGACCTCGACCGGCGAGGTCGTCTTCGACTTCCCCCGGCCCCCGGAGCGGCCCCTCGTCGGCGTGCAGATGAGCTTCCGCCCCAGCACCATCAAGGACCGGGACGGCGAGATCGCGTTCCGGACCTGGACGCCAGGCACCGCCGCGCCGCCCGCGCCGGCCGCGCACGGAGCCTCGCCGGATCCGTTCGGCGCGCACGAGGATCCGCTCACCCCTCCGCCGGAGGACCACGGCGGAGCGGCGAACCCGCACGGCGCGGCTCCTCCGCCCGGACGGGAGGGCCGGGTGATCGTCGGCGCGCCGTTCGACGCCGGTGACCACACGCTCACGCCCAGGGAAATTCGCTACTGGGTCGGCATGGACGTGCGCTACGATCCGGGCCTGACGGTGATCCTCTCGAGCCTCTGCTTCGGGCTCGCCGGGATGGTCGTCACGTTCGTGGGCCGCATCCGCCAGGGTTCCGCGCGCAGGAGGCGGATGGGAGGCGGCGGCCCCAGGGCGCCCGCCGCGCCGGGCACGCGCGAGGAGATCGCATGAGGACGGAGCAGGTGCTGTTCTGGATCGCCGTGGCGCTCTATGGCGTGAGCACGTTCGCCTACATCTTCGGCGTCATCGCGCGTGCCGAGAAGCTGCTCGCCGCCGGCCTGGTCGCGGCGGCGGCCGGGTTCTTCCCCCACGTCGCGAGCATCGCGGTGCGCTGGGTGGCGCAGGGCGTGAACCCGTTCATCACCATCTCCGAGTCGCTCACGCTGGGGGTGGGGGTCTCGGTCCTCCTCTACCTGCTCCTCCAGCTCGGGACGGACAAGGTCAGGATGCTCGGCGTGCTGGTGATGCCGATCGCCTTCGTCCTTATCGGCTGGGGGGGCACGCTCCGGACGGGCCCCTCGTCGCAGCTCGCCCCGTCGCTCCAGAGCGCCTGGCTCTGGGTCCACATCGTCGGCGCGTCGACCGGCTTCAGCGCGGTGTTCATCGCCGCGGGGATCGGGCTCCTCTTTCTGATGAAGGAGCGGGGGCAGGGGGCCCTCTACGACAAGCTCCCCGACCCGAGGACCCTGGACGAGCTCAGCTATCGGTTCGTGGTCGGGGGGTTCACGCTCTACGGCGTGATGATCGTCTCCGGCGCGTTCTGGGCCGACCAGGTGAAGGGGATCTTCTGGAACTGGGACCCGGTCGAGGTCTGGTCGCTCGTCTCCTGGCTCACCTACGGCATCTACCTGCACCTGCGGATCACCTTCGGGTGGCGCGGGAGACGCCTCGCCATCTATTCCCTGGTGGCGATGGTCGCGATGATCGTGAGCTACTGGGGCATCCCGTTCTCCGTCGAGACGTTCCACCAGGGCTTCCGCATCGAGCACTGACGTTTCCAAGGGGGAGGGGGAGCAGGAACCGGATTGAAGCTCTGCATCATCAAGCCGCCGCTGCCCTTCGGCTGGGCCCCGATCGCGCCCCCCATTCTCGAGTACCTGGCCGCGCTCACGCGCCAGGCCGATCCGTCGATCGAGATCGAGCTCTACAGCGCGAGCGCGACGCCCGACGTCTTCGACACGCTCCAGTGCGACCTCGCGGCGATCAGCCTCCTCACGCCGACGGCCGTGGGGGGCTACCGGATCGCCGACGGGCTGCGCGCGCGCGGGATCAAGGTCGTCGTCGGCGGCATGCACGCGACGATGCTGCCCGAGGAGGCGAAGGGCCACGCCGACGCGGTGGTGGTCGGCGAGGCCGAGTCGGTCTGGCCGCAGGTCCTGAAGGACTTCCGCGCGGGCGCGCTCCGGCCCTTCTACCAGGGCGAGCGGCAGGAGCTCGCCGGGCTGCCGACGCCGCTCTACGGGATGCTGGAGCACGGCCATCGGTTCCGCATCGTCAACACCGCGCGAGGCTGCCCGTACCCCTGCGCGTTCTGCACGGTCAACAAGGTGTTCGGCTCGAAGATCCGGATGCGCCCGATCGACGACGTCGTGCGCGACGTCGGCGCGGTCCCGGGGAGCATGTACATCAACGGCGACGAGAACCTCTGGTGGCTCGGAAAGCTCGATCGCGCCACCGAGCTGTTCACCGCGCTCCGCGGCTCGAAGAAGAAGTGGATGGGCTTCGGCAGCCTCGCGCCCGTGCTGGCGCCCCAGGGCTCGCGGATGCTCAAGGCGGGCCGGGAGGCCGGGCTGCTGACCGTGTGGGTCGGCTGGGAGTCCATCACCGAGGGCGGGCTCGCGGAGTACCGCGCGGACCGGAAGGTGGGCGAGGATCGCGTGCGCGCGGTGCGCACGCTCAAGGATCACGGCATCGACGTCTCGCTGTTCTTCATGCTCGGCTCGCGCGCCGACTCGCTCGACGACTACGACCGCGCGGTCGAGCTGGCGGACCGGTTGGGCGTCTCCATGCACCCCTCGCTCGTCGTCCCGTACCCCGGCACCGAGCTGCGCAAGCAGTACGAGCCGTACCTCTACAAGGAGCTCGGCTGGGAGTACTACACCGGCGCCCACGCGCTCTTCGATCACCCGGACCCGGTGATGACCCCCGACGTCCGCGAGCGGCGGTTCTACGAGACGTCCCTGGAGCTGCTGAGGCTCGGGCGAGTCTGGAAGCACATGCTCGACGTCCCCGCGTCCGGCTTCCCCTACGCCCACATCCTCTCGCTCATGAACCAGCTACCGGTCCGGAAGGGCATGAAGGTGGCGTTCGAGAAGTGGAAGGCGTCGGAGCGCGCCGTCCGTCCGAAGCAGTCCGTGCCGGGCGCCGGCGCGACCGTCACGGGATAGCGCCGTCCCTCCCGCCCGCTCAGCGCGGCGACCTCCGCGTTCCCGGGGTCGCGGCCGAGGCCATCGATGCGATCGTCGAAGACAGTCCTCCTCGCGTGCTGCGCCGCCTTCGCCGTCGCGGGGTGCAGGTCGTGCGAGCCGGAGCGCCCGCGCGTGCAGCAGCCGCCGGAGCCGGTCCGCGACCGGCCCACGGTGCTCGCCGTGCTTCTCGAGGACGCGCGGCCCGCCGACCCGTCGAAGAGCGCGGCGGCGGTGAAGGACCACCCCGCGGTCGCGGCCAGGCCGGCCGGCGACGCGTCGCCGGTCCCGTCTCACGCGAACCTCGAGTTCACGTTCGGCGCGAGGGGCGGCGGCGTGGTCTGGATCGCGCCCCACGCGGACCGGAAGTACCGCGTCTTCCACGACGGCCACCCCGGCCCGCCTTACGAGGAGATCGGGATCGTGGCGATCAGCCGCGACGGGGTCCACCACGCCTACGCCGGCCGGATCGGGGAGGAGTGGCGGGTCGTCGTGGACGGCAAGGAGGCGCTGGGCGCGTTCCGGGAGGTCGGCGCGCCCCGCTACAGCCGCGACGGCGCCCACCTCGCGTTCCAGGTCAGGATCGGGGAGACGTACCGGATGGTCGTGGACGGGACGCCGCACCGGAACGCGCCGTCGGACTACCTCGGGAAGGACTTCAGCGCGGACTCCAGGAAGGTCGTCTTCCTCGAGCCGGTCGACGCGGAGAACGCGCGGCTCGTCGTCGCCGATCCGGAGTTCCGGTCGCCTGCGGTCGTCGCCGAGCACGTGAGCTTCTGGACGATGAGCGAGGACAAGACGCGGGTCGCTGCCGTGGAGGCGGTCGACGGCGGGGTCCGGGTCCTTTCGTTCGAGGCCGATCGGCCCGATCGCATCCGCCGCGGGAAGCGGTACGAGCGGGTTGCGCAGCTCGCGCTCGGACAGGATGGCGCTCCGCTCGGCTACTACGCGCTCCGCTCCGGCCAGACGCTCTTCGTCCTCGAGGAGGACGAGATCCCGCTTGGGAACGGGGAGCAGGTCGTGAGCGGCGCGGCGCCGCGCCCGGGCCTGCGGGGGTTCGGGGCGCTCGTGAGCTCCGGCGGGAAGACGACGTACCGCCAGTACCTCATGGACGCCGCGCCGCCGGAGCCGTCGTACGAGGAGGCCGCGGGGCTGACCTACGGGGCCGAGGGCCGGCTCCACGCGTACGTGGCCCGGAGGGGCACGAGCTGGTTCGTGGTCGCGAACGGCAAGGAGGGTCCGCCCTTCGACGCGGTGAGGCCCCCGGAGTTCAGCGCCGACGGCGGATCCCTCGTCTACCGCGCGCGGCGGGAGGGGCGGCGGTTCGTCGTGATCGCCGATCCCGACGGGAGGACGAGGCGCGAGCTCCCCTCGTACGAGCAGGTGTTCGACGTCCGCTTCACCGCGGACGGCCGATCGATCGCCTACGGCGTGAAGGACGGTCGCGAGCTCGCCTGGAAGGTCGAGCCCCTGCGATGAGCCGGCGCCGGGCTCCCCACTGGCTCTGGCTTACGGTGCTGTTCGCCGCGGCGTGCAGCAGGGAGCCCGACGCTGCCGGGCGGGCGCGGCCGGCCGCGCCCGCGCCCTCCTCGAGCGCCACGGTCCTGGCGACGCTTCCGGACGTGTCGCCGCCGAGGACGACCGCGGCTCCGGTCGTCCTCGGGCTGCATGCGCCCATCGCCGTGGCCAACGAGACCGAGATCCTCTTCCCGGAGCGGGGAGGCGCGGTCACGATCGTCGTGCACGAGGAGGACGGCTCGCGCGTCGTCCACGGCGGCCGCGAGGGGAAGCGCTACGCGGCGATCGGTCAGGTGGTGGTCAGCCCCGACGGCTCGCGCTTCGCCCACGGCGCCCTCGCCGGCGGCCGGTGGCACATGGTCGTCGACGGCGTCGAGCGGGAGGGCTTTGACGCCGTGAAGGACCCCGCGTTCAGCCCCGACGGCGAGCACGTGGCATACCAGGCGATGGACGGCGACCTGTGGCGGCTCGTGGTGGACCGCACCGCGAGCCCGGGCACGAGGACGAGGTACCTGGCGCACCGGTTCAGCGGCGACTCCTCGCGGATCGCGTTCATCGACGACGCCGGCGGCGAAGAGAAGGGGCGGCTCGTCGTGAGCGACCTCGCGTTCGAGACGCCGACCGTCGTCGCCGCGGCCGTCGCGAGGTTCGTGGTGGACGCCGCCGGCGCGCGCATCGCCGCCGTGAGCGCCACGGGCGGCGGGCAGCGCGTCCTTACGCTCGGGTTCGACGCGCCGGAGCGCGTGACGAGCGGGCCTGCGTACGACGCGGTGTCCGGGATCGTGCTCGGCCCGGACGGCTCGCTCGCTCACGTCGCCGAGCGCTCCGGGAAGCGGTTCATGGTGCTGAACGGGAAGGAGGAGCCGTTCCCGGCCGGCGAGCTGCGCGGGGTGCCGGTCGTCCGGCCCGGGGGCCCGTCCATCGCGGCCCTGGTGCAGGTCGCGGGCAGGGTGCGCCTGCAGCGGTTCTTCGCCGCGGGCGGCGGCGAGGGCGCCTGGTACGACGACGCCGAGGACCTCGTCTTCAGCGCCGACGGGCGATCCCTCGCCTTCGCCGCGCGCAGGGGCCCGAGCTGGTCCGTCGTCGTGGACGGCAACGAGGGGCCGCCCTTCGATCGGGTGGTGACTCCGCTGTTCGGGCCGGACGGGAAGGTCGTGGTGTACCGCGCGAGAAAGGACGGCAGGCGGTTCGTGGTCGTCGCGAACGCCGACGGGACGACGAAGGCCCGGCACCCCGCGTTCGACCAGGTGTTCCCGGCGCGGTACGCCTCCGACGGGAGGTCCATCGCCTATGGGGTCGTCGAGGGCCGGCAGGTACTGTGGAAGGTGGAGGCGCCGTGATCGCCACGCCGGTCCTCGTGTCCCTCGTGGCGCTGCTCGCGGCCGGCGCTCCGCCGGCGGCGGGCCTCCCCGCGTGCAGCAACCGCACGATCCGGGAGGTCGTGAAGCGGACCGGGTGCACGCTCGGCGACCGGCGGTGCTGGGTGTCGGCCGGCGGGTACTGCACCGACCACGTCCAGCGGAGGATCAGGGCGCTCGAGCCGGCGAGGACCGTGGAGCTGGTGAGCGTCGGCCCGAGCGACGTCAGGAAGGGCGACGTGGCCCTCTTCCTCGCGCGCAGCCACTACGCGTACGTCGAGCGGGTCGTGACCGGCCGCGATGGGCGACCGGTCTCGGTGGACCTGTCCGAGCTCAACTTCGGGACCTGCTGGGTGGACGTCGAGCTGATGGTGACGGACCAGTACAGCGTGGTGAACAGGCGACCTCGCGTGCCCCTGCGCGACGTGGACGGCGGGTTCCTGAGGCCGCGTCCCGTGGCGCGGTAGATCGCGAGGCGACCCTCGAGCGCCGCCTTCAGTTCTCCGGCCTGAAGCGCCGGGGCACGCGCCGGAGGAACTCCTCGTCCGACAGGCCCTGGGCGGTCCACCACCGGATCGTGTTCGTGTACCGCTCGTGGATCTGCTGCGCCTGCTCGGGCGTGTACGTCTGGTACAGGAGGCCGAGCTTCTCCGCGCGGAGGAGCGACCGGTAGGCGACCGCGGCGGCGTGGACGGCCTTGTAGGTGTGGAGGCGCTCCTCGCACCGCGCCGCGAGGGACGGGTCCTCCTTCGGCGCGCGCGTGAAGACGTCGACCGCCTGCTGGTAGAGGACGTCGAGCCGGTCGTACTGGTGCTGGAGCATCGCCGTGTTGTAGTTGGCGTCCACCACGAAGACGTCGCGCTCCGGCCAGGAGCTCGGGGTGATCGCGATGCGGGTCCGCTCGACCTCGGTGTCGGAGACCTCCGCGAGGAACCCGCGCGCCTTCAGCGCCCGGAGCATCTCGTGGGCGGCGATCTCCTGTCCCTGCTCCGTGAGGTGGACGTAGTCGGTGAACACGTCGAACCCGGGGATGCCGTCCCCCGCGACCGCCTCGAGCGGCGGGAGGATGTCGACGAGCGGCACGCTCCGGCTCGCCGCGACCTCCCTGAGGATCGCCTGGAACTCCGGGAGCTCGCGGAACGGGAAGCCGTCCCGCTCGAGCGCGCGGACGTACTCCTCCTTCGCCTCGGCCCGGTGGCCCGTACTCCGGAGCGCCTCGCCGAGCCGGAAGTGCGCCTCGGCGTGCTCGTCGTCGATGGCGACGGCCTCGCGGAGCGGGGCGATCGACGCCGCGGCGCCGCCGCGCTCGAGGGCGAGGAAACCCTCC
>Ga0137373_10005632_pt1 | contig 13481 bp, 13 predicted proteins | sample SagtaG_5_FD_104912 | JGI IMG/M metagenome (GOLD analysis project Ga0137373, IMG submission 104912) | Vadose zone soil microbial communities from Sagehorn Ranch, Mendocino, California, USA - Sage1_R_80_16 metaG | ecosystem: Environmental > Terrestrial > Soil > Vadose zone | place: USA...
CACGTGTGGATGACGGGCAGCGGCACCCAGTTCAACATGAACGTCAACGAGGTGATCTCCAACCGCTGCTGCCAGCTTGCGGGCACCCCGCTCGGCAGCAAGAAACCGGTGCACCCCAACGATCACGTGAATATGGCGCAGTCGTCGAACGATTCTTTTCCGTCGGCCATGTATATCGCAGCGGCGCTCAACGTGAAGCAACGTCTGATCCCTGCGGTAACAGCTTTGCACAACGCCATTGATGCGAAGGCGCAGGCGTGGAGCGACATCGTCAAGATCGGCCGCACCCACATGCAGGACGCCACCCCTTTGACGTTGGGCCAGGAATGGTCGGGCTATGGGGGGATGCTGGCGGACGATGTCGAACGCATTGAGGATGCCCTGAAAGGAGTTTATCAGCTGGCGCTCGGCGGTACGGCGGTCGGCACCGGCATCAACGCCGCGCCAGGTTTCGGGGCGGCGGCCGCGGCCGAGATCGCCAGGCTCACAGGTCTGCCGTTTATCAGCGCGCCGAACAAGTTCACCGTCCAGGGCGCGCACGACGCGCTCGTGCAGCTCTCCGGCACATTGCGGACGCTTGCTGTGTCGCTTTACAAGATCGCCAACGACATCCGATTGATGTCCTGCGGCCCGCGCGCGGGCTTCGCCGAGTTGATGATCCCGGAAAACGAGCCGGGCTCCTGCATCATGCCGGGCAAGGTTAATCCGACCCAGTGTGAAGCACTCGCGATGATCGCTGCGCAGGTCATGGCCAACGATGTGGCGGTGGGTTTTGGAGGTGCGAGCGGGTATCTCGAGATGAACGTTTATAAGCCGCTAATGATCTTCAACATCATGCATTCGATCACGATCATGGTTGACGGCTGCACGAACTTCCGCAAGTTCTTAATCGAGGGCACGAAGCCCAATCTGAAGAAGATCACCGAATACGTCGAGCGTTCGCTGATGTTGGTGACGGCGCTTGCGCCGGTGATCGGGTATGACAAGGCATCGAAAATCGCGCATTACGCGCTGGAAAACGATCTTACGCTGAAGGCAGCCGCGCTGAAAGTCGGCTTTGTAACGGAGGAGGAATTCGATCGCATCGTCGATCCGGCTAAGATGGTCAAGCCGTACGTCGCAGGCGGCTGAGCGTTGGCAAGAAAATCGGAAAAAGTCTGACCTCAGCGGGGCCGAGCGAGGGGACGGAATGTAATCGGCAAATCAACTTCCTTAGCGGACAAGATAATCGCAGTACCTAAAAGGAGTCGGGAATGAGCAAAGTAATCGATGTCGTCGCCGGAACCGGATTGGACCAACGGACGCGCAACAGCCATTGGCCGGCGCGGCTGGATGTGATCCAGAGCGCGAGCGGTCTTTTTCTCGGGTTGTTCATGTGGGGACACATGGCATTCGTATCGAGCATTTTAATCAGCAACGATGCCATGTGGTGGGTGACGAGGATGTTCGAAGGGCAGTTTGTTTTCGGTCAGAGACACCCCGGCGTTGTTTCCTCCATTGTGAGTTGTGTGGCGATCATGTTCGTGCTCCACGCTTTTCTGGCCATGCGCAAGTTCCCGGCAAATTTTAAGCAGTACAAGACTTTTACCGCACATCGCAAGATGATGCACCACGACGACACGACGTACTGGTGGCTTCAGGCGGTGACCGGTTTTGCGCTGTTTTTTTTGGCTTCGGTCCACCTCTACCAAATGCTCATGCATCCCGGTGATATCGGTCCCTACGAATCGGCGGATCGAGTGTGGACCTACCGCTGGTGGCCGTTGCTGCTGGTGTTGCTGTTCGCTGTTGAACTACACGGCGGCGCGGGTCTTTACCGGCTAGCCGTCAACTGGGGCTGGTTCGAAGGAAAGGACCCCGACCGGACGCGACGAGTACTCAAACGGTTCAAGTCGGGGCTTACTGCGTTCTTTCTGATTCTGGGTTTACTCACCTTGGCAGCCTACATGAAGATCGGCTACGAGCACCGGGACCGCGCCGGCGAGCGCTACGTTCCGTCATATCTCCAGCCTGTGGGGCCGTCCTCGGGCATGAAATCGTAGCGGGGAGAAAGGCGAATTATGAAAATCATCTACACTGACGTTCTCATCATTGGCGGCGGGCTTGCCGGGCTCCGTCTCGGCATCGGCGCCAAAAGGCGCGGCCACGATGTGATTATCTTATCGCTGGTGCCGCCGAAGCGGTCGCATTCAGTGGCGGCGCAGGGCGGCATGCAGGCGAGTCTCGCCAATGTCATCAAAGGCGAAGGCGATAACGAAGACGTTCACTTCCAAGACACAGTCCGTGGGAGCGACTGGGGCGCCGATCAGCACGTTGTAAGAATGTTCGTCAACACCGCCCCCAAAGCGGTGCGCGAGTTGGCGGCCTGGGGTGTGCCGTGGAGCCGGGTGCGCCGAGGCGACCGCGACGTCATCATCAACGGTCAAAAGGTCACGCTCACAGAGCGCAACGAAGCCCACGGTTTGATCGCACAGCGCGATTTCGGCGGTACAAAAAAATGGCGCACCTGCTATGTCTCCGACGGCACCGGCCACGCCATGCTTTTTACCATGAGCGATCAGGCGATCGCCCAAGAGATCCCTGTGCACGAGCGCACTGAGGCGATCGCCCTGATCCACGACAGCGGTCGCTGTTACGGCGCCGTGGTGCGAAATCTCATCACCGGAGAGTTGGTCGCTTACGTGGCGAAGGCCACCGCGATTGCCGGCGGCGGAGCAGGACGGCTCTACCACGTGACCACGAATGCCGTCATTTCCGAAGGCATTCCGACCGCCATTGCGCTGGAGACTGGTATTGCCGCGGTCGGCAACATGGAGGCGGTGCAGTTTCATCCGACGCCGATCTTCCCGGCAGGAATTCTTTTGACCGAAGGCGCGCGCGGCGACGGCGGATTGCTGCGCGATGTCGACGGCAAGCGCTTCATGCCCGATTACGAGCCCGAGAAAAAAGAGTTGGCGTCGCGCGATGTGGTGTCGCGCCGCATGGAAGAGCACATCGCCAAAGGCAAAGGCGTCAAATCGCGTTTTGGCGAACATCTGTGGCTGGACATTACGCTGTTGGGCGAGCACCACATCAAACACAACCTGCGCGAGGTTTATGAGATCTGCCAGTATTTCCTCGGCATCGATCCAACAAAAGACTGGGTGCCGGTGCGACCGGCGCAGCATTATACGATGGGGGGCGTTCGCACCAATTACACGGGTGAAAGCCCGGCAAAGGCTTATTCGCAGCCGGCGAGGCGGCCTGCTGGGACATGCACGGCTTTAATCGCCTCGGCGGGAATTCGGTGGCAGAAACCGTTGTCGCCGGCATGATCGTCGGTGAATACATTGCCGACTTTTGCGATCGTTCGGAGAACGACATCGACATCTCCACGGCCCTTATCCACGAAGCGCTGGAACATGAACGAGCTAAACTTGACGTGTTGATCGAAGGTAATAGGACGGAAAATGCGGCAGTGCTGATGACGGAGATGAAAGAGATCATGACGGCCAAAGTCGGGATATTCCGACACGGCAAGAAGCTCGCCGAAGCCGTCGATGAGCTGCAGAAGCTTCTGGTGCGAAGCCGCAACATCGGGCTCCGCTACAAAGCGCGCGGCGCCAATCCGGAACTGGAAACCGCGTATAGGGTGCAAAAGATGCTCAAGCTCGCGCTCTGTGTCGCCTATGGGGCTCTACAGCGAACAGAAAGCCGCGGCGCGCACTTTCGCGAGGATTTCCCCCGCCGCGACGACGCCGAGTGGCTGAAGCGCACCATCGCTACATGGAGGTCTGAAACCGACACGTTACCGTCGCTTACCTACGAACAGCTCGATGTCATGAAAATGGAGCTGCCGCCGGGCTGGCGGGGTTACGGCGCCAAGGATTATATCGATCACCCCGATACCCCAAAACGTACCGCCCAAATCGAACAAGTAAAGAAGAAGCTTAACGGCGCCGATCGGTTCGCACTTCAACAAGAATTGCTGCCCTATGAGCGTCTCCTACCGGAGCGCTTTCGCGGCAAGAATGAACGGATCGATGAAATGATGGAAGGTGAGCGATGAAAAACGAAAATCATACTCTTCGTCAGTTAAAGATTAGCGTACTGCGCTTCAATCAGGAACCTGGCAGCGCGCCGCGCATGCAGACCTACGAGATCGAGGAAGCTGACGGCATGACGCTTTTTATCGCGCTCAATGAAATTCGCGAGAAGCAGGATCCCTCGCTTCACTTCGATTTTGTGTGCCGCGCCGGCATCTGCGGCAGCTGCGGCATGATGATCAACGGACGGCCCACGCTGGCTTGCCGGACCTTGACCAAAGACCTGGACAGCGAGATCTCACTGGCGCCACTCCCGGTTTTTGAGCTGATCGCCGATCTGTCCGTCAACACGGGGAAATGGATGCGACACATGAGCGAGCGGCTCGAGACGTGGGTGCATTTGAACGGAGACAAGATCGATCTCACTAAACCGGAAGAAAGGATGGAGCCGGAACTGGCGGAAAAGATCTATGAGCTGGACCGGTGCATCGAGTGCGGCTGCTGTATTGCCGGCTGCGGCACCGTCCGCATGCGCGAAGACTTCGTCGGCGCCGTGGGACTCAATAAGATTGCCCGCTTCCGTCTCGATCCACGCGACAAGCGCAATGATGATGACTTCTATGAGTTGATCGGCGAAGACAACGGCGTCTTCGGCTGCATGTCGCTTCTAGGCTGCCATGACGTCTGCCCGAAAAAACTGCCGCTGGCTACGCAGATCGCATTCCTCAGACGAAAGATGGCCGCGGTGGGATGGAAGTGACGAAGAAGCTCTGAAGTCTGCCTCTAATTTACAGCGAAAGGAACGCAAGCATGAAGTCGCCCAATGTGCAGAGCACGGTAGCGGTTCTCCCAAAGAAGGTGGAAACGAAGGAATTTCATCTCACCTGGAAACATTTTGCGCCGATTGTAACGGCGGCGGTTCTTGCTCTTATCCCTCCGCCTGCCGGCTTGCAACAGCATGCCTGGTACTATTTCGCGCTCTTCGCTGGCGTCATTGTCGGTTTGATGTTTGAGCCGCTGCCAGGAGGAGCCATTGGTGCCATCGGCGTCACTCTAGCGACGCTCCTCGCGCCTTGGGTGCTCTTTGGTCCGACGGATCTCGCTCGCCCAGGATTCAATGCGCCCACGGCTGCGCTCAACTGGGGGCTCTCAGGATTTTCGAATCCCACCGTCTGGCTGATTTTCGGCGCTTTTATGTTTGCGCTCGGTTACGAAAAGACCGGCCTCGGCCGCCGCATCGCGCTGGCCTTGGTGAAGCGAATGGGGCGAAAGACGCTCACTCTCGGATACGCCGTCGCCGTTGCCGATACGATAATGGCCCCCTTCACTCCTTCTAATACTGCGCGCAGCGGCGGGACGATTTATCCAATCATCAAAAATTTGCCGCTTCTCTATGATTCGAAACCCAACGACCCATCCATGCGCCGGATTGGCTCCTACATCATGTGGGTGGCCATCGCCACCACCTGCGTCACCAGTACGATCTTTCTGACTGGCCTCGCCCCCAATCTCCTGGCGAAGGAGCTGGTCAAAAAGACGGCAAATGTGGAGCTTGCATGGGGCGCCTGGTTTGTAGCAGCCGCCCCGGCGGGACTCTTGTTGCTTGTGATGGTCCCCTTGCTCACCTACTGGCTCTATCCACCCGAAGTTAAGGAAGGCGCTGAAGTGACCGAATGGGCAGCGAAAGAGCTCGACAAGTTGGGCGGCTTCACTTCTCATGAAATTACCCTGGCTGTGCTTGTCGGGATAGCGTTGGTCCTATGGATTTTTGCAGGCGACTACGTTAACCCTACCACCGCCGCAGTGGTAGTGATCTGTCTGATGGTGATTTTCGGTATTGTGACTTGGGATGACATTACGAAAAATTCTGCCGCCTGGAACACGCTGGCTTGGTTCGCGACTTTGGTGGCGCTCGCCGACGGGCTGAATCGGGTTGGATTCGTCAAATGGTTTGCTGATCTGATATCGAGCCATGTCGCAGGCTTTTCGCCGGTCACCGCAACGATCGTGCTTTTGCTGATTAACTTCTTTGCCCATTACATGTTCGCCAGCGGGACGGCGCATGTTACTGCGTTGATCCCGGTGTTGCTGGCTGTGGGATCCGCCGTGCCTAACATGAACATGCCGCAGTTGGCGCTGCTGCTCTGTCTCCAACTCGGCATCATGGGCATCATCACACCTTACGGCACCGGTCCAAGCCCGGTCTACTACGGCAGCGGCTATCTACCTGCGGCGGATTACTGGCGGCTCGGGGCGATTTTTGGATTGATCTTTCTTGCCGTATTTATGCTGAGCTCAGTGCCCTTGGTCTTGTTCCTACGGGGTTAATCGGGAGACATTCAAAGAACATGGCGGAAGCGAAGATCATGAGTGATCGAGTCGAGCGGGTGATCTCGCCGGTTGTGGTACATTCCGCGCGGACGGCGGTGGCAGCTGTGGCGTCGTTGGTAGCAGCGGGATTGTTCCGGCTGCCAGAAGCGTACTGGGCACCAATTACGACCCTGGTGATTACGCAGTCATCCCTGGGTGCAGCGCTGGCTGTTTCCTGGCAGCGTTTCGTCGGGACGATACTTGGAGCCGCAGTTGGCGCGATTGTGGCGAGTCAGTTCGGGCCGCGCGCGCTGGTGTTCGGTGCTAGCGTCTTTATCCTGGGACTCCTTCGCGCCGTGGCGCGCTTGGATCTTAACGCATATCGGTTCGGGGGAGTTACGCTGGCGATTGTCCTGTTGGTGCCGCGGGCGGGTCCAGCATGGCAAATCGCGTTTCATCGGTTCGCCGAAGTGTCCATTGGAATTGGGGTAGCGCTGATATTAGCGGTGGTATGGCCGGAGAGGGAAGCCACATCATAACTGGCTTCAGCCTCTTTATGCTGAAGGTGGTGCTCAGCGGGCGCGGCGACGAGATCATCTGGCAAGAACCAATCCGATAACTCGCCGCAAACTCATATTCCTTTGCGACATAAAAGGCCATCCACAATGATCGAAACGCCCGGAGGACACTCGCCGGCCAAGGAAGAGGTAGATCGTGGAAAAGCAAAAACTCCTCGTAGCCCTGGATGAACATTCGATTTCAACTGAACTCGTCAAGTACCTCGGAAAAATCATTTCGGGGAACCAAGATTTGGAGGTTTGCCTGCTTCATATGCTTCAGCCGCCACCGCCCCAACTGCGGGAATTCCGGGGTTCGGAGGACCCCGAAGTGGAGGAACAGCTCGACCGGGACATGGATGTCGTCTACCAACGTTGGACCCGGGAGGCTGAGAATGCGGCGCGGCTGGTGTTCGAGAACGCAACCTCTATTCTCACGCGCGCAGGAGTCCCGCCGAACTCGATCCGACGCATTGCGGGCCAATTGGTGAATCACGAGGACCTCACCGACGATATCCTCAAACTCGCCGAAGAAAACGCATGCCAAACGATCGTTGTGGGCAGGTCGTCGTTCCCATGGTTCAAAGAAACGTTTCATCGTCATCTAGCCGACAAACTTGTGGGGAAAGCGACCGGAGTTACGATTTGGGTGGTAGAACAACCTTCCGCTCGATGATGAGCAACACGAGCGGCAAAACTCCACAAGTCAGTCGAAGGAGCAGCGACCGATTTCGACTGTTGAACTCGTCAACCGTCATGCCGGTGAGAGTAGCTGCGAGAATCATATCGATGTCCGGGATCGTAAGCTTCGCCAGCGCCTCGCGGTTCCCGGACAGTACCGTCTTGAACGGCTCGATGTTTTTCAAATCCGGCTTTTTCTCCACGACCGCCGGAACTCGTTCCAGGTAGTAGACCAGCTGCGTAGGTATTGGCTGCTCTACCCACGTGGTGCCGTCCTGATCGAACGTGGCGATCCGTGCCTCCGGCGGCACAAACCTTGGGCTGCCCTTCTCCGTAGTTATCCTTACGAACTCGACAATCGCCTTTTTCGCAGGACCGCCGTTAAGACGGCAGTGGATCAGTCTGGGCATTGGCTTGGCTGATAACCAAGAGAAATAGAAATGCCGTTCCGTTGAGCATAGTTATGATTGCGCGCCTCATGGGGATTCTCCTCGTGAACCGGGGATAAAAAGCGGGTTGATTGCGATTGAAAGCTTTGTGCCGCGTAGGCGCAGCCACTCAAGCCGGAGTTGCGTGATGCGTGGGCAAGATGATCGACGCCTGGCATGCATATAGACCGTAAAACCGCTGGACAATTTCAAGTAGATATACGAAGACGAGATGGTTTGGTGGTTATCGTAAACTCGTTGAGGGAAAACACCTGGGACTGGTTCCGCGAATTTCTCATCTACGGGTCAAAGGGACATGGTGAGCCCTCCACATCGCGGGATCTGGGTGGACCAGTTCATATTGAGCAATCATCTAAATGAGTTCGTTCTGCAAAACTTCATCATTGAGCATGCACTCCGGCATCACACGTAGCCTGCTTGACAGGGCTTTGGAATTCTACTTCGTTCTCGAAAAGGTATTCGTGTTGCCCGCGGGCAAATTCGACGAGCAAAAGCGTCCGACCGAGATTTTCGGTCACTGAAATCAGTGTGCCTTCCTTCGGCAGCAAGCTACCTGTCTTTGCGGATCTGATACTTCTGGTCAAATTTAATTTTTTTCCCGGTTGCATAAGAACCTCCTATAGTGATTCTGACCTTTCGCTTTCCTTTCTTGCATCTTGACAGAGCAACCTTCATGCCTCTCCATCTGACTTTCCTAACACTTCACAAAAAGCTCGGCAGTGTGCGTCCCTGAGATAATTTCCTTCACAACTTTGATTCGCATCGCGAGTGCCAACCGGCTGGCAGCTGCTAACCCGTTGGCACCACGCATCGGCACGGTCACTTTGGTTCGTCGTTCCTAATTCTTCATCTATCTTATGTGTCGCCTACTTATTCGGAGAAAGTGAGTCGATTGACCTTCGGCACAAACGTTGCGTTCGCACAATCGCGAAAGTTTGATGCACGGAGCGGCTACCACAAAAGAAAGGACACGGCGCCATAATGTACGAAACAATCAACCCATTCACTGAAGAACTGGTCAAATCGTTCGCAGAGCATACGAACACCGAACTGGAATCAGTCATAGCCAAAGCCCAAGAGACATACGAGAACGACTGGAAACTAAGATCTCCGGCAGAGCGCAAAGCGATCGTCAAGAAGGCTGCATCGATTCTCCGTGAGAAACGCGATGACTTTGCAAAACTCGTCACGCTCGAAATGGGGAAGCTCTTCCGCGAGGCACAGGCAGAAGTTTACCTGAGCGCGGATATTCTCGACTATTATGCCGATCATGCGAAGAAGTTTCTCGCGCCGCAAAAGCTGAAGATCGACAAGGGGGAGGCGATTGTCGAAAACGAGCCCCTCGGCGTGATCTTCTGCATTGAACCCTGGAATTTCCCCTATTATCAACTGGCGCGTGTTGCGGGACCGAACCTGATGATGGGCAACACGCTGATCGTGAAGCATGCCCCGAATGTGCCACAGTGCGCGTTCGCGTTTGAAAAACTTTTTCTCGATGCCGGCGCGCCGGCCGGCGCCTACACAAACGTCGTTATCTCAAACGAGCAGGCGGCCGCGGCGATCGCCGACAAGCGAATTAGGGGAGTTGCGCTGACCGGCAGCGAGAGGGCCGGGGAGGCGGTTGCTTCCGAAGCGGGCAAGGCTCTCAAGAAGAGCACGATGGAACTCGGCGGTAGCGACGCCTTTATCGTACTTGACGATGCGGACATGGATACGGCGGTGAAATGGGGTGTCTGGGGGCGCATCAGCAACACGGGGGAGTGTTGTGTCGCCGCAAAACGGTTCATTCTTCACGAAAAGATCGCCGATACCTTTCTGGACCGGTTCAAAAAGGAACTGGAGAAACTGGTTCCCGGAGATCCAATGGATCCGCAGACGACCCTCGGTCCTCTGTGTACCGAGGGCGCGCTTTATCTTGTCCAAAAGCAGATCGAGAGCGCGGTTCGGGGCGGCGCGAAGGTGCTCCTGGGAGGCAAACGGATCGAACGACGTGGTTACTTCATCGAGCCTACAATCCTAACCGACATCACACCCGAGAACCCGGTCTACTATCAGGAGTTCTTCGCTCCGGTAGCGCTCATATTTCGGGTGAAGGACGAGAACGAGGCAATCAAACTGGCGAATGACTCGCCCTATGGGCTCGGAGGTTCGGTCATTACGAAAAATATCAACCGAGGAAAGCGGATTGCGCGCCAGATCGACACGGGAATGGTGTTTATCAATCAGGCGACGTGGACCGCACCGGACCTGCCGTTTGGCGGCGTGAAGAACTCCGGCTACGGCCGCGAACTCGCCGAGCTCGGGATCGGTGAATTCGTAAACAAAAAGTTGATCCACGTCGCCGCGTGATCGCAGTGGTAAGAAGCTTGAGTCCGCATTTCCGAAGTTTTGGCAGTTATGACACACAAGCCGTACTCGGCGTTTAGGCCACTGCGCATTCAGCCCGAATGGATGGCATGAAGATTGTCGAAAACTTTCTGGATTAGCGGGAGCACTGAAAATGAGACGCCGCGACACGATTAACTCTATTTTGAAGCACAAGGGCGGGCAAATCTGGTCGGTGTCACCTGATCAGTCCGTCTATGAAGCTATAGAAAAGATGGCGGAGAAGGGAGTTGGGGCTTTACTGGTGCTTTCCGAAGGCGAGCTTGTGGGAATCATCTCAGAGCGCGATTACGCTCGCCGGGTAATCCTCAAGGGAAGATCCTCTAAAGCAACTCAGGTGAAAGAGATCATGACAAGCCCGGTGATTCACGTGACTCCGCATCAAACTTTGGATGAGTGCATGACCATCATGACAAATCAACACATTCGTCATCTGCCGGTCGTGGAAGGCACTCATTTACTCGGCGTGGTATCGATTGGCGACCTGGTAAAGTGGATCATCACGGAGCAGGAAGAGACCATCCAACAATTGGAGCACTACATCGCTGGGAATTTTCCATCCTGAACCTCCGCGAACACCGGCCCTGACAGGGATACGGTCCGGTACGGGTGAGCTGTCGATAGGAGTGCCTATGATCTGGCCATTGGTTGCATATTTCGTTTTCGTGGTTGTTCTGGTCGCCGCGATTCTCGTTATTTCTTACCTGCTGGGGCCCAGACATTTGGAACCCGCGACCGGCGAGCCCTACGAAGGCGGCATCGTTTCAGAAGGCTCGGCGCGCGCGCGGTTTTCTGCAGGTTACTACCTGGTGGCAATGTTCTTCGTCATTTTCGATCTGGAATCAGTCTTTATCTTTGCCTGGGCCGGAGCGGCTCGCGAGCTGGGCTGGACCGGTTATTGGGCAATTGTGCTGTTCGCCGGAATGCTTGTTGCGCCGCTCATTTATTTATGGAAGGTCGGCGCGCTCGATTGGGCGCGTGAACCACACCCGACGAGGTGAAAATCTCATGCAGTGGTCACTTACCAAACCTGATATTACGGGGCTGGTAGCAAGTCCTGAAACTGAACCCCTTGAACAAACGGTGCGCCGCAGCATCGTCCTCTCGCGGCTGGAAGATCTCGTCAGGTGGGCCCGCAAGAATTCCATGTGGCCGTTCAACTTCGGGCTTTCCTGCTGTTACGTCGAAATGGCGACCAGCATCACGAGCAAGTTTGACGTGTCCCGCTTCGGCGCCGAAGTGATTCGCGGTACGCCGCGCGAAGCGGATCTCATGGTGATCGCCGGGACGGTCTTTATCAAGATGGCCCCCATCGTCCAGAGACTTTACGAACAGATGATGGAGCCCCGCTGGGTGATTTCAATGGGTTCCTGCGCGAACTCCGGCGGCATGTACGACATCTACAGCGTTGTGCAAGGCGTGGACAAGTTTCTTCCGGTGGATGTTTATGTGCCTGGTTGCCCGCCGCGGCCCGAAGCTTTCCTTGAAGGACTACTGTTGTTGCAAAAAGTTGTCGGAACAGAAGAGCGTCCGCTGAGCTGGGTGGTGGGTTCCCAAGAGACAATTCGGGCGCCTCTACCGTCCATGCGCGACCTGATGCGGCCGTCGCGGCAGAAAGCCGCCGTGCTGAGGGAGCCTGACCACGTATGATCGACGTCCCGACCATCACGCAGGAAATCACTGACCGGCTCGGTCCGGCTGTCGTTTCGCAGCAGACGCACGATCGGATCCCGACGTTTTGGGTAGACAGAGATCGCGTCCCGGCACTCCTCCGCTTCATCAAAGAAGAAATAGATCGGCCGTACAAGATGCTTTACGACCTCTCGGCCATCGACGAACGCATGAAAACCCATCGTGATGATGCGCCGGCGAGTGATTTCACCGTCGTTTATCATCTCTTGTCATTCGAACGAAACGAGTACCTCCGCATCAAGACCGCCCTTAAAGAAGACCAGCTTTCGCTCCCGAGTATCACGAATATCTGGCCCGCCGCCAACTGGTACGAGCGCGAAGTGTGGGACATGTTCGGAATCGCTTTTGACGGTCATCCGCACCTTGAACGGATTCTGATGCCCAAGACTTGGTCTGGTCACCCGCTCCGCAAAGAGCATCCAGCCCGAGCGACGGAAATGGGCCCCTATCGGTTGCCTCATGAAAAGGAAGTAGCGGAGCAGGAGGCGCTACGCTTTCGTCCTGAAGATTGGGGCATGAGCCGCGAACGAAACGGCTCGGATTTTATTTTCTTGAACATCGGTCCTCAGCATCCCGGCACCCACGGCGTCTTACGCATCGCGCTGCAGCTCGCTGGCGAAGAGATCGTCGATGCCGTTCCTCAGATCGGCTTTCATCATCGCGGCGCGGAAAAGATGGGCGAGCGCCAGTCCTGGCACTCGTACATTCCCTACACGGATCGCGTGGACTACCTGGGCGGCGTGTTGAACAACCTGGCGTATCTCACCGCAGTCGAAACGCTGGCCGATATCAAGGTACCGCCCCGTGCCCAGGTGATTCGCGTCATGCTCTCAGAGCTGTTCCGCATTATCAGCCACCTGGTCTGGTACGGCACGTTTGCGCAGGACCTGGGACAGATGTCCCCGGTCTTCTTCACGTTCAACGACCGCGAGCGCGCTTTCGGCATCATCGAAGCGATCACGGGCGCGCGCATGCATCCGGCCTGGTTTCGGATCGGCGGAGTCGCCGCCGACCTGCCGAAGGGGTGGGACGACATGGTCCGCGATTTCATAAAATACTTGCCGCCCCGCCTGATCGAATACGATCGCACCGTGATGCAAAACCGGATTTTTCAGGCGCGCACCAAAGGTATCGGTAGCTTCACAACCGATGAGGCGATCGACTGGGGCGTGACCGGGCCGAGTCTGCGCGCGTGTGGATTTGAATGGGACTTTCGCAAGCGCCAGCCCTACTCAGGCTACGACCAGTTCGAGTTCGACATCCCGACTGGCCGGATGGGCGACTGCTATGACCGCGCGGCGGTGCGCATCGAGGAGATGCGCCAGAGCCTGCGGATCGTCGAGCAATGCGTGAACCATATGCCCGAGGGTCCCTATAAATCG
>Ga0137373_10005642_pt1 | contig 13467 bp, 10 predicted proteins | sample SagtaG_5_FD_104912 | JGI IMG/M metagenome (GOLD analysis project Ga0137373, IMG submission 104912) | Vadose zone soil microbial communities from Sagehorn Ranch, Mendocino, California, USA - Sage1_R_80_16 metaG | ecosystem: Environmental > Terrestrial > Soil > Vadose zone | place: USA...
CGATACTTGGCGAGTTCTTCGAAGAAATCGCTGTGCGCGTTGAAGAAGAACGACATGCGCGGCACGAATTGATCGACGTCCAGACCCGCCTCGACGCCGGCCTGGACGTATTCGATGCCGTCGCGCAGCGTGAACGCCAGCTCCTGGAGCGCCGTCGAGCCGGCCTCGCGGATGTGGTACCCGCTGACCGACACCGTATTCCACCGCGGCACTTCCTTCGAGCAGAACGCAAAGATGTCGGTGATCAGCCGCATCGATTCGCGGGGCGGGTAGATGTACTCCTTCTGCGCGATGAATTCCTTCAGGATGTCGTTCTGAATCGTGCCCGATAACGTCCGCCAGTCCGCCCCCTGCTTCTCGGCCACCGCCAGGTACATCGCGAAGATCATCGGCGCCGGCGAGTTGATCGTCATCGACGTCGTGATCTCGCCGAGCGAAATCCCGTCGAAGAGCCGCTCCATGTCGGCGAGCGACGCGATGCTCACGCCGCACTTGCCGACCTCGCCGAGTGAGAGCTCGTGATCCGGATCGCGCCCCATCAGCGTCGGCAGATCGAACGCGACGCTCAGTCCCGTGCCGCCAGCCGCGAGCAGCGTCGTATACCGCCCGTTCGTCTCCTCCGGCGTCCCGAATCCGGCGAACTGCCGCATCGTCCACAGCTTGCCGCGGTAGCCGGTCGGGTGAATGCCGCGCGTGTACGGGAACTCGCCGGGATTGTTGAGGTCGCGGGTGTACTCGAAGCCGGGAAGGTCGTCGGACGTGTAGAGGCGATCGATGGGACGGCCGGAGATCGTGGTGAAAGGGACGGGTCGTTCCGCCGCCGCAGTTTTCATGCTGTTGGCATTATAGCGGCCGGAAGAGGCGGCAAGCGACAGGCGACAGGGATTGGCGAGAGAAGACGCGCGGGGCGAGCTGCCCCGCGCGCACAGTTTCCAGTGACTAGTTGAGCACGCTGCCGCAGACGGCGTAGACGCGGAAGACGATCGTCGCGCCCGTGTCCTGGCTGAGACGCAGCGTCACCTTCCAGGTGTCGGTCGTCGGCGGATACGATGAGACCGGGTGCAGCAGGACTCCCGTGGACGCTTCATAGCCGCCCCCGAACACGCGCTTTCCGGTCGGGCACGCCACCGAAAGCGTCGTCGTGCCGTTGGCCGCAATGGGCTGCGTGAAGAGCGCCGTCGACACGATCTGGTAGCCGCTCACGCCCGGATCGCCCTTGGGCCCCTGCGGTCCCGTCGGACCCGTCGCTCCCGTGGCGCCCGTCGCTCCCGTAGCGCCCGTCGCTCCCGTGGCGCCCGTCGCTCCCGTGGCGCCCGTCGCTCCGGCAGCGCCTGCCGCTCCAACGGGACCCACCTCACCCTGCAGTCCCTGCGCGCCCTGCAGACCCTGCGGGCCCTGGGCGCCGGTGTCACCCTTCGAGCCGGCGGGACCAACTTCACCCTGCAGCCCCTGAACACCCTGCGGTCCCTGGGCGCCGGTGTCACCCTTCGGTCCAGCGGCACCCGTCGGTCCCGCAGGGCCTGCGGGTCCAACAGGACCCACATCACCCTGCGGACCCGCCGGACCCTGCAGTCCCACGGGACCCGCGGGACCCTGCGGCCCCTGGCCGGGGGTGCCGATGCTCGTGTTGAACACGTCACGGTCTTTTTCCGCGCTGCCGCGCTGCACCGTCAGCAGGTGGGTGCCGTCGGGCACCGCTGCCGGCAGGAACACCACAAGCTCCGTGCTCGTCGCGCTGATCACCGTCAGCGGCTGCGTTTCGAGCCACACTTGCGGGGCCTGGTTGCCGAACGCGATTCCCTGGACTGTCAGGGTCTGGCTCGTTCGGTTCACCGAGGTGCTCAAGATCACGAGTTGATCCGATACCGTCGTTGTAGTTGACGCGGTCAGCGGCTGCGCCAGCGATTTCTTCTGCTGGGCATGAGCGAGCGTCGTCCCGAGCAGGACGAACACCAGCGCCGCGACGAAGCTTCTGGTTGTTAAGCGCATACGATGGCCTCCGGGCATCGGCTACCCACCGAGCAAGCCGAAGGCCAGCCCGGCGATAATCCGTAAGTGATTGACGTGTGCGGATTTAGGTGTGCGCTGAGGGTGTGCGTGGATGCGCGGTGGTGCGCAGATTTGGAGCTTTAAGCACAAATTTGAGAGGTCAACTAGGTACTCTGAAGGACACAATGGTCACTAGCGGCGCGTCCTTGACTTGCTGTCGAAGGCCGCATTAGCTTGGTCTGTTTGTGTTTCCGCGGACCGCGCGCACGTCGGTCACACCGGCCCGCACTGAGACAGGAGTCACATGGAAGCAGGCGGCAGCATCTTCAACGCGATGCTCCAGGAGTTCGACGGAGCGGCGCGCTTGCTGGGACTGGATCCCGGCATCTGGAAAATTCTCACCCACCCGAAGCGGCAAATCACGGTCTCGTGCCCCATCCAGATGGACAACGGGGAGATCGAGGTGTTCACCGGCTACCGCGTGCAATACAACATCACCCTCGGTCCCGCGAAGGGAGGCATCCGGTATCACCCCGACGTATCGCTCGACGAAGTGACCGCGCTCGCGGCCTGGATGACGTGGAAGTGTGCGGTTGCGCATGTGCCGTTCGGCGGCGCAAAAGGGGGGGTCATCTGCGATCCCACCCGGATGTCGCGGCGTGAGCTCGAGGCGCTGACGCGGCGGTACGTCGCGGAAATCGTCGATGCGATCGGCCCCGAAAAGGACGTGCCCGCGCCTGACGTGAACACCAACGATCAGGTCATGGCGTGGGTGATGGACACCTACAGCATGCACGTGGGCCACACGTCCACGGCGGTCGTCACGGGCAAGCCGATCGAGATGGGGGGATCGCTCGGCCGCCGCGAAGCCACCGGGCGCGGCGTCATGATCGTCACGCGCGAAGCGGCCAGGCACCTCGGCTTCGACATCAACGGCGCCACCGTCGCGGTTCAGGGATTCGGCAACGTCGGATCCGTGTCCGCCGATCTGCTCGCGAAGATTGGCGCGAAGATTGTCGCGGTCACCGACTGGAAAGGTGGCGTCTACAACGCGAAGGGGCTCGACATCGAGAAGATGGTCGACTTCGCGAAACAGCACAAGACGATCGACGGCTTCCCCGGCGGCGAGCCGCTCGAGAACGATCAGCTCTTCGGCCTTGAGGTCGACGTCCTGGTTCCCGCGGCGCTCGAAAACCAGATCACGATGGAGAACGCACCGATCATCAAGGCGAAGGTCCTCGTGGAGGGGGCGAACGGGCCGACGACCCCCGAGGCGCACAAGCACCTGCACGATCGCGGCATCTTCGTCATCCCCGACATCCTCGCGAATGCTGGCGGCGTGACGACGTCATACTTCGAGTGGGTGCAGGACCGGCACGGCTACTTCTGGGAAGAGCCCGAAGTGAACAAGCGGCTGGAAGCAAAGATGTGCGAGGCGTTCGAGGACGTGCTGAAGACATCGGTCAAGTACAAGACCGACATGCGGACCGCCGCCTACATCGTGGCGATCAATCGGGTCGCCACCGTCACGAAGATGCGCGGAATGTATGCGTAATCGATTGGGGACTGCCGATTGGCGATTGCAGATCTTTCGATTGCAGATTGCCGATTGAGATTGGGGATTGCCGATTGAGATTGCCGATTGAGATTGCCGATTGCGCGTTGTCGATTGAGATTGATGATTGCGGATTGCCGATTGCGGGCGGTTGGTGGCAACGACGTACACGAGTTATCACAGCTTGCAGATAGAGCACGCGATTTACAATCTGCAATCGGCAATCCCCAATCTCAATCGGCAATCCCCAATCTCAATCGGCAATCCCCAATCTCAATCGGCAATCTGCAGTCGCAAAATCGGCAACCGGCAATCGGCAATCTGCAATCGATCAGCGGCTCACCCTGAACGCGATCAGCTCCTGCGCCGTACTCCCCCCTTCAGCCTTGGCATTCAACTCAATCAGGTATTCGCCCGCGGCGAGCGACGACAGCGGCAATTCAATCTCCGACGTCTGCCCGGGGCGCTGCTGCACCGGGAGATCCGACATCGACTGACCGGCGCGATTGAGCAGCCGCGCCGTCACGGGGGGCGTGACGCCGCCGGGCGCGTAGGCTTCCGCGCGGATGAACAGGCGGTCGCTGCGGCTGAACTCGCGCTCGCTCGTCGGGAGCGCATCAGGGTTCGACTTCAGCGCCTGGAGCTCCGGCACGGTGTGCACGCGGTACACGCGCGGCGTGCCGAACGACATCGTGACTCGGGTGAAATCCGGCACGGTCACGTCGCGGGTGACCGAATCGATTACCTGGCCGCGCGGTCCTTCCACCACCATCCGCAGATCCAGCCGTCCCGGCGGCACCTCGAAGGATGTGGAGCCGCCCTTCGCGCCGGCCGCGGCCTCTTCGGGGAGCTTGTCGCGAAACACCGGGCGTCCATCGGGGTCGAGCGCGGTCAACGCAACGCGCGTGGCCGGTCCCTCGTCGCGCTGCCCGGGCACGAGCGGCGCCGGTTCCCAGAGGAAAGTCACCTTCGTCTTGCCTTCGGCGCCACGCGACGTCCCGATCCAGAAATGCGCGGACCGATCGCGGATCGGCGCCGCGAGACCGCTCAGCGCGGTCATCACGGGCGTGGTCACCTCGGCTTTCCGCGGCGCTTCCGCACGTGCCACGTCGTCAGCCGTGTACGCCCAGTAGCCCTTGCGCGCGCGGATATCGACGCCGCGCCGCTTCACCGTCACCTTGATGCTGTGGAACTTGCCGTCCATTGGCGCCTGCGACGAGTTGTAGCCGAGCAGGTAATAGCCGCTCGAGTCGCGGACGATCTGCTTCATCCCTGACGCCAGGTCGTTGCGGTTCACGATCGCGCGGCCGTCGGTGTTGGCGGCGAGCGAATGCAGCGAGTCCAGGCTCTTGCGCAGGCTGTCGGCATCTTGCGTAATCCCCACTCCTTCGTTGATGCCGTATTCGAACACCGCGAGGCCCCGCGGATCGACGGGATACACCGACGTGTTCTGGCGGTTCAAATCCCCGTACATCCGGTTCAGGTCCGACAGCATGTCGGCGTCAGCCATGAGCTGTTGCTGCGGGGTCGCCTGCGCCGCCTGCGAGTTGCCGCGGTTCGGATTGTTGTACCCGGGCATCGACGCGACCGGATCGGAGAGCTGCGACGGAAGCAGGCTCATGAAACCTTCGCTGACGAAGATGACCGACTTGCGTCCTTCACGGAGCGCCGCCATCCGATACGCGGCGGCCTTGAGCGCGTCCATCGTGATCTGGTTGCGCACGCGTTCGACGGTCTGCGCCGGGTACATCGCGTACTTCTCCTCCATGAGGTTGCGCGGCCGGTAGTCGAACTTGCGCCCCTCGAAGTGCTCGATCGCGGAAATCGCGGCCTCGCGATCGCGGCTGAAATGAATGTCCGCGATCGGCGTGAGCGGGTACATGATGGCGACCATGTCGGCGGGGGCGAGCTGGTTCTGGATGAACTCGATCAGCGGCCTCTTCACCGAGAGGTCGTTGCCGCGGCGCACGTGATAGTCGTCGAGCAGAATCACGAACAGGCGGACATCAGCCCGGGCAGACTCGCGCTCCTCGTCGTAGTCGGAGCGAATCGACCGCGGCGGTCCGCTTTCGGCGGTCTCGTTGACGTCCAGCTTCACCACACTGAACGAATCAATCTTCTGCGGCTTGCCGTCCTCGGCGACGGAGAACTCGTCCTGGGTCATGTCCAGCACGGGTTTGCCGTCCTTGCCCGTGACGATCGCGTCCACGCGGACGTAGTTGATGCCCGTGCGGATCGTCGGCGGCTGCTGTTGCGGCGGCTGCTGTTGCGGCGGCTGCTGTTGCGACGGCTGCTGTTGCGACGGCTGCTGTTGCGGTGGCTGCTGTTGCGGTGGTTGCGGCTGCGGGTCCTGCGGCCTGCCCTGGGCCGATGGCTGAACCAGGGCGGAGAAGGCGATCGCCGCCACGAAACGGCTGACAAATTTCATAACCTTCAGACTCCAGCCCGGGACGGGCGGCTTCAGGACGGGCTCAGGCTTGCGCTCACGCAATGATAACATTGGCTTCCAGCCCTAATCGCCCGTACCGCCAGGAGATCTCGTGACGCAAGACATCGTCGAGCAGGCCACCCTTCCCCTCACTCTTCTCCCGGAAGACGAACTCATCCTTCGCGACAGCGTGCGCGAATTCGCGCAGGCTCAGGTCCGCCCGCTCGTCCGCGAGATGGACGAGCACGCGAAGATCCCGCGCGCGCTGGTCGACAAACTGTTCGACCTCGGCGTGATGGGGATCGAAATCCCGGAGAGCTACGGCGGATCCGGCGGCCGGTTCTTCCACGCGGTGCTGGCCGTCGAGGAGCTGTCCCGCGTCGACCCGTCCGTCGGCGTGCTGGTCGACGTCCAGAACACGCTCGTCATCAATGCCCTGCTCCGGTGGGGCAATGACGACGTGAAGCAGCGATACCTGCCAAGACTCGCGTCGAAGATGGTCGGGGCGTACGCGCTCTCCGAAGCGGGGTCCGGCAGCGACGCGTTCGCCCTGACGACGCGCGCACGCGAGGATGGCGACGCCTACGTGCTCAGCGGACGGAAGCTGTGGATCACGAACGGCAACGAAGCGGACCTGTTCATCGTCTTCGCGACGACCAATCCCGAAGCGGGATATCGCGGCATCACCGCGTTCCTGGTGGAGCGCGGGTTCGCCGGATTCACGGTCGGCAAGAAAGAAGACAAGCTCGGGATCCGTGCGAGCAGCACGTGCGAGCTGATTCTGGAAGACTGCCGCGTTCCGGGTGCGAACGTCCTCGGCGAGGCGGGCAAGGGGTACAAGGTCGCGATCGAGACGCTGAACGAAGGACGCATCGGCATCGGTGCGCAGATGATCGGCCTTGCGAAAGGGGCGCTCCACCACGCGATCGCCTATACGAAGGAGCGCAAGCAGTTCGGCAAGCCGATCGCCGACTTCCAGTCCGTGCAGCACCAGCTCGCGCGCGCGGCGGTCGACGTGGAAGCGGCGACGCTGAGCGTCTACAACGCGGCGCGGCTGCGCGAGGCGGGCCGCCCGTTCCTGACCGAAGCCGCGATCTGCAAGATCCTCTCGTCCGAAGTCGCGGAGCGCGTGGCATCGCTCGCGGTGAATCTCTTCGGCGGGAACGGCTTCGTGAAGGAATACCCGGTCGAGAAGCTCTATCGCGACGCGAAGATCGGCCAGATCTACGAAGGGACGTCGAACCTCCAGCTGCAGACGATCGCGAAGCAGCTTCTGTCGTGAGGAGCGCACCGCGCGCGTGCGGCGGCTGACAGCTGCGTGAGATCGCTACGCGAGCAGGTGCTCCGCAATAACCATCCGCTGGATTTCTGACGTGCCCTGGTAGATCTCCGTCGCGCGGACGTCGCGGAACAGGCGTTCGACGACAGAGCCGCGGCGGTACCCTTTCGACGCGAGAATCTGCATCGCCTTGTCCGCGGCGCGGTGCGCGGATTCCGACGCGAACAGCTTGGCCATCGACGCGTCGACCGTGGGCCGCGCGTCGCGCTGGCGCGAGTCCGCCGCCTTGAGCGTCAGCATGCGGGCGGCGTCGAGCTCGGTCGCGATATCGGCAAGCATCCACTGGATCGCCTGGTAGTTGCCGATCGGCTGGCCGAAGGCTTCGCGTGTTTTGGCGTGGTGCAACGCCTCCTTCAGCGCGGCGGCGCCGACACCGAGCGCCTGGGCGGCGATTGCCACGCGCCCGCCGTCGAGCGCCCACATCGCGATGTGGAACCCTTCGCCGGGGCCGCCGAGCAGCGCGTCGGTCTCGACCCGAACATCGGTCAACTGCAGGTCGGCGCATCCGAGTCCGCGCACGCCCAGCGAATCCTGGGTGTCGAGGCGCGTGATGCCCGGCGTGTCCATCGGCACGAGGAACGCGCTCACGCCGCGCCCGCGGATCCCGGGCTGCGTGGCCGCAAACACGATCAGCACGTCCGCCGCCTCCGCATTCGCGACCCACACCTTCCGGCCGCTGATCACATAGCCGCGCTCGTCGAGCCGCGCGACCGACTGCTGATTGGCGGCATCCGATCCCGCGTGCTCCTCCGACAGCGCGAACGCGCCAAGCGCGTCGCCCGACGCGAGCCGCCGCAGCCAGCTCTCCTTCTGAGCGTCGCTCCCGAAGCGCGCGATCGGCTCGGCGACGAGCGAGTTGTTGACCGCCGCAATGACTGCGATCACAGCGCTCGCCGTCGCGAGCGCTTCGATTGCGACCGCGTAACTCACGTAATCGAGCCCCGCCCCGCCCCACTCCTTCGAGATCGTCACGCCCATCAGCCCGAGCGCCGCGGCTTCGCGCACGAGATCGCGAGGGAACGTGCCCTGTTCGTCAATCGCGGCGGCCTGCGGCGCGACACGGTCCGCCGCGAACCGCTCGACGCGCTGCTGGTACGCCTGTTGTTCCGCCGTGAGCTCGAGAATCATGTCGATAACTGTACTTGAAGGGCACGGATCACGTTCACCGACAGCCACTGTCACGCGGCATTCGCGCCTAAAGAAAACAGGAGGACGGGAGGAAGGGAGTCACGGAATTAGAGTATTCTCTCCGCCACGAAAGCTCAGCCGGAGGCCCGGCGGAGGGAGGACAGTTATGAAAGTTCGGATTACGTTCGTGTGCCTCGCGATCGCGGGGATGGGGGGACTCACCGGAGTACTGGCCCAGGACGCGGCGAAGAAGCCGGCGGCGGAAAAAGCTGCGGCTGCGCCGCACGCGGCGATGGGCGGCAGCGATGCCGACATCATCAAGAGCGCGATGACGGCCGCCCCTGCGGCAATTGCAAAGAACGCCACGATCATCGCGGTTGGCGCCGATCACCAGATGCGCACCGTCCGCAAGGGCACCAACAACTTCACCTGCATGGCCGACAACCCCGACACGCCGGGTCCCGATCCGATGTGCGCCGACAAGAACGCAATGGGATGGGTCGAGGCGTGGCTGGGGAAGAAAGAGCCGCCGGCCGGCAAGGTCGGCGTCATGTACATGCTCGAGGGAGGCACCGACGCGAGCAACACCGACCCCTACGCGACAAAACCGGAGGCGAACAACAACTGGATCAAGACCGGCCCGCACATGATGATCGTGGGTGCGACAGGGATGGTTGATGTGTATCCACGCCAGCCGAAACCCGACACGTCGCAGCCGTACGTGATGTTTGCCGGCACGCCGTACGAACACCTGATGTTGCCCGTGAAGTAGGCCTGATCACACATCAACATCCTTCGTCGTCACACTGCATTCCTGTCTGAAGATCAAAACAGGAGGAGGGGAGAAAAGGGAGAAACAATTTGTCTCTCTTTCTCCCCTCCTCCTGTTGGATCCTCGCAGTGGCTGTCGTTGATTGAGGAAGGGCGTTACGCGCTGGCGAGTTTTTCGAAGATAGGCCGCAGCTTCTGCGCGGTTTGAGGCAGTTCCTCCGGCAGGACGCGCGTGTCCGCGACGATCGTCATGAAGTTCGTGTCGCCGTTCCAGCGCGGCACGACGTGCATGTGCACGTGATCGAGGACGCCCGCGCCGCCGGGCTTTCCGAGATTGATCCCCATGTTCATGCCGTGAGGGCTGAACGCCTCCCCCAGCGCGAGCTCGGAACGCCGCGTGAGCTCGATCAGCTCGCACAGCTCCTCGCCGGTCGCAGCCGCGAGTGACGCGATGTGGCGGTTCGGCACCACCATCAGGTGCCCGTTGTTATATGGATAGAGATTCAGGATGACGTAGCAGGTCGTGCCGCGGAACACGATGAGGGAGGACTGCGCGTCGTCGGGAGACTGGGCGAGGCAGAACACGCACCCTGGAGACTTGTCGCTTCCGATCACGTAAGCCAGCCTCCAGGGGGACCAGAGTCGATCCAGCGCCTACACTCCTGCGATGTCGGTGTCGATGGCGATCGGCGTGGGGGGAACCGGCGCCGCATCCGGCTCCTTGTTGATCAGTTCCTTCAGTTCCTTGCCGGGCTTGAAGTACGGCACCTTCTTCGGCGGGACGTCCACCTTGTCGCCCGTCTTCGGATTGCGCCCCTTGCGCGGCTCGCGCCGCCGCAGCCGGAAGCTCCCGAATCCCCGCAGCTCGATCTTCTCCCCTCGGTGCAGGGCGTCGATGATGCTCTTGAAGACCGTGTCGACGATGACCTCCGAGTGCTTCTTCGTGAGATCCGAAACGCGCGAGACTTCCTCGACGAGCTCCGCTTTCGTCATGCTGCCGTTGGTCATAGGGGCTCCCTTGCTTGGCAGCCGTAGCTTCCGGCTTCAGCCGGAAGCCCTAGCCGCTGTGTCTTCCGCCTGAAGGCGGAAGCTACGCGTCCTTACTGCTGGTGCTTGAAGTGATCGCCGAGCGTCACTTCGGGGCGTCCGGTCGTCTCCGTGTACGCCTCCCAGTCCGCGCGGAACTCGTCGTTCTTCAGCGCACGGATGCTCAGGCCGATCTTCCGCTCCGCGGGGATCAGCTTGATGATCTTCATCTGGTAGCTCTCGCCGACCTTCAGATCCAGCTTCTCGTCCTTCCCGGCGTGCTGCGAGTCGTCGAACTCCGACACGTGGATGAGCCCCTCGATACCTTCGACGAGCTCGACGAACGCGCCGAAGTTGGTGAGGCGCACGACCTTGCCCTCGACGACGTCGCCGGCGTGATGCTGCTGGAAGAACTCGTCCCACACGTCGGTCTGCAGCTGCTTCAGGCCGAGCGAGAGGCGCTGGTTCTCGGCGTCGATGTTGAGCACCATCGCCTCGACCGTGTCACCCTTCTTCAGCACTTCGGACGGGTGCTTCAGGCGTTTGCTCCACGACATGTCGGAGATGTGGATCAGGCCGTCGATGCCTTCCTCGACTTCGACGAACGCGCCGAACTCGGTCAGGTTGCGCACTTTGCCGGTGATCTTCGTTCCGATCGGGTACTTCTCCGAGAGCTCGTGCCACGGATTGCTCTCGACCTGCTTGAGACCGAGCGAGATGCGCCGCGCGCCGGGATCCACGCCAAGCACCATCGCTTCGACCGTGTCGCCGACGTTGAGGATCTTCGACGGGTGCTTCACGCGCTTGCTCCACGACATCTCGCTGACGTGGATCAGCCCTTCGACGCCCGGCTCGAGCTCGACGAACGCGCCGTAATCGGTGAGGCTCACGACCTTGCCGCTCATGCGCGCGCCGACCGGATATCGCTCGATCACGTTCGACCACGGATCGTTCATCAGCTGCTTGTGGCCGAGCGACACGCGTTCGGTCGCCGGGTCGTACTTCAGCACGATGACGTCGATCTCGTCGTTCACCTTGAACAGCTCCGACGGGTGCGAGACGCGGCCCCATGACATGTCGGTGATGTGCAGCAGCCCGTCGATCCCGCCGAGATCGATGAACGCGCCGTAGTCGGTGATGTTCTTGACGACGCCGCGGAGGACTTTACCCTCGGCGAGTGTGTCGAGCGTGTGCTTCTTCTTCTCCGCGTTCTCTTCTTCGAGGAGCACCTTGCGCGAGAGCACGATGTTGCCGCGCTTCTTGTTCACCTTGATGACGCGCATGCGGAGCTCCTGCCCGCGCAGCGCATCGAGGTTGCGAACGGGACGCACGTCGATCTGCGAACCGGGCAGAAACGCGCGCACGCCAATATCGACCGCCAGGCCCCCCTTGATCCGTTCGATCACGCGGCCGATGACGACCTTCTTCTCGGCGTAGGCCTTCTCGACCTCGTCCCAGATCTTCATCTTCTCGGCTTTTTCGCGCGAGAGGACGACGTAGCCTTCACGGTCTTCGGTGCGTTCGAGGAGCACGTCGACGGTGTCCCCCGGCTGCACGGAAATCTGTCCGTTCTCGTCGACGAACTCGTCGACGGGAATGATCCCTTCCGACTTGTAGCCGACGTCGACGATCACTTCTGAAGGGGTCACTTTGAGAACGGTTCCCTTCACGACCTCGCCTTCCGCGATGTTGCGGAAGCTGTTATCGTAAAGGTCGAGGAGGCGGGCGTATTCCTGCGGATCGACCTGATCGTCCATCTGAGAGAAGCCTGCAGTCTTCAGATCAGCGGTTCCGGTGCCACCTCCTTTGGGATTGTTGTGCGATGAGTTGTCGGTTGCCATGCTAAACGGGTCCTCCTCGGTCGTACTTGGGCCGGGATCTCAGCTCCGGCGGGCTGTAGGATTGCTTCGCTGCGATTTGCGATAAGCAATAGAAGATACATCACTTAGAGGCCTCCAGTCAATGCGGGCCGGGGCGCTCCGGCGCCCCTGCGCGACCTACTTACCAGAGGTTGAAACGATGGCCAAGAAAGCGGTGAAGCGAACGGCAGGCCGCTCCGCGCGGAAGGGTTCCAGGAAAGGACAGAAGCTGACGCCGTCGAACAAGCGCGCCGGAGCTGGCTCGCGGGCGTCCGCCCGAAGCGGCGCCGGGGCGAACCGCGCCACCAAGGCAAAACGCGACACCGGGCGCAAGACCGCGGGCGCGAAAACGCCGCAGGGAAAGAAGCGGAAGCGCTCGGTCCAGGATCTTCGCAACGCGGGTGCACGCGCGAAGAAGGGCAGAACAGGCGGCACCGGACGGGAAGAAGAGCTCGATCAGACGCCACAGACGGGCCGGACCGTGCAGGGGCGGACCAACCCGATGCCGACGAAACGCTCCACCGGCACCGCAGCCGGCGCCGGTGGCACGCGCCGCGCGCCCGGCCTCGAGCGCGCGCGCAAGCAACTCCGCGAGGTCGAAGAGAGCCTCCCGAGCCCTCCCTCCAGCCTCGACATGGATCGTCGTCCGTCAGCCGCGCGCAGCGGACGGCACGAGCTCGCCGAATCGCGCAAGGAACACAACGAGGTGAGCCCGGATCTCACGGCGGGGGACGTCGATGCGGACTGGCAGGATGCCTACTCGGTCGGCGACGAGGCGCCCGGCGGCGACAACCCGACGCCCGATCAGGATCGCGTCGACGATATCGGCAAGGCGCTTGGCGTGCAATACGAGGACAACGAGGAGTTGAAGGCGTCCGACAAGATCGCCGAGCGCGACAAGCACCGCTGGGAGCTTGATCCGGCGTCTTCCGATGATTACAGAGACAGGGACTGATTGCGGGATTGACGATTGCGGATTGCGGATTTTGCGATTGCGGATTGGGGATTGAGATTGCCGATTGAGGATTGGCGCTCAATCGACAACCGGCAATCTCAATCCCCAATCCGCAATCGCAAAATCCGCAATCCGCAATCCCCAATCCTCAATCGGTCGCCTTCTCCTTCACTATCTTCATCACCCGTTCGACCGCGTCATCGATAGAGAGCGCGGTCGTATCGATCACGACCGCGTCGTCTGCCACCTTCAGAGGTGACGCCGCGCGCGTGCTGTCGATGCGATCGCGCTCCGCGAGCGCGGTCGCGACTTCCTGCATGGCCGCCGTGCCCTTCCCCGACGCGTGCGCGGGGTCAGTGGCCCGGCGTCTCGCGCGCTCTTCGGGCGACGCGTCCAGGTAGATCTTCACGTCCGCCG
>Ga0137373_10005652_pt1 | contig 13460 bp, 9 predicted proteins | sample SagtaG_5_FD_104912 | JGI IMG/M metagenome (GOLD analysis project Ga0137373, IMG submission 104912) | Vadose zone soil microbial communities from Sagehorn Ranch, Mendocino, California, USA - Sage1_R_80_16 metaG | ecosystem: Environmental > Terrestrial > Soil > Vadose zone | place: USA: California...
CTACGAGTGAGGTAATCAATGGGCAGATCTCTGGTCCGCACAGGGATTTCGATCCAGCTGTTGAACTTGAGATGTCTCAGCATCAGCTCAACGCCGGGTTTCGTAGGTAAGGCAACAATCCCTTCCTGAGCCGCCATGCGAATGTCAAGAGGCTCTTCCCATCTCAAATAGATCGCGAACTCTCCAGACGGATGCACCGCGGTATCGAGCAGGATGTGAGTCCGAGCCATCATTTTCGTGAGTTCGAGCGCCTCGAGAGGCGTCGGGACATGGTACAAAAACCCAAGGTTGAGCACGACATCGAACTTGCCGCCGAGCTTTTCGGGACTCATTTGCCAAAAACCGAGGTGTTTAAATTCTACGTTATCTGCACCTGTGATCCACTTCAGGAGGTTAGCCTGTTCGATCAGTTCCGAGCGCGCGTCGAACCCTACGACTTCCGCACCTAGCAGAGCACACTGGATTGACCAGAAACCGGAGTTGCAGGCTATGTCGAGGATGCGTTTACCCTTGAGAGTTCCGCCCTGAGACTGCACAACATACGGGATAAAGTGAGCGAACCGCTGCAAAGGGCGCTTGGGGTCATTCGTATCTGGTCCCGGATTGTTGTGGGATGTCGGGAAAGAAAGGCCGCCGTCGAACTCGTACGCGTAGTGCCAAAGAGAATATCGTGCGAACTGCTTGCGAATTTCCTCGTCCGAAGGCCCGCGCACGGTGCGTGGGAGCGGCCAGATGGGAGCGATCGGTGACGGTTCCGGTGCGGGGCCGAAGCGTTGCGATGAAGGTATCTTCAGAATGTCATACCCAAAGTGGCGTAAACCTCGCCTGACCAAGCGTTTGATCACAGGCGGTCTCCTCCATCGATCACTGAGATAGGGCAGTCTCCTCCCTAATCTACTCGAACTTGAAAAGATTCCTCCGCAGTCGCTGGCAATCGAAAGGAACGTCTACCCCGACTGGTTGGCACCTCCACGGTCGAAGCGTTGCGGCAAGATCGGCCTAACGATTAGGTTTTATCCGTCGTGCGCCGCGCGTGGCGGATAAAACTCGTTGGACTAAACCCCGCCGGCTCATGGACGTACGGGGATTCTATCGTGGGCTCGGCGCGATCGGGCACGGTCGGACGGAGCACGTGCCCGGTCGCCGGGCCGTCGATGAGTGACGGGAAGAGCGCGCCGAAGGGGCGGTGGTGAGGCAAGCGCTGAGGAGGAGGAGGTCAAAGCGGCGCGCGGGCAAGGAGGTGCGCGCGGTCCCAGCGACCGGGGGTCGAAGAGTGGCAGAGCAGCCTGCGGCACGATCCGGAACGCGGTCGGCGCGTGTATCAGCGTTGGTACTTCGTCGGCATCTTGCGGGCGGCGAAGAACGTGGGCCGCGGCATGCGGCCGACGGGGACTTCGATCAACGCGGGGCGATTCATGCCGATGGCCTCACGCACGAGGCGACCGACGTCGGTCGGTTCCTTCGCGCGCAGCCCGACCACCCCGAAGGCGTCGGCGAGCTTCAGGAAGTCAGGGTTGTGGAGGTCGGCGCCGAAGGCGCCGCCCCAGGCTTCGTCGAGGTCGCGGGCGACGTTGCCATAGGCGTTGTCGTTGAAGACGACCGCGACCACGTTGATCCCGTAGCGCACGGCCGTCGACAGCTCCTGGACGTTGTAGAAGAACCCGCCGTCGCCGCAGATGGCGATCACCGGCTGATCGGGGCATGCGACCTTCGCGCCGAGCGCCGTCGGATAGGCGTAGCCGAGGTTGCCGGAATAGGACGACGTCACGAACGTCCGCGGCCGGTACACGGGCCAGCCCGGCCGCGCATAGTAGCCGATCTGCGTCATGTCACCGACGAAGATCGCCTCCTCGGGTGTGCCCGCGCGCAGGCTCTTGAGGATCGAGGTCTGCGGCTCCTGCGTGATCGTCACGGCGATGGCCGCCCGCAACTCCTCACGCTCGACCTTGCGCGACGGTCGCGGCGGCCCCCCCGCGCGCAGCCGCTCGACCAGCGCTTCGAGTGTCGCCCGCGCATCACCCGGCAGCCCCAGCGTCCTGGCGTGGTTGCGGCCGATCTCGTCCGGATCGATGTCGATCTGGATGACCTGCTGGTCCGTGGTGAAGCCGGCCAGCGCCACCCTGCTGCCGACCACGAGCACGACGTCCGCCTGATCGACGTGGCGGCGCAACGGGCTCTCGGCCGACAACCCGGCGCCGAGCGAGAGATCGCTGGCGTCGCTGATCGCGCCCTTGCCCTCGGCCGTCTCGACCACGCCGGCCTGCAGATACTCCGCAACCGCGGCGACAGCGTCGTGGGCGCCCGACGGATGAACCCCGCCCCCGACGTACAGCAGCGGACGCTCGGCGGCCAGCAACAGCCTCGCGGCGCGCTCGATCTCGGCGCGCGGCGGCGTGGGGCGCTCCCGCTGCGCCGGGTCGAGCAGCGTCACCTCCGCCTCGCTCTCCATCGTGTCGGGGGACATCTCGATCTCGACGGGACGCGGCCGCCCCGTACGAAGCTGCCGCACCGCCTCGTGGACGGCGGCCGGGACCTCGGCGACCTCGAGCACCCGCTTCCGCCACTTGGTGATGGGCGCGATGCAGTCGAGCTGGTCGTGGACTTCGTGGAGCACCCCGACGTTGCGGCCGAGGCTCGCCTTGGGCACCTGTCCGGAGATGACGAAGACCGGTGACGACGCGGAGTAGGCCGTGCTGATCCCGGCCGAGGCGTTGAGGAGACCGGGCCCCGGCACCACGAGCGCGGTGCCGAACTCCCCCGTCGCCCGCGCGTAGCCGTCGGCCATGTAGGTGGTGGACTGTTCGTGCCGGGTGGTGATGAACCTCACGGCCGGCTCGTCGCGCAGGGCCGCCATCACGCCATAGAGCTGGACGCCCGGGACCCCGAACACCACCCGACCGCCCTCGCGCACGAGCTGCGCGACCAGCGCTTCGCCGCCCGTCATCTTCGGCATGGGGTCACCTGCTTTCTCTCGTCCTCACGAGCGTGTGATCCGCGACAGTCCGGGCAGACGGCCGAGGAAGTTGCCGGAGACGCCGCCGTCCACGATCAGATCGTGTCCGTTCACGTAGCGGGCGTCGGGGCCGAGGAGAAACGCCACGACGTCGGCGATGTCCTCGGGTGTGGCCACACGCCCCAGCGGGACGAGCTCATCGCGCTCCGCCGCCACGCGCGAGTCCGTGTAGACCGTCGCGGTCATGCCGGTGCGGACCATGCCGGGGGAGACGGCGTTGACGCGGATACCGTCGGCTCCGAGCTCCTGCGCGAGCACCTGCACGAGCATGATGACGGCGGCCTTGCTCGGTCCATACGCCCCGAGGTTGGCGTGCGGATGGCTGCCGGACATCGACCCGACGGCCACGATCGCGCCGCGCGAGGCCGTGAGCGCCCGGTGCGCGGCCTTCGCCAGGAGCCACGTGGCGCGGGTGTTGACGGCGAAGACCCGATCCCAGTCGTCGACGGAATACTCGACCAGCCGCCCCGGCCGATTGATCCCGGCGTTACTCACGAGACCGTCGAGACCGCCAAATCGCGCGACCGCCTCGGCGACGACACGAGCCGGCTGCTCGACGCTCCCCATGTCGCCGTACAACGGCGTCCCGTCGACACCGAGTCCACGCAGCTCGTCGATCAGCGCGTCGAGCTGACCCGTTGGGCCGACGTCGACCGCGGCGATCCTCGTCGCGCGATCATGCGCCTTCGCGTCTCGGGCCAGACGAAGACACGTGGCCCGTCCGATCCCGCTGGCGGCTCCCGTGACCAGAACGTGCATGGATGCCCCCTCCAGAGCCCGGCCAGTGTAGCGCGGAGACCGGCGCCCGTCTCCATGGGGAAATTTTTTGTCCCCACATGGCTCGCCCGTCGGCCACATGACAGCCTAGAGCATGTTGAAGGAGTTTCAACGGGCGTCGTGGCCGCCTCAGTCAGGTCGAAATCGACGATCGATCGCGCATTTGTCGCACGTGTGAATGGCGGATGTGCACGTCTGGTCTGAGATATGCGTCTCAATCGTGACTGGAAAGGGAGGAGCTCACATGACTCGTCGGTTCATCGTCGTCACAGTGGTGATGCTCGGCGTGCTGGCCCTGGGCGGTGCGCTCTCATCGGTCACCGCGGCTGACGTCAGGATCGGTGTCAACATCGGCGGGCCGCCTGTCATCGTGGCGCCGCCGCCACCCGTCGTCATGGCACCACCGCCGCCTGTCGTCGTGGCGCCACCGGCGCCCGTGGTCATCGCGCCGGGCGTTCCCGTCTACTATTACGGCGCCAGCTACTACACCTACTACAACGGAGTGTGGTTCATCGGGCCCGGGTACGGAGGCCCATGGAGGCACGTCCATCGGGTGCCGCCGGCGATCGTCGCGGTCCCCCGCGCGTACTACCGGATACCGCCCGGCCATGCCAAGAATTTCGCCGGTCCGCCGCCCTGGGCGCACGGGCACGGCAAGCACCGGGACTGATTGATTACATGGGGGGCCCCGAGCGGGCCCCCCAACCCCCCTTCCCCTCTTTCGCTCGAAGCGCCCCCGGCGTAGCCGGGCACTCCTCGATAACCCTGCGTGTGATTTTTGGGGTCCCGAGCGGGCTCCCCAAGCCTGCGCGTGATCTTTTTGGAGAGTTACGGGAGGACGACTCCGGGGTTGGGAATATCTTGAGGATTCGTTCCGCTGAGCGTGAACGCGGTGACGCCTATCCGCGTGTACGTGTACTGCCAGCCGGCGGGTGGCGCCGGAAGCCGGGTGTAAAACGGCCCGGCGGGGATGCCGCTGGCATCCGTGACGCTCTGGGAAAGGTTCGCCAGATTTCCGCCGACCGCGTCGCCGCACGTCGCGTTGCCGCTGACGGCGACGAGCGGAGTCGCTTCAGTCCACGTCACGGTGGCGGGAACATCACCGCAGTGGGCGCCAAAGGCCGTGATCGCGGATAACAATCCGTGCAGGTCCGCCTGAGCCCTGCTGACTCGCGCCCGTGCCTGCATGTTCGCGTATATCGGAAGAGAGATCGCGGTCAGGACACAAGTTATCCACTGACGGATTGATACGGCTCTGACAATTCGTCATCGTCGGGAGTCATGGCTTCTTGCATATGACGTTGAGGAGCGCCTGGCGGCGCTCTTCGCGCACGACGCGGAGCGCACGGGCGAGGGCGCCCGGAAGCGCCTCGGGATCCTCGACGCGCTCGCCGTGGCCCCCGGAAGCCTGGCAGACCAGCTCGTAGTCGGGCGCCGGATCCAGATCGCTGAGCGGCATCGAACCGGTCCGGACGGCCCAGCCGTCCGGGGCATGGCCCTGCACCGCCCGCTTCACCGCATTCCACGCCCGGTTGTTGAAGATGACCCACAGCACGGGCAGGTTGTAGGCGCGCGAGACCCAGTGCGCCGCCGTGGGTGCGCCGAAGATATAGGCGCCGTCACCCACCGCACAGATGACCGTGTGGTCGGGCGCCGCCAGCTTGGCCCCGAGCGCAGCGCCGAGCCCCCAACCCAGACCCGCGGCCGGCGACGAGCCGAAGTACGTGCCTGGCGTCCGGAACGTCGTCTGCGTCGGATCGAGGTCGTACTCGTTCACGACCAGGGTGCGCGCGTCGAGCACGTCGCCGATGCAGCGCGAGACCCAGACCATGTCGATCGGGCGGTCGCCCTGTGCGGTACGCGCGCGCGCCGCCCAGCCGTCGACGAGACGCCGGTGCTCGGCTTCCCAGTGGGTCCGCCGCGCGGCGACCGCCGCCGTGTCCACGCTCGCGCGCTTGGCGGCCTCGGCCAGCGCGGCCAGCGTGAGGCGCGGGGCCCCGGCCAGCGCCAGGTCGACGGCGAAGCCGCGGATCGGATAACGGGAGAACAGCGGATCGTGCCCGATCTGGATGATCGTCGTCTCCGGCCGCGGCGCGCGCAGCTTCGGGAACCAGGGGGCGTCCGCCTCGATCACGACGATGACATCGGCGGCCTCGAGATACGGCGCCGAGTCGTAGCCGGCGTGCAGTGGATGATCCTGGGGAAAGTTGACGTGGGTGTGGAACTGCTCCACCACCGGGATGGCGAGGGTCTCGGCCAGCGCGACCAGCGGTCGCACCGCTCCCGGATCACGCGCCGCCGACTTGACGATGATCAGCGGGTGCCGGGCGGAGGCCAGCATCTCGGCGGCGCGCTGGATCGCGAGCGGGTCCGGCACGCTCGCCTCGTGCGAGGCGAGACGCGAGGGCTCGAAGTACTCGAAGTCCGTCATCCGCTCCGACAGGACCTCCCGCGGCAGCGTCAGGTACACCGGGCCGGCCGGCTCGCTGGTGGCGATGGCGAGCGCCCGGTCGACGACGGTCTCGAGCTGCGCGCCCATGCGCAGCTCGTAGTCCCACTTGACGTACTCGCGCACCATCGAGCCCTGGTCGAACGACTCCTGCGCCCAGTGGATCTGGCGGTTGCGCGCGCCCGGCAGGGCGCCCTCGGTCAGCGGCGTGCGCCCGGCCGAGAACAGGATCGGCGCGTTGGCGCGGGCGGCGTTGATCACGTTGCCGAGCGCGTTCGCGGTGCCGACGTTGACGTGCACCATGACGAGCTGGGGTCGTCCCGTCACCATCGCGTAGCCGTGGGCCATGGCCACGGCCGGCGTCTCGTGCGGCACCGTGACCGGGCGCGGCAGGACCTGGCCCTGGGCCGCGCGCTTGGCGTAGGCCTCGACGATCGGGGCGAAGTCGGTCCCGGCATTGCCGAAGAAGTACTCGATGCGGCGTGAGGCCAGCAGCTCGAGGTAGGCCTCGGCGACACTCTCCACCTGCGCACGCTTCTTCATACGCTGTCTCCTGTTCATGATCGGGGGGAGCGCTCGCGCCGGTGCGACCGACCGAAGGGGCTACGCCCCCTCGGACTCCCCGGCCCGATACCCCCCACGTTTTATCATCGGGGGGAGCGCTCGCGCCGCTCCCCCCGATACCCCCCACCGCGTTTCGGGGGAGCCCTCGCGCCGCTCCCCCCGTTACCCCCACCGCGTTTCGGGGGGGCGATCGAGAGTCAGACGTTCGCGGTCAGATTTGTTCGGCGCGCGCGGGCTCTTGGCAGCGCTCCAGCTCGCGCAGGATCTCGTCGTTGCTGGGGATCGTGCGCATCCCGGCCTCGGTCAGGTACGCGCCGCCGAGGGCATAGCGAACGATCCCTTGCTTGTCCACGATGAAGAAGCCCATGTCCTCGTCGGCGAGCAGGCTGGGCATCTCCGAGAGCTTGGCCTTCTCGCCTTCGTAGTCCGTCGCCGGCTTCGGCATCGTCATCCCGAGGTACATCATCCTGGCGTAATAGCCGACCCCGTGACTCCGGGCGTCTAGGTTCCAGGTCCGCCGCACCCGGAAGTCGGGATCGCAGAGATAGGGAAACGGCAGCGCGAACTTCTGCACGTAGACGCGCGCCCGCTCGGGCGGCGTGTTGGTCACTTCGAGGATCTCGGCGTCACGAGCGCGGAACGCCTCGTAGGCCCGCGCCAGCTGCGACATCTGCTGCCGGCAGAAGGGACAGGCCATGCCCTTCGTGAACCAGACAATCACGTGCTTCCGGCCACGATAGTCTTCGAGCCCGACCTCGGGGCCCTGGCCCGAGGGGAGCCGGAAGGACGGCGCCATCTGTCCTACGCTGATGCCGGCCATGATCTACTCCTTCACGGCGACGGGGACCGAGCCCCGCGCGAAATGTCAGCAGAGAAACGGCAAGACGAAGAAGGTGTCGCTGCTCCAGCCGGTCGCGACCTGCACCTCCCGGCTCCGGGCCAGCCAGCGCTCCGCCTCCGCCTCGTCCCCCCGCTCGATCGCCAGCGTCGCCAGCCCGTCGTAACAGGGGAACAGCAGCTGGGGTTCTCCGACCTCCTCCGCCACGTCGAGCGCTTCCCGATAGCACGCGCCGCTCCGCTCGTACTCGCCGCGGCATTGATGGATCTGTCCCAGGATGATCAGCGGGATCGGCAGGTGATTCCGCTGCCCCAGCCGGCGGTCGAGCTCGACGGCGGCCTCCGCGGCCCGCACGCCGCCGTCGTAGTCTCCGGCCAGCGTGCAATGGCCGCCGGCCAGCGTGCAGTAGAGCCACGACTGCTGGAGCTGGTCACCGATCCGCTGGGCGAGAGCGAGTCCCTCGCGACAGTAGTCGACGGACCGGCTGTGATCAAGCGTCGCGTACATCACGGCGAGGTTCGTGTACGCGCGACAGGCGACGGCCCCGAGCTGCCGCGCGAGGGCGGTCTCGAGGCTCTGCGCCACCAGCTCGGCTCCCCGCTCGATGTCGCCCGCCCGGGCCAGGGCCACGCCCCAGGTGTTGTAGGCGTGGGACATGACGTCGGCGGCCCCCAGCTGGCTGCCCAGGGTCAGCGCGCGTCTGGCCCAGTCGATGGCCTGCGCGTGATTGCCCAGCCTGAAATGGATGCGCCCGAACTCCTGATAGAGCCGGGCGGCCTCGAGGTTCTCGGCCGTGGGGCCCAGCGCGTCGAGCCCCCGCTCGAGGTGCGCGAGGGCCCGCTCCTTGTCGCCCGCGGCCCACGCGGCGACGCCGAGCTTGCGCCGCAGCCCGGCCGCCCCCTGCGCATCGCCGGCGCCCGCGCTCGCCTCCAGCGCCGCTTGCCAGCGATCGCGCGCGCTCGCCAGCTCGCCGCCGGCCCAGGCCACGTCCCCGAGCTTCTCGAGGATGCTCGCGCGCTCCACCGAAGGCGCGGTGCCGGCCTCGAGCGCGTCGAGCGCGCGCGCGTAGTCCGCCCGCGCCTCCTCGTAGGCGAAGAGACTCGCCCAGCGGTCGCCGGCGCGCACGAGATAGCGCACGGCGCGCTCCCGCTCGCCGCTGCGCGCGTAATGCTCGGCGATCTGCTGGAGCGCCTCGTCGGCGTGTCCCGCGTAGAGCTCCTCCAGCGCCGCGCCCGCGCGCGCGTGCAGCTCGGCGCGGGCGCGCAGGAGCAGCCCCTGGTAGGCGACCTGCTGGATCAGGAGGTGGCTGAAGCGATAGGTCAGCTCAGGAAAGAGATCCTTCTCCTGGAGCAGCTCGAGCTGCACCAGCTCGTCGAGGTCGCGCTTGGGGTCTTCTCCGGGACCGCCGAGGGCCTCGAGGAGCCTGAGCGGGAACTCGCGCCCGAGCACCGCGGTGAGCTGCAGGGTACGCTTGAGGCGCTCCGGCAATCGATCGATGCGCGCCGTCAGGAGATCGTGCACGGTGCCGGGGACCTCGCCCTCGGCCAGCTCCCGCTTGAGCGTCGCGCCGGCGGCGTCGGCGGTGAGCAGGTCGTGCTCACGAAGATATCGCGTGAGCTCTTCGACGAAAAACGGATTGCCCTCGGCGCGTCGGGTGACGAGCTGGCGCAGGACGGGCGCCAGATCATCCGCCTCGAGCAGCACGGCGGCCATGGCCAGCGTCTCGTCCTCGGACAGGGGATCGAGAGCCAGCCGTCGGTGGTAGGAGCGACCCTGCCAGGGCGGCGCATATCCGGTCCGGTACGTGCAGACGAGCAACACGGGATACGCGGGCACGCTGTCGAAGGCCAGACGGAAGAACTCGTCGGAGCCCGCGTCGATCCACTGGAGATCCTCGGCGACGAGGACGAGGGGCCGGTGCTGCGCGCCGCGCAGGACCAGGGCCTTGACGGCTTCCATCATCCGGCGCTTGCGCTGCATCTGATCGAGCCCTTCGGCCTCGACCTCCGGCGCCGGAAGCGCCAGCAGGTGCTTGAGATAGGGAATCGCCCATCCGAGCGCGGGATCGAGGGCCTGCACGCCGTGCTGGACCTTCGCGGCCTGGACGGCCGCCGTCTCGCCCTCTTCCAGGCGGAAGTTGGCCTGGAGCATCTGGATCACCGGATGGAAGGGCAGCGAGGCCCCGTGCGGCAGGCAATGGGCCTCGAGGTAGGTGACGCCCGTATCGAGCAGTTCGCGCTTGAGCTCCCATGCCAGGCGCGACTTCCCCACGCCCGCGGGGCCCACGATCGAGACGACGTGGCCGCGGCCCCGCTGCACGCGCTCGACGGATTCGCGCAGAAACGCCAGCTCCCCGGCGCGGCCGACGAGCGGCGTGAGGCCACGCTCGAGAGCCACCTCGAAGCGGGCGCGGCGGCTACGCTCTCCGAGCACCGCCCACGCGCGCACGGGCCGGTCGATCCCCTTGACCGTCAGCGTCCCGCGATCCTCGGTCGTGAAGTACGCGTTGACCAGCCGATGCGTCGCCTCGCTGATGAGTACGCCGCCCGGGGGCGCGGCCGCCTGCAGGCGGGCGGCGAGGTTCACCGTCTCGCCCTGCGCGGTGTAGTCCATGCGGAGATCGTCGCCGATCTTGCCGACCACGACCGGCCCGGTGTTGAGCGCGATGCGCAGCGCGAACTCGAGCCCGCGCGCGCGGCGCAGCCCCTCACCATACTCGCGGGCCGATTGCTGGATGGCCAGCGCCGCGGCCACCGCGCGCACCGCGTGATCCTCGTGGGCGATGGGCGCGCCGAACAGCGCCATCACGCCGTCGCCGGTGAACTGATTCACGGTGCCCTCGTACCGATGCACGGCCTCCATCAGGTGCTGGAAGCAGCCGTCCATGATCCCGTGCAAGTCCTCGGGGTCGACCCGGCTCGAGAGCGCGGTGAAGCCGACGCAGTCGGCGAAGAGGACCGTCACCTGCTTGCGCTCGCCCTCGACGGCGGCGCGCGAGACGAGGATTTTTTCGGCCAGGTGGCGAGGTGTGTAGCTGGCGGGCGCGGCGCCCTGCCGGCCGGCGGGGGGCGCGGCCTCGGCGAGCGCGTGGCCACACTCGTCGCAGAACTTCGCGCTCGGCCGCACCGCCGTGCCGCACGCGGGGCAGGCGCGCGGCAGCGCGCCGCCGCACTCATCGCAGAATTTGGCGCCCGCGCGGTTGTCGTGCCGGCACGCCGGACACTGCACGCGCCCATCCTATCACTACGCGGGCGTGGGCTACGGGGCGTGGCGGTCCGGCGGAGGGTCGTCGGGCCCGGCGGCGGAACGACGGATGTCGAGCATGCGCGGCAGGTCGGGGGACCAGCCCGGCGACGGCTCGAGGTGCGTGATCCGTACCATGTGTTTCACGATGTCGCGAATGCGATCGGCGGCCGTCTGGGCATCGACGATCCGGCCGGCGACGTCGTCCCCGCGGCTGATGAGCTCGAGCTGACCGACGATGACGGTGAGCGGATTGTTGATCTCGTGGGCCGCCGCGTTGGCGAGCTCTGCCACGGAGCGCAGCGTCGTGGCTTCCTCCGCGCGCTTTCGCTCGGTCAAGTCCACGAGGATACCCTCGTGAATGACTCCCTCGTCCTCGACGAGACGCCGGACGCTCATGGACACCGGAACCAGGGAGCCGTTGCGCCGACGCCCGACCAGCTCGGCGTCGACGACGTCCTCGCCGGCCGAGATCTTGGCGACGATCAGGTCTCGATCCGCCGGCCGGATGTAGTGGTCGAGGACACTGTGACCGCGCGCGTCGGCGGCCCCCTCGTACCCCAGGATGCGCGCGAACACGTCGTTACACTCCACGAGGATGCCGTCGGCCCGGGTGCGGAAGATCCCGACGAAGCTGCGCTCGAAGAGCAAGCGATAGCGTTCTTCGGACCGGCGCAGCCGGTCGGTCACCGTCTGCAGCTGACGCTCGCGCTCGCGCAGCGCCTCTTCCGCCCGTTTGCGGTCGGTGATGTCGAGGGCGACGGCGTCCCACAGCGTGGACCCGTCCTCCAGGCGCCGCGGATTCGCGCGGACGTGCATCCAGCGGTACTCGCCGCCGGGCGCGCGCAGGCGATAATCGACCAGGAACGGCTTGCCGGTCTGGATCGACTCGTCCCCCGCCGCGCGGATGCGCGGCAGGTCTTCCGGGAGGATCAGCCCGTACAGCGCGGTGGGATTCGTCAGAGCCTCCTCCCGGCGCATGCCGAATGCGCGCTCCAGCCCCGCGCTCATGTAGGGGAAGTAGTTCGAGCCGTCGAGTCGGCGGACGACCTGGTAGATGACGCCGTCCGGAAGGTTGTCGCCGAGGTTGCGCAGCTGCAACTCGCGCTCGCGCAGCGCCTCCTGGGCGCGCTCGAGGTCGGAAACGTCGAGCACGATGGCCTCGAGATGGGCCTCGCCGCTCTCACCGATCCGGGTCGCGTTCATCATCACGGTGAAGACCTCGCCGTTGGCGCGCGTCCACCGCACCTCGTGGTTGGTCACCCGGCGCTCGCCGGCGAGCGATTCGAGGAGCTTGTGACGCTCGGTCGGGTCCGCATAGAAGTCCCAGGCGTTCCGCCGGAGCGCGTCCTCCGGGCGACGATGGCCGAGCAGCCGGGCCAGCGGATCTCGGCGTCCTCGACGAGCCGTGCGTTGCGCAGGAGCAGCCCGACCTGCTGACCGATGGTCTGGAGCATGGCGCTCTCGGAGGGATCGACACGACGGCGTTGCCTCCACCACACGAGGTAGAAGGTGCCCGCCACCTCGCCCTCGACGATCAGCGGGATGACGACGCCCGACTGATGCGGCACCATCCGGAACAGGGAGAACTCGAAGCGCTCGTCGTGGGCGACATCGTCGCTCCACACGACGTCTCCGGCACTCACGACCGGCCAGAATGGTTGCCTGGAGACCGGGGTCCCGCCCAGCACGCCGAGCGCGGATTGGGGGATGTGGTAGCCGGCGACGGGCCGCAGCTCGTCGCGTTCCCCGTCCAGCAGGTGCGCGCCCACGGTCTCGGCTCCGGTCAGCCGCGCCAGCTCACGGCAGACGAGACGTAGCGCTTCGGTCACGTCGACCATGCCGCCCACGACGCGAGCGATCGCCAGGAGGCTGTCTCGCGTGCCGAGCGCCAGCTCGGCATCGCGCAGGCGAGCGAGATTTTCGACGGCGGAGACCAGCTCGACCGGATCGCAGGGCTTCGTGAGATATCCCTCGGCGCCGCTCTCCCGTCCGCGCGCCCGCGCCTGGAGATCCGTGTAGGTCGCCGACAGGAAGAGGACGGGAATCGATCGGGCCGCGGGCTCCGCCTTGAGCCGCCGGCAGACCTCGAAGCCGTCGATATCGGGGAGGTGAACGTCGAGCACGATCACATCGACCGCGGCGGTGCCCGCGAGTCGCAGGGCCTCCGCTCCGGTCGCCGCCTCGGTCACGGCGAAGCCCGCGCGTTCGAGCACGAACGACGCGAGCTGGCGCGAGTCGTCGGTGTCGTCGACTACGAGAACGCGGTGCGGTCTCGGCATGGGCGCGGGCGCCGGCCATTATGGCATGAACCCCCCTCCGCCCAACCCCATCGCGGGCGTGGGTAGTGTCTCAGTTCGAACCCTGACTGCCCGTTCGCCGGGCGGGAGAGACGGGTGGGCCTTCGGAAGCCCGATCGGACCGTCTAGCCGTCCGCCTGAATGTCGGTAAGCGGTACGCCTGTCACGACGTACGACGACGGGTTTCCGAAGGCCCACCCGTCTCTCCCGCCCTCCACGCGGCGCTCGGGCCGCGGAGTCGTGCCTCGAAGGACTCGCGTGGAATACCGACGATCA
>Ga0137373_10005675_pt1 | contig 13433 bp, 13 predicted proteins | sample SagtaG_5_FD_104912 | JGI IMG/M metagenome (GOLD analysis project Ga0137373, IMG submission 104912) | Vadose zone soil microbial communities from Sagehorn Ranch, Mendocino, California, USA - Sage1_R_80_16 metaG | ecosystem: Environmental > Terrestrial > Soil > Vadose zone | place: USA...
CGACGGGCAACCGCCCGAACCGCCGCCTCCACATCGGCCGCGGACGTCTTTGTACTCCCGGATGTCGTAAAGCACCGCGGTTTCGGGCCGATTAGGTGCACCCCAGAGTACAAAGAAGAAACGATCATGAAAACCGCCAGAGCTCAGGCCGGCTGGGCTCGCAGAAACTTGCCGAAATGCGGAACGGTGAACGCGATGAGCCCACGCTCGGAGCTGTAGATCAGGCCCTTCTTGATCAGGCCGTCCCGCGCCGGCGACAGGCTCGACGGCCGGCGTCCAAGCTCGTCGGCGACCTGCGAGGTCGGCACCGGATCGTCGCCAAGCACGGCCATCGCCCGCATGTACTCGCGTTCCGCCGGGGTGGCGCGCTCGTACCTGCTGCCGAAAAAGCCCACGGCGAGCTCCGCCTCCGCCTCCGGCGCGGCAACGGCGACGTCGTCTGCGGAGATCGGGCTGGCCGCCGCGACGTCCCAGGTGACTTTGCCATACGCCTGAACGAAGTACGGATATCCATCCGCGGCCTGATATAGCGCGTCAAGGGCGTTCGGCTTGAACTCCACGCCCTCGCGTTCGGCCGGCGCTATCAGCGCCAGGTCGGCCGCCTCTCGGTCCAGCCGGTCGATCCGCACGTACCTGAACAGCCGTTCCGAATAGCTCTTGCTCGCCGACAGCACCGACGGCAGGTGCGGCAGGCCCGCGCCGACCACGATAAGCGGGCCGGAAGTCTGTGAAAGCTCATGACACGCGGCGCAGAGCGCGGACACGTCGGCTGCGGGGACGTCCTGCATCTCGTCGACGAACAGCGCGATCCCGACGCCGAGATCGGTAGCGACGGACGCCGCGTCAGCGAAAAGCTCGGTGAGATCGATCTCCAGGTCGCCGGAATCGGCGCGGCCCCGAACAAGCAGGGCGTCGATGCGAAGCGCCGCCTCCGGCCGACCCCGAGCCTGCGCGCTGCGCGCCGCGAAGGCCTTGAGCACGCCGAGCAGATAGTCGATCCGCTCGGGCGCCCGGTGCCTGGGCGCGAGTTCGCGCACCGCCATGTGCAGGGCACCCGCAACCGGCCGCCTGATCGACTGGTCGGGCCGTGCTTCTATCTTTCCTGTTCCCCACAGCCGGCCGATGGCCATCGAGCGGAAGGTGTTCAGCAGAACGGTCTTGCCGACACCGCGCAGGCCGGTGAGCACCATGCTGCGCTCTGGCCGGCCACGAGCGACCCGCTCGAGCACCACCTCAAACTGGGCAATCTCGCGAGCGCGGCCCGCCAACTCGGGCGGGCGCTGCCCAGCGCCGGGAGCGTAGGGATTGCGTACCGGGTCCACGGCATCGGACTCTATGGCGCGATCTAGCGTGCGCCTTAGATTTCGGTAGATGCGGCGTGTCGCCGCGACCGCGATTTGATCCGGGCCAGCCCCGAGCATAAAATTCAACGAGCGTTGATATAAGGCCAGGTGCCGCGTCACCAGCTGGCGCCGACAGGCGTCACCGGCTGGCGCCACCCGGCCGCAGCCATGGCGACAAGGAGGGCACGCCATGTGGGCCATGATCGTCAAAGAATTCCGTCAGTTGCGGCGCGACAGGCGAACGCTCGCGATGATGATCTTTCTGCCCGTCTTGCTGCTGATCATCTTTGGTTACGCCGCACGTTTCGATGTGCAGACCATCCCGGTGACCGTGGTTGGGCCGCGGGCCGACCTGGCCGCCTCGGCCTTGCACCCGCCATTCCACCCGGCGAAGGTGGCGCCGGGCCAGGACCGCGCCGACGCGATCGCGGCGCTGCGCGACGGGCGCACTCCTGTCGCGGTCGTCGCGGGCGCGGGCGGCACCTCGGTGCTCCTGGACGGCTCGCAGCTGTTCACGGCCAATGCGACAAAGACCGCGATAGCCGCGATGTCGGCCCGGCAGGCCCGGCAGGCCCGGCAGGCGCGCTCCGCGTCGGCGGCGCATACCAGCGCCGCGCCGGCCATGCGTGCCGCGCATACCCGGCCGGGCGCGCGCACCGTGGCGGCGACGCAGGCCGAGGGGTTGCGACAGGCAGCGCAGCCGTTCGGGACGAGGGTTGAGGTCTTTTTCAACCCCAAGCTCAAGACGTCGGACATCATGGTCCCCGGGCTCGCAGGCCTCATCTTGCTGTTCGTCGGAATGGTGATCACGAGCCTCGGCGTCGTGCGCGAGCGTCAGGCCGGCACCCTGGAGCAGCTCGCGGTCATGCCGCTGCGCCCGCGTGACGTGTTCCTCGGCAAGATCGCGCCCTACTTTCTGGTTGCCGCGATCGACCTCGCGATCGTGATCGCCATGGGCGTGGCGGTGTTCTCCGTGCCGTTCCGTGGCTCGGTGCCCGTGTTCGTGCTCGGCGCGCTGCTCTTCCTGTTCGTCACGCTCGGCATGGGCGTGCTCATCTCAAGCGTGTCACAGACCCAGGGCCAGGCGATCCAGCTTGCGATCATGGTGATGCTGCCCCAGATCATGCTGTCCGGGCTGATCTTCCCGTTGTCGTCGATGGCCGCGGGCGTGCGCTGGATCGGCTACGTGCTGCCGCTCACCTACTTCACCGAGATCACCCGCGGGGTGATGCTGCGCGGCGCCCCGATTGGCTCACTTTGGCAGCCGTTCGCCTATCTGGCCCTGATCGGCGCCGTCGTCACGGCGCTTGCGACGCTGCGCTTCCGCCGCTTCCTCGCGCCCTCGCCGCGGCGGGGCCACCCAGAGCCGACGAGTGAAGCCGCGGTCGCGGGAGCGTCACGGTGACCCAGCAAGCTGCCGCGACACAGGGCACCGGCCCGTCCTTCGGGATCCGCGGGGTCACGGTCCGGTTTGGCGCGCACGCAGCGCTGGCCGATGTGACGCTCGACGTCCCTGCCGGGCAGGTGACAGCCGTGGTCGGCGGAGACGGCGCGGGGAAGACGACCCTGCTCAGGGTCCTCGCGGGCGCGCTGGCACCGGACGCCGGTGAGGTCAGGCGGCCCCCGGCGACCAGAACGGGCTACCTGTCGGCGAGTTCGGGCACCTATCCCGATCTGACCGTCGAGGAGAACCTGGCCTTCTCGGCGGCGGGCTACGGCGTTCCCATGGCGCGCGCCCGCGAGAAATCCCGCGAATACCTGGAGCGCACCGGGCTGGACCGGGCCAGGCGCCGGCTGGCGGCCAACCTTTCCGGAGGTATGCGGCAAAAGCTCGGCGTCATCCGCGCGATGGTGCATGAGCCAGCGCTGCTTGTCCTTGACGAGCCGACGACGGGGGTCGACCCGGTCAGCAGAGCCGACCTGTGGTGGTTGATCGCGCGAGCGGCCGCTGCGGGCGCCGCTGTCGTGCTCACGACGACCTACCTCGACGAGGCCGAACGCGCCGCCTCCGTGCTCGTGCTCGACGGCGGCCGCGCGCTTGCCCGCGGAACGCCGGACGAGATCGTCTCGGCCGTACCCGGTACCGTCTTGACCTCTCCCGAACGGCTGCGCGGGCCAGTCGCCCGTCGTGCCTGGCGACACGCCGCCACGTGGCGGGTCTGGATTCCGCCCGGTGCGGACGCCCCCTCGTCCGTTGCCGGGGAGATCACCAGACCTGACCTGCAGGACGCCGTGATCGTCGCAGCCCTCGCGCGTGAGCTGGGAGGTCCGCATGACTGAGGCGCTTGCGCAGAGCATCGGCGCGACGCGGCTGTTCGGGCGCGTGGCCGCGGTCGATGACGTCGACCTGCAGGTGGCGCCCGGTGAGGTGGTCGGCCTGCTCGGCGCGAACGGAGCGGGCAAGACGACGCTGATCCGGATGCTGCTCGGCTTGCTGCGACCCAGCGGCGGAGAGGTTCGGCTGTTCGGGCGGCTGCCGTCCATCGACACCCGTCGCAGGCTCGGCTACGTCCCACAAGGGCTCGGCCTCTACGACGACCTCACGCCCGCGGAGAACATGTCGTTCGCCGATGCTGCGTTCGGCATCGAGAAGGATGGCGGTCACGGCGGCGGTCACGGCCGCCGCGGCGACGATAGCGGCGGCGGTCGTGACGGCGATGCGGGGGCGCTTCCGCCCGGCCTTGGGCCGATGAGCAAGATCGCCACCGGCCGGCTCCCGCTCGGCGTGCAGCGCCGAGTCGCGTTCGCGCAGGCGCTGGCTCACGGCCCCGACCTGCTGGTGCTTGACGAACCGACCTCGGGAGTTGATCCGCTCGCCAGGGCACGGTTGTGGGAGATCATCAGTGACACCGCCGCTGCGGGGGTCGGCGTGCTTGTCACGACCCATCACATGGATGAAGCGGCCGAGTGCGACCGCCTGGTCGTGATGGCAGAAGGCCGGGTTGTCGCCGAGGGGCAGGTGGCGGAAATCGTGGGCGACGCACAGGTCACCGTGGTCGAGACCGCCGACTGGACCGCCGCGTTCGACGCCGTAGAACGCGCCGGCGCCGCCGCGGCGCTTGTCGGCAGGACTGTCCGTGTGCCCGGCGCCTCGCCTTCCGATGTGCGCCGCATGCTGGGCGACCTCGAGGCCAAGGTGAACGCGGCCCCCGCAACGCTGGAGGAGCGTTTCCTCCAGCTCACGCTTTCCGCCAGTTCCTGAGCCGCGTGGGATGCCGCGCGATTTGCAGAGTTTCACGGTCTTGCGGAGTTCACGGTCTTGCGGTGTTCGCGCGGTTTCGCGGTGTTCGTGGCTTCGCGGTTTCTGCGGGTTCCCGGCCGGTGGAGTTCAGCCGCGAGCGGGCAGCCGCCGCTGGTCGGCGGGCTTGTCACGACCCGAGCTGGCCGCGCGATGATTACGATCGGTTACTTTAAGTAGCCGATCGTAATCATCGCACAAGACGGGGGCTAACTGTATGCGGCAACACCTGGACGGCATCGGCGCTGCATTTCGCAGCGGCATGCGGAGGGCAGCGGTGGGGCTCGTCGTAGCCATCGCGGTGCTCCCGCTCGCAGCCTGGACCGGCCTACCTGCGCTGGTCGTCGTTCAGCACAGCGTCACAGGCCCGATCGCGTCCGGTATCCACGGCAAGTGCCTCGCTGACCGCGCAGACAGCAGCGGACATGGCCTGGTGGTCGACATCAATCAGTGCAACGGCCGATCCACCCAGCGGTGGACGGTGCCCGCCGACAACACGCTTCGCATCCTGGGCAAGTGCCTGCAAGCAAGCAGGAAGTCAGCTGCTGCTGGCCTGGTCTTGGCCAGCTGCAACGGCTCACGCGCACAGTTCTGGGAGGTCGACGGCATCGTTCGGGTTCCCGGCGTTGAGCTACTCAATCCTTGGTCAGGCAGGTGTATGGAAGACCCGAAGGGCTCCACGGTCGACGGCACACAGGTCCGGCTCGGTGATTGCAGCAGATCGAAGGCCCAGACCTGGTACCCGCCGCCGAGCAAGCCGCATGCCCTCGCCGTGCCGCGAGCCTGACGGTGTTATCGACGACCTTGGCGATGTTGCCGCAGGCCAGCCCTGAGAACCTGAGCGGCACAAATCAGCCGCTCAGGTTCTCAGGGCTCGCGTTTCTCAGTCAGTCGCCTTCTCCGCGAGCCGCGCGGCGAACGTGGCAGCCTGCGTGCGTCGTTGCATGCCGAGCTTGTTGAGCAGCGACGACACGTAGTTCTTGACGGTCTTTTCCGCCAGGAACATGCGCTCGGCGATCTGCCGGTTCGTCAGGCCTTCCTTGACAAGGTCGAGCACGCGCTTTTCCTGATCGGACAGCGCAGACAGCGGGTCTACCGCGGCCATACGGTCCCGCAGCCGGTCCATCACCCTCTGGGTCGCGTGCGCATCGAGCGTCGACCGGCCTGCTGCCACCGTGCGGATGGCGCTGACCAAGTCGGAGCCGCAAGTCTGCTTGAGCACGTAACCCGCGGCGCCAGCCATGATCGCTCCAAGAAGCGCCTGGTCGTCCCCATACGAGGTGAGCATCAGACATGCGGTCTCCGGCAGCTTGGAACGGATCTCGCGGCATACGGATATGCCGTCACCGTCCGGCAGTCGCACGTCGAGCACGGCCACGTCTGGCCGGAGAACCTGCACCCTGGCGAGCGCGGATTCCGCGGTTCCTGCCTCGCCGACGACCTCGATATCTGGTTCGGAGGTGAGGAGGTCCCGCACCCCCCGACGGACCACCTCGTGATCGTCGAGGAGGAACACACTGATCCGTCCCTGCTGTTCAGCGTTCTTCTCCATGCGGGCCCCCGTTCCGCGCCCGGTCCGCGCTCCGGCGCCGCGGCCGAGAAATCTGCGCGCCGCGGGCTTGCGCGCCGAACTTCCTTTCAACAAAGTGTCATCATCATGCTACTCTTAGTAGTTGCCGTCATGCTGAGGCCGACCGGACACAATGTGGCGCGGCAGCCTCGCGGTGAGCGCCGCCGCATCCGATCGGGCCGATAGCGAGTTAGCGAAAGCGAAGGATTGACACGGTGACGGGGAGCTTGTCTGGCCAGCGGATACTCGTCGTCGACGATGTCGACCACATGCGGTCTCTGATTCGCCGCGCGCTCAGCGCAAGCGGCTATCAGGTCGATGTCGCTGCCACGCTCGCCGAAGCGCGCGAGATGGGCCTTGACTCTTACGATGCCGTACTCGTCGACGCGAACCTCGGCCCTGAGCGGGGGATGGACCTGGTTGAGGCGATGGTGTCGAAAGACCCCACCGCGGCCGCACGGTGCGTGGTAATCACAGGCGGTGCGGCCGACGACATCCCAGAAAGCGTGCTGTGCCTGGCCAAACCGTTCCGGATCGACGATTTGCTCAAGGCAGTTCGCACGGCCCACCGGGCTGACACTTCCCGTCCGCGCAATCGGCACGCGGTTCCCGCAATGGTTCAGGGACCTCGCCCGCAGCCACAGGCGCCGGAAGGGACGCGGCCGCACGCCGGCGAGTCACGGATGTGGAAGCTGCTTGCCCGCACCCGCCGACTTCGCGCTCGTGAACGCGGCGAGCTTGTCGACTTTCTCCATGACGGCCCGATACAGGAACTCACCGCAGCCGCGCTCGAACTGGAGATGATGCGCCGCCGTGCGGCGTCATCGCCTGTGGCTGGGCATATCGACGCGGTGCAAAAACGGCTGGATACCGCGGCCGGAGCGCTACGCTGGCTGGTGGATGGCCACTGGCCGTTCGTGCGGCCAGAAACACAGCTCGCCGCTGCGCTACAGCAGCGAACCGCCTGGCTGCTAGCTACCCCGGCCACCGTCGAGGTCGGCGGCGATGGGACGCCGCCACGCACGGTGGAGATAGCCGTCATCGGCGACATCGTTGAGCTGATCCTGCTCGAGATGGCACCCGGCTCACCAGCGCACGCACACGTGAAGGCGCAGACCACGGGACACCGCATCCAGGTTGAGCTGACCCTCGCATTGACGGCGGAAGATGGCCGGGCGATGGGCGACCAGTCCGCAGCACAGGCGTCCCTCGACGAACTGGCGGCGGCTCTTGGCGCCAGCGCGCACGCCGAACTCCGCGACGAGCAGTGGCGGATCCAGATCACCCTCCAGGGACCACACTCACCGCGGCTCAACGGCGAGCAACCCTGACCAAATCGCGCCCGAAGCCCCACCGCGAGCCACCCCGACCGCAAACGGGCCCGAAGCCCCACCGCGAGCCACCCCGACCAAACGCGCCCACAGGCTTACTGAGATCTGCCCCCGCAGCCACGGCTGAGCGAGATCCCACCGCGCCCGCCGCCTTTGACCCTGCGGCCGATCTCCCACGCGCGCACAAGCTCCTCGATCGCTGGCTGTCTCGTTGCGGATAGGGTCCTTTGGATCGGGCCGTTCGGCGTTTGGGCATGGGCCGAAAAGGCGAGGATTTACGCCCGGTCAACGCGGGTCATCATCCTCTGAGCCTAAAAAGGCATAACACAGAGAGTGGATATGACAACACCCTCAGTAATTAGGAGATGTCATGTCCGCACTTGTGAACCGCGCCCCAAGCGACCAGGAGTCGCCTCGCCCGGCGTCACCACGGTGGCACGGCGGCGTCCGACGCGGCTGGCAGACCGCGGCCATGGCTATCGCCTCTCTGGCCTCTGCTGCAACTGCTTGCCTCTTGGTCGGTGTCGCACCCGCGCAGGCGAGCCAGGTTACCGTCCAGGGTCACTCGCCCTTCGCACCGCTGCATTCGTATACCACGCAGAATGACAAAGTTGAGCTGAGCGCCGCATGCGCGGCGCCAACGCATTCCGGCCAGGCAGCTTGTTTCGCCATTTCACGTCAGCAACTCCAGGGCAACACAGGTGCGCGCAGCGCTGGTGAGCGCGCCGCATCGCCGATGACGCCCGCTGGGTATGGTCCGTCCGCCCTGCAACGCGCCTACAACTTGCCGTCGACCCGTGGCTCCGGCCGCGTCGTGGCGGTCGTGGACGCCTACAACGACCCGAATGCTGAGTCCGACCTTGCCCGGTACCGCAGTACTTACGGCCTTCCGCCGTGTACCACCGCCAACGGCTGCTTCCGCAAGATCAACCAGAACGGCGGCACCAGTTATCCAAGCTCGGACGCTGGCTGGGCAGCCGAGATCTCGCTCGACCTCGACATGGTCTCCGCGGTCTGCCCGAATTGCCACATCCTGCTCGTTGAGGGCTCAAGCAGTTACATCAGCGACCTCGGCACCGGCGTCAACACCGCGGTCAAGCTCGGCGCGAGGTTCGTCTCCAACAGCTACGGCGCCTCAGAGTCGTCCGCCGACACCAGCTACGACAGCCAGTACTACAACCACCCAGGAGTGGCCATCACCGCATCTGCCGGTGACGGCGGCTACGCCACCGCATACCCCGCAGACTCCCGTTACGTGATCGCAGTCGGCGGCACCAGCCTGAACTCAAGCAGCACCACGCGCGGCTGGTCCGAGAAGGTGTGGAACGGCAGCGGATCCGGCTGCTCCGGCTACGACACCAAGCCGTCCTGGCAAACCGACTCGGGCTGCAGCAAGCGCACAGGCAACGACGTCTCCGCGGTTGCCGACCCGGGCACCGGGGTCGCCGTGTACGACACCTACCAGGCAGGCGGATGGGCCATCTACGGGGGCACCTCCGCATCCGCGCCGATCATCGCCGCGACCTACGCCCTGGCCGGCACCCCGATCTCTGGCAGCTACCCGGCGTCCTACCTCTACGCCCACACCTCAGCGCTGAACGACGTGACCTCAGGCAGCGACGGATCCTGCAGCACGTCCTACTTCTGCACCGCCCGGACCGGCTACGACGGCCCCACCGGCCTTGGCACCCCGAATGGGATCACGGCGTTCCTCTCACCGTGACGCTCTGCATCGCCGCGATAGCACAGCCCGTGACCTGCTGCCCCGCAGGTCGCGGGCCCCTGACCAGGGGATGGGGCAGTGCCTGCGGGAACTGGCCGCAGGGCTGCCGCAGCTGGCGCGGGAGCCGACCCGGTGGCGCAACGCGGCGGCGGCCTCGATCAGCAAGGCGCGCGAGCGCGTCGGGCCGGGGGTGATGCGGCAGATCCTGGAGCATTTGGCCGGGCCGCTGGGCAGCCAGGCCGATCTGTGGCGCGGCCGGCGGGTGTGCGCGGTGGACCGAGAATGCGGCCTGCTTCGGCGGACCGAAGTCCTCGCCGTTCCCGCTGCTGCGGCTGCTGGTGCTGGCTGAATGCGCGACCAAGAGCATCATCGACGCGGTGGCTTGCGCGTATGCGACCGGGGAACGCACGGTGGTGCAATGCACCGGCTGCTGGACTCGCTGCGGCCGGGCATGCCGGTGCTGTTCGACCGCGGGTTCTGCTCGCACCTGTCCGCGCCTACCGCCACAGCGCGGCGTGGACGGCGCCGCCAGTGGTCTGAGACTCCCCGGCAACCTGTCCAAGCCAGTTGATGGCCACAGCCCGGCTGCTCGCCCCGCCCAATGTGGGCAGGTACTGAATTTGCCCATCGGCGGACCAGCGTGTCGCGCGCTGGCCGGTTGCCGTGGCGACGCTACCGGTGACCAGGCCACCTGAGTTGATATCGGTGGCTTCGTTACCGCAAGGGTAGACATCAAGGCCGCAAGTCTGTTGCAGCGTGACGGGACCGGTCGGCGCCCAGCGTAGCGCATACGTGGACCCGTAGTAGTAGCCCCCGTCACCGATGCCGGCCACATCACCGGCGTCGCTGATGGCCGTCGCATGCGTCTGGATGTAGTCGTTGGCAAGAAGCTGCATTCCCTCGCCCGGAGACCACAGGAAGGCATACGAGAAAGGAGCCTCTGGATCCGTCTGCGAGTTTCCGGCCACCTGGCCGAGCGCGTTGATTGCTACAGCAAAACTATTCCGGCCGCCCAGCGTGCCCAAGTCTTGCATCCCGGCGGCTGCTGCCCATAGGAACGCGTGCGTATCGCCGTCTGGAATATCAGCGGAGCCAGCCACCTGCCCGAGCCAATTGACGGACGGGCACTGCTCGCCGGCCCGCCAAGCGTACCCAAATCCTGCATTCCGCCCGCTAGCGTCCACAGAAACGCAACGCGAGTCCCGTTGGCTCGTTCCGCCGTACCGACGACGTGGCGTAGGTCGTTCAGGTCGGCGGCTTTGCTGTAGGCGCCACCGAGTGTCCCGAGGTCGGTCACGCGGCCACGGGCCGGCCACAACACGGCCCGCCACTGTGAGCGCTCGTCTGGGCGTAGCCAGCGATGTCACCGCTGGCATTGATGGCAACAGCGTGACTGTCCGCGCCGCCCAGCGTCCCGAGGTCCGTCATGCGGCCCATGGCCCAGCGAAATGCATGTGTGGCGCCAGCAGAGGTCTCAGAGTCCCCGGCCACCTCTCCCAACCCGTTCAAAGCAACAGCCCGGCTGCTCGCCCCGCCGAGGGTTCCAAGGTCCACGGCCCTTGGTTCTGCTGCCGCCGTGCCGGCACCCAGCACCGGAATGCCGGCCGGGGCCACCAATTGCGGCGTTAACAGGGCCAGGATCCCGAACAGCACGAGAAGCGCGGCCACCAGGCGGCGTCGGCGTGAGACATCGGCTAAACGCGACACGAACATGTTGCCCCCTATGGACCTTCGAGCAACCAGAAGTCGGGCCGGGCTCCATCGAACCCCGTCTTATTCGGGAACCTACTCCGCGGGCTGGTGCCCGCACAACTGACTGCTTCTGCCATCTGTTCCGTAGCTGCAGGACAGCGGTGCATCTCCCCTGCTCCTGGCCAGGTCACAAGCGTGGGCACGTCCCTGGGTGTGCCTCCTGGCCCCCCGTTGTGTAGCCCGGTTGCTGCACTTTTGCGCTGTACTGGTCTAGACCTCTTCTCCCTGTACGCTCGCGCGACGGCCAAGTCGGGCACGCCGACATGGTCGGGTCTCTCCGCACTTATCAGCTTGGGAATCTGTCGGATCACGGCCCGTCATGCCCGCTGACCTGGCGATCCGGCTGTCCAGCAGTACTCGTAACTGACCCCGGTTCATCCTGGCTAATGGCACGCTAATGGCGCGGTAATCTTGGTCGCGTCTGCGTATGAGCGGTCCCGCTGATCATCCCGTCTGCCGTCGGCCCACCCTCCGGGGAGCGGGCCAGGGCCGAGGGGCGACGGTGGAGCGCCCCACTATGACGAGGCAACCGCTTGGCCGCCCCGCCCGGGCGGGCAATTCCCCACCGCCGCTTGACATCACTAACCCCTGGGATGTCTAGTGAGGCAGAAGTGCGCAGGGGGATAGTCGATGACCACCAACTCACCGCTCGTGACCGGCCGCCACCGTCGGGCTGTTCATGCCGCAGACGGCATCGCCGGAGCTTCGCTACCAGCTACTTCAGGGTGCAGCAGGACTTCGGCTAGGTATTTGACTGGGAAGTTATTCACTATGGTCATCTGGCACCGGATCGTGGCTGTGCTTGGTGCGGTACTGCTGGTGTTAGGGCTGGTTCTGGCCGCCGCTAGACACGCTGAGGCGGCTACCGGCTGCCCCGTGACGGGATCCAGCGGCCAGGAACAGGATCTGATCGCTTCAATCTGCAACGTGCCACCGAACGCCCAGTATGGGCTGCGGGACTCCGCTGGTAATTCGATGGACACGATGAAGGTGATTGCCACCACCAGCGCACCCGCCTATATCGCGGTCTATCACAATTGCACAACCAACCCGTGCCATGTGCTGGTGGCGTCATCGGGTGATCTGCGGACGTGGACGTACCGGGCCACGCTGCAAACGGATGGGGCGCAGCCTACGGTAAAGCGCCTGAGTGACGGATCCTATCTGGTGCCGTACGAGGCTCAGGTACCGACGGACCACCTGGTAGTGGTGTGGTATTCCAGTCTCTCTCATCTGCTCGCTGGCGTGACGGGCAGCCGCTTCGACGTCCCCGATAACCTGGGCGCCTGCCAGGGAACGCCGAACATCTACTCGCCAGTGAGCTACACGAGCCTGTCCCACTCAAAGTTCCACATTGGTTTTCACTGGTCGAACTGCGCCGATGACAGGGAAGGCACGGGGACGCTGACCAACTTCACCACGTGGAGCGCATCGGGCTCGACATGGCTGGATACTGCGCTGGACAACGCAGGCGCGGCTGGCAAGCACGGTGACCGGGATGCGATCTGGCATGGTGGGCATCTCTATGACGTTTCAGAGGGAACCATAAATCCGGTCTACTCGCCTGCGGACTGGCGGCTCTACTCGTACGGCTTCACCGACAACGCGGCAGTACAAATTCCGGTCCGAACCGCAGGCGGGTCGACCGCGTTCGCGAACCCCACCGTGACGTCACTGACTGGTCCCGGCGGAATCAGGGACCTAGTGATCAGCATATTCATTCCTTCGGAGGGAGCTGCCCCAGGCGAAGGCGGCGAACTGCTGTATACCGTGCCGGATAATCTCGGCACAAGCCAGGGCGCGTTGCCAGCAGTGATCAGACGGAGCTGACCCCGGCTGCCTTTCGGCACGGTGTCTGCGGCTCGTAAGGACTGATCGTACGACCTCTCGAGCCAGCCGCTTCTGCCCTAACACCCCCCGAGGTTGCCTCACACGCTTTCGAGAACTGGGCAACGTCATCCATCTTAGGCCGCGAGTGCGCTGCCAGTGCGCCCGGCGCACCACGGTCCCCTGGGTTCGCGTGCCACCGATCTAGCACCACCGATCTAGCGCCAGCTGGCGGCCTTGTCCGGTGCCCTTGAAGCGGCGTAGGCCACTCACGGTGGCTATTCTGCGGGCTTACCCACCTCGGACTCCGGCAGATCTATCTGCGTAGGCAATCCCGCGGTCAAGATATCGGTCTCATCCAACTCAAGGTCGCATACTTCGCATTTAAAAGACATTGGGTACGCAACAGGTTCATTGAAGACGAACGCCTGGCCACCGGGCTTTGTCTCATCATCCACAACATCGTACTCGCGATGGCAAAGCAGCCAGCCTTGCGACTCACACACAGGGCATCGGTACGGTTCTATGAGGCTTATTCACACTTGCCTCCAAAAATGGAGACCAATAACGGCTGAGATAGTCGTTGCGAAGGTGTCGATGGGGCGGCGGTAGTCTGTGTGCATGATGCGCCAGGTCTTGAAGTTGGCGA
>Ga0137373_10005683_pt1 | contig 13421 bp, 11 predicted proteins | sample SagtaG_5_FD_104912 | JGI IMG/M metagenome (GOLD analysis project Ga0137373, IMG submission 104912) | Vadose zone soil microbial communities from Sagehorn Ranch, Mendocino, California, USA - Sage1_R_80_16 metaG | ecosystem: Environmental > Terrestrial > Soil > Vadose zone | place: USA...
CCGTAGTGCATTCACGGCACCAGAATGACCTTGCCGATGTTCTGGCGTTCGGCGATGCGCCGGTGTGCGCCAGCTGCGTCCGCGAATGGGAAGACCGAGTCAACCCGCGGCTTGATGTGACCCGCGCGCCACAAGGCGACCAGCGCCTCCAGTTCCTCGCGCAGCAACGCGCGCTGGCCCCACAGGTGCCCGATGTTGACGCCGCTGACCGTGTGGTTGCGCGACATCAGCCCAAGTGGAGTGACAAGTGGTACACGCAGCACTTGCGACACGACTCGCAACGGGCGGCGCCGCTCGCCGCTCATCAGGTTCGCGAACCCGAAGACCACGAGCCGACCAACAGGACGCAGCAGCGCCAAGCCCCGCCTCCAGTCGGGCCCGCCGAGCGCATCCAGTACGACATCGACGCCCTCGCCGCCGGTCAGCCGTCGGACTTCGGTCGCGTAATCGACCCGCCGATAATCGATCGTGTGGGTGCAACCTTCGCCGCGCAGTACCTCGTGCTTGGTGGCCGACGCAGTCCCGAAGGTCACCACGCCATCGAGGGTGCGGCACAACTGCAGCACCGCAATCCCGACCCCGCCGGCTGCCATATGGACCAGCACGCGCTCGCCCGAGCGGATGCCCGCGACGCGAAACAGCATGTGGTAGGCGGTGAGGTAGTTGACGGGCAGCGCCGCGGCCTCCTCGAAGCTTGCCTCGTCGGGCAACTCCACCACCTGCTCCGCGGGCACGCACACCAGATCGGCGTGCGCGCCGAAGCGCACCAGCCCCGCCACCCGCTGGCCGACGCTCGGACCGGCCACCCCCGGTCCGAGGGCGTCCACGATGCCGGCCGCCTCGTAGCCCAGGACGCACGGCGGCTTGGGCGCGTCAGGATACAGGCGCTGCCTGGCCATCACCTCGGCGAAGTTCAGCCCGGCGGCATGGACACGGACACGGATCTGTCCCGGGCCGGGCTCGGGATCGGCGGTCTCCCGCACCTCAAGCACCTCAGGGCCGCCGTACCTGGTCATCCAGATTGCTCGCATGCATTCCTCCGTCGCCGGAGCAGACACGCCGTGGATCGCAGTCGACGCCGAGCGTCTCACAGCCCTCGCCCGCTCGCTGCGGCCCCTCGTTGGCTTGGCAAGGCGAGCAGCGTACCTCGTCTGCTTCTGCTTTCACGGTCCTCGGCTGCCCATGGCACATGGGCCCGACTGCGCAAAGCACAAGGATGGCGAACGTCGCGTTGGTGGTGAAGTTGGTGACGCCAACCATGACGGCCAGCGTCCGCTCGGAGCCGGTGACGCCACAGGAAGCGCAGTCCTTCGCCGATGTCGGCGCGCATGGTGGTGCGCCGGTCCCGCTCGATCCGGAACAGCCCACGCACAAGCAGCAGTGCCGTGATCGCGACGGCCCACAGAGCTACCGGCGTCGCGAAGGCGACAGCAGCTCCTGCTGCCACCAGGAAGCCGGCCAGGGGCGGGCCGACGAACTCGTTGGAAGTCAACTCGGCCGCGTACAGGCGCCCGTTGGCGCGTGAAAGCTGCTCGCGCGGCACGACCTGCGGCACCCGTGCGTTCCCCGGACTAGGGCCACCAGGTTGTCGTGGTGGCCCGGGGGGTCGACCAGCGGCCGTGGGCACGGCAGGTCCTGCGGCTGCCCCGCACCACATGCTCGACCACCGCAGCCACGCTGATGACCGTCCCGCTGCTCTCGGTCGCGCAGGTACGCATCCTCGCCGAGCAGGTGATCCAACCGTCCCTGGCGCCAGACAGCCTGCCGGCCGACCTGGCCCCGTCCACGCCGTTCGACCAGCACAGCATCCGCGCTGGCCTTCCCGACCCCGGGCCCTTCCAGCTGGCCGACCTGCGCTTCTGGAGGCGCTTGCAGCCAACGGTGCGAGCGTGTGTTGTGCGTGAGGCCCGCCCAAAGGGGGACTCCCGCCTCTGCCGCGGGCGCAGCGGCGGTCCTATGTTGAGCCAACATCGCGGCACGGGACGAGTGATCGGCCGCGGAAGGGGTGAACTCACGCAGCGGCCAAGGTTGGGCGTGCTCGCAGCACTGCAAAGGAGGAGTGCAATGTCAGCACCAGACGTGAGCAGCCGAACGATCGCTCAGCTGATCTCCCTGGAGGGACGAACCGCGGTCGTTACGGGTGGAGCCCGCGGCATCGGGCGCGCCATCGCGACCCGGTTTGCCGAAGCCGGCGCGAATGTGCTGATCGGAGACGTGGACAAGACCGGCGCCGAGGAATCCGCCGAGACGATCGCCCGCGAATTCGGGCATCAAGCGATTGGCGTCGAACTCGACGTCACCAACGGCACCTCGATCGCGGCGGCTGCCGACCGGGCAGTCCGTGAACTTGGTGGCCTTGACATCTGGGTCAACAACGCCGGCATCTACCCGTCCACCCCGCTGCTGGAGATGACCGACCAGGACTGGGACAAGGTCCTGGACGTCAACCTGCGGGGGACCTTCATCGGGGCCCGGGAAGCGGGCCGCAGGATGGCCGAAGCGGGACGTGGTGGCGTGATCATCAATCTTGCTTCCACCGCCGGCTACCGGGCTGCGGGGCCGGGGATAGCCCATTACGTGTCCTCCAAGCACGCAGTCCGAGGGCTGACCAAGAGCCTTGCGGTGGAATTCGGGCCCCGCGGGATCCGGGTGCTCGCACTTGCGCCCACCCTCATCGAGACCCCTGGAATCGAAGAGGGCCGGGCTGCGTTCCAGAGCGCCGGGCTGGGGGACATGCTGGAGCAGATGGCGCAGCGGGAGCCCCTGGGACGCGTGGGCGTCCCTGATGACGTCGCGCGGGTGGCCCTGTTCTGCGCCAGCGACCTTGCCATGCTGATGACAGGCAGCACTCTGCTCGTGGATGCCGGTGACGTCGCGCTGTAGCGCCATGTGGGCGGGCTCAAGGATGCCCGGATCTGCGTCCCCCGAGGGGAATGGACCTTCGGGGGACGCAGGACCCGCGTCACGTGGCGGCAGCACCCGGCCGAGCGTCGTCTCGCTCGGCGCCCCCACCAGGTGGATACGGCCGTTGCCAGGACCCAGCCGGGCGGAACGCCTGGCCCCCAGCGGCCGCGGTTTCCGCTCCAACCGGCAGGCTCCAGGATCCGCCCGAGTCCGTACGACCTCCCCGCCTACATGTCAGAGGCGTCCGTATTGACGCAGCGTATACCCTCAGTGTAGGGTCACCCCATGAGCGTTCCTCTTACCCTTCTTGGCCTGCTCGAGCGGGAGCCGAGCCACGGCTATGACCTCAAACGCGACTACGACGCCTACTTCGGCCGAAGCAAACCCCTCCCGTTCGGTCAGGTCTACGCCACCCTCGGTCGCCTGGCCCGCGACGGGAAGGTGTTGGCCGCGGATGCTGAGCCGGGCGCGGGACCCGATCGCAAGCGCTACGTCATCACCGACCTCGGGGTAAGTGAGGTCGAGGCGTGGCTGACCGAGCCGGTCGAGCCGGAGCCGCACCTGCAGACGGTGCTGTTCGCCAAGGTGGTGCTGGCGCTGATGCTGGGCCGCTCCGCGGAGCGTTACCTCGATACCCAGCGTGCGGCCCACCTGCAGCGCATGCGGGAGTTGACCGAGATCAAGCGGACCGGCAGTTTGGTCGATGCGCTGCTGGCCGATCATGGCCTGTTCCATCTCGAGGCCGATCTCCGGTGGATCGATGTGACCTCGGCCCGACTGCAGGTCCTGACCGAGATGGTGCGTGCCTCATGAGCGCCGCCAGCGTTCCCGTAGCATCAGGTCCCCGCGGTTGCCTCATCGACGCTCGAGGGGTGTATCGGTCGTTCGGTCAGACGCCGCGCTCCAGGGCGCCTCCTTGTCGGTGGCCTCCGGTGAGATCGTGGCGATCATGGGCCCGAGTGGTTCGGGCAAGTCGACGCTACTGCACTGTCTGGCCGGGATCTTCGAACCAGACCGTGGCGAAGTGTGGTTTGACGGCCAGCGGCTTGACGGGCTCGGCGAAACGAAGCGCACGCAGCTGCGACGCACGGCTTTCGGGTTCGTCTTCCAGTTCGGCCAGCTGGTGCCCGAACTGAGTGCGGCGGACAACGTCGCCCTGCCGTTGCTGCTCAATCGAGTCAGCCGCAGAGCGGCGTACAGGGACGCGGCTTTGTGGCTGCGGCGATTGGGCTTGGATGAGTTAGGGGCCAGGCGCACCGGTGAGCTGTCCGGCGGGCAGGCGCAGAGGGTGGCGCTCGCGAGAGCGCTCGTGACGGGACCCAAGGTGCTCTTTGCTGATGAGCCGACCGGTTCGCTTGACTCGCTAACGGGCGAGATGGTGCTGGACCTGTTGGTTGGTGTGGCTCGCGAAGAGGGCACGACCGTGGTTCTGGTGACCCATGACGCCCGTGTCGCCGCCTATGCCGGTCGCGCGGTGATGGTGCGTGACGGCAGGGTGACCACGCCACCCGATGTGGCGATGGCCGGATAATGTTCCGACTTGCCTTGCGGCTCGCGCTGCACAGCGGCAGAGAACCAGTCGTCCGACTCATTGTCACGATGTCCGCGGTGGCGGTCGGTGTGGCGATCCTGCTTGCTGTCCTGGCCGACTTTCACGCCTTTCAGGTCACCAACAACCGGCCGTTCTGGGAAGGCACTCAGCCAACACAAAATGGAAAGCTCAACGAGCCCGCTTCGAACGTGGAGCTCTGGAAGTACAGCAACGAGATATTCCAGGGTCAGACTATTGAGCGGCTCGACCTCGCGGCGCTGGGACCGAACGCACCGGTTCCGCCAGGTATCTCCAGGCTCCCCGGGCGCGGCGAATACTATGCCTCTCCAGCACTCGCTGCGCTACTTCGCACCACGCCCCGCGATGAGCTTGGTGATCGATATCCTGGTTCACAGGTCGGCACCATCGGCCGGCGGGCTTTGACCGCGCCGAACGAGCTGGTCATCTTCGTCGGCTATTCGCCTGCCGAGCTGGCTCGGTTCCCCGGCGCTTTTCGTGTCAGCACGATCGCGACCGCCCCGGGGAAGCAGCTCTGGTCACCGTATTTCCGGGACGCGTTCGTGGTCGGCGCTCTGGCGTTCTTGTTCCCGATCCTCATTCTGATAGGCACGGCCACGCGATTGGCCGCGGCGCGTCGCGAGGAACGCTTCGCAGCGCTGCGGCTGGTGGGGGCCACTCCTCGCCAGATCAATGTGATCGCCTCGGTTGAGGCTATTGTGGGGGCGCTCCTCGGCACAGTCCTGGGCATCGGGATCTTCCTGCTGGTCCGGTCTGCCTTGGCAGCCACGGCCATCACCAGCGCGCGATATTTCGCCAACGATGTCACGCCGACGGCTGCGGGCTATGTGGCGGTACTCATCGCCGTGCCGGTTGCGTCAGCGATCGCCGCGCTGTTGTCGCTGCGGCGGGTCAGGATCTCACCGCTCGGCGTCAGCCGGAGGGCAACACCTCCAGCGCCAAAGGTGTGGCGGCTGGTGCCACTTCTGCTCGGTATCGCCCTGTTTGTTGTCGGTCTGGCCATTACCACGCGCAGATCGGTCGGCGCGCCCGCATTCCCCGGTCTCATCCTCATCCTGGTCGGCCTGGTGGTCGGCGGCCCCTGGCTGACGACGCAGGCAGCGCGTCTCCTGGCACGGTCGGTGAAGGGCGCGTCAGCACTACTGGCGGCGCGGAGGCTTGCGGACAATCCGAAGGCCGCCTTCAGGACGGTGCGCGGACTGGTGCTGGCCGTCTTTCTTGGGACCGTCGTCGCCGGGCTGCTCCCGGCGGTCAACTCGACGACAGCGACACCAAGCGCCAACGCGCTGAGTAACGTACTGCTTGACGGGTTTACGCCCGGTCCCGTCTGCGGCAACAGTGTCAACTGTACCGGAAGCGGCCCGGGCGGCCTGGAAGACAAGCTTGCCAGGCAAGCTGCAGCGTTGAAAGGACTCCCCCCGCAGGCCGGGGCCAGGTTGGTAAGCCAGTTGCGGGCATTCCGCGGCGCGACGGTATTCCCGATCTACTCCCTGCCGCAATCTCCCAGTCCTATTTACCCTGGAGCCAATAACGGCATGATCAGCTGCGAGAGTCTCAAGCAGTTGGCCGTCCTTGGAGAATGTGCTCCGGGGGTCAAAGCCATCGAAGCCAACACCTTCAATCTGTACGGCGACAATCCCACGTTCACCACCCAGCCCATCGCCGGTCCTGGCCTGGGTAACTCGACGGTCTCGGACAATTTTACCGGCCTGTACCTGCAATCGGTGCTGATCAAAGTTGATGACCCGACGACGCTTGAAAGGGTCCGGACGTTTCTAACGACTCACACGCCACTGTCCGCATCAGGCGCCGCACCGAGAACCTTTGGCGAAGCCGTCCAGGCGAGAGTCGCTGTCGGCACGACTGTAGAACGGCTTGTGTTTATTGCGGTGGCCTTGACGTTACTGGTTGCGGGCTGCAGCTTCGCGGTCGCCGTCGGCGGGGGATTGGTGGAGCGCAAACGACCGTTTAGTCTCCTGCGTCTGAGCGGGACGCCGAGCTCGACGCTCTATAAGGTGGTGTATTTAGAAGGGATCTTGCCGCTGGTTACCGCTGCGCTGGTGGCAGCAGGTACGGGATACGGCATATCAGTGCTGACGGTCAACAAGATGTCACCAAAAGGCACGCCCTTGCCAACTCTTGGCCACGTCTACTACCTCACTATGGGAGCTGGCTTAGCAATTTCCCTGGTTGTAATCCTTGTTACGCTGCCACTGCTTGGTCGCATTACTGAGCCCAACAACGTGCGTTTTGAATGATCAGCATGATCATACGTATCGGCCTTCCCTCCCCCACGGCCTCGGCCGGGTGGCGGGATGTCGGTTTCACCGGGTTGTGATGCCGAGGAGGGCCAGACCATGGCGACACCCCAGACCCCTCAAGCGGGGTCGCACAGGGGTCGAGCGACCTGATTCCGGCGCTGACGACGGCCTGCCGTCTATTGCTGGGCAAGGCACCAGGACTAGATGACCTGGAGCTTGTGTCCCCGAAACTCGAAGGCGTGCTTGATATTTTCGATGATCCTTTCACGATCGCTGTCATCAAGCGCGTCAGATTGGTTGGGTGGATCCCATCTCTTTATGGAATCCCGATAGACAAGGATGGCGCCGGGCTCAGCCAGCACCTCCGAGTCGACGAATGCCGTCCTTGCTCCCTCACTGTACCGGAGGCCCGTTCGACCGAGAACTTCCACAGAAAAGCCCGAGTCACTCTCGATGAGGTTGGCCCTGGGCTCCGAGAACCACTCCGACATTTCAATACCTTCCGTCCGACATGACAGGTGATATTCGTCACATTGGGATAATCGGGCAACGCAGGATAGGCGGAGAGGTCATCTGGCGTCGTAGGCGCGGACGCAGGGTTCCAGGAACCTCCAGTGGCGGCGGGGTCGGACCGCACCGCCGTGCCGGAGACCGGGAACGCCAAGCGCTCCGGATCGATGCTGACGTGACGGGCGCCAAGGCGGACGTACAGCCACACCGAGGCTACGCCAGTGACGAACCCCAGGATCTCGGTCCACAACATCACTGCACCTCCCAGGCAGCGGCCAGCTCCTCGATCTCGCGGCGGTATTCGATGCGCCGCCGCCAGCCTTGGGGCCATGCTTCGACACCGTGAGCCGCGCCCGCGAAGGCACCGGTCAGGCAGGCGATGGAGTCCGAGTCGCCGGAGCTGACCGCCGCCCGGCGGATCGCCGCCACCGGATCGTCGGGCAGGAGCAGAAAGCACAGCAGCCCGGTCGCCAACGCCTCCTCAGCGACCCATCCGGCGCCGGTGAGCCGGCACGGATCGGCGGCGCGATCGCCAAGGAGCAGCGCCGCGTCCAGCCGGTCCAGCGAGGCAAGGCACTCGTCCCATCCCCAAGCGATGAACTCCTGGGGCCGATCCACACCCGGTCGCCGCCAGAGGCCGGTAAGCCAGTCGGCGTGCCACACGGTCCGCTGCTCCCTCGCGTATTGGCGGAGCCGGCCGGGCAGCTCCGACGGCCGGCAGCCCGTCAGCAGCTCGGCCACGACGCGAGCGGTGAGATCGCTGGCGGCCAGCGCGGTCGGATGGCCGTGGGTGAACGCCGCTTGGTACTGCGCGACGGCCGCGCTCGTCGCGTCCTCAGCGGTACCGCGGAGGGCCAGAAACCCGACCGGTGCCACCCGCATGTTCGCCCCGCACCCCTTGGATGCCCGCACCGTCGCCTGTTCCCATGCGACACCGGCCTCCAGTGCCCGGCATGCCTGCAGGCAGGTTGCACCCGGCGCGCGGTCGTTGTCCGGACTGTGCAGCCAGGCCACGAACTCGGCGCGAAGCGGTCCCTCCAGCCTCGCGGCAGTCAGCGGACCGGGGCTCACCGCCCGCAGAGCGCGGCCCACGGCGAGGGTCATCTGGGTGTCGTCGGTGACCCGCGCCGGGTCACCCAGCGGGGCCTCCGGGCCGTGCTCGCCGAACCGGTCGACGATCTCCTCGACAGTCAGGAACTCGGTCGGGGCGGCCAGGGCATCACCGAGCGCCAGGCCGTACAAGCAGCCGGCAACGGGTCGACGGGAGGCTCGCATGGCGACCATCATGACTCAAGCTGAGTTGCTACACAAGTCAGAATGAGTCATGATGACCCGCGTGACCTCAGCGCAGCCTCGCCGGGACGATGAGTCGGCGTTCCTCGATGGGTACGACCCGCGGGCGTTCCCGCCGATAGCCGTCACCGTCGACATCGTCCTGCTCACCGTCCGGCAGGGGCAGCTGACAGTGCTCCTCGTGCGACGCGGTGTCCACCCTCATCGGGATCGTTGGGCGCTGCCAGGCGGGTTCGTCGGCGAGCACGAAGATCTCGACGAGGCGGCGCGGCGTGAGCTCGTCGAAGAGGCGGGGGTTGACGCTCGCCCCCGGCACCTCGAGCAGCTCCGTACCTACGGCTCACCGGACCGCGACCCGCGCATGCGGGTGGTGTCAATCGCATATCTCGGTCTCATGCCCGACCTTCCCCGGCCTCGCGCCGGCACCGACGCCGCCGACGCCCGGTTCTGGCCGGTGGGCGATCTAGGGACCGACGACGGTCCGACACTCGCATTCGACCACGACCGCATCGTCGCTGACGCCGTCGAACGGGCCCGGTCCAAGCTCGAATACACCAACCTTGCGACCAGCGTCGTGGAGGAGCCGTTCACGATCGCCGACCTGCGCCGTGTCTACGAGGCGGTATGGGGGGTCGTGCTGCACCCGGCGAACTTCCGTCGCAAGGTGTTGTCGACCGATGGTCTGGTCGTCCCGACCGGCCAGGAGCGATCCACCGGTCGGGGATGGACGCAGCTCTATCGACGTGGCGAAGCAACCCAGCTCCACCCGCCCATGCTCAGGCAGCTCGAACGAACGCTCAGGTGACACTCGACGGCTGACTCTTCCGATAGCCGGCACCGAACTCGAGGGACGCAGCACCGGGCCTGCAACGGCCCGCCGGGCGGGCCGCTGTCCGTCGAATCGGGCATGACCGATTCCCGAACGCCCCGATGGGTACCTTGGGGGTATGGCCGTCACTCCCGGGCGAATGATCGCAGACCGCTACTCGTTGGAGCGCCCCATCGGCAAAGGCGGGATGGGCACGGTGTGGCGCGCCCACGACCGCCTGCTCGACCGCGAGGTCGCCATCAAGGAGGTCCGGCTCCCCGACACCGTTCCAGAGCACGAGCGCGACTCGCTGCGCGCCAGAGTGCTGCGGGAGGCGCGAGCCGCGGCACGGCTCAACCATCCGGGCGGCATCACCCTCTACGACGTGCTCAACGAGCAGGGACGGGCGTTCATCGTCATGGAGCTGATCAAGGCCCCGACCCTGGCCGAGATCGTGGCCAGCGAGGGGCCGCTGCCGCCCGAGCGGGTCGCCCGCATCGGCCTGCAGATCGCCTCCACGCTCGACGCCGCCCACCGGGCCTTCATCGTGCATCGCGACGTCAAACCCGCCAACGTCATGGTCGCCGAGGACGGCAAGGTCTGGCTCGGCGACTTCGGCATCGCCCGGGTGCAGGGCGACCCGAAGCTCACCTCCAGCGGCATGATCGTCGGCTCGCCCGCCTACATGGCCCCAGAGCAGGCGAACGGCCACGACAGCGGCCCGGAGACCGACCTGTGGGGCCTGGGCGTAACCATGTACTACGCGGTCGAGGGCAGGGCGCCGTTCGAGCGTGGCAACTCGCTCGCCACCCTGACCGCGGTGGTGAACGAGCCGCCACGGCCGCTGCGCCGCGCCGGCGCGCTCGCGCCGATCATCATGTCCCTGCTCGCCAAGGACCCGGCCGGCCGGCCGGCCCTGCGCCAGGTACGCGTGCGCCTGGCCCGGATCAACACCCCAGGCCGGCAGCCGGCGACCGCCGCCCAACCCGCCGTGCCGGTCCCACTTCCCGGGCCATCCACCCCGACCCTCACCGAGGAGCCCCCTCCAAGCCCAGCGGTGGACGCGGGAGAGCTCACCCCGCCGACTCCGCGGACCGCCGTGGCACCCGAGCCTGCTGAGCCGCCCGCCCTTGCGGAAGCCTTCGAGGAGGAGGCCGGGGATGCCGGCGAGGGGGCCGCAGAGGACACCGCTGAGCCTTCGCAAGCCCGGTGGCCCGGGGCGCGTCGGTGGCCGGTCGCGCTGGCCCGGCTTGCCGGGGTGGTCGCCTTGCTCGCTGGGGTGGTGGTCCTGCTGGTCGTCGCGCTGACCAGGTCATTGGGAGGCGGCGGCGCGAGCGGCGAGCGCGAGGCCGCGCCGCCCCACGTGACCAGCGCCCCAGCAGCCAGAGGCCCGGTGCAAACGGCTCCACAGACGACTGCCCCGCGGCGAGGTGCGCCGCGCACCACGTCCCCACCCACACAGCCACAGTCCGATCCGGGAGGCGGCGCAGCCCCGAATGTGCCGGCAAGCTGGACCCGGTTCAGCAACCCGAGCGGCGGCTATCGCGTCGCCTACCCGTCCGGCTGGAGGCGCAGAACGGGTCTGGCCCGCCACGGCACGTCGTTCAGCGAAGGCACCGGGCGCTACATCAAGGTGGAGTCCGCCAATCCCCCACAGGTCGCGCCCGACGGCGATCCGGTGCCCAGCTGGATCCAGAACGAGCGGTACTGGTCGGCGAGGCTGCCCGGCTACCACCTGATCGGCTCGGTGCACGGGGGGACCTACCACGGTATGCGCGCGGCGATCTGGGAGTACACCTACGTGTTGAACGGGCGCCCCACCCACGGGCTGGACATCAGCTTCGTAAGCCCGAGCCACAGCTGGGGCTACTCGGTGCTCTCCCTCGTCCCTGAGGACCGCTGGGGGTCGTCGCAGGATCTGATCCACTCGTTCGAGCAGGCATTCTCCCCGCTCGGCTAGTGCCATGACGGCGGACCGCCGGTCGCGGAATCTATGGTTGCCGTCCAATGAGCGGGACGACGCGCTCCCGGAACAGCTCGAGCTGCGCCACCTCGTCGCCGAGCGGCCAAACGAAGATCCTTCGCGCGCCGGCCCTCACGAACGCTGTGAGCCTCTCCGCGCACACCTCGGCGGGGCCGATGGGTAGCCGGAGCGAGAGCAGCGCCTCATCCGACCGGTTCAGCATCGGCGCGAGGACCTCCGCGAGCGCCCGCTCCGCGCTGGCTCTGTCCTCGGTGATGTACAGCCAGGTCGTGGCGATCGCGTTCGAGCACGACTCCAGCGGCCTGCCGACCAGCCGAAGTTGGTCGTCGAGGCGGTCGAGGCCCTCGCGGAACCGATCGGGCGTGGTGTTGTAGGCAGAGGCAAGCCATCCATCGCCAAGACGAGCGACACGCCGAAGACCCGCCGGCGAGCCCCAGCTCGCAAGCCAGATCGGCGGTCCCGGCTGCTGCACGGACCGCGGCTCCAGGACGACGCCTCGCGTGGCGTAGAAGTCACCCTCGAAGCCTCCCGGATCGCCGTGGAGAAGGGCGCGCAGCACCTGCACGGCCTCATCGAAGCGTTGCCAGCGCTCGCTGAACTGAAGGCCGGCCGCGGCATAGTCGGCGGCCGACGATCCCGGAGCCACCCCCACGACCAGGCGACCCCCGGAGAGAATGTCGATCGCGACCAGCGTCTTCGCGAGCTGTATCGGGCCGCGCAACACCGGGAGGCTGGCGGTCATCGCGAGCCTCATGTCGTCGGACTCGTCGATGACGGCGGCGAGCGCGGTCGGGCCGTCCAGCCACGGCCGGCTGAAGAGGAGATGATCGTTCGCGCAGAGGTACCGGAAGCCGAGCGCCGCCGCGGTGCGGACATAGGCTTTGAGCGCGGGCAGGGGCCGGCTTGGCGCGAAGTCGATCAGTGGCAGGTGCGCGCCGTACTCCACGCCACCGTCCGCGGTGATTCCCTCGTCGATGCGCGTGATGATCCTCCTCCTCGTGCCGGGCGACCACCAGCCGCCTCAGGCACGTTGCTCTGAGGGATATCAGGCCTCACCGGAGGGCTTTCCGGTGCGCTGCCTGCGAGTCCGACGGCCCAGCTGGGTACTGGGTTGCCACCATGCCAGCCCGCCTCCTCTGGCAACCACGCTCTCGACGTCGGCCTCACCGCCGGAGGGACGCGCGCCAGCCGTCTGGGGCGTGTACTGGACCCACACCACCGCCAGATCGTCTGTCAATCGCCCGCCGACGTGGCGCAGCAGCGCCTCGACCAGCTGGTCACCCGCAACATCGAGGGTCGGCGCCACACCCGCGGCGGCGGCATAGAGCTCCAACGCAAAGAACTCACCCGCGGCGTCGCGCCCTTCGAGCAGCCCATCGCTGTACAACAGCATCCTGTCCCCCGGCCGCAGCCGGACCTCGCGCACCTGCGGCTCCGGGCCGAGCCCCAGCGGAGGAGTCGCACTGGGGGGAGTCAGCCAGACCAACTCCGGCTCTGGGACCGCCCGCCCGGCCGTAGCGGTGTCCTGCCGGTCTGCCCGCGTGACCGGCTGGCGGACCAGCAAGGGCGAGGGATGCCCGCAGCAGACCACCCGCAGCCGGCCTCCAGAGGCGATCTCGGCGACCACGACGGTGACGAAGTCCTCATCGCTCAGCTGCTGTGCGACGCTGGCGTCCATTGCCATCACCACCGCGCCGAGCCCAGGGCCAGCAGTGACCGCGGCCGCGCGGAACGCGCCCAGCACCGCCCCGGCGACCCGGACCGCCTCCAGCCCCTTGCCGCGCACGTCACCAACCAGCAGCCGAACCCCATACGGGGTCTCCACCGCCGCGTACAGGTCTCCGCCGACGCGGGCCTCCGCATGAGCCGACGCGTACCGCGCCGTCAGCTCGACCGGACCGAGCCGGCCAGGCAGGGGCTCCAAGATGGCCCGCTGAGCGACCTCCGCGACCTCTTGCAGCTCTCGCCAGGCCCGCTGGGCGGCGGCCCGCTGACCCGCGTTCAGACTGGCGAACACGACGATCATCACCGCGGCGAGCAGCCGCAGGCTGAACGCGCCCGTGGCGATGATCCCGGCGTGGGCGGCGACGA
>Ga0137373_10005690_pt1 | contig 13417 bp, 9 predicted proteins | sample SagtaG_5_FD_104912 | JGI IMG/M metagenome (GOLD analysis project Ga0137373, IMG submission 104912) | Vadose zone soil microbial communities from Sagehorn Ranch, Mendocino, California, USA - Sage1_R_80_16 metaG | ecosystem: Environmental > Terrestrial > Soil > Vadose zone | place: USA: California...
CCTCGCCCCCAGAGGGGGAGAGGGACAGGGTGAGGGGCAGCGCAGGACGCGGGGAAGGCGTTCGTGATAGCTCGCATCAGCGCCGGTAGGGGCGCAGGATGCGCTCGGCCTCGCGCTGCGCGTCCTTCATGGCCTGGTCGGCGGGCTTGGAGCCCGTCAGGGCGGCCTGCAGCCCGTCGTTGAGCGCCTTGGTCACGCGCTGGTTATCATGCGTGGAGAGCTCGGCCACCGCGTACTGGAGCTGGTCGCGCGCCACCGCCGCGGCCGGGAAGCCTGCGACGTACTGCTTCATCACGGGCGTCTCCCACGCGTCGGGCCGCACCGCGACATACCCCGTGTCGATGCCCCACTGCGCCGCCCGCTGGGGCGAGGTGATCCACTTGATGAACCTGAGCGAGGCGGCCTGCTGCGCGGGCGTGCTCTTCTTGAAGATGTGGAAGTTGCCCCCGCCCGTCGGCGAGCCGCGGCGCTTGCCCGCCGGCAGCATGGCGACGCCGAAGTCGAACTTGGCATTGTTCTTCACGTTGGTGAGATTGCCCGTCGTCGTCCACATCATGGCGGTCTGCCGCTCGAAGAAGTCCTTCGGCGTCGTCCCCCACTCGATGATCCCCGTCGGCATGACCTTGTGCGTCTGGCTCAGGTCCACCCAGTACTGGAGCGCCTCGATCACGGCGGGCTTGTCGTAGTACGTCTCCGTGCCCGCCTGGTTCATCAGCAGCACGTCGTTCTGGGTCGTGAAGCCCTGGAAGAGCCAGTAGGGGAAGCCCGAGGATGGCACCTTGAGGCCCCACTGCGTGACGTTGCCGCTGGCATCACGCCGGGTCAGCTTCTTCGCGTACTCGATCTGCTCGGCCCAGCTCGCAGGCGGGCGGTTCGGATCGAGCCCTGCCTCCTTGAATGCCTCCTTGTTCCAGTAGAGGACGATGGTCGAGCGCTGGAAGGGAATCCCCCAGGTCTTGCCGCCGGCCTGGCTGTTGAGCATGAAGGCCGGGAAGAAGCTCTTCATCCAGGCCTTGTCCTCGGCGCTGGTCGCCATGGCGTCGAAGGGGATGATGGCGTCCTCGTCGATGAGCGTGAACATGTCGGTCGAGAGTAGCACCGACATCTGCGGCGGCTCGCCGCTCTTGAGCGCCGTCAGCACCTTGACGATAGTCTCCTGGTAGGTGCCGGCGTAGATCGGCCTGACCTTGGTGCCCGGGTTCTCCTTCTGGAAGTCCGCAGCCAGGCCGTCGATGATCCGGGTCACCGGCCCGCCTACGGCGACGGGGTAGTAGAAGGTCAGCTCGACCGGCTGCTGCGCGGCGACGGGCGCCGCCACGCCTGCCAGGCAGGCCAGGAGCACCGCCACCGTGACGCGTGCGATGAATGAAACGATCATGCGCGTTCTCCTCCTCGGTGAAGGTCGAAGACGTGGGCCGCGTCCTTGCTCCAGCTCAGATGAACGGTGGCGCCGGGAGGCAGCTCGACCCGCCCCGGCGCGCGGACCGCGAGCGTCTGGCCGCCGACAGCGCAGGTCAGGATCGAATCGGCGCCGAGGTACTCCACGGTGGTGACCGCCGCGCGGAGCCCGCCTTCGGCTGCCAGGGTCATGTCCTCGGGCCTCACTCCCAGGCAGAGCCCCGCGCCGCGCCCCGGCAGCCCCAGGGGGCCCTCGCTGCCCGCGATCACGGCGCCGCCCGGGGCGTCGGCCAGCGTCAGGATGTTCATGGGCGGCGTGCCGATGAAGCGCGCGGCGAAGATCGTCGCGGGCCGCGCATAGAGCTCACCCGGCGGCGCGTCCTGCTCGACGCGCCCGTCGCGCAGCAGGATGACCTGGTCGGCCATGCTCATGGCCTCGGTCTGGTCATGCGTGACGTAGACCATCGTGATGCCGAGCTTCTGCTGGAGGGCGCGGATCTCCCGCCGCATCTCGAGACGGAGCTGGGCGTCGAGGTTCGACAGGGGCTCGTCCATGAGGCAGACGGCCGTCTCAGCGATGATGGCGCGGCCGAGCGCCGCGCGCTGCTGCTGGCCGCCCGAGATCTGCGAGGGCTTGCGCTCGAGCAGCGCGCCCAACCCGAGCAGCTCGGCCACGCGCTGGAGGCGCCTGGCGCGCTCGGCGGCCGGCACCTTGCGCACGCGGAGGCCGAAGACGATGTTCTCGGCGACGGAGAGGTGCGGGAAGAGCGCGTAGGACTGGAAGACCATGGACAGCCGCCGCTGGGCCGGCGGCAGGTGGGTGACGTCCACGCCGCCGATCAGGATGCGCCCCGACGTCGCCAACTCGAGCCCGGCGATGAGCCGGAGCGTCGTGGACTTGCCGCAGCCCGAGGGACCCAGGAGGACCAGCATCTTGCCCGCGGCGGCCTCGAAGCTGATGTCGTCCACCGCGCGGGTCGGGCCCCACCACCGGCTCAGGTTCTGGACGGAAATCGCCGACAATCGCCCTCCACGCTAACGCGGGTTGTGCGCGAGCACGCGTTCCCCTCACCCTGCCCTCTCCCCCATTGGGGAAGAGGGATAAGAAAGAGGGCAGCATGACAAGGTTGTTTTCATCCCTCTCCCCCGTCGCGAAGGAAGGGATCAGAAGGAGGGCAGCGTGACGAGGTTATTTTCATCCCTCTCCCCCGTCGCGGGGGAGAGGGCAGGGTGAGGGGGTGATCAGAACCCGCGACACTAGGAGGCCGCGCGGCGCTTGTTGGCGACGTAATCGACGAGGACGTACTCGCCCAGCCGCTCGGGGGTGGCGAAGAAGGCGCGGCCGCGATTGATCTTGGCCATCTGCTCGACGAAGGCCGTGAGCATGCGGCTCTGCTCGAGCATGAAGGTGTTGATGGTGATGCCCTCCCGCGTGCAGCGCTGGACCTCCTTGAGCGTCTCCTGGATGGTCCGTCGGGTGGGCGGGTACGAGAACTCGGCCTCGCCGTCTTCCATGTGCGCGGTCGGCTCGCCGTCCGTGATCATGATGATCTGCTTGTTGCCGCCCTTCTGGCGCCCCAGGAGCTGCCGCGAGAGCTGGAAGCCCGCGTGCATGTTCGTGCCGATGCTGGTTTCGCTGGGCGCGAGCCCCGGGAGCTCGTCGGCGCCGAACTCCCGCGCGTAGAGCGAGAAGCCGATGATGTGCAGGCTGTCGCGCGGGAACTGGCCGCGGATCAGCGCGTTGAGCGCCATCGCCACCTTCTTGGCCGGCAGGAAGCAGCCGTTGTAGATCATCGAGCGGGAGAGATCGAGCATGACCACCGTGGCCGACTGGGTCGAGAGCTCCGTGCGGTAGACCTCGAAGTCGTCCGGCACGAGGCGCACGGGTGTGCCCACGCCCGCCCGCTCGACGGCGTTCATCACCGTCTCCTTGAGGTCGAGCAGGAACGGGTCGCCGAACTCGTAGCGCTTGCTCTCGTCGGTGCGGTCGCCGCCCGCGCCGCGGCGGCTCAGGGCATGGCGGCCGAAGCGGTCGCGCTTGAGATGGGAGAAGATGTCGCGGAGCGCCTTGTCGCCGATCTTGCGGATGGCCCGCGCCGTCAGCTCCAGCTTGTCGCCCTGGCGGTCGAGGTACCCCGCCTCCTCGAGCTTCTTCGCCAGCTCGCGAAGCCGCGCGAGATCGCGCGCGGCCTCCTCGCCGAGGAGCCGCTCCACCTGCTCGGGGTTGATCGCCTCGAGGTCGTCCTGATCCCGGGCCGCGCGGAGCTGGCGCTCGAGCTCGTCCATCTGCTGGAGCTCGCTCATGAGCTCCATGGCCTCCCGCATGCCGAGCTCCTCCTCGCCGCGGAACTCGTAGCGCTGGCGGAAGGCGTCCATGGGCAGGAGCTGCTCGAGGTTCGCGGCCAGCTGCCGCATCTCGGCCTCGAGCCGCTCGTCCTTCATGAAGAGCGCGCGCATCATCTCCTGGAGCTGCTGGCGCTGCTCGGGCGAGAGGCTCTCCATCATCGACTGCATCTGCCCCATCTGCCTGCCCATCTGCTCCAGCACGTCGTCGAGGCTCTCCGCGCCCGGGAACTGCTGGCCCCACTTGTCCTTGAAGGCCTGGAAGTCGGGCTCCTCGCCGTTCAGGCGGTCGCGGAGCATGCGGTTGAGATCCCGCATCATCTCGCGCATGCGCCGCAGATCCTGAGGGGTCAGGTTCTGGAGACCCTGCTGCATGTTCTGGAGGAACGGCTGGAGCATCTGCTGCTGGAGCGACTTCATGAGCTCGTCGAACTTCTCCATGGCCTCGGGCTCCGTGAAGTCGTGGCTCTGGAGCGCGCGGATCCGCCCGGCCGGCGTCGGCGGCATCTGGTCCAGGCGCTCGAGCTTCTTGTCGCGCTCGGGCCCCGGCGGCACGCGCCGCTCCGTGCCCTCGCGCTCGGTCTTGAGGATGTCGTCGAGCTTCCTCGCGATCTCGTCCATCGCAGAGCCGAGATCGTAGCGGTCGAGCCGCTGCTGGCGCTCTCGCCGGAGCCGCTTGAGGAGGTCCTGGAGCCCCGGCACCTGCCCCTGCGGGGTCTTGGCCCCGCGCTGGTACATGCGGCGGAGCGCGCTCCAGAGATCACCGTCGGCCAGGAGATCGTCGGAGATGGCCGAGAGGATCTCGTCGGCGTCGAGGTCCGGCACGGCCTGCGAGCCGTCCCAGCGCGAGTAGCGGATGCGCACGCCCATGCACTTGCCTCCCCGGCCCGCTCTGCCTCGCGGACTTGACGTATGCTACCACCCATGACTATCCGACTGCGCGCCGGCTTCGAGGACATCGTGGAATCCTCCAACGAGCTCTGGACCGTCCAGACGGCGGGCACCGGACCTCGCGGCAGCCTGCCCCTCACCGGCGAGATGTTGCTCGAGTGGTCGAGTGGAGACCTCTTCGGGCTGACACAGAATGCGGGCATGGGATGGGACCCGCGCGAGCTCACGCGCCCGCAATTCCTCATGCTCTCCACCCAGGGCGGCGTGCGCGCTCCCGACGGCCAGCCCATCGCGCTGGGGTACCACACGGGGCACTGGGAGGTGGGACTGCTCATGCAGGCGGCGGCCGCCGAACTGAAGCGGCTGGAGTGCCTGCCGTTCGCCGCCTTCGTCTCCGATCCCTGCGACGGCCGCACCCAGGGAACGACTGGCATGATGGACAGCCTGCCCTATCGCAATGACGCAGCCATCGTCTTTCGCCGGCTCATCCGCTCGCTGCCCACGCGCCAGGGCGTCCTCGGCATCGCCACCTGCGACAAGGGACTGCCCGCCATGATGATGGCGCTCTGCGCCATGCGCGATCTGCCCTGTGTGCTCGTGCCCGGCGGCGTGACGCTGCCGCCGAAGGACGGAGAAGACGCCGGACGCGTGCAGAGCCTGGGCGCGCGCTTCGCCCAGGGCGAGGTGACCCTGGAGCGCGCGGCCGAGCTCGGTTGCCGTGCCTGCGGAACGCCGGGAGGCGGCTGCCAGTTCCTCGGCACCGCGGCCACCTCCCAGGTGGTGGGCGAGGCGCTCGGTCTCTCGCTGCCTCACTCCGCGCTCGCGCCCTCGGGCCATGCCATCTGGCTCGACATGGCGACTCGCTCCGCGCGCGCGATGGCCGCGCTTCGCGCGCGCGGGCTCAACGGGCGCGACATCGTGACGGACGCCAGCGTCAGGAACGCCATGGTCGTGCACGCGGCATTCGGCGGCTCGACCAATCTGCTCCTGCACATCCCCGCCATCGCCCATGCCGCGGGCCTTCGCCGGCCCACGGTGGACGAGTGGGTCGAGATCAACCGCCGCGTGCCTCGCTTGGTCGACGCGCTGCCCAATGGCCCGCAGAATCATCCGACGGTGCGCGTCTTCCTGGCCGGCGGTGTCCCCGAGGTGATGCTGCATCTCCGCCGCGAGCGGCTGCTCGACGAGAATGTCCTCACTGTCTCGGGCGACACGCTCGGACGCGTGCTCGACTGGTGGGAGGCCTCCGACCGGCGCCGCGCGCTGCGCGAAGAGCTCCGCACCCACGACGGCGTCGATCCCGATCAGGTCATCATGAGCCCCGAGGGCGCCCGACGGGCCGGGCTCACGAGCACGGTCACCTTTCCGCGCGGCAATCTCGCGCCCGAGGGCTCGGTGATCAAGAGCACGGCCATCGATCCCTCGGTGGTCGATCCCGACGGCGTCTATCGCAAGCGCGGCCCCGCGCGCGTCTTCACTCGCGAGCGCGACGCCATCGCCGCCATCAAGAGCCGCGGATCGGAGCGCCTCAAGCCGGGCGATATCCTGGTCCTGATCTGTCGCGGCCCGCTCGGCGCGGGGATGGAGGAGATCTACCAGATCACTTCCGCCCTCCGGCACCTCTCCTACGGCAAGGAGATCGCGGTCGTCACCGACGCGCGCTTCTCGGGAGTGTCGACTGGCGCCTGCATCGGCCACGTCGGCCCCGAGGCGCTGGCCGGTGGGCCCATCGGCAAGATGCTGGAGGGCGACGTCGTCGAGATCATCGTCGACCGCAACCGCCTCGAGGGCAGCGTCAACCTGATCGGCCACGGCGAGAAGATCTTCGGCGCCGACGAGGGCACGCGCGTCCTGACCGGCCGCGCGCCGCGCCCCGATCTCTCGCCTGATCCGGATCTACCCGACGACACGCGCCTCTGGGCCGCCCTCCAGCAGGTTGGCGGCGGTACCTGGGGCGGATGCGTCTACGACGTCGACGCCATCGCCGACGCGCTGAAGCGACGGTAGCTCGAATTCCCCTCACCCAGTCAGCGGAATTGCGGAAATTCTGCTAATATGATGGTGGAGGTGAACCGATGGCTTCTCGCACGCCTGGCACGACGACGACGCTAATCGTCTCTCCGAGAGGCCAGATCACCTTGCCCAAACCCGTGCGGGCTCGCCTGCGGCTTGCCCCCGGCTCGGTCCTGCTCCTGCGGGAGGAGGCCGGGAAGATCGTCCTGGATCCCGCTGCGGTGACCCCAGTTTCGCACTATGCAGACGAGGAGATCGAGCGCCTGGTCGTGGCGGATCGCGTTAGCCCAGTTGAGCGGGCGGCGCTCCGCCGGCGCTGGGGCCTGAAGGCCGGCGCGCGCCGCCCTCGCGGTCGTGGCTGACCTCCGTGTCTTTCTTGACGCCAACATTCTGTTCACCGCCGCATACAGCCCGGACGGCCTCTCGGCGCTTCTGATCGAGTTGGGAGCGGCCGGCCGCGTCACGCTCCTGACTTCGCTCCTAGCGATTGTCGAGGCCGAGCGGAACCTCGAGGCGAAACGGCCGGCCGCGCTGCCCACCCTGCAGAGGAGTCTTACCGTGATTCGCGTCGTCGGAGAACCGGCACCCGCCGATGTCGAGCGGCTGACGCCTCTGGAGCTGTCTTCGAAGGATCGGCCACTCCTCGCGGCGGCGATCGTCGCCCACGCCACCCACTTCGTGACGGGCGACGTGGCGGACTTCGGACGCTGGATGAATCGGCGTGCCCGGCTGCCGCTCCGGGTCATGACCCCACGGCAGTTCCTCACGGAAGCGCACCCATGATCGCCTCAGCCGGCTCTAGCCATTACCGCATGTCCATCTCGCTCTCTCTTCCCCGCCAAGGCTTGACGGATGGTGGGGCCCGAGGATACAGTCCGGACTACTCCGGCGAGCGTGAAGGTGGGCCCCTCGGCTATGCGCCCCTCAGTTCCCTCTCGACCTGCTCCAGCCAGAAGCGCATGTCCATGTCGCGGTACATCGTCGTCGCGGTGCTGAGGTGCTCCTGCGCCTGCTCGCGTTTGCCCGTGCGCCGGTAGAGTTTGCCGAGGCCGAGGTGGCAGTGGGCGAGGAGGGGGCGCATGCCGAGTTCCTCGGCGAGCGCGAGCGCGTCACGGTAGTGACCGTCAGCTTGCTCCGGGCGATCGCGGCGGGCGGTGACCTCGCCGAGGAGGCGAAGGGCCCACGCTTCGTAGGGGCGTTGACCGCGCTCGCGGGCAAGGGTCACGGCTCGCCCGGCGAATGTGAGAGCGTCCTCGAGCCGGTCGGCGAGGACGTACGCTTCGCCCAGATACGCCGGGAAGAGCGACCGGAAAGCTCCGTATCCCATAGTCTCAATGGCACTCAGCGCGTGCTCCAGCAACGGGATGCCCTCAGCAATCCGCCCCGAGAGCGCGTACGCGTAGCCCAGCCTCCCTGTGCTTACCTCTGAAAGGATGGTCAGGTTCCACTCGCGACTCAGCGCCAGCCCGCGTTCGAGCAGGCCGACGGCGTGGCTGAGATCTCCCCTGGTGATCTGGAGATGGGCGAGAACCCAGCACGCGAAGGCCAGGCTGTAGGGGTGATCGAGCGCCTCAGCGAGGCGGAGGCCTTCCTGGCCATGGACGATCCCTTTCTTGAACTTTCCCTGGTCGGCGAAAATCCAAGTCAAGAAACAGCGGGCCATCACGGCAGGAAATCCGGCGAGGCCAAGCCGTTCACGGCTCAGCTCGCCTTCAAGCAACTGCAGGACTTTCAGGAGAAGATCCTCGGCCCGTCGATAGTCGCCCGTGTTGAGGCAGGCCACGCCGAGGTAGTGAGTTCCCGTCATCTGGAGCGGAACATCCCCGAGCGACTCGGCAACAGCCTGGGCGTTCTGACCGAACGTGAGCGCTTCCGTCGGATGCCCGGTCATATAGAGGTTGAGGCACATATGGACGAACATCTGGCCGAGTCGCCGTTGATCGTCGAGCGTCCTCGCCAGGCCTTCGGCTTCGCGGAGACAGCCGACGATCCGCTCGAATTCTCCGAGCGGGAAGAGTGAAGTTCTCAAATCGAAGCGAAGATCGATGGCCTGCTCCAACGTCTCGCGCGTCTCGGGCAGATGCTGCAAGGCCGTCAGCGCCTGCTCGAAGCAGCTCACCGCCTCCCGGTTGGCCGATCGCACCAATGCCTTGACGCCGGCCTGATGGAGGTACGTGACCGCCTGCTCCCACAGCTCCCCCCGCACGGCGTGGTGGGCCAGCCGCTCGACGTGCTCGGTCAGCCGGTCCGGATAGCAACGCTCGATGGCGCCGACAATCCGCGCGTGCAGGGCCTTGCGCCGGTCCTGGAGCAGGGTGCCGTAGGTGACTTCATGGGTCAGCGCATGCTTGAAGGTGTATTCGGGATCGGGAAAGAGGCGCGTCTCGTACAGAAACTCGGCCGCCTGCAGATGCGTGAGCCCCCGATGCACCGCCTCCTCTGTCGCCTCCGCCACGGCGTGGAGGAGCACGAAGGGCACGTCCTTGCCGATGACCGAGGCCGTCTGGAGCAGCTGCTTGTCCTCCGCCGAGAGCCGGTCGATCCGGGCCGCCAGGATCACCTGCACCGTCGCCGGAACCTCGATCGCCTGGATTGGCCGAGTCAGATGATGGGCGCCGCGCTCCCCGGTGAGAGCACCCGTCTCTACGAGCGTCCGGATGCTCTCCTCGATGAAGAAAGGGTTCCCCCGCCTGACCAGCAGTCGCTTGAGGGGTTCCAGCGCCGGCTCGTCGCCCAGCAGGGCGCTCAGCAGCTCGCCCGCACTCTCGGGCGGGAGCGCGTCGAGCCGTAGCTGGCTGTAGTAAGTCTTGCTCACCCAGCCGTGCTGGTATTCGGGCCGGTAGTTGACCAGGAGGAGGAGCCGCGCTGTGGGCAGACTCTCGACCAGGCCGTCGAGCAGGGCCTGCGTCTCGACATCGATCCAGTGCAGGTCCTCGAAGACCACGAGCAGCGGTTGGCCCTGGCTCTCCCGGAGCAGGAGATGCTTGACGGCGTCGAGGGTGCGCTGCCGGCGCTGGGGGGGATCAAGCGCCTGCCAGGGGGCGTCCTCCACAGGCACGTCGAGGAGGGCCAGCAAGGGAGGCAGGGTCGACTCGAGGGTCCGATCCAGGGTGAGGAGCTTGCCGGTCACCTTCTCGCGGATCTCGCGGTGGGTCTCGCGATCGTGCACCTTGAAGTAGGCCTTGAGGAGGTTGATGACGGGCAGGTAGCTCGTCGCCTTGCCGTAGGACACCGAGCCCGCCTCCAGGATGCGCCAGTCCTGGGTGCGGTGGGAATGGGTGAACTCATAGACGAGGCGGGACTTCCCCACGCCGGGTTCCCCCACGACGGCGACGAGCTGGCCGCGGCCATCGTGCGCGAGGGCCAGCGTCCGGCGGAGCTGCTCGATCTCGGCGTCGCGACCGACGAACCGCGTCAGTCCCCGAGCGGCGGCCGCGTGGAGCCTGGTCCGCTGCGCGCTCGCCCCAGTGAGCGCGTAGATCTCCACGGGGTCCGCGAGGCCCTTGACCGCGACTGGACCTCGGGCAGCGACCTGCACGTAGCCTTCGGCGAGCTGGAGTGTCGCGGGGGCGAGCAGGATCGTGCCGGGAGTCGCCATCTGCTCCATGCGGGCGGCCAGGTGGGTCGTCTGACCGACCGCCGTGTAATCCATGTGCAGATCCGACCCGATCGCGCGGACGACGACCTCGCCAGAGTTGAGGCCGACCCGGATCTGAAGCGGCACCCCGTGCGAGCGGAAGACCCCCTCCGCGTACTGCGCGACCGACTCCTGCATCCTGAGCGCTGCGTAGCAGGCCCGCACGGCGTGATCCTCGTGGGCCAGCGGCGCACCGAAGAGGGCCATGATCCCGTCGCCCATGACCTGGTTGACGGTGCCCTCGTAGCGGTGGACGGCCTCCATCATGCGCTCGAGCACCGGGTCGAGGAGCTTCCGCGCCTCCTCGGGATCGCGGTCGGCGAGCAGCTCCATGGAGCCCTTGAGGTCAGCGAAGAGCACGGTGACCTGCTTCCGCTCGCCTTCCAGGGCCGCCTTGGAGGTGAGGATCTTCTCGGCGAGATGCTTGGGAGTGTACGTTTCGGGGGATTGAAACTTCGGTGGTGCGCCAGTGACGGCGCGGAGCGGCTGGGCACATCCGCCGCAGAACTGGTCGCCGGGCTCGTTGGAGAACCGGCACGAAGGGCAGACGACCGCGAGCGGCGCGGCGCATTTGGAGCAGAAGCGGCGGTCCTCGCGGTTCTCCGACTGACACCGAGGGCAGAGCATCAGCGTAGCTCCACCAGCTCCGCCTCCGCCTGCTCCAGCCAGAACCGCACGTCCATTTCGCGGAACATCGTCGTCGCCGTGCGGAGATGCTCCTGCGCCTGCTCGCGCTTGCCCGTGCGCCGGTAGAGCTTGCCGAGGCCGAGGTGGCAGTGGGCGGCCTCGGGGCGCATGCAAAGCTCTGCCGCCAGGGCGAGAGCTTCCTCGAGGCGCTCGCGCGCCCCAGCCGGGTCCTCCTGCGCGAGAACCTCGGCCTCCAGGCGCAGCAGCGGGGCCCGGTAGCCCCACGCGTTTCGCTCGGCCGCCGCCGCCAGCCCCTGCCGGATCTCGGCGCGGGCCTCCTCGGGGCAGCCGGCCGCGAGATAGGTGTTCGCGGTCACCGTTCTGTAGCCTGTCGCTGTTAGTTGGCTATGCCGCTCAGCCCTGCTTGCTCCGGTCGATCTCTCGAGGGCCCGCGCGAGACACTCCAGGCCCCGCTCGCGCTCACCGTGCAGGACGAGAGTGTAGGCGAGATGGGAAGAGGCGCGGATGGTCCCGTGATGCAGCTCGTGCTCGCTCGCTATCGCGAGTGCGCGCTCGAGAAACGGCACCGCGGTCTCTGCCTCGCCGCGGAGGGCGTGAATGTACCCGAGGTAGATGTTGGCGACGGCAAGACTGCTCGGGTGATGAATGTCGGTCGCCACCCGTAGCGCTTCGCTTGCCGCGGCGAAAGCCTGCTGAAAGTCGCCCAGGGTCGCATACGCTTCCGAGCGCCAAGCGCTGAGGCTCACGTAGATCGGGAGCACGAGGCCAGAGTCCTCACCATGCCTACCCACCTGCTCGAACAGCGCGATACCGGCGCCGAACTCCCGCACTGCCTCTCCGATGCGTCCGAGATCCCGGCAGGCGAGCCCCACGATGTACTGCGCGTAGCTCCGCGTTCTCAGGTCTCGTGGGTCGGCATTCTCGAAGGCTTCGCGCGCCTTTTCGATGGCCAACGACAACGTCCCCGGGATCACACCGCTGGCAGCAACGGCCTGTGCCTGCCGCACCTGCACCTGGGCGAGCCGCGGTGCGTCGTCGAGGGCACGAGCCAGCGCCTCGGCCTTCTCGCCCAGCTCGCGCAGTCCGTCGTATTGGCCAATGGTGTTCCGCGCGGACCATAGCTCGAGGCAGGCATCGAGCTTCAGGGTGAGGTCCGCGGCGTCACCGAGCCGGTCGAGCGCCTCACCGCCGCCTGATACGAGGTGGCGCCGGCCTGGTATCGGCCCTGGGAGAACGCCTTTTCGCCCGCCTGATAGAGGTGGCGGGCAGCCCGGTGCCAGAGTTCCGCCCGCACCGCGTGGTGCGCAAGCAACTCGATCTTCTCCCGTTCCCGCCCGGCCCACTGCTGCTCGAGCACGCGCAACGCCCGCTCGTGCAGGGCGCGGCGGCGTTCGCGCAAGAGACCCTGGTAGGCCACCTCGTGAGTGAGCGCGTGCTTGAACGTGTACTCGAGGTCCGGAAAGAGCCGGGTCTCGTAGAGGAACTCCCCGGCCTGCAAGTGCGTGAGCTCGGCGCGCACCTCGTGTTCCGGAGCGTCGGCGATGGCCAGGAGCAGCGGCATGGGCACGTCTTTGCCGATGACGGCGGCCGCCTGCAGCAGTCGCTTGGCCTCGGGCGCCAGGCGGTCGATCCGCGCGGCCAGGATGGCCTGAACGGTGGCGGGGATCTTCAGGTGCTCGACGGGCCGGGCGAGTCGGTAGGCGCCGCGCTCGCCGGCCAGGGCCGCCGTCTCCACCAGGGACCGCACACTTTCCTCGAGGAAGAGGGGGTTCGCTTCCGTCCGCTCGACCAGGAGCTGCTTGAGCGGGCCGAGTGCCGCGTCAGTGCCGAGGAGCGCATCGAGCAGCTCGTCGGCGCTCTCGGGCGGCAGGGGATCGATCCGGAGCTGGCGGTAGTAGGTCTTGCCGCCCCAGGCGTGGCTGTACTCGGGGCGGTAGTTGACGAGGAGCAAGAGGCGCGCCGCGGGCAGGCTGTCGATGAGGCTGTCGAGCAAGCTCTGGGTCTCGCCGTCGATCCAGTGCAGGTCCTCGAAGACCACCACCAGGGGCTGGACCTCGCTCTCGCGCAACAGCAGGCGCTTGACCGCGTCGAGCGTCTGCTGGCGCCGCTGGAGGGGATCGAGGGCCTGCCAGGACGCAGCCTGCCCCTTCGCTTCGCTCAGGGCAGGCTCTGAGCCTGGTCCTGAGGCATCGAAGGAAGGGTCCACCGGCACGTCGAGCAAAGCCAGAAGGGCGGGCACGACGGGCCCGAGGGCTGGGGCAAGCGTCAGGACCTTCCCGGTGACCTTCTCGCGGATCTTGCGCGGGTCGTCGCGGCTTTCGACCTCGAAGTAGCGTCGCAGCAGCTCGATCACGGGCAGGTAGGCGCTGGCCTTGCCGTAGGAGACCGAGCCGGCCTCCAGGATCAGCCATCCGTGCACGCGGTGGGAGTGAAGGAGCTCCCAGAAGAGACGCGACTTGCCCACGCCCGGCTCGCCGACCACCGCCA
>Ga0137373_10005693_pt1 | contig 13409 bp, 10 predicted proteins | sample SagtaG_5_FD_104912 | JGI IMG/M metagenome (GOLD analysis project Ga0137373, IMG submission 104912) | Vadose zone soil microbial communities from Sagehorn Ranch, Mendocino, California, USA - Sage1_R_80_16 metaG | ecosystem: Environmental > Terrestrial > Soil > Vadose zone | place: USA...
ACGACCTCCCCGTCCCGGTACAGCATTGCGGCGCGCTCCATCGTGGCCGCAGCCTGCTCCCAGCCGCGGGCCGGAGGGCCAAAGGGGTTCGCGATGCTGACATCGTCGCGATGCGAATACATCATCTTGAGCGGCTCGGGATCTCCCTTGACGAACTCCGCCAGCGCCAAGTGGTTCTGCTCGGCCGCTTGGTCAAAACCGGATTCAGCCATGCGACGCCCTCCCCCCTTGACGGGGATGTTCCCTGGACTCGTCTTCCCGCCACCGACGAAGTCTAGTCGCGGCGAGCTCGACGCACTCACTCATCCCTGAAGGCCCCGGTCAAGAAGCTCATTTTCAGAGCGGGCTGGAACTCGAAGTGAGGGCCCGGCTGGCGAAAGGCGCGAGAGTCAGGTGAGTCGACGTCGACTCGCCTCAGCCACGAGCTCGGTGCGGGAGGAGACTTCGAGCTTGCGAAAGATGTGCGTGAGGTGCGTCTCCACCGTGCGCCGGGAGATGAAGAGACGATCCGCGATGTCGCGGTTCCGCAGGCTGTCGGCGACCAGCTGCACCACTGAGCTCTCGGTCGGGGTCAGGCTCTCCCAACCGGTCTGTGGGCGTCTCCTCGGGCCCACCCGGCCACGATGAGCGCCCAGGGCACGCAAGGAGGCGTCGACGCGGGCCACGTCGCGAGTCGCACCGAGCCGTTCGTAGATCTCGACGCCCTCTCGAAGATGAGCGACGCCATCTCCATTCGACCCACGCCGGCCATGCGCGTCGCCTGTCAGTTCGCATGCTCGAGCCAGCTCGTAGGGCCGGGCGACCGCGCGGTTCGCCTCCACGCTCGCCTCGAGCGCGTCGACGTCGACATTGACCAGTCCCCGACACAGCATCGCCGCGCCGTCGATCCTGGGCAGGTCCGCTTTCGCTGCAGCCGCCTCCAACCTCGCCGCAGCATCCTTGGCCACGCGCCGTTCGCCGAGCTGAACGGCGAGGCGAACGAGATCCGGACCGAACGTCGCTTCGTCGGACACGATGCCTTCTGAATCGCTCCAAGCCCACCAGGCTTCGGAGTGCGCCGTGACGGTCCGCCTGTGCCTCGAGGAAGAGCCCGGTCGTCCAATGAACCCACGGCCGCCCGTGCTGATCCGGTGCCGAGGCCAGCCGGTCACGCGCCGCCGCGACGTGGCGCTCCGCCTGCTGCAGCTCGTTTCGACTCATGGCCACCAGCGCCAGGATGCTCTTCGCCATGCCGAACGCGTGCCACGCTTCGAACGTCGTGCAGAGATCCACGGTCGTCTCCGCTTCGGCGGCCGCGTCATCCCACTGCCCGACAAGCAGGAGCCGCTCGGCCTGAAGGGAATGGCACTCTGCCTGACCCAAGACGATGCCGTGCTCCTCCATGAGCCGGCGCCCCGCCTGGCCTATTGATGCGGCCTCCTCCATGCGGTCGGCGTCGAGGAAAAGCCTGGCCGCCAGGTTGTAGAGCGTCACGACACGCGGCTTCACGTGTCTGGCTCGCCTCACCGCCTCGACGGCCCGGGAAGCGAGATCGACGGCTCGCCGAGGGTTTCCCGCAGCACGCTCCGCCATGCCGAGGGTGGTCAGGTTGAGAGCTTCGTCGCCGGGGTCCCCCGCCCGTTGTGAGAGCCGAACTCCCTCCTCACCCAGCACCCGGGCTCCCTCGGCATCCCCCACCACGACCCGCAGCGTGGTGCCCATGGCGAACAGGGCCGCCCGCGCGTCATCCGCGATCTCCTCGTCCCGGAGCGCCGGTTCCAGGATGGTCCAGCCCTCCTGTCCCCTTCCCTGGGACATGACCGCGCGGGCCAGGAACAGCCGCGGAAGGTGGGCGTCCCGGGCCATGCCGTCGGCGGCGATGAGTTGCTTCCCGAGCGACTCGGCTTCCTCGAACCGGCCCAGCCAGACGTAGGTCATCAGAAGATCCGTCAGCAGCTGCGGGCTCGCCGACGTGGGCCCGGCGAGCGCTCGGGCCCGCTCCAGCAGGTCCGCGGCCACCGCGGGCTCCAGCTCGAGGCTTTCCCTGGCCGCCCGGTGCAGCCAGCCGATCGCCTCCGCGTCGCCAGGAGTGGCTCCCCGAGTGACATGGGCGGCCACCTGCAGGGCACTTCGGCCGGCCGCACCGAGAACTCGCGCCGTGTGGGCATGGAGCTCCCTGCGAACCGACACAGGCAGATCGGCGTAGACGGAATCCCGGATGAGGTCGTGGCGGAACCGCAACCGATCGTCCGCCTCCACGAGGAGGCCGGCGCCCCGACCCTCGTCGAGCGGAGCGACCAGGTCGGTCACCGGGCGTCCCACCACAAGCGCGAGGTCGGCCACCGAGAAGACGGAGCCGAGCACCGAGGCGTGCCGCAGGACGTGAAGGGCCTCGGTCGAGAGGAAGCGGAGGCGTCGCAGGACGGCATCGGCGAACGTCGGGGGCAGATCGTCTCCCCCGGCCTGGATCTGCTCGTCCGCCCAGTGCCTGCCATCCTGCCCCGCGGACACGAGCTCGGCCACCAGCAGGGGGTTTCCCGCCGCCCCAGAGAGCCGCGCCAGAACGCGGGGACTCGGCGTCGCCTCCAGCATGGAACCGGCGAGCTCGGCGACTTCGTCGGTGGAGAGCGGCCCCGGTCGGACCTCCACCAGGCCCTCTCCGCGCAGGGCCTCGAGCACCGCGGCGAGGTCTCCGGTGCGCGGCACGGGACGGGACGCGACCAGCAGCACCACGGGCAGCGAGATCAGTCCGGGACCGAGGTGGCGGACCACGAGCAGCGTGGAGACGTCCGCCCACTGCAGGTCGTCCAGTCCCAGGGCGACCGGCCCCGTGGCCCCGAGGTCCTCCACCAGGCCGAGGATCGACTCCAGGACCTGGTACCGGAGGGCCGGCCCTCGTTCCCAGGCCCCCGCCGCGTCCGGAACGGGCCGGAGGAGCCGGGCGATGGCCGCCCGGCGTGGATCGGATGCCTCCGGAGCGAACCCGAGCGCCTCGGAGACCGGACCGAAGGGCCGGTCTCGTTCCAGCTCCCTCCCGGCCCCGAGGGCGACGTCGAACCCGAGCTCTCCGGCGAGACGGAGCGCTTCTCCGAGCAGGCGCGTCTTCCCGATTCCCGGTTCGCCCTCGATCAGAGCCACCGATCCCCGCCCTGCACGGGCCCGCTCGACCAGCCGGCGAAGCGTCGCGATCTCCCAGTCGCGGCCCACCAACTTCGATCGGCCCGGCACGCCAGCCTCCCCGAGGGTCGGATGAGGTACGAGTATTCCACGATGTCTTCCGGCCTCGGTGGCCTCACGATGACCACCTGATCCACCAGGAGCACGTCGTCGTTGAGCCGATCCGATAGGAGGGCGTCCATGCCGAAGCCGGGCAGCGCGTTCGTGGTTCCGCCCGGCGGTGGCACCCTCCTTCGGGCTCCCGTTGGGCGGACCCGGACTCATCAAGGCGGGGACGGAGACGACGGGGGGCACGTTAGCGTTCATGGAGGTCACGGTGCCGCCCTCACAGGGCCCGCCGCTGCACGTCCATGCGAGAGAGGACGAGATGTGGTGGGTGCTGGACGGAGACTGGCGCTCCGGAAGATGACGAGATCCACCAGGTCCTGCCCGGCTCGTTCGCGTTCGTCCCCCGAGGACGGCTCACAGCTTCCAGAACGTCGGCGAGACCGAGGCCCGCATCCTCGCGATGTTCACTCTCTCCGGGATGGAGCGGTTCTTCGAGCAGCACGCAGAGCTCCCACGGGCGCCGTGGACCCGGAGACCTTCGAAGCCATCGCCCGCAACAACTGGATGAGCGTGGCCGGCCCCTCGCTCGCCGAATCGGATCCGCTGTGAAATACGAGGATTCCACGATGTCTCTCGTCCTCCGGAGCCCGACGATGACAAACGATCGTCGAGCGGAGGGAGGACACCATGAGGGAGCCATCGGGGCGGGAGATCGTCGAGCGGTACATGCGGGCCATCCCGCGCGACTTCGACACCCTTCGAGAGCTACACCACCCCGACTTCGTCGGGGAGTACCCGCAGTCCGGCGAGGTGATCCGGGGCCACGACAACCTCCGGGCGGCCAACGAGGGGTATTCGCAGGTTCAGTCCGAGACGCGGCTGGTGACGGGCAGCGAGGATCGGTGGATCCTCGCACCGAGTCTCCCCAGCTTCACGCCGACGCGGATCGTCGGCGCCGGAGACACCTTCACGGTCGAGGCGCTCGCCACGTATCCCGACGGGGAGACGTACCACGTCGTGGCGATCCTCGAGCTCCGGGATGGAAAGGTCTTCCGGGGAAGGACCTACTTCGCGGCTCCCTTCGAGGCCCCGGAGTGGCGGGCTCCCTATGTGGAGCCGATGGCGCGAGCGGACAATGGCAAGTCCGAGCAACGCAGCAGGAGCGAGGTCGACGACTTCCTGGACGCGATGATCCCCCGTCAGGTCGAGGCGGAGGAGGCGTTGCACCGGGGGGACCCGACGCCGCGGACGGCGACGTGGTCGCACGAGGACCCGGTGACGCTGTTCGGGGCGTTGGGGCCGAACAAGAGCGGGTGGGACGAGGTGAGCCGGACATTCCGCTGGGTGGCGTCGCAGTTCGCCGGCGTCAGGGACTATCGCTTCGAGCTCGTTGCCGCCGGCGCCAGCGGGGACCTGGCCTACACGGTCGGGTACGAACGCTCGACAGTGTCCGTCGACGGCGGCCCCGCCGAGCCGAAGACCCTCCGCGTCACACATGTCTACCGACGCGAGAACGGCGAGTGGAAGATCGTCCACCGTCACGGCGACTTTCCCCCCGTCGATCAGAGCCCCCCGGCCCCGTCATCGACGGAGTCGTCCCGCCCAGCCACCCGAGGGTGAGGCACCTCGTCTTCACCTTGGAAAGGAGGATCCGATGTCAGCTTCTGATCTCGCCGAGGTCATCGAGCAGTATCACCGGGCGCTCGACGCGATCGTGCGCGGAGATCCCGAACCTCAGAAGGGGCTCTTCTCGAGGCACGACGACGTCACCCTGGCCAATCCCATCGGTCCGCCTGCCCGCGGTTGGAGCCAGGTCGAGAAGACCATGGAGCGGGCCGTGGCACAGCTCCGAGAGGGCGAGCCCGTCCGCTTCGAGCGCATCTCGGAGTACGCGACGCCGGACCTCGCGTACATCGTGGAGATCGAGCTGACCCGGGTGAAGGTCGGCGGCGCCGACGACCTGGCGCCGGTCTCGCTTCGCGTGACGACGATCTTCCGTCGTGAAGACGACGGGTGGAAGATCGCCCATCGTCACGCCGATCCGGTCACCTCCTCACGGCCCATCGAGTCCATCATCGAGCGGTAGACCGCCAGGCTCACGACTTCGGCAATCGCCAGCCGCGTCATGGCACAACCGAACATACCTCTGGACATGAGGGAGGGCGCGGCCCGACGCACGCAGCTCGCGCCTCGCAGTTCGTCTCACACAGCCCGCGAGGCCGACCACCGCTCACAGCACCGACGGTCACGAGCTACGAGCAGACCACTCGGAATCGCAGAGCCAGACTCTTGAAGCCGTGCCTCGTCGTCGTTGTCGAGATCGCAACGATGTGCAACGTGTCCCCGCGAAGCTCGAGCTCCACATGTGTAACGCGCCACGGGCCCTCGATGCTGTTGCCGACCATCTCCGCCTGGATGGAGACGAGCACCCGGGTCCCGTCTGGTCTCACCTCGCAGGCCACCGGGCTCTGGAGGGTCGAGTCGAAGCCTCCGCCCAAGATCGCGGGGCCGGGCTTCAGGTGGGCCTTCGCCGCTCCCACGGACTTGATCTGGAGCGGGTGGACGGCGTCCCTTTCCACCCGGAAGAACTCCACGAAGTCCACCGCGGCGCCCGGTCCCACTTCGACGGCCAGCTCGCTTCTGCCGTCTCCGTCAAGGTCGGTGGCGGTGAACGCTTCTGCTCCGCACGGCCCGCCGGGGCAGTAGGTGAACCGGTGGTCGAGCGTTCCGCCCGAGCCGAAGGACACCCGGAGGTGAAAGTCGGGAGGACCACCGGAACCGTACTGGGCCTCCCGGCACGTCTCCCCGGCCGGCGCGAGCAGGACCAGCGCCGCCACATCGGGAGTCCCGTCCCCGTCGAAGTCCCCGGTCGTCCTGGCCAGCACGCAGCTCGTGACCTTGGGAGAGGACGGGGCGTGCGGTGTCGGAGTGGCCGAACCCCCGGGGCGCTGACCCGGTGCCAACACGAAGGCCCGGATTATGAGCGCGACTCCGATGGCGGCCACGGCGAGAGCCAGGCCGACGACCAGAATCCTCCGGGTGCGTTCGGGCTCGGGGAGGGGCGGGCCCGGCTTTCTGCCCCTCACGTCCGACCACGTCACCGGCGCGTCCAGCCGCTCAAGGCCCTCGAAGACTCGACTCAGGTCAGGCACCCTCACCCTCCAGGAACCGGCCCAGACGCCGACGGCCTTGGCTGAGGTGGACCCGGACTGTGGCGGCGCTCGAGCCCAGGATGTCGGCCACTTCCCGGGTCGAGTACCCGGCGTAGTGGCGCAGAATCAGCGCTCCCCGCTGCCGCGGCGACAGCTTGGACAGCGCCGCAATCAGGTCGCGCGGCGGCTCCGGCATCTCGTACGTGGAGTCCTCCGTCATCGGCCGATCCCGACGTCGTCGCTTGAGCTCGCCGGCCGCGATGCGGAAGGAGGCCCGCCACACCCAGCGCCTGGGCGACCGCAGCTCATCGCCCCGGGCCAGGGCCTGGGCAAAGGCCTCGGCCATCGCATCGCTCGCCACGTCTCGATCCCCCGTGTACGCAACCAACGCTCGCCAAATCCGTTTGGCCTCCTCTTGGAAGAGGCGCTCCAGGTCCGGCTCGCCGACCCCCGAGCTCACGCCCGCATCCTGCACTCTCTTCTCTACAGGGCGGGGGAGGAGCCGAATCGTGTAGGGGGAGCTAGTCATTGTCTGCTGAAAACCCCGGTCATGGCCGTGATCGGGCCTTGACCCGGAGACAGAGTCTGTGTACATTCGCGGCATGGATCGTGCTGCCAATACAGGCTTTGTGACGGGGGGTGAGAGGGATGTTCAGAAGCGCAAGTACTCGGGCGCTCTCCGGTCTCGTCAGACGCAACTGACCCGGGAGCTCATCCTCCGTGCCACGGCCGACGCGGTCGCCGATGATCCGCTCCTCGGGTTCTCCATGCAGGAGGTGGCGGGCAGCGCCGGTGTATCGCTCCGCTCGCTGTATCGTCACTTTCCCGGCCGCAGGCAGCTGTTCGAGGCGCTCTACGACTGGATCAGTGAGCGAATGGAGGTGCCGGCCATCGTTCGATCCGTGAGAACCGTCGAAGGCTTCCCGTCAATCGCTCGGGAACTCTTCGCACGCTTCGAGTCGGAGACCCCCATCGTCCGTGCGGGTGTCATCGCCTCGCTCGCGCTCGGAACACGACCCACGCGGCCGGCCGAATGGGACCTGGCGGTCGCCGGACTCTACCGTGAGGCATTGCCTGAACTTGACCCCGAGGAGGCAGGTCGAGCGTTCGCCCTCGTCCGTCTGCTCTTCAGCTCGCGGGTTTGGCTCACGCTGACAGAGCAGTTCCACCTGGACACCGCATCCGCGGCACAGGCGGTCGAGTGGGCGGCACGGACCCTCATCGACGACCTGAAGCGCCGGAACGATCGGCAGATCGCGGCGGTTGAGTCCCACGGAGCTACGGTCGCGTGCAATCGAAGGAGAAAATCATGATGTCGGGCGCTGATCCGATCGATTCCGTCGTAGACCTCGATCGGCCGCCATCATCACGCCCGTTCGTCCTCGCCCTCCACGAGTGCGACGAGGACTCGCGCCCGATCGTCGGAACAAAGGCGTTCAAGCTGGCGCGCTTCTCCCGAGCTGACTTTCCCGTACCGCCGGGCGTCGTGGTGGCCTCGGAGGCCTTCTCGAGATGGCTCGCGCTACTCGGTGAGCCGCTGGATGCGGAGAGGGCCGCCCATTCGCCTGTCCCCTCTGACGTGGAGCAGGCGGTCCTCGAGGCCGTCCGGACTCTCGGCGATGGCCCCGTCGAGGGCCACTACGGCCCCGTAGCGCTTCGCCAGACCGTGGATCTCGAGCATCGCGTCCCGGACCTCTCCCGGTGTCCCTCTTCGGTCCACGAACAGTTGACGACCTGGGGCACCCGCGCCCAGAGGCGTTGGTCCCTCGACGCATGGGACCGGCGTCTGCTCCCGGCGCGGAGGTCAACGGCCGGTGCGAGGCCCGACCGCCATGCAGGCGAACGCCAGGGGTGTCGACAGCCCGGCCCGGAGCCGCGAAAGGCTCCCGGGCCGGCGGGGACGCTTACCGCTGCGCTCCGGACGTTGCCTTCGCGCGCTCCGGGATCCTCCGATCGGCCTCCGTGATGGTGACGAGGCGGTGTCTGCGACCTTCCACGGAGAGGCGGGGAAGCCAACGCAACCTCGCGGGCAGGTACCAGTTCCGGTCGCCCAACAGCTTCATGAGCGCGGGGACGAGAGCGGTGCGGATGACCGTCGCGTCGAGGAGCACCGCGACGGCGAGGCCGAACCCCATCTGCTGGAACATGACCAGCTCCCCGGAGGCGAAGCCCGAGAAGACGGCCACCATGATGAGAGCCGCGCCGGTGATGATGCTGCCGGTTCGGGCGAGTCCGTCGGCCACGGCGTCGGTGTTGTCCTGGGTCTGCATGTAGCGCTCGCGGATCCGCGAGAGCAGGAACACGTGGTAGTCCATGGACAGCCCGAACAGCACACAGAAGAGGAACAGCGGCAGCCAGGCTTCGACCACCTGGACCTGCTGGAAGCCGAGGAGGTGGGCCAACCACCGCCCAATCCCGGGCCCGCCCTGCTGGAAGACGAGGACGAGCAGGCCGTAGGCAGCGCCGACCGACAACAGGTTCAGCGCGATGGCGGTCAGCGGCACCACGACCGACCGGAACACCATCATCAGCAACAGGAACGACAGCGCGAGGACGAAGGCCAGCACGATCGGCTGGTAGGTATCCGTGATGGCGAAGAAGTCCCGGTTGAGGGCCGGGTCGCCCCCGACCAGGACCTGGCTCGCCGACCCGGACGGGAACGCCGCGGGGACGTACTGGGAGCGGATCCGGCCCACCGACGCGACGGCGGCCTTGCCGGAGGGGTCCCCGATCACGGGCGCCGAGACGAGGATGGCGTCGCCGGCCGCGTCGACCTCGACGCTCGAGGGCCCGAATCCCCGGTCCCGCTGGAGGAGGCCTCGCAGCTTCTGGATCCCGCGCTGCACGTCCGGCGAGGAGGCCCGGCCGTCGACCACGATCTGCACCGGGTTCGTCACGCCGCCGGAAAACTGCGACGCCAGCACCATGAAGGCCTGCTTGGACTCCACGCTGTCCGGCACCGTGCTCACGCCGGAGAACCCCGTCTCGAGCCTGACGAACGAGGAGGCCGCCAGCAGGAGGAAGCCCGCCGCGATCACGATGCTGACCACCGGCCGGCGCATGACCCTTCCCGCCGCCCGGCCCCAGAAGCCGGCAGCCGGGTCGACGGCGACCCTCCGTCGCCGGCGCACGACGCGGAGCCGGTTGATGCGGTCTCCGAGGAGCTCGAGGAGCGCCGGGAGGAGCGTCAGCGCTCCGGAGACGGCCGCGATCACCACCAGGATGGCCCCGGCGGCCAGAGAGCGGAAGATCGTGGCCGGGATGATCATCATCCCGAGCAGCGCGAACACCACGGTCATGCCGCTGAACAGGACCGATCGGCCCGCGGTCGCCCCGGCGGTGAAGATGGCCGCCTCCTTCGCCGCACCGGCGCCACGCTCCTCCCGGTAGCGCGACACGATGAACAGGGAGTAGTCGATGGCCACCGCCAGGCCCATCATCGTGATCATGTTCGTGACGGTGAAGGTGAACTGGAACAGCAGGCCGAGCAGCGCGACCAGGCCCACCGCAACCGCGATCGCGAGGAGCGCGATCCCGATGGGGAGCAGCGCGGCCACCACCGCGCCGAACACCACCGCCAGCACGACGATGGCGGCAACGAGGCCGATCCCCTCACCCTTCTTCATGTCGGCCTCGGCGATGGTGGTGAGGTCCTTCCCGAGCGTGGCCTGCCCCGCCACCAGAACCTCGAACCCGTTGGGCGCTGCATCGATTGCTCGGTGGACGTCGCCGATCGTGTCGTTCGCGCGGTCGACGTCGCCGGCCATCTGTACCGGGATGAGGGTGGCATGGCCGTCCCTGGACACCATCGTCCGGTCATGGGACTGGTAGAAGCTCACGGTGCCCGCCACGACGCCGGGCCCGAGCGCAGCCAGGTGTCGCTGCACGCCGGCGACGGCCGCCCGGAAGGCGGGTTCGTCCACGGAAGCGGTCCGTGACTGGACGATCACGAACTCCGTGTCGTGGTCGGAGCGGTGAAACCGGACGTCGATGAGCTCCTTGGCGCGCAACGACTCGGGGTTGTTAGTGAATCTGACGTCGTGGGTGAGCGCGCCGCCCAGGAACTGAGACGAGGCGAACGTGGCCGCCACCGCGATGAAGATCCAGACCGCGATCGTCGTCCAGGGCCGGCGGCTGGCGGTCCGCGCGAGGCCCTCGGGAGATAGTCGCTTCAGCATCGTTTTCACCCCTCTTCACGGGCCGGGGCACGTCATTTCCCCGCCGTCATTTCCCCGACGTCGATCTCAGCCCCGAAATTGGCGCATGCGGGGTGGTGACGGCCAGGGGCGGGAGTCCCGAGCCGGGGGGGACTTCCGACCCGCGGCCCGAGCGGCGGGGTTCCGGGCACGCAATCCCGCCGCGATGACGAAGATCCAGATGCCGATCCGGTGGGCGAACGGGTCCCGGGGGCTCCGGGCCTCACGGCCCCGATGCGCCTTCGGCCGCCGCAGGAGAGTCTAGGCGCCACCGACGGGAGGGGTTCGCGGTGAGCGATCACCAGAATGCGCATAGGACGCCGACACCTCGGGGCCGAGACCTTCGCCGACGGGCTGTCTCTTCCCGATCCGGCTCAAGCAACTGCCGTAACCGTCACCAGGCGAACCCTCGGGGTGGGTCCCTCGGTGAATAGATCACTGGCCGGTTATGAGGATGGACTCGATCTCTACGATGATTCCCGCATCCAATTCCACCTCGGCGGCCCGGATCCATCCGTCGACGTGCTCCGGGCGCCGGGCGCCGCAGATCGCCCCGGTCACCCCCTGCACAGAGAGGGTCCACGCCACGGCGAGGAGTCCCGGGGCAAGACCGATCCCGCCGGCCAGCCGGTGGACGTGCTCGAGTTGCCGGACGAGCTGGTCCGATGGTGCGTAGCGCCGATCGTCCGCCGGTAGCGCCTGTAGCCGTTCCCGGTCGTATGCGCCACTGAGGAGTCCGGAGCCCATCGGTGAGTACACGACTACGCCTGTGCCGTGATCCACCGCCCAGGGGATGACGTCCTCCCGCGCCGACGGTCGCAGCAAACTGAGCTCGGGCTGAAGGCAGTCGACGTGCCGGATAGCCTCGCACCGCTCCAGCAGATCCACGTCGAAGTTCGAGACGCCCGCCCACCGGACCTTGCCCTCCTTCACGAGCTCGGCCATCGTCTCCCACGACTGCTCCACTGAAGTCGAGGGGTCCCTGTGATGGAACTGATAGAGGTCGATCCGCTCCACATCGAGCCGCCGCAGGCTGCCCTCGCACTCCCGTCGGATCGAGTCCGGGCTCAGGTCGGTGCGGATCCGGTCGGGCGGGTCCCACGGATGGCCGCACTTCGTGAACACGAACACGTCCTCTCCGATCCTCCAGGGACGGAGCGCGCGGGCCACGACTTCCTCCGAATGTCCCAGGCCGTACGAGGCTGCGGTCTCCACCCACGTCACGCCGAGCTCCACGGCGCGCCGGATCGCGGCGATCGACTGATCGTCGTCGCTGGAAGGTCCGCCGCCCCACGGCCCGGGGCCGCCCGCCTGCCACCCTCCGATGCCGAGCCGGCTGATCCGCGGCCCGGATGTTCCGAGTTGCTCGCTCCTCACCAGGCCCAGGCCTCGGGCCCCGGTCCGCCCGGCCCGGGAAAGATGTCGTCGAGCCTCGCCAGGATGTCGTCGGAGAGGGAGATCTCGAGGGCCCGGAGGGCCCCGTCGAGCTGCGCAACGGTTCGCGGGCCGATGATCGGAGCGGTGACGACGGGGTTCACCAGGAGCCACGCAACCGCGACGTCGGCCGGGCTCTCGCCGACGTCCGCGCAGAGCTTCTCGTACGCCTCGATCTGGGATCGTCGGTTCTCGACCTCCGCACGGATCTCGTCGCTCGCCCTCCTGCCCTCTTCGGCCTTGCGGAGGGCGCCCCCCAATAGTCCGCCGGCGAGCGGGCTCCACGGGATCACGCCGAGGCCGTAGCGCTCACACGCCGGCAGGACCTCGAGCTCGACCTCGCGTACCGTCAGGTTGTATCGGCACTGCTCGGAGACGAGGCCCAGGAAGTTCCGACGGCGGGCTTCCTCGTTGGCCTGGGCGATGTGCCAGCCGGCGAAGTTGCTGCTTCCCACGTAGATCACCTTGCCCGCCTGCACCAGCGTCTCCATGGCCTGCCAGATCTCGTCCCACGGGGTCTCGCGGTCGACGTGATGGAACTGGTAGAGATCGACGTGGTCCGTCTGCAACCGGCGGAGGCTCTCGTCGCAGGCCCGGCGGATGTTGAGCGCCGATAGAAGTGCGTGATTCGGCCAATCCCCCATCCCGCCGTAGACCTTCGTGGCGAGGACGACCTTCTCGCGACGGCCACCTCCCAGGGAGAACCAGCGCCCGATGATCTCCTCGGTGACCCCGCCCCGCCGGCTCTCCCGCCACCCATAGACGTTGGCCGTGTCGAAGAAGTTGATGCCGTGTTCGAGGGCCCGATCCATGATGCGGAAGGCATCGTCCTCCTCGGTTCCCGTGGTCTCCCAGCCGAAGTTCATCGTCCCCAGGCACAGGGGACTGACGAGCAGGCCCGTTCGACCCAGATGCGTGTACTCCATGTCTGCTCCTTCCCTCACTCCAGTCGTGCTTCCACGAGCGGTCGAACCACGCCGTCGAAGAACGCGTCGACCTGGGCCTCATCCGCGCGCCACGGGAGCATGAGGTTCAGGCGGTCGACGCCGAGCCCCGCGTATGTCGTCGCCGTCTCCACGTCGACGTCATCGGGCGGGGTGATGGTGACCTCGAGCGGGCCGAGGCCGTCGCCGCGCGGCTCCCGGAGGGCCGTCTCCCGCAGGATGTCGAGTCGCCGGGCGGTGGCCTCGAGATCGAGTCCCCAACCGTACCCGTCGGCCTCCCTGATGGTGCGGCGCATGACAGCCGGGGCGTATCCCCCCATCACGATCGGCGGGTGCGGCTCCTGGAGCGGGTGGGGATGCGCCTGGACACCGCCGAACGAAATGAAGCGGCCCGTGTGGGCCGGATGATCCTGCGTCCAGATCGCCCGTATCGCGGCCAGATGGTTCTCGAGGCGGGCGCCCCGATCGTCGAACGGCAC
>Ga0137373_10005694_pt1 | contig 13407 bp, 13 predicted proteins | sample SagtaG_5_FD_104912 | JGI IMG/M metagenome (GOLD analysis project Ga0137373, IMG submission 104912) | Vadose zone soil microbial communities from Sagehorn Ranch, Mendocino, California, USA - Sage1_R_80_16 metaG | ecosystem: Environmental > Terrestrial > Soil > Vadose zone | place: USA...
CTCGACAAGAAGCCCTCCATGGGGCTTGAGAAAGTTGACGAGGAGCCCCCGGATGGCGGACGCCGGCTCAGCGAACAAGAGCTCACCGGGCGAGAAAGGCGAAGCACGACGGACGTCGTCCACGGCGAATGCGACGTGGTGGAGAACTGACGTGCCCCCGAGGAACTTGACGAGCCTCGACTCAGCCTCAGGAACAACGAATTCAATCATCGGAAACCTCGTCGAGAAGGCAACAAGACACTGAAATGCCGGAACGGGCCCCCAGGCCAAGGGGGCATCGTCTCTGAGCCGCTCCCGACAAAGCTCGTCGGCGATGCTGACCGACCGAACCACCATCCCGACATGATGGAATCTCACGATGACCTCCTCGATTCCCGACTCCAGCCCTTGAGTCCGATATAGACCAGGTCCGCGCCCGCGTCGAGAGCCGCCTCGAGGGCTTCGGGGCTCCCGGCCTGGAGGAGGAGGACTGCCATAGTACCCGTCAGACTCCCGGAAAGGGTCCGGGAAGTCAAGAGGGGCAACGTTCAGGGAATGCTCCGAGACCCGGGCACAAGACCCCTCGGGGGCGCATGACTTCCGTGATGGAATTCGAGGCCCGGCTGATCGCGTGGCGATCCTTCACCCGGACCAACGGATCACCTACCGAGAGCTGGGGAGGTGCGTGGCGAGACGAACGGGTTAAGAAGGGCGCGGCTCACGCCGATGGGCGCCGCGCCTCCAACTCGGCCAGCCGACGCCGCATCTGCTGCTCTTCTTCCCACCGCGCCGTCTCGTCGCGGACGATGGCGGCGATCCCGCTTACCTGGCCGTCGGGCGCCAGAAGCAGCGCAACGGTGAAGGCGATGGAGATGCGCCTGCCATCCTTCCGCATCGCCGGTACACGCAGGACATCGGCGCCGTAGCGGGTCTGACCCGTTCGCATGACCTCGCGATAGCCGGCCCAGTGCCGCGGGCGGAGGCGCTCCGGGATGATGAGATCGAGCGAGGCGCCGAGCACCTCGCTGGGCGAAAAGCCGAAGATCCGCTCGGCCGCCGGGTTCCAGAGGCGGATCGTCCCCGCAGTGTCGGCGAGGATGATCGCATCTCCCGCTGCGGCGACCAGAGCGGCGAGATCGACGTCCGGCTGCTCACTCATACCCATTCTCGATTATAAAGTTTGTTCATCATACGGTCACGCCGCGACGTTGTCACGTGATCTCCGCGTTCCCCAATCGCCTCTGATCGACGGCATCAAGGGCTCGCCCGGGTCCTCTCCATGCTCGCTATGGCTAGATGAGGTCGCGAAACGGGACCTCGGTGACATCGTAGAATCCGGCGAAGGTTTCCGGGTCGTGCGTGGGCATCCGATACTGGCGCAGAAGCACGTTGAGCGTACGATGCGCGTGAGCCAGGGCGTTGTCCAAGCTGACGGTTGCGTCGGACGCGGAAAGCTCCGAGTCGGTCCGCGGGACGACCTGCTGCGCCTTCGCCAGGAACTTCTGCCCCTCCGCCGAACGCGAGCGGTCGATCTCCCGCGAGAGGGTGTCCAGGTAGCGTCCGAGCTGACGGTAAGCCCGCCCGAGATCCAATACGGTCGCCGCGGGGCTCCGCCACGCCCCGTAGTAGAGTCGGTCGTGGGCCTCGCGCAGATGGGCGAAGGGCAGCCCACGGTACGGTGGGCTCGGCGGCGCCTGCAGCTCTTCAGCCCGCCGGTGGCAAGCCTCGATGTTCTCCAGATGCTGCTCGCGCATCTCCTTGAGGAAGGCCCTGGTCTCCGGATCCAAATCCATCGCGAGAAGGGCCTCGATGCGTTTGACGACCCAGGCCTGGCCCCGGGCCAGCAGAGTCACCCGCTCCCCCTCGCTCGGTGGAGCCATCACCTTCTCGGCGAAATTCCCCGTCCGGTCTGACGGCGTCCCGCCGAGTCGAAGGATCGCCTTCCGCAGGTCGCCGCATGCCCATCCTTCGTCCTCGGCGAACTTCTTCATCTCTCCATGCGTGAGCCCTGGCGCGGTCGACGCGCCCAGGCTCAGCGCTGCCTCAACGCCCGCGCGCTCGCACTCGAGGAGTTCGTTCAAGCGGTCCACGATTCCCCTCGACACTGTCATCCTCCGAGGACGAGTATCCCATCATCGCCGCAGTCCCACCATTTGTCTGGGGGGCCGGACCCGGCAGGTGGCGGCTGGACGACGTCGGCCCGAGGGCATGGTCCGAGCCGCTGGATCGGACTCGCCTCAATCGGCCCAGTGAGAGCGCCGCTGGGAAGCTCGGCGGTGCGGGCGAGGGCGTCGGCCCTCGCCCGACCTAGGGAGAAGGGGATTCAGGCTGCCGACGGCCTCCCTCCCCGCCGGCAACCGGGCGACACCTCACGCTCACGCGCGCGGGACAGGACGCTCGGCAGCCACGTTACGCGGTCGCCTTGACCGGCGCCCCCTCCGGGACCTCCGGACGCCGCGCCAGGAGCTCGGCCAACAGCGCGACCACTGCCAAGACGGCCGCGGTGTAGAAGGCGGCCTGGTAGTTCTGGTACTTGTCGAACAGCACGCCGCCGATCCGCGGCCCGACGATACCGGCCACGCCCCACGCCGTGAACAAGAGACCGTAGTTAATGCCGGCATTCTTGGTCCCCCAGAAGTCCGAGGTCGTGGAGGCGTTCACGGAAAGCTGGGTGCCATAGCAGTAGTAGACGATGAACACCGTCACGAAAAGGAAGATGGGGATGGCCTCGATGCCGCCCGTGTGGGCCAGGATCGGCATGGCTACGGCCGAGATCGCGATCATCAGCCGCAGGACGTTGAGGCGCCCGAGGGCGTCCGACATCCATCCCGAGAAGATGCGGCCGGAGGCATTGCCAACGGCCCCGATGAAGATGGCCGTGGTGGCCAGTGCGAGCGGGACGCCCCGGCTACGCGCAAACGGGACGAGCTGGCTGATCACCATGAGGCCCGCCGAGGTGCCGAGGCAATAGGCGATCCACATCAGGTAGAAGGCAGGTGTCTTCAACACCTCGCCGGGACTGAACTCGTAGGTGGTGGCGGCGGCCTTGGCCGCCGGTGCCGGGGTCCAGCCGGCCGGCTTCCAGCCCACCGGTGGATTCTTCAGGAGGAACGCCCCGGCGAGTGTCATGATCAGGAAGATGACCCCCAGGACCTGGAAGGTCGTCCGCCACCCGTAGGTAGGGATCAGCCAGTTCCCGGCCAGCGGGCCGAAGATGGCTGAGCCACCGCCGTACCCAGCGACTGCGAGCCCGACTGCCAGGCCCCGCCTATCCGGGAACCACTTGGCCATGACGGGGATCGGCGTCGCGTAGCCGAAGCCGTTGCCGATGCCACCGATCGCGCCGAACCAGAAGAAGACCCAGGCGAGGGTCGTGGTCCAGGCGCTGAGGAAGAAGCCAACACTGACCAGTACGCCGCCGATGACCGAGATCCAGAACGGCCCCTTCTTGTCCTGGAGTCGCCCGGCCAGGATAAACGCCAGCCCGAACACAAAGACCGCGATGGTGAAGATCATGGAGGTGTCGGCGCGCTTCCACCCGAACTCCTTCTCGAGCGGCGCGACAAAGACGCTCCATGCATAGAGCGATCCGAGGGCGAGGTTCATGGAGAGCCCGCCCACGACCCGCCACCAGCGATTGATGTAACCCTCCGCGCTCATCTCTCCCCTCCTCTGCGGTTTTGCGCCGCGTGTTCAAGGGTGTCCAAACCAACGGACTCGGTCCTCTGGGGAGGTCGTTGGCCCATGGGGTATGGCTCGCCCAGAGGTCGACTTGTCTCGGCCGTCATGTCGCCGACTGTCAGATTCACGGTGGCGGTTGGTGATCGTCCACCGAGGGTTGAGCGACGGACTCCTCACACGATCCCGGCATACCTGAACACCAGCGCCGCGACTGGATTGAGCAAGAGACTACGATGCACGAGCGACGGCTCGAGATGCTCCCTCTTCTCTGGTCCCAAGCCTCCCGTCTCCTCGTCGCGCGACAACTGCCTCGCGACCAAGACCGGCATAGGGGCCTTCCGGACTATGCTGGCTGCGACACGCCCCCTCGCCAGAGCCAAACAGATGAGATTGGGCTGGAGGAGATCGGCGAGTCGTAGGAGCTCTTGGTCAATCTCGGCCGCGCTCAGTGGGGAGCACTCGACCCTGGTCCTGACGTTCCAGCCCTGCTCTTCGAGATCGTCACCGACCTCCGACACGTACGCCCAGGCGGTCGCCAGATCTTGTGCCAGATCCGGGAAAGCAGGCCAGGCGTTCCAGGCATACGGCAGCTGAGGCACGACCTGGAAGATCAGGATCTCGCTGGCCTTGGGGAGCAGGTCATGCGCCAGTGCCGCCGCTTCGCGTGACGGCACCGACCCGTCAACGGCAAACAATACCTTGCCAAGCATCGCCTTCGTCCTCCTTCCAGGCGAACGGTATCCCGTTCAACCTACAAAAAGTCTAGACGGCGGTCGGAGGGGCGACGATGATCCCGGTTACGTCCGCTGTGTGATCTCGGTTACACTGCCGAACGCGAGGGCGCTCAGCTTCTCTGGCTTCAGGATCTTCACGTGACCCCGGCCCGTCTCGATCAGGCCTATTTCCCGCAGCCTGGCCAGCTGTTTGTTGACGGCCTCCCGGGTGGCGCCGACCATCTCCGCCAGCGCCTCCTGGCTGACGTGGACGACGGCGCTCTCCACCGATGAGCCGTGGTAGACATCCGCCAGCTGGCAGAGGCGCTTGGCGAGGCGAGACGGGAGATCGAGAAACGCCAGGTCTGCCAGGAGCTCCGTGACGTGTCGTAGGCGCAGGCAGAGCGAGATCGAGATCTGCAGCGCGGCTTCCGCATGATCTCTCAAGAAGGCCAATAAGTCATTTCGATAAATGGCCAGCACTTCCGTTGTCTGTTCAGCGACCGCGGTCACATAGCGGGACCTTCCATCAATGGCCGCCAGCTCCCCGAAGTGATCTCCGGGCCGAAGCAGCGCGACGATCACCTCGGGAGCGCTCTCCGACGGCAGAGTCATCTTGACCGACCCGGAGAGGAGCAGGTACATCGCGTTGCCGGGGTCGCCGTAGTAAAAGATGATCTGGCCTTTCCGATATCGCTGGTGGTGCACGATTTCCGCCAGGCGCGTGAGATGCTTGGGCTCGAGCATCGAGAAGATAGGCACACGCCGCAGGAACGCTACCCTGTCCATCTGGTGCTTCTCCGCAACCATCGAGTCCCGATCGGACTGACTGCTCGGCCCTCGAGAAGGCCGAGAGCGGTCGTGATCAGACGATTCGCCAGGGAACAGACGGCCGGGAGAGTGATCCCCCAGCCGTCTGTCAGATCCGAAGTTGATATCGGGCTCAGGCAGCCTTCTTGAGCGGCTGGGGTTCCGCCCGACGATGCTCCCACTTCTCACAAAGCTCCCCGACCCTGACAGCGGCGACAAACATCGCCAGGATCAGGGCCCCAGCGATCAACGAGCCTGCCGAAACCTCCGTGAACACGCCTTCCATGCCTATCACTTCCTCCACCTCCTTTCACGCAGAAGCGCACCCTCCCCTCTACGGAGGAGAAGCCCTTCTATAAATATGATGCAGGCCGGAGTCCTCCGCCGCTGTGACAGGCGTCACACCCTCAGGTTTGCGCTCGCGGGGGGAGATTACAGCCGCGTGAGCGGTTCGTCCGGCACCAGGGCCCTCAAACGGGATGCCTGGATGAGGAGGGTCCGGCCGCGCTGGCTTACGATTCCCTGGCGCTTCCATTGCCTGAGGTGGCGAGTGACCGTCTCGCGACTGGACCCGATCATCGCCGCGAGAATTTGGTGGGTCAGGGGAAGAGGGATCGCCGTTGCCCCCTCCGCCTTCACTCCATGAGCAGCACCCAGCTTCAAGAGGGCGAGGGCGAGCCGCTGCCCGGACCATCGGTGGCTGGCCTGGGCACGGTCAAGGGCCATCTCGGCGAGGTGCCTCGACAGGACGTGCGCGAAGTTGAATCCGATCCTCGGAATCGTGGAGAGCAGGTGGAGGAATGTCGTGGCTGGGACCACGGTGACCACGCACGCCGTCAGAGCCTTGGCCTGAAACGGCCGTTCCCGGACCGTCAGGAAGATCTCTCCGAAGACGTCACCGGGTCCAAAGACCCGGAGGATGGACTCCTGTCCGTCGTCGGATAGGTAACTGAGCGCGACGAGCCCTAGAGTCAGCGCATAGAGGGCATCGGGAGGATCACCCGGCGCGAAGATGACGACTCCCCGGTCAAAGCGCCGCTCTGGGCAAACCCTCGCGACTTGCTCGCGCTCAACGCGAGAGAGGCCCTCCCACAGGTCGCCGCCGAGGGCCCTCCGAGCCCTGCCCATCATTGCCCTCGCGAACCAGAGGCGGCGCCGCCGCGCCTAGAACGCCCGGCGGACGAGGCGCGACGGCTTGACGCCGACCATCAACAGGAGCGCCTAGCCAACGTCCTATACTCGACGACCCACAGGTTCAGGTGAAGCTGGGGATCGGCGAGACTGTAGTACAGCTTCTGCCGTCTCTGCAGACGGATGCTCACCTTCCCGCAGTCCTCGGCCAGGAAGACCGGGTTTCGCCCCTGCGGGTTGTCGGCCAGCTCGGCGAACGGCGGGACGTCTTCGGCTCGACTGGTGATCTGATACCGAAAGGTGATGGCGAACGTGTTCCGGGGCACAGCCCGGGAGAGGTCGATCTCCTTGAACATTTACCGCTCGGTCCCCCGGTACGACCAGTCCAGGAGCTCGACCGGGTGCAGGACTCGGATGTCGAGCCCTCGCTCCTTCAGCCCCTTTTCGATCTGTAGCGAGCAGCCGGGGTTGCCGCTCACGACTACTTCGGCGCCGCTCTCCTTGATCCGCTCGATCTTCCGATCGAGGAACTGCTGAGCCAGCTCCGGATACAGAAGGTTGTAGACACCAGCGCTTCCGCAGCAGAAGTCCGACTCAGTGAGCTCGACGATCCGAAGCTCCGGTATCGCTTTCAGGATCGTTCGGGGCTCCTGCCGGACTCTCTGACCGTGGGCGAGGTGGCAGGCGTCGTGGTACGTGACCGTGCGCCTCACCGGTCGCAGCCGACCGTTCAGTGGAACCTGGGCCAGGAGCTGGGAGACGTCCCGCACCTTGCCGCTGAAGGCGATCGCTTTCTCGGCATAGACCGGGTCGCCGTGAAGCAGCTCCCGGTACTCCTTCATGACCGAGCCGCAGCCCGCCGCGTTGACGACGACGACGTCAACCGCTGCCCGCTCGAAGATGTCGATCGTCTTCCTCGCCATCTGCTTGGCCTGTTCTCGTTCCCCCTCGTGGACGAGGAGGGAGCCGCAGCACTCCTGATCCCTCGGAATCACGACCTCGTAGCCGTTCTCGCTCAAAACTCGGGCCGTTGCGTAATTGACGTGGGAGAAGAAGAAGCGCTGGACGCAGCCGGTGAGAAGCCCCGCCCTCCCACGCCTCTCACCCTTGGCCGGGACTATTTCCGGCAGGTCCGTGCGCAGGCGTTGGTCGGGGATGGTGGGAAGCAAGCTCTCCATCTGCCCCAGACGGCCGAAGAGGCCCAGGATCCCCGAGGCCCTGACCAGCTTCTGGAGGCCGGACCGCTGGTAGAACCTGAGGAGGCTGGTCATGGTGCGTAAGCGCCCGAGGTCGGTGAAGGAATGGAGGATGAAATCGCGGAACCGACGATCGGCAGGAGAATACTGATAGAGCCGATTGACCTGGCCCCGAGCCGCTTCCATCAGGAAGCCAAACTTGACGCCCGACGGGCAAGCCGTCTCACAGGCCCGGCAGAGGAGACAGAGGTTCATGTGCCGGGTGAAGCTGTCGGCGATGCCGATCTTGCCCTCCGCGGCCGAGCGGATGAGCCAGACCCGTCCGCGCGGGCTGTCCATCTCGTTCCCGAGGACGAGGTAGGTCGGGCACGTGGGGAGACAAAACCCGCAGTGAACGCAGTCGAGGTAGAGCTCGGTGTCCGGCGGATCGAGCTGATCGAAGGCGCTCGCGCCGGTCTTCTCGGTCGGAGGCACGGCCATGTCAAATCCCTCCCACGAACCGTCCCGGATTCAGGAGGCGCTGAGGATCGAACTCGGCCTTCGGCCGCTGCATGAGGGGCCCGGCTGTCCCCAGCAACCCCCACACGTCCACCCGCCGCTTGATCTCGGGCGGCGCCTCCAGGATGATGAGGTTCCCCTCGACCTCCTGGGTGAAGGCCCGAAGTCGGGTCACCGCCTCGGCGACCCCAGGCTCGAAGTGCTCAGGTGAGGCGGCATCGCGGGCGGCGAGGTGGTATCGGATGATCCCTGACGCCGCCTCGGACACGACCCCCAGCACCAGACCGTGCTGAGTGGCGACCTCCTCCCCCCGCTTGACGGCCTCGGCCACCTGGGAGAGCAGGACGCTCGCCTTGAGGACCACCCGACGGCCGTCGCCCAGGGCAAAGTCCTGCGTCGCCCGCCAGAAGTCGTGGTGCACGCTGCCGTCCAGCACGTGCGCCTCGGGGATGTCCGTCTCTCGGCAGAGGCGCCTCACCGCCTCGAGCTGAGCATCCACCGCTTCGCTGCGAACGCTGCCGATCGCGACGGCTAGCCCATACCGGTCCGGCGGCCACGGGAGCCCGGCGTGCTCCGCGACCCGACGGGCTGCCTCGGGGTTCAGGAGCTCCACCGCTGACGGCACCAGGGGCGAGTCGAGGATCCTCGCGACCACGGCCTTCGCCACGTCGATCGAATCGAGCGGGGCCAGACACGTCTTCTCGACTGGGGGCACGGGGTGGAGCCGGAAGGTCGCCTCGACGATGATCCCCAGCGTTCCGAGGGAGCCGATGTACAGCTTGTTCACATCGTATCCCGCCACGTTCTTGACGACTTTCGCGCCGCCCTTGGTGACCTTCCCGTCGGCGTGGACCACCCGGCTGGCGATCAGAAGATCCCGCGAGGCGCCGTAGCGAAGCCTCCTCGGGCCGCTCGAGTTGGTGGCCAGGATGCCTCCGAGCGTGGCGAGATCGGCATAGGCCGGATCCAGGGCGATGAACTGCCCGTGGCGACCCAGGACGGCCTGGGCCTCTTTCAGCCGGGTTCCGGCTCGGAACGTGGCGGTCATGTCCCCGGGCTCGTAGTCCACCAGTCCGCTCAAGCGAGAGAGAACGAGGACGAGGTCGACGCGCTCCGGGATGCCGCCCAGCGCCATCTTCGTCCCGCTTCCCCGGGGAACGACCTTGAGCGCCTCGGCCGAGGCAAGGGCCATGATGGCCGAGACCTGCTCTACCGAGCCGGGGACGACGACAGCCCGGGGGGCCGCTCCGTCGACGGCGTACGATGAAGCGGAAGGCCCCGCCAGGACGTGCTCCTGGCCGAGCAGGTCCTTCAGGCGCTGGACCAATGCATCGTCGGAGAGCATGAGGTCCTCCTATGCGCTCCCGAGTACCTTCTGGAGAATCTCGCGCTGTCCAGCGGGTCCCGTCTCGGCACCAGTCGTGGCCGTGGGGAAGATCTTCCCTGGGTTGAAGAGGCCGTCCGGGTCGAACACCTTCTTGACCTTCCGCATCGCGTCCAGATCATCCCCCGTGTACATCAGAGGCATGAAATCGCGCTTCTCCAACCCGATCCCATGCTCCCCGGTAAGACTGCCGCCCATCCCGACGCAGGCCTTGATGATCTCGGAACCCATTTCTTCAGCCTTCTGCATCTCCCCCTCGTTCCTCGAGTCGTAGAGGACGAGCGGGTGGAGGTTCCCATCACCCGCGTGAAAGACGTTGGCGACCCGGAGGCCATATTTCCGCGAGAGCTCCCCAATGAAGCTCATGATCGAAGGAAGCTTGGTCCTCGGGATCACCGAGTCCTGGACGTAGTACTCGGGGCTGATCTGCCCCATCGCGGCGAACGCGGCCTTTCGCCCCTTCCACAGCAACAACCGCTCGTTGTCGTCCCGCGCCACCCGGACTTCCCTGACGCGATTCTCCTTGCACACGTCGATGATGGGATCCACCAGGGCGTCCACCTCGTCCCTGGGCCCGTCCACCTCGACGAGGAGAACGGCCACGGCGTCCAGCGGATAGCCCGCCCCGACTCCCTTCTCCACCGCCTGGATGCTGTTGTTGTCCATCATCTCGATGGCGACCGGGATGATTCCGCGGGCCACGATGCCCGAGACCGTGTTCGACGCGTCCTCGATGGTCTCGAATACGCCCATCAAGGTCTTGACCGCCTCGGGCTTACGCATGATCCTGACGACGACCTTGGTGGCGATCCCGAAGGTTCCCTCCGAGCCGACGAAGACCCCGGTGAGATCGTAGCCGAGAGGATCCAGCGTCTTCCCTCCGAGCTTCAGGATCTCCCCACTGGGGAGGACGACCTCCAGCCCGAGGACATGATTCGTCGTAACCCCGTACTTCGGCGTGCGCGGGCCACCGGAGTTCTCGCCGACGTTTCCGCCGATGCTGCACGCCGTCTGGCTGGCCGGATCGGGGGAGTAGTAATAGCCCCGGGGGGCTAGGGCGTTGGTGAGCCAGGCGTTGACCATGCCGGGCTCGACCACGGCCCGCTGATTCTCGTAGTCGAGCTCCAGAATCCGATTCATCCGGTTCATCCCGATCAGGACTCCGCCCTCGATCGGCAGGGCTCCCCCGGAAAGCCCCGTTCCGGCTCCGCGGACCACAAACGGAATCTTCTCACGGTGGCAGACCCTCACGACACCGGCCACCTGCTCGGCCGAGCGGGGAAGCACGACGATTTCCGGCATGGCCTTGAAAACCGTCAGGCCATCGGTCTCGTAGACCCGCAGCTCCCCGGGATCGACGACGATGCCCTCGTTGCCGACGATCCCGGTCAGCTCCCTGGCGATCCGTTCCTTATCCATCACCCGCACCTCCCCGTGCCAGATGCCACACCGCTCGGATGCCGAGGCGTCGCATCATCTGGAGCCGTCGACCGGGACGATCCTCGCATCCACGATGAGCAGTCCCTGTTCGTAAACGATTACCGGGTTGAGGTCCATTTCGCTGATCTCAGGGTGTTCCACGACGAGGTTGGACACCTGGACGAGGAGCTGTCGCAGGGCCGCCACATCGGCGGGTCCTCGCCCCCGAACGCCTTTGAGAACCCGCGCTCCCGAGATTTCGGCGATCATCTCCTCCGCATCCCGCTCCGTCAACGGCGCGATCCGGAACGCGACGTCCCTGAAGACCTCGACCAAAACGCCCCCGAGCCCGAACATGATCGCGTGGCCGAACTGGAGGTCTGTCGTCACCCCGATAACCACCTCGTGTCCCGGAGGTGCCATCGCGCTCACGACGACCCCGCCATCCCTCGCCCCGATCCGCCGCACGATCTCCTGGATGGTATCAAACGCCTTCCGCACGCCTGCCTCATCGGTCAGGTTGAGGATGACCCCACCGACGTCGCTCTTGTGTGGCACATCGACGGAGTTGATCTTCACTGTTACCGGAAAGCCGACCGCCCGCGCAGCGCGGATCGCTTCCTCAGCGGTTCCCGCTTGACGGAAGGCGACCATCGGGAAGCCTTCGCGGGCGAGGAGGCTCATCGAGTCCGCGGTCGGAAGGGCCTGTCGTTCCTCGGCGGGGTGCGTAACGGGGGGCCGCTCAGTCATGGAGGAGAACCTCGAGCGATTGAAGCGCACATGGCAACTGAGCGCTCTAACCGCTCGCTCCGGTGTCGGAAAGACCGCAACCTTCTTCTCCTGCAGCAGCCTCCGTTCTGCCCGCTCGACCTCCGCACCCCCCAGGTAGGCAACCAAGTCGCATCGGCCCGGGGGCATGATCCGGCTGGCGCCAGGGATCGGGTCGCCGAAGATCGACATCACCACGTCGTAGTGCCCCTCGGCCGCTGTGAGGACCGTCCGGTACCGCTCAGCGTCGGTGTCGCCCGTCAGGTCAAGCGGGTTTCCGACAATGCAGTGCGACGGGAGGAGCTCCCGCAACCGGCCGGAAAGGGCCGGCGGGAGCGGGACCACGCTGAACCCTTCTTCCTCGGCGACGTCGGTGGCGATAATGGCCGATCCTCCGGAGCTGGTGATGATCAGCATCCGTGGACCCAGAGGGGCGGGGACGTAGGCCAGCGCCTTGGCGAAGTCGTAGAGCTCTTCGAGAGTGGAGGCGCGGTGGATGCCGAGTTGCCGGAAGACCCCGTCATAAATCGCGTCGCTCCCGGCCAGCGACCGCGTATGCGACTCGGCGGCTTGGCGGCCCCGCTCGGTTCGCCCCGCCTTGAAGATCACGATGGGCGTCCGGCACTTCCGAACGGCGGACAGGAACTTGGCTGCGTCCTTCACACCCTCGATGTAAAGGGCAATCACCTTCGTGTTCGGGTCGTCTGCAAAGAAGTCGATAAGATCCGCTTCGTCAACGTCAGCCCGGTTCCCCAGGCTCACAAACGCCGAGAACCCGAGCCCGTCCTCGGAGGCCCAGTCGCTCAACGCCGCGCCGACGGTCCCGCTCTGCGAGACAATCGCCATCTCGCCTCTCCGGGTGATAAGCGGCCACGACGCGCATAGGTTGTGGTATGGATAGTTCACGCCCTGGCAGTTCGGACCAACGAGCCGAATGCCGCAACGGGCGGCATTCCGGGCAAGTTCTTCCTGCAGAGCAGCCCCCTCCTCCCCGGATTCCGCAAATCCCCCGCTGATGATTATCGCGGCGCGGACGTTCCGCTCTCCCAGCTGAAGGATAGTGGCCGGCACCAGCTTTGCCGGGATGATGACGACCGCAAGGTCAATACCCTCGGGGAGATCTCCCGGCGATTTGACGGAAGTCGTCCCCAGGATCTGCTCCCCCTTCGGGTTGACCGGGATGACCTCTCCCGGAAAGCCAGCTTCCCGGATGTTCCGGAATATCTGGAAGCCCATCTTTTCGGGATTGGCGGAGGCCCCGATGACAGCGATCCGCGTGGGGTGGAATAGGGGCCGCAAGGATGACGACATCTCTCACCTCTCCAGAAGGATGCCGAGACTCTAGCAAAAAGGAGGGGCGGCCCGCCAGCCCCTTCCTCCAGACCGGGCAGAGCCACCTCCCGTCACTCGGGAGGAGTCTCGAGCCGGACCCCAGTCTCGGCGTGCCCTGGAAGGGTTGCGCCATTCGCCCTCTTGCCGCGCGCGAGGGCCTTCGTGTATCTTCGTGTGGCAGGCGCGACCTGGGTAGCCGGCTCGCAGACGCGGCCGAGCGCGGTTCCTGAGACAGCAATAGCCAAGGAGGGAGTTGGGGATGAAGAAGAAAGGGACGGATGCGGCCCCCCCCCGGACGGCGAAGGACGCACTCGAGATCACGCACGCGCGCACCCGAAAGACGTACTCGGTACCGATCTTCGAGGCGGGCGTCGAGGGAGACACGGCGATCCGCGGGATCGACCTGCGCCAGATCAAGGCCGACGAGAACGAGTTCGGCCTGATGAGCTACGACCCCGCGTTCATGAACACGGCATCGTGCAAGAGCGCGATTACC
>Ga0137373_10005715_pt1 | contig 13383 bp, 7 predicted proteins | sample SagtaG_5_FD_104912 | JGI IMG/M metagenome (GOLD analysis project Ga0137373, IMG submission 104912) | Vadose zone soil microbial communities from Sagehorn Ranch, Mendocino, California, USA - Sage1_R_80_16 metaG | ecosystem: Environmental > Terrestrial > Soil > Vadose zone | place: USA: California...
CCGGACGCCGCCCCGCGGAGCTGACGTCCGGAAGCCGGCCCTCGTCCGATCCGGTGCCCTCCCCGGACGGAGCCCACGTCGCGTTCGAACGCGGCGGCTCGCTTTGGGTGATGCGGCCAGACGGTCGTGGACAGAGGCTGCTCGCCCGCAATGCGATCGATCCGGCCTGGACACCTGACTCGCGTCGGATCGCGTATGTGCGAATCAACGACGTCGACGAGAGTCTCGGGATCCGTGTCGTCGGCGTAGGAGGAGGCGACCGGCTGCTCGTGCGTGGCGAGACGTTCGGCCCTGCGTGGTCGCCGGACGGGCGCAGCCTGGCGTTCGACCGGCGCGGGGAGCTGGACGTTCTGCGGCGCGGTCGGGTGCGCGTGATCGTCAGGGATCCCGACATCTTCCGCACCGAAGGGACCGGCTGGTCGTTCGACAGCCGTTGGCTCGCATATGCAGCCGCAGGAAAGATCGACGTCGTCACGTCCGCAGGCGGCCGCCGCCGCGAGCTGAACGGCGCCGTCGTGGCGCCCGTCTGGTCGCCGAAGAGCCTGCTCTTGGCCTACGTGACGAGCGGCGGAAACTTCGAGCAGACCGTCAACGTGCTCGCTCCCACGAGCGGCCGCGTGCGCACGCTCGGAAAGGCGGCCTCCGGCATCGATTCGCTCGCCTGGTCGCCGCGTGGCGGCGCGGTCGCGTTCGCCGGCGGCTTTCTCTCGGCGGAGGATCTCGTCGGTAGCTCGGAGCTCGGCGTCGTCACTCTTGTGGGCCGCGAGCGCCTGCTTCCAGCCTCCGCGTATCCGTTGCCCGACGCCGTTGCCTGGACGACTCCGGCCGTGGGCGTTCGCTATCGGCCGCGGCCGCCGCTCGGGCCGCTCGTCTCCCGCGACCTGGTCGAGCTGCGCGAGCCGGTACAGGAGCTCGCAGCCGATGGCGACCGAGTCGCCTACCGCTCGTGCGGCACGATCGCGGTTTGGAGGCCTGGCGACGCCAGTGTCGTCTCGCAACAGATCGACCGGCCGCTGTGCGGCGAGACGAACATCGGCTTCTACAGCCTTGCGCTCGCAGGCGACAAGATCGCCTGGGGCACGCTGCGAGGCGGGAACGTTCAGACCAACGCGCTCGCCGTCGAAGCCGTGGGCGACCCGGCGACGCGCGTCGACGTCGCCACCGGCTACCACACGACCGGTGATCCTCGCGGTGACGAACGCGCCGGCGATCTAATCGGCGCCGGGTCGCTGCTTGTCTTCAGCACCTGGGCCTACTGCGACGAAGTCGTGCCGGCAACGTGCCCGGGCCTCAGCTACGGCCAGGGACCAACGATCGCTTCACAGACGCTCTGGCGCGTCCGGGAGCCGTCGTGGCCGGGCGGGTGTCCGAGTGCAGGTGGCGAGCAGGCGAACGGGCGCTGCCAGCAGCTGCGAGTCGAGCCGGGACCGCTGCGACCACTCGACGCCGAGGCGGGGCGAATCGTCGTCAGCGGTGACAACTCGACGCTCCTCCTTGACGGTGACGGCCGGCAACTGCTCACGCTGCCGCTCTCAACCGAGGCCGCGGAGCTAGCAGGCGCCGATCTCGTCGTGCTCGTTCCGGGCGGATTGCGCGAATACGACGCCACGACGGGCACGCTGCTGCACAGCTGGCAGCTGCCGGATGTCGCCAGCGGCGGATTCTGCGGGGTCCCCGCGCTCTTGTGCGGTCGCCCGCGGCTTCGGCTCGAGGACGCCGCGCACGGACTGGTCGCGTACGTCCTCGACGGCCAGATCCACCTGCTGCGGCTCGCCGACGGCCGCGACGTGACGCTCCACGAAGGGAGCATTGCGCGATTCGGCGCCGGCGGTTTGTTCTACGCGTACCAGGCGTCGGGAGTGTGGCGGGGTCGCATCCGCTTCGTCGCGTTCGACCGACTTCCGCTCCGCTGATGGACGCGCGCGCGGTCGCAGCAGCGCTGGTGCTGTTGCCGCTTTCGCTCGGGCACATCGCGAACGTGCACAGCCTTCACGGGCGACCGCCAGCGTGGCTCCTCTTCGCAGCTTCGGTTGTGGCGCGGGACGAGCCGCCGCGCGGCTTTACGCCATCGCCCGACATCTATTCGCTCTCTGCGAGCGGGCAGCTCGCGCAGCTGACTTTCACCGGCGGCGAGTCGCCGGTGCCCTCTCCCGACGGGCGCCGGGTCGCGTTTACCCGCAACGGTGAACTCTGGCTGATGTCGGCGGACGGCCGCCGCCAGCGGCCGCTCGCGCGCGAAGCGGTCGCGGCCGCCTGGTCTCCCGACTCGCGCTGGATCGCCTACACGAGCGGCACCGCTTCCAATGTCGCCGGGATCCGGTTGATCAAGGCGGACGGAACGAGCGGCCTGATGCTCGTGCATGGCTTCGTCTACACGCCCGTCTGGTCGCCCGACGGCCGCTCGCTCGCTTTCATCCGGGCAACGACGGTTCAGGATCAGCCAGCTACCTATCAGGTCGTGATCGTCCGCAACGGTCGGCAGCGGATCATCGCGACGGCGAGCGGCAGCGGCGCGCCTTCGTGGTCGGCGGACGGCCGCTGGCTCGCCTACGACGGTTGCACACAGCGCTGCGGCGTCGTGATCGTGCACCCGGACGGCAGCGGCCGCCGTTTTGTCGCTGCGGGTAGCGGCGCGATCTGGTCGCCCCACGGATCAGAGCTTGCATACGTCGAGAACGCCGCGATCGCGCTCTATGACGAAAGGCGCGGAACGCGCCGCTTTCTCGTCGCGCCTCCCGCCGGTCTGACCGGCGCGCTCTCGTGGTCGCCGGACGGCACGAAGATCGCCTATGAGCTGTTCAACGGCGAAAGCGAACTCGGGCAATTCCAGACGGTCTCGCTGCGCGGCCGCGTCCGTTCGCTCGGCATCTATCCGGACGCCGCCGCGCCCGTCTGGACGAGGCCGCCTGTCGGTGTGTTCACTACCGGCCGCCGCAACCGGTCGGCCCCGTTCCAGTCGGACGCGAGCTGAGGTTCCGTCTGCCGGTCGAGGAGATCGCGGCCGACGGCGACAGCGTCGCCTACCGCAGTTGCGGGGCAATCGGCGTCTGGGCAACGGAGAGCGAGACGGTCATGGCGGTGCGAAGCGAACTGCCGCTCTGCAACTTCCAGGACGACTATTTGCAGTTCTACGGCCTCGCCCTCGCCGACGATCGAGTGGCGTGGGGCGTCGCCTCGGGCGGGAACGTGCAGGGGTCCACCCTGGTGGGCACATCGCTCTCCACGCCGGCCTCACCGATCACTCTCGCAGCCGGCCCAGGGGTCACGAACGGCGATCCACGTGGCACAGCCAGGGTCGGCTACCTGATCGGCGCGGGATCCCTGCTCGTGTTCAGCACCTGGGCCTATTGCGACGAGTTCGCGAACAACACCTGCTGGCAACTGCCGCCCCAGCAGCGCCCGCTCGTGTCGCAGACGCTCTGGCGCGTGCGCGAGCCCTCCTGGCCGGGAGTCTGCCCCGGCCTCAGTTACTCCTCACCGCCGAGCGGCCGCTGCCAGCAGCTGCGCGTCGAGCCCGGACCGCTGCGGCCGCTCGACGCCGACGGCGGCCGCATCGTCGCTAGCGGCGACAACGCCACGTTCGTCCTCGACACCGACGGCCGGCAGCTGCTCTCGCTTCCGGTCTCGACGACGGCCGCCAAGCTCGCAGGGTCGGATCTCGTCCTGCTCGTTCCGGGTGCGTTACGTGACTACGACGCCGCGAAGGGCGCGCTGCTGCACAGCTGGCCGCTGCCCGACGTTTCTTTCGGCGGTCGATGCGGCCTGCCGATGTGGCAATGCGGGAGCCCGCGCCTGATGCCTCGAAGGCGCCGCCCGCGGGGTGGCCGCGTACCTGCTGGACGGCAGGCTGCACCTGCTGCGCCTGTGCGACGGCGCGGACACCGTCATCGCCGGCGCGACCGCTGCCGCGCTCGACGACAGCGGCCTCTTCTACGCCTATCGCACGACCGGGATCTGGCCCGGTCGCATCCGCTTCGTGCCATCCGATCAGCTTCCCCTCCGATGACGAAAGCGCGGCTGTTCGTTCTGCTCCTGCTCGCGAGCGGGGCTGTCGGCGTCGGCGGCCCGGCTGCGCACTCGGGCCGCGCGCGGCACGCGCTCGCAATCGTGTACGCCGGTGATTGGTCCGGTATGAGCCAGATCTACGCAGTCGATCCCGCCTCACGTCGCCACGGCCAGCTGACCTTCGGCCGGGCGCCGACGTGTCGGCCCGAAGTTCCGTGCGGGTATCTCGACCCGAGCCCGTCGCCTGATGGCCGACATCTGTTGTTTAGCGATCAAGTGCTGGAAGGGAAACTGGCATCGCTGTTCGTCGCGCGCGCGGACGGACGTGACCGGCGACGGCTTGGAGAGATCAAGCCGTTGGCCGACCCATACGCTGCCTGGTCGCCTGCCTCGCGCCGGATCGTCTTCGTGGGGACAGACGGCGTCCATGTCGTCGGTGCCGACGGCCGCAGCGATCGGCGTGTCGACCGCAGTCGCTACGACAGCGATCCGTCATGGTCGTCGGACGGCCGCGCGGTCGCCTTCGTGCGCTCGCCGACTGCAGTTTCGAATGAGCTCGTGGACTGGCGGCGCGGCCGCCGCGCGCAGGTGGTGGCGCAAGTCGCCGGCCCATGTCCGGTACGATTCGCGTGGTCAGCGGACGCGAGGTGGATCGCCTACAGCAGCTCCACCGGCCTGTACGTCGTGCACCCGGACGGCAGCGGCCAACGTCGCCTCGCCGACTCTTCGTGCGGTTCGTCCGACTTCGCCTGGTCGCCGAACGGCCGCTGGCTCGCCTACAGCTCCCCGAGCGCAAAGGAGCTCGACCTCGTGCACCCGGACGGCTCTGACCGGCGGCCGCTGCTCGATTCCGCGGTGACCTCACTTGCCTGGTCGGCGGACAGTCACTCGCTGGCGGCGATCGGCGCAGCGCTCGACGTCGTCGACGTCGCGAGCGGCGCGACACGCAATCTCGACGCGGCGCAACGCTTCGCCTGGTCACCGCGCGGCCGGACCCTTGCATTCAGCTCGAGTGACGGCATCGAGCTTCTCGACGCGGCAGGACGAACGCGCCTGATCGCCAGCGGCGAGGCATTTGGCCTGACCTGGTCGCCGGACGCGACCTCGCTTGCCTATACCTGGTGGAACGGCGATCTGAAGGTTGTGACGGTGTCCGGCCAGACGGGCACGCTCGTGGCGCGCGACGGCGCATACGGTGGCGTGATCTCGTCATTCGTGTGGACGCGCCCGCCGAGCGGCATCCGCTACCGGCAGCCAGCGGGCCGTACGCTCGCCAAGGTTTCGCAGGAGCGGCTGTTGGCGCGCTGGCCAATCGAGCGGCTCGCCGCCGATGGTTCCCGCGTCGCGTTTGTCGCCTGCGGGCACGTGTTCGTCTGGACACCGGCGGCGAAGAGCGTTGTTCAGGCGGAGCTGACGACCTCCCTGACTCCGAACTGCGGTCCTTACGCCAGCTACTCCATCTACAGCCTCGCGCTCGCCGGTGCGCGCGTCGCAGTCGGAAGCTTCCAATCTGGGATCTATCCGCTCTGGTCGCTCACCGCACTCACGGTCGGGCGAGCGTCGTCGTTCGTCCCGCTCGACGACGGGTTCGTCGTCAACGGCGACGTCGCCCTCTCCGAACGGATCGCCGGCGAACTCGTCGGCGCCCACGACCTGCTCGTCTTCGGCTCCTTGGCGGAGGCGTTCCCCCGTGGCGCAGCGTCACGTACCGCCACCAGCTCGCAAGTCCTGCGCGTCGAACGCGACGGCTGCCCCTGCCCGACAATTGCCTCTTCCCCCGGATCGCTCGTTCCGCTCGACGTCAGCGGCAACCGCGTCGTCGTCAGCAGCAAGAACGAGACGCAGCTGCTCGACGCGAACGGCGCACCACTGCTGACACTTCCAATCGCATCCCTTGTGGCAGAAATCGACGGCTCCGACCTGGTGGTCACCGTGCCAGGCGAGCTGCGCGACTACGACGAGAGCTCGGGTGCGCTCCGCCACGCCTGGCCGCTCCCCAACGTTCCAAGCGGCCGCGAGTGCGGCGCGCCCAACGGCGTCACCTGCATGACCACGCCGCTCCTCGTCCTCCAGGATGCGGCACGCGGCCTCGTCACCTACGTGCTCGACGGACACGTGCACGTGCTGCGACTTGCAGACGGCGCGGACACCGTGATCGGGGCCGGCACGTTCGCACGCTTTCTTGACGACGGCCTCGTGTACGCATCAAAGAACAAACTCCGCATCGTTTCGTTCGCGACCCTTCGATGATGCGTCGGCGACTCTTCCGGAAGGCGTTCATGCGACTCGTCTCCGCGCTTCTAGTCGCCATGGCTGCCGCTGTCGTCCCAGCAGCTAGGGCGGGCGCACCGACGGCCCGCTTGGCGCTGGCTGGATCGATTCTGTTCGCCGGCGGTCCCAGCAGCGTGACGTCTGGTGATCTTCTTGCCGTTGACGCTGGCGGCGGTCGGCTGCGTCTAATCGTGAGCGGCAGCGACCGCGGGTCATGGTCGCCGAATGGCAAGTTGCTCGCGTACACGCACTACGTTCCCTATGGCGAGGGCTTCTTTATTGAGGTGACGGACCGCCAGGGCCGCTCGAGAAGGCTCGCCACGGTGGACTTTCCCATCGCCATCCGAGCGGCAGCCTGGTCGCCCGACGGAACGCACCTCGCGGTCTCGAACCGCGTGAACGGCAGGTCGGGGATCTTCGTCATCGATGTGCGCACCGGCAAGGTGCGTCAGATCACCGACAGCGACGAGGATTCTGCGCCGCGGTGGTCTCCGAAGGGGACGGCAATCATGTTTCTCCGCTCGACGCTCGGCGTTCGGAACCTCTGGCTCATCCGCCCCAACGGGAAGCATCCGCGCCAATTGACAGTCGGCCGCGACGTACACGAGGCGTCGTGGGCGCCCGACGGGCGGCGGATCGTGCTGACGCAGGCGATGCCGTACCCGGCGGCGGAGCGCGTCGAGGTGCTCGATGTCGCCACAAAGAGAACGAGGGCGCTCGTCACGTCCGGATACCTCGCTCCCGCGTGGTCGCCTGACGGCCGTTGGATCGCGCTCGGAGGAGACGTAAAGGGCGTCAATGGAAGCGTGGGGACTTTCCTCGTGCGCCCGGACGGGTCGCGCTTGCATCGCATCAGCTCCCACGGCGGAGACTCCTTACCAGATGGTCTCGCGTGGTCGCCGACTGGCCGCGCCCTCGCTGTCACCGAACTATCCGGGCGCGTGTCAGACATCTGGGTCGTCGCCGCCGACGGCTCCAGTGAGCAACGGCTGACAGAAGGCTGGCGCTACGGCTACAACAACACTGACCCGCAGTGGCAGCCGGCCTCGCTTCCGGCTGCGCGCCTCAGCGGCACATGGGTAGCGGACTCGCCCCCGACGGACTCGATCGTCCAAGGGACGACGCTGCTCACAACGCAACCGATCTCGCGCTTGAGCGCAGACGGAACGCGCGTGCTCGTGCGGCGCGCTTATGGCTGCCCGGAGACATGGGACGCGTCCGCTGCGACCGTTCTCCGATTCGAGGACTGCTACCCGCAGGCGAGCGCTCCTGCCGGTTTTGGTACGCACGGGCTCGCGGTCGCGGGAGACCGGCTCGCTTGGTCGGTCATGTACTCAGGGCTCGGCACCGACGTTTGGCAGGTCCACGTCAGCACGCTCGAGATTCCGAACCCGACCCTGTTCGAAGTGAACGGTCCGGTCATCGGGCCAATCGGCAGCGGTCCGTTGCTCGTGTTCGGTACCTGGGGGCCGTGCCGCGTCTCTATGGAGAACCTTCCCTGCTCGACCGCTCCGAAGAGCAACGGGGCGCTCTGGCGGATCGACGGACAGCAGGTCGTGAAGATCGCCAGCAGCGCCGGCGCGCTGACGCCGCTCGCCGTAGACGACAGTCAGATTCTCGCCGACCACGAGGACGGGTCGCTCGCCCTGTATGCCGCCAACGGCACGCTAGAGCGCACCTATTCTGTTGGCACGCCGCCGCTCGACGCCGGATTAGGCGGCAATGACCTCGCCGTGCTTCAACCCGGTGCCGTCGAGGACCTCGACGCAGCTAGCGGCGCGTTCCTCCACACCTGGCCGCTGCTCGCGTCCGCTCCAACGCTTTCAGGTGTACAGCACGGCATCGTCGCGTACCTCGCCGGCAGCGACGTGCACCTGCTCCGCCTCGCTGACGGAAGCGAACACATCATCCGCGCAGGTCCGAACCTGCACGCGCAACTGACATCGGCCGGACTCTTCTACTCGTACACAACCGACGACGCCGCACATCCCGGCCGCGTGATCTTCGTGCCGCTCGCGCAGCTAACCGTCGACCGCTGATTCGGATGCCACACGCCCGGTACCGAATTCACGACGATCGGTTAGCGAGTCGTCCGTCCCGACGGCGGTGGCGAGCGCACCATCTTCGACGGGGGTGTCGAGGACGCGGTGGCTGCGCAGATCTTGCGGCCGGCCTAGTCGCCGGCCGGGCGCTCGATCGGCTCCGCGCTCCTCCGCTGATGCTCCGACTGTTCCTCATCGTCACGCTCGCGGCCGCCGCCACGCTCGCGCTCGCCGGCTCGGGCCGCGCCACCTTCCCTGGCCGCAACGGGCGGATCGTGTTCGCGAGCGCACGCACCGACCGGCCCGGCGAGGGCAACTCCGAGATCTACGAGCTCGACCTCGCGAACGGGCGAAGCCGCGATCTCAGCCGGACGATCGCGTACGACGACACCGAGTTCGCCGTGTCGCCGGACGGGACGCGCGTCGCGTTTCTGCGTGCACCGATCTCAAACCCTGACGCGTTCTCTCACCCTGACGCGTCCCACCGGCAACTCTGGGTGATGGGTCGCGACGGCAGCGACCAGCATCGGCTCTTCGACGTCGATTTCTACGGGACGCCCGGCATCGTCTGGTCCGGCGACGGAAGGAGGATCGCCTTCCTTGCCGCATCCGGCGCGAACACCGCGAACCATCTGTGGGTCGTCGACGCCGACGGCAGCGGCCTGCGCGAGCTGACCGACTTCCCCACCGCGGGTCCGCGCTGGTCCCCCGACCGATCCGAGCTCGCCTTCGTGGGCTGGACGAACGGGCTCGGGTGGGACATCGGCTTCATCGGCGCGAACGGGACGGGGCTGCGCTGGTTGCCGACTCCTGCAGGCACTGACATCCCCGAGGGGGCGTTGCCGTCGTGGTCGCCCGACGGAGAGGAGCTCGTCTTTTTCCGCGTGCGCGCTGAGGGCGAGGATCTCGTCCTGGTGGGTGCGGACGGTTCTGGTGCGCGGACGCTGACCACCGTCACCGACATCGCCGGCAGGGGGCTGAGCGATCTTCAATGGTTGCCCAGCGGGGAGATCGGCTTCCTCGAGCCATCCAGTGGCCACGTCGAGCTCATCCGGCCCGACGGCACCGGGCTGCAGACGGTCGCCGCTGGCGTCACGTCCCCAGTCGCCTGGTCGCCGACGGGCGATCGCCTCGCTTTCGTGCGGAATCCGAACGGCCAGGTGCCTCGGCGGGAGCTCGTCGTCGAACCGCTGCACGGTCCGGAGCGCGCCCTCTCCTTACCAGGGCTCCTGGCGCGCGTCTGGCCCGAATTGAGCGGCGGGCCTGCCTGGTCGCCGAGCGGCGAGAGCCTCTACGTCGCCGGCACCGTGGCGCCGCCACACGACTCAGAGCTCTTCTCGATCACGCCGCAAGGCGGCGATCTCCGGCAACTGACGCGCGACAACGTGAACGCCGGCGTGGTCGCCCGACGGGCGCCTGATCGCCTTCGCCCGGCAGGTCATCGACTTCGACCGCTACCCGAGCTCCCTCTACGTGATGGACGCGGACGGCAGCCACCCGCGCCGGCTGACGAAATCGGGATTCGAAAGCTCGCCGTCCTGGGCGCCCGACAACGTGCATCTCGTCTTCGCCCGGCGCGACCGCGGTGCGTTCGAGATCGCCGTCCTCGATACCCGCACGCGCCGAATTCGCCCGCTTGCGTCGAACGCGACCGCTCCGGCCTGGTCGCCCGACGGCCGCCTGATCGCCTTCGTATCCTCGAACCGGCGGCTGCTCCGGCTCGTGCGCCCCGACGGCGGTGGCGAGCGCACGCTCTTCGACAGTCGTCACGTCAAGGGCATACCACGGGCGATCTTGCGGCCGACCTGGTCGCCGCAAGGCAGCTCGATCGCCTTCACGCTCTTTGCCTACGGCAAGTTGTCGTCCTTCAGCGAGCGTGAGCTCGTCGTCTCGCGCACGGGTGGCACCCCGCGAGACCTGTCGTGCGGTCCCTTGTCCGCGCCGCCCGGGCCGGTCGTCTGGTCTCCCGACGGCACTGCGCTCGCCGGCTCGAGCGGCGGCGAGATCTGGGTCTGCCCGCTGGACGGCTCGGCCGCTTACCGGCTCACCGACGGCGCCGAGCCCGACTGGCAGCCGCTCCGCTGATGCGCGGCGGACTCCTGATCGTCGTGTTTACCTTCAGCGCGGCGCTCGCGCTCGCCGGCTCGGGCGCGACCGCCTGCCGACACTGCTCGAACTGGGACGTGCTCGTGGTCGATTCCGACGGCAGCGGGCTGAAGCAGATCGCGCTGGAGGCGAGGGCGCCGCATGGTCTCCCGACGGCCGTCGGCTCGCCTTCGAGGGCGGCATCGACGTGTACGGCGAAGGGGGACCGTGACGATCATGCGTCTCGACGGCTCGGGTTCGGTTCACGTGAACGGGTTCAATCGGTTCGGCGAGGCTGGCCCCGTCTGGTCGCCGACCCGCTACGAGGTGGCGTTCCAGGCCGGCCCCACCGACGGCTCCTCCCTCTCGGTCTACGTCGTTCGTGCAGACGGCCGGCGGAAGCGCCGCCTGGCGGTTGGTCAGAACCCGAGCTGGTCCTCCGACGGGCGACGTCTTGCGTTCATCGACGACTGCAGGCTGTTCACGATTGGCGAGAACGGCAAGGGAAAGCGGCGAGTCTCCCGCGAGGGCGAGTTCGTCGTCGGCGCGGTCTGGTCGCCGAAGGGCGGCACGCTTGCCGTGGTCGCGGGCACGACGGCCGATTGCTACGGCGGCGCGGCGGGGAATCTGCGCGTCGAGACCGTCAGCGCGGACGGGAAGCGCATGCATGTGCTCGCGCGCGAGCCCGCCGACTCCTTCATCTTAGGCCCTCCCGTCTGGACGCCGGACGGCAAGCGGATTCTCGTCGCCATCGACACCGATTGATTCGTCGTCCGCAAGCGCGATCGCCTGTCGTCGCCGTCGCGCGTTCACTCGCGAGGAAACGGGTCCATCCCTTTCGAAACGGTTCTAAGAACCCAGCAGTCTTCTTAAGCAGGCACGTTTCTGCGCGCACACCTGCTTATGGGTTCACGCGCGCGCGCGGAGATCAGATTCACCGTGCCGACGTCAACCATCCCATGGTTAGCGGGCGAGCGGACGTAACGTGGACGTGATCGAGACCGAGCGGCTTCTCCTCGAGCCCTTGGACGTGTTCCGGCTGGAAGAGTTCGTTGCGCTCACCGCTGATCCCGAGACGATGCAGTACTGGGCGCCCGGCGGCGCCTTTAGGCGTGAGGTGGCGGAGCGGAACTTCGCCGCGTCGCTCGCACGTCTCCGTGAACACGGTTTCGGCAGACGGTGGATCGTGGCGAAGGAGGATGGTGCCGGGCTGGGCTTCACCGACACCAAGTACTTTGGCCAAGGCTGCGCTGACGTCTCGGCTGACGAGGTCGAGATCGGTTGGATGCTCACGCGCGCGGCCTGGGGTCAGGGGTATGCGACGGAGGCCGCAATCGCCGTCCGTGACGAAGCGTTCGAGCGGCTCAAGCTTGAGGGCATCGTCGCCGTCCATCATCCTGTGAACGCGGCGTCGGGACGGATCATGGAGAAGCTCGGGATGGCGTTCGAGCGCGAGCTCGTTGCCAGGAACGGTTGGCCGTTTCGCCTTTACCGACTGCCGCGGGAGCGATGGGCGTCAACGCGATGACCCGCTGCACGCTTCGGTACCGTTAGCGGCTCAGTCTGAAGGTCTCAAGCCTCCGATGTGGGGACCTGCCGCCAAGCACGAACCGCTTGGAGGAGAAGCAAGGCGAGCGAGACTGGCCACAGAAAGTAGAGGTAACTGGCGTGCGCAGAGCCGCACGTTCGGACTACGTACGTCGCTGAGTCGAGAGCGACCAGCCCGATCGCGATGCCGAGCGCGGCAGCGCCGAGGAGCAGGATGGCGGCGAGAAGGCGTCTCCGCTTCCGCGCGAGGAAGATGAAGACCAGCTCCGCCGGTGTGGCGAACGAGACCAGAGCGAGTCCGCCGTAGACGTTTGAGCCGCGTACCGTTGTCCCCGAGCAGAGAAGCGTCACGGAGAGATCGAACTGCGCGTACGTGACCATCGCGGCGGCGAACGCGACGAGCATGCTGAGCACGGCCAGCGACGCCGGCCGGACGAGAAGGCGCGCCAGTCTGCGCGGGAAAGAGGTCACTGCCGCATCTCGATAGAGCATCCCGCCGCATGAATTTCAGAGCAAGCGCTCGCACGGGTGCACGGTGCGCAAGTGGATGCCGATCCTCAGCACCAACGCACGCACCATTAGAGCGGCGCGGCTCAATCGTCCGTCGTACTCCTGCCAGAACTGTTCGTACAGCTGCTGTTCGTAGTCATCGGCGGGCGTCTTCGCAGTGCCCACGAACGCGTGGGGTGCGAAAACTCAATGCGTGTCCCGGGGAATCAGCGAATTGCAGGCAGAACGCTAATTTCGGTACCCAACAAGTGCGACGCCGACTGCCGCTGGGCTTCTTCAGGAGAGCCGCGGTGTCTCGACGCGGCGGTGGACGATGGCGTTGCCGCGTTTGCCTGTCTGGTGGAGGACGCCGAGTGCTCGCAGGCAGTAGGCCATTTGTTGGGCGAGCCGGCGCTCGATCGCGGCTGCCTCGGGGAGCTGGGCGGTGTCGAAGAGCTCGGGCAGGCTGGGCGGGAGCAGCTGGGCGGCATCGTCGGGGCAGGCGATGCGGACGCAGCGTTCGACCGAGACGAGCCGGCGGCCGGCCACGACCCAGCCGTGCCGGCGGAACGCCTGCCCCTGGCGGTAGACGCGAAGCTCGTCCGGCAGACGGTCCGGCACCGCTTCGAGCGCCAACCTATCGCCAGCTACACCGCAGGGACCTGCTCGGCGGGCTGATCCACGAATACAAACAGGCGGCCTGACCGGCGATCGATCTAGATACCACACGTCACAGGCTCTTCGGCGCGGCCAATCTTTCGATACGCGTCATATAGATGTTTCGCGCGCGCGCGCGAATACCAGATCCGCCGTGTCGACGTCAAACGCGCTCGATTCGCCTGCCAGGCCTCGCAGAGGTCTCGGCAGATCAACCTTTCGTAGCCGGGCCGAAACCGAGTCTGCGACGGATCGAGTTGATCAACTGAATCCGCGGACACCGACA